>Ga0114933_10001468_pt1 | contig 26166 bp, 23 predicted proteins | sample 4SBtaG_FD_89691 | JGI IMG/M metagenome (GOLD analysis project Ga0114933, IMG submission 89691) | Deep subsurface microbial communities from Kolumbo volcano to uncover new lineages of life (NeLLi) - 4SBTROV12_W25 metaG | ecosystem: Environmental > Aquatic > Marine > Volcanic | place: Kolumbo... | reverse complement strand
TCTCCAATAAAAAAACCCGTCCCTGAAGGGACGGGTTTGATTCTTATACCCGCGGTACCACCCTTCTTCTTGGAGTAGGTGCTCCAAGCAGCTTTGGATGTCGATTTCGAGACAAACCGTTTCTCCTACTACTATTTCAGAGAAATCGCTCCTGGGCGAGTTCGCAATCCGCTTGCCACTTGCTCTCACCGTTTACAAGCTCTCTCTAAGGCGCGCAATTGCTACTACTCCCATTCGTAGCGTGAACCTTTGAAATGTTATCAATTGAGGTGTTAGATGTCAATACAACTCGTAGTAGAGGAGTAGCTTTGTTTATTTATGGATGGATATAAGCTAATATAATATGGTTAACATTTTATAAAAACGATTCAGATTGAGGATTATTTGGCAGAAAATATTTTCATTGGAGTTGCGTGGCCATACGCCAACGGACCACTTCATATGGGACATTTAGCGGGGTGTTATTTAGCTTCAGATATCTTTGCTCGTTATCATCGTTCAAAGGGCAACAATGTCCTAATGGTGTCGGGTAGTGACAGTCACGGGACCCCGATAACAATCAAAGCGGAATCCCAAGGAGTTTCCCCGGAAGATATATTCAGGGAGTTCCATGCACAATTTCTAGATTGTTGGGAGCAACTGGGTATTTCATTTGATTTGTTTACAGATACTCATACCCAAAATCACACCGAGGTAGTACATCGTATTTTTAATAAATTGTACGAACAAGGATATATATACATTGATAATATGCTCTTGGCATATTGTGATGAATGCAAGAGATTTCTGCCAGACAGGTATGTAGAAGGAGAATGTCCTAATTGTCATGATTTGAAAGCCCGAGGGGATCAATGTGACAAATGTGGTAGAACTCTAGATCCACAAGAGTTGATCAATCCTATTTGTGCAATCAGTGGTGCAACTCCAGAATTCAAAGAATCTGAACACTTTTTTCTCAAGTTATCTGCTTTTGAGGAAAGGCTTTTGGATTGGGTGGAAGACAAGAATCATTGGAGACCTAACGTTAAGAATTTCACTTCTAGATTTTTACAAGACGGGTTGAAAGATAGGGCTATAAGTAGAGACCTTGACTGGGGGATTAGTGTTCCAGTGGAAGGATACACAGAAAAGAAAATATATGTATGGTTCGAAGCTGTAATAGGATACTATTCTGCGGCGATTGAATGGGCTAAGAGCAACGGGTCTGACCATACTCCATTTTGGGAAGATGAATCTACTAGGGCCTATTATTTTATTGGAAAGGACAATATTCCTTTCCACACTATCATATGGCCTGCAATCATTATGGCATATGGAGGCTTGAATCTCCCTTTCGATGTTCCTGCTAATGAGTTTTTAAGTTTGGAAAACAGAAAAATATCTACCTCTCAAAATTGGGCTGTTTGGTTGCCAGATTATCTGGATAAATTTGATCCTGATCCACTAAGGTATGCCCTTTCCATCAATATGCCTGAGACGGGTGACACGGATTTTAGTTGGTCTGAATTTATCCGTAGAAACAATGATGAATTAGTTGCTACTTACGGCAACTTGGTTAATCGCGTTTTGTCATTTACTTATAGGAATTTTGAGCAAAAAATCCCTGAGAAACTTGATCTTAATGTCGAAGATTTAGAATTATTAAGTAAGACCAAAAATGTCATGTCCGAAGTAGATAACGATTTGTATAATTGCAAGTTTAAGTCGGCGATCACTCGTATTTTCGGAATGGCACAGGAATGTAATCGATATCTAGATTATGCAGCGCCTTGGAAGGTTATCAAAGAAGATAAAGCAAGAGCTGGAACGATTCTTTGGACTTGCATTGCTACCATAAATTGTCTTAAAACAATGATATCGCCATTCCTTCCCTTTAGCTCAACAGAAATTGATGTAATGCTGAATTTAGAAGAAATAAATGGTACATGGGATGCCGAGAATGTTATTGCGCAAATAAAATCAGGTAATGGGTTAAATGAACCCACTCCGTTGTTTAAGAAATTAGAATTAGAAGATGTGAATGTCTAGGATTAAACCTTAAGTAAGATCAATGAAACTACAAAGTAAGATAGCAAGAATATATTCTCCTGTGTCCTCTGAACTAAAACTTGTTGACCAAAAACTAGTTGATTTTGCAGATATGGCTCCTGATTATGCCAGGCCTGTCTTGCAGTACGCGGTTGGAAGGTCAGGTAAACGAGTGAGGCCTGTTATGACACTACTTGCAGCTTCAGTATTCGGGGAAATTGAAGAACATCCTATAAAAATGGCAGCTGCTACAGAGCTATTGCACCTTGCTACACTGATACATGATGACACTATAGATAATGCCGACCTTAGAAGAGGTGCGGATACAATTAGTAAGAAATGGGGCAATCATGTGGCAGTTTTAATTGGAGATTATATATTCGCCAAATCTGCAGTTATGGTTTGTGAGACAGGGAACACTGAAGTGGTTAGAAGATTCGCCGAAACAATAATGGAGCTTTCTTCGGGAGAATTAAAAGAATACTTTGATATAGGCGACGTAAGTTGTGATATTAGCAGCTACTGGAACAGGATTTATAACAAGACAGCATCATTGTTTGCTACAGCAACAGAATCTGGAGCAGTCTTAGCAGGGGCAAGTGAGCAGGATGCGGAAAAATTAAAAATCTACGGTAATAAAATTGGTATGGCATTCCAAGTTATGGACGATGTTTTAGATATAACCGGTAGTTCGTCAGAATTAGGCAAGCCGGCAGGTAACGATTTAGCGCAAGGGGTCATGACACTTCCTAGTATTCTATTTTGTTCCAGATATTCTAGTGAAGACTCTGTTAAACGGTTCATGCAAAATCCAAAAGATCCAGAGATTATAATGAAGCTCTCTGAGAACGTCAGGGATTCTTCGATAATTGGGGAATGTGAAGCTATAATCGCTGAATACTGTGAAGAAGCGATAGCCCAGTGCAATTCATTGCCGAGAAACAAAGCTTCTGATGCGCTGATAACGTTGGTTGAATATTTAATGGAGCGTCAAAACTAAGGCTTCAGAATCCCATACTATATTTCCGTTCAGAATGGTTAAGAGGGTTGGATTTGAGCTTCCGATGCACGATGCGTCTAAGATGGCTAGATCTGCTAGTAAACCTACTGCTAATGTTCCTTTAATGTCTTGGCTTCCTTCGACAATGGCTCCATTAGTAGTGTAACAATCAACAATTTCGTCAAAGGTTAATCTTTCATTCGATGTTCCTAGTCGGTTCCCTCGCAATGTGTTTCGTGATTGGGCACTTATAAACCCATCCCAAGGATCAGGAGGAATAACGGGACTATCGGAGCTAAATGCTAGAACATGTGAGGTTTCCTGCATGGTACGCAATGGATATAAGTCGTTGTGTTTATCTTTGGGATGGGCTTCAATGTAGTAATCTCCTCTGTGTAGAATGAAACCAGGTTGGGTAACTGAGTAAAAAGGAATTGTTTTGGCCTTTTCAATAACTGAATCGGTATATTCACTACAGTGTTCTATTCTATTTATGATGTCTGGATAAAATTTATGAGCACTACTGAAGGCATCTAAAGTCATATCTATAGCTTGCTCTTCAACGGCATGGACTGCCACTCTGAAGTTCTTGCTATTGGATAATTTCACTAAATATTCTAGTTCGGATTTTGCAGGGAGATAGTCTCCGGTTGCTTCTGACAGCATGATTTTCAATCCAATGAATTTAACCATGTTAGTGTCTATCTCTTGGTGAATGGATGCCAGGTCATTTATATTTTGAATGTTACATCCAATCATCAAACCTATTCTTATGGCATTAACATCCGTTATTAAAGATAGCCTCTGTAATTTATCTATTTTGTTATTGTGCCCAGCGTCTTGAACGGATGTTATTCCTTTTTGATGAAGCTGAGTAAACAGCTTGGGAAGATTGTTATCTGCGTTAAACTGGTTAGTGAATGCGTTTATCTTGTGGAAAATGGCGCTGTTCAGGTCAAAAAATTTACCCGTGAGCTGGCCGTTTTCAGCTACGTCGATTACCCCGTGTAACAAAGAATCATCATTTTGGCTGATGTGAAGCATCTGCATCGCTTTTGAATTGAGGATTATTGCGTGGCCGGTCTCATTGGAGATAAAAACGGGTTCATTTACAGCAAATTTGTCTAACCATTGGGAATCAAAACTTTGATCTAGGAAAAATCTATCATCTAATCCGTACGCTCCAATCCATTCAGATTGGTTATGCTTGGTTTTAATGGAGGTCAAGGTCTTAGCTATCATTTCATAATCTTTTGAATGAATGCTGTGCATACTATGCTGGTTCATAACCGCGGCTGATGACAGGAGATGAATATGTGCGTCATTGATACCAGGAATCACCAGATTTCTAAAACAGTCAATCTCAATACAGCGTTCTGGAACGGTATGTTTGCCAGGGGGAGCATAAAAAATGTCAGAAATTTTATTGCCATCTATGAGAATGTTATTACAACCTGCAATAGTAGGATCTTTTGTATAAATTTCACAGTTTGTTAAAAGTATAAGGTTACGAGAATCCTTTGAATCGTATGTTGTCATGAGGAATTGAAGGTTTAGACGGTTGTAGCGGACATATGTTGCTCATCTGCGTGGTAAGAACTTCTGACTAATGGACCTGATGCAACGTGTTTGAAACCTAAGTTTAACCCTACTTGTTTAAGATCCTCGAACTCGTCTGGCTTGTAATATTTAACGGTCTTCAGATGTTTCTGTGACGGCCTCAAATATTGACCTATGGTAAGTAAGTCGCAGTCTACTTCTCTTAGATCTTGCATAGTACTCTTTAGCTGTTTTGTGTTCTCGCCCATTCCAACAATGATTCCTGACTTGGTTACGATGCTAGGGTCAATCGCTTTGCTTTTGGCTAGCAATTCTAAGGATAAGTCGTAATCACCTTTGGCTCTAACCAAAGGAAATATCTCGCGGGTCGATTCAATGTTGTGATTAAGAACGTCTGGTTTTTGGTCGAGAATCAGTTTCAAAGCATCCCAATTACCTTGAAGATCAGGAATCAAAACCTCTACTTTACAATGTGGGCTGGTTTCACGTATTCGCTTGATGCAATCTGCGAATATTGCGGCTCCTCCATCACTCAGGTCATCTCTATTTACCGCTGTGATAACACAATAACTTAAATTCATAGATTTGACTGATTCGGCAACCCGGATAGGTTCAAAAGTATCGAGTTCGTTTGGTTTTCCAGTAGTTACGGCGCAGTATCTGCAAGCTCTAGTACAAATTTCCCCCAATATCATAAAAGTGGCTGTACCTCGCTCCCAGCATTCTCCTATGTTAGGACAGTGTGCTTCTTCGCATACTGTATGGAGATTTTTCTTGCGCATTAACTCTTTTAATTCCATGTATTTGGGGCCGCCAGGCATTTTGGCCTTAATCCAAGGAGGTAAGCGAGTTTCAGAAGTTCGTTTTTCAGGCATAGGTCACCTTATATAATATCTATGTGAGGGCGATTCAGTCGTTGTTTTTCTGCTGTGATGATAGTATCTATCTGTCTTACAGTGCTTTCTAAATTATCCTCTTCATTAATTATATAATATTCAAAGTTATTTAGTTTGGTCAGTTCGGTCTTAGCAACTTCTAATCGTAGCTTCAATTGTTCTTCAGATTCCGTCATACGTGTTCTCAGCCGGTTTTCCAAATCATTTAAAGTGCCCGGAATCATAAAGATGGATATTGCTTGAGGAATTAAGGACTTTATAGTTGCGGCCCCTTGAATGTCTACTTTGAGGATGACGTCCAACCCATTTTTTAAAGGTTCAGACACTTGGGATTTTGGCACTCCGTACCATCGCTCATATACGTTAGCGGACTCTAGGAATTCATTTTGATCAAGTGATAGTTTGAATTCTGATTCTCCCATGAATATATAGTCAACACCGTCGATTTCGTTGTGTCTTATAGGCCTAGTAGTGGCGGTCACCACATAATGCCAGGGGCGATCCATTTTCTTCAATTCATTTAAGGCCGCGTCTTTTCCGACACCTGAGGGACCAGTAAGAATCACTACTAGTGGCTGGTTATTCGCATGTTGTATTTGTTCAGCTATTTCCATTCATTAATCGATGTGCTTGTTCCCAGAATGAAGGGTAAGATATAGATGCTGATTCTGGGTTTATAATTTTAGTATTTCCGGATGAGAGCAGGCCTGCTATAGCTGAAGACATTGCTAGCCTATGATCATGGTGGCTATTGCATTCCGCTCCTTTGAGATTTCCTGTGCCTTCGATGATCATTCCATCTGAGGTTGGTTCAATTTTACCGCCTAGTCTCCTCACCATTTCTACAGTGGTTGCGATTCTATCAGATTCTTTGACTCTTAATTCAGCTGCATCTTTGATGGTAGTAGTCCCTTCTGCAAAGCATGCTGCAATGGCCAAGATAGGAATTTCATCAATTAATAGTGGAATCAAGTCTCCACTGAGTTCGACGCCTTTTAGGCGGGATGAGGACACTTCTATATCTGCTACTTGCTCTCCTCCTTCAATTCTAGGAGATACTAATTTTAGGGAGTCGGAAGCACCCATCATTTGTAGTGCTGTTAATATCCCAGTACGAGAGGGGTTAATTCCAATATTGTGAATTGTCAATTCAGCGTCTGGATGGCAGAGTGCTGCTATCATCCAGAAAGCTGCAGAACTGATATCTCCCGGAACCGCAACATCTATACTTTGTAGCTTTGATGGTTGGATGGTTAGTTCCAAGTCTTTAGTAGATATTTGACCACCCATAGCAGTTAGCATAAGTTCCGTATGATCTCTTGATACTGCTGGTTGTATAAGCGTGGTAGAAGTATTGGCTGACAACCCAGCAATAAGCAGACAGCTCTTAACTTGAGCGCTTGCTACTGGCATAGTGTATGTTATGCCGTTTAAATCACCGCCGTTTATTGCGAAAGGAGCTAAGGAATTATCTTTTCTTCCTAAAATTGTTGCCCCCATTTCTGTCAATGGATCTATAACTCTTCCCATTGGTCTACTGTTTAAAGAAGCATCCCCGCTCAATACCGAGAATATGTTTGCACTAGCCAATAAACCTGAGATTAATCTCATCGATGTACCGCTATTCCCTGCGTCTAAAATGTGAGGACTTTCAGTGAATTTTGCTGAACACCCTGTTATTTTATATTCTCCAGGTTTTTCTCCATCTATGATTGAGACCCCAATGTTTTGTAGTATGCCTTTTGTGGACAATACATCTTGCCCACTTGAGAGTCCATTCACGTATGCAGTGCCGGTGCCTAATGCGTTGAGAATGAGTGACCTATGAGATATTGATTTGTCTCCTGGAACGCTCAATTCACCTCGCAATCGCTTCGGTGACGATATTACTTCTTCCAATATACAACCCCGTTATTTTTGTTTTTTATCAGATCCCCAATATCCTAGCATTCTCTTGCGGGCATCCATTAGTCGCTTGCCTAAAAACATTTCTCCCACACCATCAGAAAAGCTTGGGACTTCCTTGTTGAAATCGTAACTCTTAGCCGCTAGCCCAGGTGACTTAGTCAGCCAAGATTCTCTTGAAATTAAGGCTTTGCTGAAGTATTCGAGGACGTCATCGTCGGGACCATCTTCTGTTGGTTTTTCGAGTAATTCTTTGAAGGATTCTAAATTGGTTATCAACATGTCAATCCAGTGTGCTATATGCTCTGCGTTTGAAACGGAAATATCTTTATGCATTATAGGATCTCCTGATGCAAGCCTCGTGATATCTCTGAATCCAGAAGCTGCCAAATGAGAAATGTCATCCCAATTTTCACTTTCTGACGTACACTGCATCAATGCTGTAGACATCACGAATGGTAAATGGCTAACAGCAGCTACATAACTATCATGTTCATCTAGGCTGATGTAATACGGTTCTGCTTTAACAGCCTTAGCTAATTTGCTGATTTGTTCTACAGATTCTTTGGACGCACTTGGGCTGGGGATAATACAATACACTTTGTCAGTGAAAAGATTAGCATCAGCATTTTCAGGACCATGAGTTTCCTTCCCTGCCATGGGGTGCCCTCCTACGTAGTCTACATTTTGTGGGAGAATGGATGCAGCCCACTCGGCGATGACTCTTTTTGTAGAACCTACGTCTGTTACTATGCAGCCTTCTTTTAAGTCAGATGCTATGTAGGTCATAGTTTCTTCCATAGCCATCACAGGTACAGCCAAGATTACAATATCAGCATCTTTGACAGCATTGAGTAAGCGGTTCTCTATTTTGTCGAAGCCTCCCGATTTCTGAGCTCCGATTCTAGAATCGCGACTATAGTCAGTCCCTACTATATCTAGGTCGTTTATGTTCGCTTCTTTAAGAGCCAAGGCTATTGAGGTTCCTATTAGACCTGTTCCAACTATCGATAATTTCGCCATATATTCCTCTTTAATACCAATGTTATTATACGGGTCACATACAAGTAAATATATCCTTGCTAGCAAATAAGTTTCGTGTGACAACAAGTTTGCAGTATAATGCGAGAGTTGATTATAACCTAATTGGAGGGGCAATTATGAAGTTATTAGTCTTAAGTGGAGGGAGACATCCTTACGAGGAGTCCACGCCTATATTAGATCAGTTTTTGAAGGATGCAGGTCATCAGGTAACAGTTACTGAAGACGCATCTATTCTCTCTGATGCAGGTCAAATGTCTGGGTTCGATTCAATTGTTTTTAATACTCGACGGGAAAACCTCCCTGATTTTCAACCTCTGGCATTTAATGATGCGGAGCGACAGGGTATAACTAATTACATTTCAAACGGAGGAGGATTTGTGTGTATACACATCTCTACTTGCGTTACAGATACATGGCCTGAATATCATGACATTACTGGAGGTGGCTGGATTACAGGTAGTAGTTTCCATCCGCCTTACGGCAAATTCACAGTTAAGGTCAGCGATGATAGTCATGCTGGAGTTCAAGGGGTTTCAGATTTCGAGACAGATGATGAGCTTTACATGGGACTAGCTTTAAAAGATGGTAATGATGTGTTTATTACCGGGGACTCTGAAGACGGTACTCATCCTTGGGGACCTGATCGGAACCCGATGTTTATGCCTGGAGGGACATTCCCGCTGGGCTGGACTAGGACATATGGCTCCGGAAAAGTTTTCGTTCTTCTCTTAGGCCATGATGGAGAAAGTTTCAAGAGCCCATCGTTCCAGAAACTGGTTTTAAATGGCGTTGATATCGTAAATAGTTAAATCCCAAGTATTGGCATTTCCATGAAGAACAGAATGCACATTGTATTAGTAGAGCCCAAAATTCCTTCAAACACAGGGAATTTGATACGATTGGCTGCCAATATAGGTGTATCCCTTCATCTTATTCACCCATTAGGATTCGACTTAGAGAACGCAAACCTTCGTAGGGCTGGATTAGACTATTCGGACCTTTCTGAGGTACATGAGCATAAAGAGTTTAGCGATTACGTCAGTAAATTTCCTGGCAGAAGATTGATATTTTTCACTGTTAAAGGGAATATAAAATATTCTGACATTGCCTACACTGATTCAGATTCCTTGGTGTTTGGATCAGAAGATACCGGCTTGAGCGACCTCTTATTAGAACAATATAAGCAAGATATTAAAAGTTATATTCCAATGATGCCAAATAATCGAAGTATTAATTTGTCCAACGCTGTTGCAATTACATCTTTTGAGGCTTGGAGACAATTGCGTTTCTCCAATTCAAGGAATCAGGCTGAAAGAGACTATTTTAGTTAACATAATGCATTATTTGAATCTGGAATCACTCTTCTAAATCATCAAATTTACCTATAAATGTCTCTTTTAATTTGACGAGCGGGGTGATTTCAGGGTAGGGTTTAGTAATCCAAGACGAAACATTGTGTTTTTTATCGCTTGCGAAATTATCAAGGAGGACTAAATTATGAAGCGCGCAAAATTATTGTTTCTTTCATTAGTTATTTCAATGGTTGCTGTTGCAGTAGTTGCTTGTGGTTCTGAACCACAGGTTGTTACCGAGACTGTAGAAGTTGTAAAAGAAGTACCTGTTGAAGTAGTTAAAGAAGTAGAAGTCATTAAGACTGAGACCGTAACGGAAACTGTTGAGGTCGAAGTTGAAGCAACTCGGGAAAAACGAGAAATTATATTCGCCGGATTGGACTGGACTAGTGTGGCAGTTCAAAATGGTGTGGCCAGTTACATTGTAGAACACGGGTACGGATACCCCGTAGGTTCTGTTCCTGGCTCTACAGTCCCATTATTCCAAGGACTTATTAAAGGGGATGTTGACATCAACATGGAAGTTTGGCTCCCTAACCAGAACGAAGCTTGGGACAAAGGAACTAAAAATGGTCAAGTTATCGGCGTAGGCAAGAGCTTAGCAGATAACTGGCAGAGTACCTTCGTGGTACATCAACACACCATCGATGCTAACCCTGGTCTAGTAAAAGCTACAGACCTGTTGGAACACTATGAGTTGTTTGCACAACCAGATAGTGGCGGGAAAGGTGTCCTAGTTGGCTGTATAGCTGGTTGGGCTTGCCGTGGCGTTAACGAGGCTCAGATTGAAGTACTTGGACTATCTGACGTTATTGAACTCAGAGACCCAGGTAGCCAGGCTGGTCTGTTCGCATCTATCGGTGCAGCCGGTGACAAAGGTACAGACTGGTTAGGATATATGTGGGGACCCACTGAACCTGATGCAAAATATGATTTGGTTCAATTAGAGCAAGACCCTGCTGCAGATTGTGATGGAGAGCCTAAATTAGGTTGCGCATTCGGTTTGGCTGAGGTTTTGATCGCTGTTCACCAAAGTATGTTAGCAGATGCCCCTGATGTAGTATCTTTCTTGAACAAGTACAGCTGGCCTGCAGAATTCCAACTTCCTGCTGAGGCTTGGTATAACGAGAATAAAGACAAAGCAGAATATAAAGATGAACCAGGACATGCTGTTGCTGAATGGTTCTTGAGCGAACATGACGCTTGGGAAGCTTGGGTGACAGAAGAGGCGAAGGAGAATATCCATCACCATCTGGATTAATACTTAGAACTAATCTAAGTTGATAAAGAGGGCAAAGGGCTTAGGTCTTTTGCCCTCTTTTACGTTGTGGGAACTTTCGGTCGTTTGATTGTGCACATTATAATTGAGTTTAGCACGCAGACTGATAGCAGAATCCACCATGACCTGAAATAATCTCCGTCCATGTCTCTTAAATAGCCAATGAGTGGAGCTCCTATGCCTGCACTAGCCAGTGTGGCCGGCATGACTATCCCGCGTATAGAACCTAAGAACTCTCTCCCATAAAAGTGTGCAAATATGAACCCATGAAGCACCATGTTTGCCCCGACTGCCAATCCGAAGGTTATACCTGAGGCGAAGAGCCAGAAATTATTAGTGGCGGTAATCATCATTACGAACGATGCAGTGAATCCTAGGAAAGAACCTATTCCTATATGGACTATATTTACTCTGTCAGCAAGCCATCCCGCGATTAATGCCATAGTGGCTGCCCCTGCTGCGTCAGCTGCGAACGAATATGAAACAATTCGGGGATCGAATCCTTGCTCTACCCAGTAAGGTATCCGATGCACAGTAGTGCCTCCTTGGACGAGGCCCAGCAGAGTAAAAACGGTAATTAATTTCCAGAAAGTTGGGGTTTTGAATGCAGAGGATACTGTCCAAATGAAATTCAGAGCGGTGGTGAAATCGTGCTCAGAGGAATCCTTGGGAATGATTCCATCCGGATATAATCCCATGTCTTCAGGTTGTCTTCTGAGGAATAAAATTGCTAATGGGACTGACAAAACCACAAATATGATGGACAAGGTGGCCCACGTGTTCCTCCAACCAGTGGTTTCGATCAATACTTGAGTAAAAGGAAGGAAGAAGATACCTCCGATTCCAAGGCCGGATGTTGCCACTGCCAGCGCTTTACCCCTATTACGTTCGAACCATTTAGCGACAGGTACCGAAGTGACTATGCTATTTGGAGCACCAAGTCCCGAAATTCCTAATATTCCAAATAGAGCTATAAAATGCCACGGAGCCGTGATGATGGAACATAGAAACAACGCTATGCCTATCGTTAGGGAGGACAAAACGATCAATGCTCTAGGACCATAAAGATCAAGAATGCGTCCTACAAAGAAACTAAAGCATCCAGCGGTGACTCTTCGCATCGTTGCGGCCCAACCAAATTGTTGCCTGCTCATATTCAATGATTGTGCCATGGGTAGTATAAATAATCCCAAGTTGAGATTTCCTGTGGCCATGGTTGCAAAATTAATTGACCACATCGTCCCTACTATGACCCAACCATAGAACACTTTTTCAGATAGTTTCTTCTGCATATTTGCAGATTGTATCAGGCAGCTTTGTTTTCTACACTTTTATCGGTTTTACGTAGGATTAATTCACCTTTCGTTACAGAGATTTGAATGTGGTCCCCGCTTTGGAATTCTTCATTTAGGATTTTTTGCGAGAAAAGATTCTCTATTTGGCGTTGTATCACCCTCTTTAACGGCCGTGCTCCAAACACGGGATCGAATCCTTGGGTTGCTAGATGTAGTTTTGCTGCATGAGTTATTTCAAAAGATATGTTTTGATCACTAAGGCGGCTTCTCAGACTGTTCATAATGAGGTCTACCATTTGGAGGACTTCATCCTGAGTTAAAGGATTGAACACTATTGTTTCATCGATTCTGTTTAAGAATTCAGGTCTGAAAGATTTATTAAGGGCCTCAGTCACAGATTGTTCTAACCTTATCTTTTCATCTTGGTCATCTGTATCTTTTCTGAAGCCAAATGGCACTCTTCGGAATTCAGAAGTCCCTAAGTTGCTGGTCATTATTATTACTGTGTTGGTGAAGTCTACAGTTCTGCCGTGACCGTCGGTAAGTCTGCCATCATCAAGTATTTGCAGTAGGATGTTAAATACATCAGGGTGAGCTTTTTCGATTTCATCGAATAAGATCACTCGATAAGGTCGTCTTCTAACAGCTTCAACTAATTGCCCGCTACTGTCGTCATATCCGACATATCCTGGAGGCGCCCCAATCAATCGAGATACTGTGTGTTTCTCCATGTACTCAGACATATCTATTCGTACCATAGCAGATTCGTCATCGAATAGGAATTCTGCTAGAGTTTTCGTTAATTCCGTTTTGCCGACACCTGTGGGTCCTAAAAACATGAAACTTCCGATAGGCCGGTTAGGGTCACTAATCCCAGATCTAGACCTGCGTATAGCATCAGATACTGCTGTTACAGCGTGATGCTGCCCAATGATCCGATTGTGTAATTCTTTTTCCATCTCTAGAAGCTTTCCTGATTCAGATTCTAGCAACCGTCCTACAGGAATTCCTGTCCATGAAGATACTAGGCTTGCTATGTCGTTCTCATTAACTACAAGCTCATTTTTGTTATCCCCTAAAAGAGAAACTTTTTCATCGTCTAATTCCGCTTCTAATTTGAGACGTTCGGTTTTTATTTCGGCTGCGGTCTCATATTCAGCTAATTGGGCTGACGCCTCTTCTTGGTCTTGTAATTCCGAGATCTTCCTTTCTAGATCTTGTAAGTTGGTGGGTAAACTTTCCATATCTATTCTAAGTTTGCTTGCTGCTTCGTCTATGAAATCGACAGCTTTGTCAGGTAGTTGTCTATCTACTACATATCTATTGCTTAATCGGGCAGCTGCTTCTAAAGCTGAATCGTCTATTGTAACTTTGTGATGAGCTTCATACCTAGGACGCAGAGCTTTCAATATCTCTACAGTTTCTTCCAGATTAGGTTCTTCTAAATATACTGATTGAAATCTTCGTTCCAAAGCAGCATCTTTTTCGATATGTCTACGAAATTCTTCTATCGTGGTGGCTCCAACGCATTGCAGTTCCCCTCTGGCTAGGGCGGGTTTCAATAAATTACCAGCGTCAATCCCGCCTTCAGACGCACCAGCTCCTACCATGGTGTGTATTTCATCTAAAAATAAGATGATTTCTCTGTGAGCTAATTTCACTTCGTCCATTACTGATTTCAGTCTTTCTTCGAATTCCCCGCGGAATTTCGAACCGGCGACCAGCGCTCCCATATCTAGGGCTAATACCTTTTTGCCTTTTAGTGAATCAGGTACATCATCAGCTACAATTCGAGCAGCTAGGCCTTCTACGATAGCAGTCTTGCCTACCCCTGCTTCACCTATGATCACAGGATTGTTTTTCTTCCGACGAGTTAAAGTCTGCATAACCCGTCTGATTTCTGCATTTCTACCTATAACGGGATCTAGTTTGCCTTCTTTTGCTAGACGGGTTAAATCTATGCTGTATTTTTCTAAGGATCCATATTTACTTTCAGCTCGTGGGTCATCTACTCTGTGATTCCCTCGCACCTGCATTAATGCGGAATATACTTTTTCTTGTTCAATACCGAATCGTTTGAGTAATACTGAAGTCACGCCTTGGGTTTCTCTCACAGCTGCTACAAAGATATGTTCTACGCTTATAAATTCATCGTTAAGCCGGTCGGATTCCTCTTTGGCCATCTCTAAGAGATGAGCTACCCTAGGAGTCGTGTAGATTTGGTTCCCTCGTCTGGCTACTTTTGGAGAAGATTCCAGGGATTGTCCAAGTTGTGATTTTAATTCTGTGGTATTGATATCTAGATTTTTTAAAATTTCTGAGACAACTCCATTTTTAAAATCTAACAAAGCCATCAATACATGTTCGACGTCCCATTGTGAGTGGTTATATTTCTGTACTATTTCTTGTGAGTGTTGTAGTACTTGTTGTGCTTGTTCTGTGAATTGGTCAGGTCTTAACATGGTTATGCCTCCTTTTGATTGTTAACCGATGGTTTTCTAATCACCCTGTTTTGCAAATTGGTAAGTGTCTCTTGAGTGTTATTCAGTTTGATTTCTAGTTCATCGATTCGTTTCAGTAGTTTTAATATGATTTCAGCTCCTGCTAGATTGACTCCTAAATCTTCAGTGAGTTCTTTAATTCTACGTAATCTTTCGATATCAGCTGGCGAGTAAAGTCTCTGTTTACCTACTGATCTACTAGGCCAAATCAGCCCTACTCGTTCGTAATACCTTAATGTTTGAGCATGCACTCCTACCATTCGAGCTGCGATACTTATGACAAAACATGGCTCTTCTTCAAATTGTTCTTGGAAAACCATACTAATTCACCTTATTCCTGATTTGATTTAATTGTTCAAAAAGTTCTAATTCTTCTGAAGATAAATCACTGGGGATCACAACTCTCATTACAGCTATTAGGTCTCCTGTCATATCATTCTTACTTAAAGAGGGAATCCCTTTACCTGCTAATCTAAAATTGGTGTTGTTGGCTGTTTGCTGAGGGATTTCTAAGGTGTGCGTTATACCTTGTAGATCAGTTATTTCAATTTCTCCGCCTAAAACTGCATCTAATAAAGGGATATCGATTTCAATGTATAGGTCGTTCCCTTTCCTTGAATACCTGAGGCTCTCTTCCATTGATATATTGAGATATAAGTCCTTAATAGTATTCGTATTTAGTTTGATGTGGACTCGAGACCCTTGATCCACTCCAGGAGGTATGGATATCTGGAGCCGTTTCCCGTCTATATTGACAACCCGTTTGGCTCCATGAAATGCTTCTTCTAACGTCACTTTAACGTCTAGTTCTTTTTCATGACTTACAGGGGAATGTTGGGGTTGTTGTGTGTGACCTCCAAACATGGATGAGAAGAAATCAGAGTTTTGGAAATTACCTCCGCTAAAATTTACATTGCCGAAGGGGTTACCACCAAAAAAGTCTCCTGTCTGGAAATTATTCCTTGAATTCCCAAAAGTGTCGTACTGATTACGCTTTTCAGGATCAGATAATACACTGTGTGCTTCATTAATTTCCTTAAACTTTTCTTCCGCTTCTGAATTATCAGGATTTACATCAGGGTGATATTTTCTAGCTAACTTTCGAAAGGCAGCAGTAATTTCTTTTTGGGAGGCGTTTTTTTGTACGCCCAATGTTTCATAATAATTATCACTCATTGTTAAAACTCTTACCAGTTTCTTATGTATAGATTCTAATAAACTTGATAAAGCGTTGTCAAGTTTATTAGGGTTAGGCAATCAAGATCTGTTTTTATCTTTGGGAAGCGTTTGGTATTGAGGCAGGCACCGTAAAGTGCTACAATTTTTGTCTGACAGAAAGATCCGCAGTAGCTCAGTGGTAGAGCAATCGGCTGTTAACCGATCGGTCGTAGGTTCGAATCCTACCTGCGGAGCCACAACTGTGCCGGTTAATGAGGTTTATGGATATAAGAAGACTTGTGGTTTCGGCCATGTTACTGCCAGTACTAATGATCGCATGTGCATCCCCCTATATTAATGGCTCTCAGGAGGCTTTTTCAGAAACCCAAATTTCTCAAGACCCTAATTTAGGAACCTTCGGCCAAAATGAACGAGAAAAGGCACTCGAGGACCAAGTGGTCCAATTAGAACTGGAAAAACGTATTCTGGAATTAGAGGCGCAGCTAAGCCAATCCAAAGACTCGAATTCTCCGAATTTGATCGATCGTTCGGATATAGCTGATAACCTGGAATTGCATTCCAAAACAAATATCGTTGAGCCAACATTTGACGTGTACCATGACGTGGATCATCAGGAAACGCACGAGCCATCTGCAGAACAGCAAACAATTGATTCAGATATTCCTGGTTACTTCGCATCTACTAGTAATATTCTAAGTGAGGCTGCTAGAGTTGAAGGAGGCCATCTAATAAGTAAAGGATGGAATTCTCCTACCAAAATCGAGACCACATATATGCTTGCTTCGGATTTGGGCTCTGATTCCTTAGAGGAAGTCAAAAGAGGCATTGATGTAGTGGAAGACTATTTAGGGATTTATGGGCCTTACAGGGTTTATATCGTCGGTACCGATGAAGAAGAAGCTCAAATAATGGCTGAGGATTATTGTGAGTGGGCGTACGACAGGCAGGATTTCAATCGTTGCATGAACGATCAAGGAGTAGCGATCAAAGAGATAGCTCACTATAAAGGCGCTAATGCTTTTGCTCAACACTCACATCATCTCGAAAAACCGAATCAGTCTTTTGTGATTGGGAATCCTCTACAAATAGATGTTGGTTTTGGATCTAAAATAGCTGCTCATGAAACTGTGCATATATATCAAAATGCACATCATGTATATCGTTTTGATCCAGAAACCCATCAAGTTCTGGATTATGATAGTTTGCCTAGATGGCTAGAAGAAGGTTCCGCAGAATTCCTTGCTTTGTATTTGTCAGACAAGGAGGGTTGGGTTTCTTTTCGTCAAATGATGGAAGAGGCTATGGGTGCTGTCCATGAGCTCCGAAGAGAATATCCTCAGTTATCTATTCGAGATTTGCATGATGAAGAATCGACTTATACCACCGAAAAAGTTTGCGACTATTGCGTGGGTAGGCTTCAGTATGAATTCGGGCAATGGGCTACAGCTTTACTTGTAGAAAAGAGTTCAATAGATATTTTGTACAAAAAATTCATCCCAGAAATGCATTTAGCCGGACGAGATAGTGCTTTCAAACAATATTTTGGGCTCACAATAGAAGAATTTTATGCTGAATTCGAATTATTTTTGGAGCTAGATATCAACGCTCAAATGAAGATACTACCAAAATAAACCCAGGTTGGAGGTGGAAGATTGGATATATTAATATTTTCTTTTATATCAATATCCCTGCTGCTTGTATTGATAATTTTGATTAAGTCATTAGTGAATGCAAAGCATGAAATCCGTGACCTCGACCACCGGGTTAGAAGTCAGTCAGTAATGTCGGGCCTTAATTTTGAACAATGGGTCCCTTTGTCGGCGGAGTATCCTTATGATCCAAGACAGTTCAGGTTTTTAGGAAATCCCATAGATGGTATCCAGTTTGAGGACGATAAAGTGATCTTTATTGAATTCAAATATGGCAAGTCAAAACTTAGCTCTCGGCAGATTCACATTAAAGAACTTATTGAAAGAGGAAGTGTAGAATTCAAAGAGATCAGATCCTCTAAGAACTTAACATAATATAAAATACGATATACGTACTTATTCGTGATTATATGACTGAATCGGTAAGTCTATTGTTAAATAACGGCGTATTCATAGATTGATATTACGGATTAAGAATATTTTGCGTCGTGGCGTAAGCCCGTCGATTTGACACGTACAGTGTGAACGGGTATCCTATGTCAAATGTTCCGTATTATGCAAATAACTAAAGAACCATTGTATTACGACTCTTAGCGTAAAACTCACCACTTGGCTACGTCAAGCTGATTGACGAAAAGGAGGAGTTGAATGCAAGAAACGCTAACAAATACTACAGAATCACCATCAGATCCGATTATTTCCGTTAAGTCGCTATGGAAAATATTTGGTAATAATCAAGATGAGATTGTTAACTCGGATGATGGCGAAACAGACAAAACAGAAGTTCTTCAAGATTATGGAGACGTGATAGCTCTTAACGATGTTTCCTTTGATGTGTATCCAGGTGAAACTTTCGTGGTAATGGGGTTATCGGGTAGTGGTAAATCTACATTAGTACGATGTTTGTTACGGCTTATTGAACCTTCCAGTGGTGAAATCAATATTAATGATGACGATATATTGTTGTATGACGCAGATCGTCTTAGGGAATTCAGGCGAAATGAGATGGCAATGGTATTCCAGCATTTTGGTCTCCTGCCTCATAGAAACGTAATAGATAATGCTGCGTATGGGTTAGAGATAAAAGGCGTTGATAAAGACGAGCGGTATGAGATTGCTCAAGAAATGTTAAATAAAGTTGGTCTGGAAGGCTGGGAAGAGGCAAGAACTTCTGAACTCAGCGGTGGTATGCAACAGCGTGTAGGACTAGCTCGAGCACTTACTGTTGACCCTACGATACTGCTTATGGATGAGCCATTTAGTGGATTAGATCCTTTGATCAGACGCCAAATGAGAGAAGAACTGGCTGATTTACAGGCTGAGCTACAGAAAACAATAGTATTTATTACACATGATTTAGATGAAGCAGTGACTATTGGCGATCGAATTGCAATTATGAGAGATGGTCGCATAACTCAATTAGGTACACCTGAAGATATCATTACTAATCCCATTGATGACTTTGTTAAAGAATTTACTAGGGACATAAGTCAAACCAGGGTTTTGTCCGTGCAGTCTATAGCTTCGGATCTAGAACAGGTGTTTGAGAACAACACTGGAGTTTCTGAGATCATCCAAGCAATGGAAGATACTGGTAAAGAATTCGCATTCATCGTCGATGACGATAGTAAACTACTTGGATTCATAGATAAAGAAGCTATTGAAGGAGCTGCAGACGATGTCTCCCTAAAAGATATGGACTTGTCTGTGATCGAACCGATCCACGAATCTACAGTGATTGAAGATGTGGTGCAATTAACATTAGATAACCCATATCCTATCCCTATAGTGGATGATGAAAACATTCTGACAGGGTTAGCAACACATGATGCGATATTACAAGCTTTTGCTGAAAATGCGTTGCAACAACAAACTAATTAAAATAGGTTCGGTAATAGATTATGGCTAGTGAGAACCCAAATAAATCTGATGATAATAGTGTTCCTCGTATTCGGGTGAACAAATGGGTGGTCTATGGAGCCATAGCTGTGGTTGCATTAATAGTCAGCTTTATTCTGAGACGTGTTGATTTAGAATTACTACTAGACTTTCCTTTGGATATTGAATATCCAGTTAAGACCTCAATGAATAATGGTTTAGACTGGTTGGTCATAAATGGAGCTTGGTTCTTTGATGGCATAAGTTATCAAATCAAAGTGTGGCTAGGAAGACTAAAGGATTTCTTAATTTGGCTCCCGTGGCCTGTATTTAGCGCCGTAATTATATTATTGGCATGGCGCATAGGGGGTAAGAAAATAGTCTTACTGGCTGCAGTTGCTTTGTTATACATCGGTGTTATGGATTTATGGGAAAGTGCGATGATTACTGTTGCTATTATGATAGTGTCAGTGTCACTTTCTATATTGTTTGGGATACCTATTGGAATACTGGGTTCAAGAAGTAACCGGTTCGATAGAATACTAAGGCCTATATTAGATGGCATGCAGACAATGCCTAGCTTTGTATATTTAGTACCAGGCATCATGTTCTTTGGTCTAGGAAATGTATCGGCTGTGATAGCCACCGTATTATATTCAATTCCACCTTGTATAAGATTAACTAACTTGGGAATAAGACAAGTAGATTACCAAGTGATTGAAGCTGGAACTGCTTTTGGAAGTAACAGGATGCAATTACTCACTAAAATACAGATTCCACTGGCTATACCAACGATTATGGCTGGAGTTAACCAGACTGTGATGATGGCTTTAGCTATGTCAACAATTGCTGCGATGGTTGGAGCTGGAGGGCTAGGGCAAGACGTCCTACTATCTATGGGGCAACTGGACCAAGGAGGATCATTCTTGGCTGGTATGGGCATAGTATTGATGGCTATAGTGATAGACCGAATCACTCAAGGTTACATAGAGGCAAGTCAATCATCATCTAGTACGACTAACCAGGAATAAATGCGAATTGATCCTCAATAGACTTTGGTAGGAGCATGTATGAAGATCACAGACGTTAAAGCGACCACAGTTAAAATCCCATTAGAGAAAGTATTTTCTGGAAGCGTGTATGATGTGGGGTTCCGATGCACAATTATTACTAGCATTGAAACTGATGAAGGAGTAGTCAGCCAGAGTTATTCAGGTGATGATCGTTCTACCTTCGAATTCCAGCATGAACTGGTAACAGGGCCTCTTAGAGATGCTATTTTAGGCGAAGACCCTATGCGAGTCGAATACTTATGGGAGAAAATGTTTTCTTTAGCCCCTAATTATACTCATGACTTTGGGCCTAAACCTGTGATGAGGGCTATTGGTGCAGTGGATGTGTCTCTGTGGGACTTAAAAGGAAGGATACTCAACACTTCTGTACATAAGATGCTTGGAGGATACTCTAACACTTCTCCTGTGGTGAGATTCAGATATTATGAAGAAGGGGCAGATGAAGAAGAAATTGCTCAACTACTAGAAAGTAAAGCACAAGGCTTCGGCGGAGTTAAGCTCAAAGTTGGTAGAGCCCCGTTATCAGAAGATATTGGAAGAGTACGGCGGATACGTGAAGCTTTAGGCGAAGATTTCCATATGATTTGTGATGCAAATGAAGGATGGACATTAGAACAAGCTATTAGATTTGCTAAAGAGACTGAACAGTACAAATTGGATTGGTTGGAAGAACCAGTACAATGGCACAGCGCTATCGAAAACATGAGAAAAGTAAGAGAAGCAACCAGTACTAAAGTTGCGGCAGGGCAAGGAGAAAGCAACAAGTACGGGTGCTGGCGTTTGATTGAAAATGAATCAGTCGATGTAATTAATGTGGATGCCTCAATTGCTGGAGGCATTACTGAATGGCAAAAAATAAGGTCGGCTGCAGAGATTAAAGGGATTAAAATGGGGCATCATGAAGAACCCCATATATCACTGCATTTGATGTCAGCTATACCTAATGGAACTTTTGTAGAGGTATTTGAGGAGCATCGCGATCCTGCTTATTATGAAATGAATAAGACCTTCCCTATTATGGAAGGAGGATACGTTACCGTCCCAGACGCTCCAGGACTTGGACTGGAATTCGATCAGGATTTTATTAATAAATATAAAATCTTGTAGATTGGCTCTGTATTATTTACAAGGCACAGAACACTTGTCTACCCAGTGTCCAGGAGAAACTTCCACGAGTCCCATTTCATTGTCTGGCTGGTGTTCTTCAACATATGGACAGCGAGTCCTGAATACACATCCAGCTGGAGGATCGATAGGCGAAGGAACCTCGCCAGTTAGTACCAATTCCTCTCTTTGTAGCCTAGGGTGTGATGGCAATGCAGCCGAGATTAAAGCCTTAGTGTAGGGGTGTTGAGGATCTCCAAAAATAGTTTTGGGATCTCCTAATTCAACTATTTTCCCTAGATACATAACTGCCACTTGATGGCTCATGTATTTCACTGTTGCCAAGTTGTGGGCAATCATAAGATAACTTAGTTCGTATGTTTGTTGAAGTTCTTTTAACAAATTCAGAACTTGTGCGCGAATTGATACGTCCAAAGCGGAAACTGGTTCATCTAGCACCATAAGTTTGGGTCTAGTAGAGAGAGCTCTGGCGATAGCTATTCGTTGTCTTTGACCGCCACTAAATTCGTGGGGGTATCTCTCCGCGTGGAATGGGTGCATTCCTACAACTCCGAGTAATTCATTCACTCGTTCGTTGATTTCATTATTAGTTACTTTTTCATGTGTGACAATAGGTTCTGCTATTATGTCACGGACTCGCATCTTTGGATTCAGAGAGCTCCAGGGGTCCTGAAATACCGCCTGTACCGAAGACTTAAATTCTTTACGCGCAGGACTACTAAATTGAGCCATATCTGCACCTTCGTATGTAATCACCCCTTCTGTAGGAGGTTCGGACATAAGGATCATTTTGGTGGTGGTGGTTTTACCGCAGCCAGATTCTCCTACCAAACTAAAAGTTTCCCCTTTATTGATTGTGAAGGATACTCCGTCAATTGCTTTCACAGTACCTACTAAGGTTTTTGTGATTGCGCCCTTAGTTACAGGGTAATGCTTTTTAAGATCATTTACTTGAATTAAAGCGTTATCAATTGCTGCCATTTTATTATCTCCTTAGGTTTTCACAGTAAGTAATTTGTGTACTAGACTAAGTCTCCACAGTTAACGCATCACGCAGCACTGGTCCACGAAATGTCCAGGCTTAACTTCTACGAGTCCCATTCCTAAATCTGGATTATGGTCTGCCACATTCGGGCATCGGTCTCTAAAGACACAACCCGATGGAGTATTCGCTAGGTCTGGTGGTTGTCCTTCAATAGTTGGTAGCATATCTACGTCGTCGTCTAAATCTGGTACAGATTTTAGTAGAGCTTGGGTATATGGATGTTGTGGGTTATCAAAAAGTTCTACTACGTCCGCTTGCTCGATAATGTTACCAGCGTACATAACCGCAACTCGGTCACACATCTTCGCTACGATTCCAAAGTCGTGAGTAATGAATATAATTCCTACTCCCGTTTCTTCCTGAATATCTTTGAGTAATTTCAGGTACTGTAATTGTATTGTTACGTCTAACGATGTTGTAGGTTCGTCTGCAATAAGGATATCAGGGCTTCTGGAAATGCTGATAGCTCCTACCACTCTTTGTCTCATTCCTCCACTCATTTCATGTGGGAATGAAGTGACTCTCATTTCTGGAGCAGGAATGTTGACGCTTGAAAGCAGGCCTATTGCTCGCTGTACTAAAGAGGGCTTGTCCTCGTCGTATTCAAGCTCTAAAGTCTCTGTTAGTTGTTTTTTTATGTTGATTACAGGGTTTAGGGATGTAAGAGGGTCTTGCATAACCATGCATATACCAGTGCCTCTTATTTCGCGCATCTCATCATCGGATTTTTGTACAAGGTCTTCTCCGTGATAAAGGATCCTACCAGATTCTATGCGTCCGGCAGGCTTAGGCACCATTCCTAATATGGACCAAGCAGTCATGCTCTTGCCAGAACCTGATTCTCCTACTATGCCAAGGGTTTCACCTTTGCGGAGTTCGAAATCGATTCCGTCAACAGCTTTAACTATACCTGTTTTTGTATGGAAATGAGTCCTTAAATTTTCTACTTTAAGTAATAATTCCTCACTCATATCATCTTCCTCCTATCTTGCTCTTCTCAGTCTAGGGTCTAGGTAGTCTCTTAGCCAGTCACCGAAGAAGTTGAATGCCATTACTACCAGTGTGATCAAAATTCCAGGGAATAGTGATACCCACCAAGTTGTTAATAATTGCTGTCTGCCTTCTGCAACCATAATTCCCCAAGCAGGTTCACCAGGGCTCATTCCGATCCCTAAGAAACTTAATGAGGCTTCTAGTAATATCACTTGACCAATCATCAAGCTGATCATCACCATCAATGTATTGATTACATTGGGCATTAGATGTCTCCACATTATCATCACAGGCGAGACGCCTAGGATGCCTGCAAGGACCACGAAATCTCGTTCTCTTACGCTTAATACTTCTCCTCTAATCATCCTAGCAAATCTTGCCCAGGTAGTAGCCGTCACCGCGATAATAACTCCGGTGTAGCCTGTTCCTACGAATGTAACAATAAGCATTGCAACTAGGATAGATGGGAATCCCAGCGTTGCGTCAGTTATTCTCATTAGTACTGAATCAACCCATCCTCGTGCATACCCAGCAAGTAAGCCTACTGCTGTTCCAATTAAAAGAGCCACGATTATTGAAGGGGCTGTAACCATTAACACTGATCTGCATCCGAAAACCAATCGGGCAGTCATATCTTTACCGAGGATATCTGTACCAAAGATATGCTTGATATCAGTAAATGGCGGAATTTGCCTAGCCTTGAGGTCATTAGTCATTGGATCACCAACTATGAAATTAGCGAATAATCCACAGAAAAGCAACAAGAATAGGATAGTAAGTGCTATCCATGGCGGGTTGTGGTCTTTTATCCATTTACGAACAGCTTGTCCGCGGGTTAATTGGATTGGTTCAAAATTCATGCTAGTCATAATTCCTCCTATCTGACCCGGACTCTAGGATCAACCCATCCGTAAGCGATATCAATTAGCACTGCGGTTGTGATGTAGAAGAATCCTGATAGTAAGATTGCTGCTTCAGTTAAAGGAAAGTCTCTTTGAGTAACTCCGTCTAGGAGTAGAAGTCCTACTCCTGGCCAAGCAAATACCACCTCCACTACAACTGATCCATTTAATAGACCAGCTAATGTAATACCACCGAAGGTTAGTACAGGGATCAATGCGTTTTTAGCAGCATGTCTCCAAATTACTAATCGGTTACTTAGTCCTTTTACTTGGGCGAATTTTACGTAGTCACTGTCTAGAATTTCTAACATTGCCGACCTAGCCAGACGCATAATAGCTGCTGTTACTGATAGCGCTAATACCGTTGACGGTAGGGCTAAATGCCATAAGGTTTGTGGGATTTGATGCCATTCAGGCCACCAGCCTTCAATGTCACCTCGTCCATATGTTGGGAACCATTGTAGTTGGCCTCCCAAGAATAATATCAACATAATAGCTACCCAGAATTGAGGAGCTGCAAGTCCAAACACAGCGAATCCTTTGGTCAGTTTGTCTAAGAAGGAGTCTCGTTTTACTGCAGACATGATTCCAAGTGGAATCCCTAGCACAATAGATATCAAGAATCCGCAGATCGCCAGATGGACGGTGGCGGGTAATTTGGTAAGAATAAGTTCTGATATTGGTTTTTGAATTACGAATGATGTGCCGAAGTCAAACAATACGGCTGAATTGATGTAATCCCAATATTGGACAATGAAGGGCCTGTCCAGTCCCATTTGCTTTTTCTGAGCTTCATAAATCTTTTGGTCATGAGCCTCAGTTAGAGGCATCAGGTAGTCAGCTGGGTCTCCTGTAAGGTGGACGCTCCCGAAAACAACGAAGCTCAGTGCTATTAACGTTATGAAGCCTTCTCCGAATCTTCTTAATACATACTGCCACATAATAACTACCCTCTCTTTTGCATGTGGTGAACTGGGGGAGTTGCCTCCCTCAGTTCACCTATTAACAACCTAAGTTGTTAGTTTTACTTCAAGCTAATTGTCCATGGTGCTGTGAAGTAAGGAACCAATTTCCATGGTTCATAGTTTGCAACTCTAGGACCAGCTCCCCACGGTACATTAGCGTAGAAAGGTCCCCAGTGCATAGATTCATCTTTGATGAACTTGTATGCATCGTTGAATTGTTGCTGTCTAGCGTCGCCTTGTGATACGTGATTCAAAGCTAATTCTTTGATCTTGTCGCATCGAGCGGCTCCATCAGCTGTCTCTGGTTCGTTAACTCTCCAACGAGCGTCGTGGTTACAGTAGTGACCAGTTGTGATACTGGTTCCGTCGTAACGGGCTTCGTTGTCTCTGATGAGCATGTCACCAGGGAGTGATCGGTTGTTCCATTGCTGTTTAATAGCAGCCTGGTCACCAACTTCAATGTCAACGGTGATGCCTACGTTCTTCTTCCAGTCAGC
>Ga0114933_10001467_pt1 | contig 26177 bp, 16 predicted proteins | sample 4SBtaG_FD_89691 | JGI IMG/M metagenome (GOLD analysis project Ga0114933, IMG submission 89691) | Deep subsurface microbial communities from Kolumbo volcano to uncover new lineages of life (NeLLi) - 4SBTROV12_W25 metaG | ecosystem: Environmental > Aquatic > Marine > Volcanic | place: Kolumbo... | reverse complement strand
GGGGCCGCGCGCAAAGTTCGCTTGCGGTTCAACCAGCTCGGGCTGCGGGTGCGAGACGTAGAGGGATCGGACTGAGTCGGGCTCAGCGGCGCCGCCGAGCCACCAGGAGCGAAAGGCCCAAGAGTGCAAACCAGGGCGTCGCGCCCGGCGCGCGTGCCACCGAGCAGCCGCTGGTCAGCGGAGTCCCGATCCTTCGCTCTTCGCGGGTGCCGTCGTCGTTCTCGTGACACTCGAAGCCGTCGCAGTTCTGGTCGACCTCATCATCACAGATCTCGTCCGCCCCCGGGTGAACCGCGGCGTCGTCGTCGTCACAGTCCAGGTCGCCGGTGACCCCGTCGCCGTCGCGGTCCATGGCCATCATCGTGCCCGGGTCGGAGGCGCAGACGGCCGGCCCGCCAGACATGGACGCACAACCAAACGAGCAAGCCTCACGCTCGACCTCGCCGAAACGGCAGCGCACGCGCTCATCGCCACTGCAGGTCCAGTCCGGTCCCGTTCCGTCCGCGCAGGCAGGCGCCTCGAGCACCGTGACGAGGATCTGCAGCTGGTCGTCGCCGGGGCCGCCTTGGTCGCTGAACCAGGCGCTGCCCTCTTCGACGAGGTTGAAGAACTGAGGGTAGTCGCCGGGAACGTCGGGGGCGCGCACGGTGAACTCGAAGAGCCCCGTCTCCCCCGGCGCGACCGGCGCGTCCACCGTCGCGGGGCGGCTCGGGCTGACCCAGTCGGGCCCGGCCAGGGCGCTCGCTACGTCCCGCGGCTCGGTCGTTCCGAGGTGCGTGACGCCGGGCATCCAGGTGGCCTCACCGGTGTTGCGCATCTCGAACGAGCCGTACATCTCCTGGCCCGGGTAGAGCTCAAACGGCTCGCTCGCGAGCGGAAAGGACTGGCTCACCCAACGAGCGGCATAGTCGATGCTCGCGTCCCAGAACGCCGCCCCCATCTCGCCGTACACGCCGGTGGTGTTGTCGCGGTAGTGGGCGTAGCGGGAGGTCCAGCAGGAGTAGCTCGGCGCGCAGCCATTGTAGTAGTGGGTCACCGTGCGCACCCATGGGTCCCACTGGGCGTTGTCGATGCGGACCGAGTTGATCCAGGCGATCGCTTCTTCGCGCGTGGCGACGTCCGGCACGTAGGAGGACCGGATCACCATGGCGACGACGAAGTCGACGCCGGCAGCGACGTTTCCGTCGATCGAGAGCACACGGTCACCCTCCCGCCGGAGAGTGTCGTCGAAGGTACCGGCGTCGAACTGAAACATGCCGAGCCCGCCCTGCTGGAGCGAGCAGGGACCGTCGCCAGCGCCAGCCACCACAGGGCCGCCCCCGCAGTCCGCGGAGTTGGGCCCCATGCACGCCCACGTGAGCTCGGACCAACAGTGGCTCATGCCGGTCTCCGCGTCGGCGATCCCGGCGAGCAGGTAGCCCTGGGTGATGCCGTTGGCCGCGGCCGCGTCCCTGATCTGGGCGGCGCGCACCATGCGCTCGGCTGCGGTCAGGGTCGACTCGGAAGCGGCGACATCCCCAAGCTCAGAGGGTGGAGCGAAGCAGCCCGATGCGAGGGCCACGAGCGAGAGCATGCAGAGGTAGCGTGACACGCGATGCCCGAGCGCAAGGATCACGCCAAGGGGGTCCGCAGGGTCCGGCGTCGCAGGGGTGAGGTCTCGAGTCCGCATCACGCTCACAGATTGGCGCAAACCGGGCGGATTTCCCAGGTTGAGCCCTCTGCAGGACCGACCAGATTCTGAACAGTCACCGCCTCACCGGAAGCTCGGAGCCTCTCGGGTTCTTGCCCCCGGGCGCGCGAGCATGCTCCCATTCGCTCGCCCCGGCACGAGACCGGACATAGAAGGAGTGACGAGATGAATCGACTTTGCATGGCCTGCTTGATGGGCCTCGCGCTCGGCGCGATCGGTTGCGGCGGCGGCAGCGGCGACGGGGACACCGACGGCCACGAGGCCTCCGCGGAATACGCGGGGCCGATCGGCTCGAGCGACGTCGCGCGCGGCCAAGAGGTCTTCGCAGCGACCTGTGACGCCTGTCACAGCAGCGGGCCCGCGCTCGACGGCATCGGATGGGAAGCCGGACGGGTGCGGCAGCAGATCCGCGAGGGTTCGGGTCGCATGCCTGCGATCAGCGAGAACCGCGTGAGCGCCGACGATCTCGAGGCGATTCTCGCTTACATGGTGACCACCGGTGGGGTCGTGGACGAGGGCGGCGCGCCGGCGACGACCGGCGGCGAAGAGCCGGCTCCGGCCGAGGAAGCGCCCGCTGAAGAGGCGCCCGCCGAGGAAGCCTCCACCGACGCCTGATCGCGCCTCCGCTCTCGATCGGAGGCCGTGAGGCCTCCGGTCCCCCTGAAACCAGCGCTTCCTCGATGACCCAAAGAACCATCGTATTGACCGGCGGAACGAGCGGCGTCGGGCTCGGGGCGGCGCGCACGCTGGCTACCGAGCACACTCGGATCATCTCGCTCTGTCGGGACGAAACCCGGGGCCGAGCGGCCGCGGAGGGGCTCGCCGGCACCGTCGATGTCGTCCTCTGTGACCTCTCGTCCCAGGCCTCGGTCCGCCGCGCTGCGGCCGAGATCCTGGAGACCTGCCCGCGCATCGACGCGCTCCTGAGCTGCGCAGGCGTGGCGCCATGGAAGAGACGCACCACCGCGGAGGGCGTCGAGCTGGTCTGGGCGACCAATTTCCTGGGCGCCTTCCTGCTCGAGCATCTGCTCGAAGACCGACTCATCGAGAGCGCCCCCGCCCGCATCGTGATGATCTCGGGCGACGCCCACCGCGCAGGCAAGATCCACTGGGACGACATCGAGCTCACGCAGGGCTACAGCGCCATGGAGGCGGCGACGCAGAGCGTGCTCGCCAAGATCATGTGGACCTACCAGCTCGCCCGGCGGCTCGAAGGCACCGGCGTGACAGCGAACGCGTTTTGCCCGGCGTTTGTGCGCAGTGGCATCACCCGCGACTTCCCTTGGTACATGCGGCCGATGATCGCGCTCTCGCATCTCTTTGCGCAGAGCCCCGAGCAGGGCGCGCGCACGCCGGTCTGGCTCCTCGAGGCCCCGGAGGTCGAGGGCCTGACGGGCAAGTATTTCCGGGAGAAGGCGGAGCTGCGATCTTCCGAGGCGTCACACGACATCGAAGCCCAGGAGCGCGTGGTCGAGCTCGCCGCCGAGATGACCGGGGTCGAGCTCGTAGCCCGCTGAGAGTCGCGACGTCGCGCCGGCGTCGAAGCGCGCTACCGCTCGGCTCGAAGGTGGCCCTCGAAGAAGGCCATGACGCGCTCGTGCATGCGGCTCATCACGACCGGCTCGGGCACCATGTGGGTCAGCCCGCTCAGCGCCAGGAGCTCGCTCGGGCGGCCTGCCCGGAAGAGGCGGTTCTGCAGTTTCAGCGCGTGGCTGAAGTAGACGTTGTCATCGGCGGTGCCGTGGATGATCAGAAGCGGTCGCAGGTCCTCGACCTCGGCCTCGACCGCGTAGGTCAGGACGGAGCTCGCGTGGTAGGGCCCTTCCGCATCCGCCGCCTCGGGCAGCCCGAGGTAGCGCTCGGTGTAGTGCGTGTCGTAGTCGCGCCACTCGCTGACCGGAGCTCCAGCCACCGCGGCGCGGAAGATGCCCGGCTCCCTGAGCACGGCCATCGCCGAGAAGTAGCCTCCAAAGCTCCATCCCCAGACGCCGACCCGCTCCATGTCCATCTCGGGGTGCGCGTCTCCGAGCTGCTGTAGGGCCTCGACTTGGTCCTCGAGAGGCGCGCTGATGAAGTCGCCATCGATGGCGCGCTCCCACTCTCGGCCACGCCCCGGCGTGCCCCGGCCGTCGATCAGCACGACGATGAAGTTGTGATCGGCCTGCCACTGGTCGAGCAAGTAGCGCTGCGGTGTCGCGGTGACCTGACGTGAGTGAGGACCCCCGTAGACGTGAAGAATCACGGGGTAGCTGAGCGACGCATCGAAGTCGCGCGGCCGGATCATGACCGTGCGCCACTCGCGGCGACCGATCGTCTCGTAACTGAGGTTGGGCGTGAAGGGCGGCTCCTCGGCCTCCGACTCGAGCGTGCCGAGCGCTTCGCCGTCCGCTCGACGCACCACGCTGGCGATCGTGCCGTCCTCGGTCTGCTTGGTGTGCACCCAGAGGCTACCGTCGCGAGCCACGACCGCCGAGTGTTCACCGCGGGTCTCGCTGACCTGCTCGGGCTCGCCCTCCCCGGAGAGCTGAATGCGGTAGATGTGCGTCTCGGACGACTCGGTCGAAGCTCGCACCCACGCGACGCCGGCTTCTTCGTCGATCGCGACGAGGGAGCGGTAGTCCAGTTCCTCGGGGGTCAGCGCGCGGATCAGGGCTCCGTCGCGGCCGCGCAGCTCGAGCCCAAAGCGCCCTCCCCGCTCGGTGCTCCAGAGCACCTGCTCACCCTCGGCGAGCCAGCGGGGAACGCTCTGGTCGAGGTTCAGCCATGCGCTGTCGGTCTCCTCGAGCAGCTCGGTCGTGACGCCGCTCGAAGGGTCGACCGTGCGCAACGACTCGTGCTCCTGCTCACGGTCCTGAATGAGAACGGTGAGCGGTCCCTCGGCCGGCCAGACGACCGAGCAGAGGTACGGGAACGCGTCGTGGTCCCACTCGACCCAGCGGGTCTCGCCGCCCGAGATGGGCAAGATCCCGAGCCGGACGGAGGCGTTCGCCTCGCCCGGACGGGGGTACGGCCAAGCGCGTGGCTCGGACTCGGGGTGCATGGGATCGAGGATGTGCATGCGCTCCATCCCATTGTGATCCGTCTGCTGGTAGGCGATGGAGGCGCCGTCCGGCGACCACCAGAAGCCGCGCATGCGGTCCATCTCCTCTTGGGCGACGAACTCCGCGAGGCCATTGGTCTGCTCGTCCCCGGCGCGGGTCGTGAGCCGAACCTCCGCGCCCGTCGCCACGTCGACGACGTAGAGGTCGCCGGAGCGCACCGTCGCGATGTGTGAGTCGTCGGGAGAGAAGCGAGGGTCGATGGCGCCGCCGGCCTCTGACTCGATCTCACGGATGGCGCCGTCCTGACCGATCGTCGCGCGGTCGACCAGGAAGAGGCGCCCGGAGAGCGGAACCAGGATCGTGCCGCCGTCGTGGCTCAAGCGAAATGAGGCGATACCGCGCGAGGTCAGGCGCATGCGCTCACGGCGTGCCGCCTCCTCGACGCTCAGCTCCTCTTCGTCGGCCCCGAGCAGCATCTGCGCGGTGAGCAGCTCGCTCTCCTCGCGGCTCTCGGCGTCGAAGTAGAAGAGTCGACCCTCGAAGCTTCGGCCCCCGGAGCGTAGGAAGAGCACCCCACTGCCGTCCGGCAACACGGCCACGGCGCGGGGATGGCCGAGCCGGAAGCGGTTGGTCTCGGAATACGCCTCGAGAAACGAAGACTCGACGCTCGCCGGGGGCGCGAGCGTGCGCTCACCCTCCTCGGGGAGCGGATCCGCCCCGGTCGCGCTCGGCGACGGGTCGTCTTCTGCTGCGGAGGAACAGCCGGTGGTCATCGGTGCAGAAGCCAGCGCTGCGATCAGGGATGCCGTGGTCGTCAAAGGGAGTCTCACCTTCACCTCTCGTAAGGGCAGATAGCGCGTGAGGTTACCCTGTCGAGGCTCCGTTCACGCGCGCCGTACCTCACGCTGCATCAACACCCAGAAGCGCACGGTCAGCGCCACCGCGACCACCGTGAGCCCCGCACTGAGCCCCACCCAGAGGCCAGCAGCGCGCCAGCTGGCGACAAACGCCAGCAGAACGCCGCACGGCACGCCGATCGCGTAGTGGCCGATGACGTTCGAGACGAGCGGCCACCGCGTATCCCCGGCGCCTCGCAGCGCCCCGGCGGCGACCGCCTGCACGCCATCGGAGATCTGGAACGCTGCCGCGATCGCCAGCAGAGGGATGGTCGCCTCGATGACCCCGGCCTCGTCGGTGAAGAGTCGCGCGAGCGGCTCCGGGAGCGAGAGAAAGAGCACCGACCAGAAGAGCATCGCGACGCCGCCGGCGCCGATGCCGGTCATGCCCGAAAGCCGCGCTCCGTCCGTCGAGCCCCGACCGATCGCATGCCCGACCCGCGTCGCGGTCGCCGCGCCGAGCGCGAGAGCGAGCTGAAACGTGACCGAGATGAGCAGAAGCGCGATCTGGTGGGCGGCCAAGGAGCGCGTGCCGATGTTGCCCATGAGCACGCCGACGATGGCGAAGCTGCCGACCTCGGCGACGAGCTGAAGCCCGATCGGCGAGCCCAGCCTCAGCACCTTGCCGATCATCGCCAGCTCCGGTCGCCGCGCGCCCGGGAAGTCGCCCCAGAGCCCGCGGACCGCCACCGCCAAGGTCACGAACTGCACCACGGTCGCGATCGTGCTGGCCCACCCGGCGCCCTCGGCGCCCATGCCCTCGAGACCGATCGGCGACCAGCCAAACACGAGCCCGTAGCTCAGGGGCACATTGATCACGTTGGCGACCGCGACCGAGAGAAGCAGCGGCCGGGTCACCTCATGCCCCTGAAGGAACGATCGAAGCGCGGTCACCAGCAGGAACGGGAAGATGCCCACCGCCCGGGCGATCAGGTACGGCCCCGTGTCCGCGACGGTCGCCTCGGGGACCCCGAAGAATCCGATGACAAAGGTCAGCGCGACGACCAGGAGCGTCAGCGGCAGCGCGCCGAAGACCCCCACCCAGATCCCCTGCCAGAGCACGCGGCGCGCCTCTTCGGGCTCGCCCGCCCCGACGGCCTGCGCGATCAGCGGGTCGAGGGCGAGCATCCAGCCCCAACCGAGCACGCTCACCGTGAAGTAGAGCCCGTTGCCGAGCCCGACCGCGCCGAGCGGCACCTCGCCGAGGCGCCCGACGATGGCCGTGTCCACCACGCCGAGGAGCATGTAGCCCAGTCCCGTGAGGAGCAGCGGCGTCGCGAGGCGGGTGAGCGCCGAGAGCTCCTGGCGAACGGTCGAGGGCATGGGCGGAGCCCTCGCTATGGACAGAACTTCGAGACGGAGCAACAGTGTGCCACCGCAACAGTGTCTCTGGCCTGAGTTACGGCAATGGAGAATCCCATGAGAATCGCGCTCTCGGTCGTCACCCTCGTCCTCCTCTCGGGCTGTGGCGTGGAAGGCACCATCGACCCGCCGTCGTTGGACGCGGGCGTGCGCATGCAGCGCGACGCAGAGCCACTGCCGCGCTGGCGCGAGCGGTGTCTCGGCGAGGGAGGCATCGAGGGCGACGCCTCACAGTGCGTCTCGGACGGCGGGACCGCGCCACCCATCGACGCTGGGCCGCCGCCTCCGCCGTGTAATGAGATCACGTTCGAGTACCGCAACGCGTCGGCGACGAGCGTGTGGATCAGTGGCACGTTCGCCACGATCGCCGGCATGCCGGAGAGCTGGGCAACGACACCGGCCGAGGGCGCGCTCGAGATGGTCGACGATGGAGCTGGCAACTGGAGCCTCACGACACTGATCGAGCCGATCGGGCGACACGAGTACAAGCTGATCGTCACGGACGCGACCGGCGTGAACTGGATCGCCGATCCAAACGCCACCGAGTTCGTCGATGACACCTTCGGCGGACAGAACGGGGTGATCTTCGTCTGCACCACCGGCTGCGGCGAGGTCGACGAATACGACTGGCGCGACGCCGTGATGTACTTCGCGATGGTCGACCGCTTCAGCGACTCCGACGGAAGTGCCGACGAGGTCAGCGGCGTCAGCGGCGGCGACTCGCGGACCGGACCGAGCGGCCAGTACGCGGGCGGCGACCTCCCGGGCGCGACCGCGCGCCTCGACTACCTCGCGGACCTCGGCGTGACGGCGGTCTGGCTGAGCGCGCCGTACGAGAACCGGGACCTGGCGGGAGCCGCCATCGACACCGGCTCGGACATGCACACCTACTCGGGCTACCACGGCTACTGGCCGTCGCCTGCGAACATCGACTACAGCGACCCGCTCAACCCCTCGCCGCGCCCGGCCGTCGAGTCTCGCATCGGCGACGACGCCGACCTTCGTACGTTTGTCGACACCGTGCACGCCACGACCGGCGCGGATGGTCAGCCCATGAAGGTGCTCTTCGACTACGTGATGAACCACGTCGACATCGAGAGCGGCCTCTACCGAGCCCACAACGACTGGTTCGCGCGCCGCGACGGGCGCTTCCCGCTCTGCGGGCCGGAGAACCTCTGGGACGACCCGTACTGGGGCACCCGCTGCGCCTTCACCGACTACTTGCCCGCCTTCGAGTTCGACAACGCGGCCGCGCGCGCTTGGAGCGTCAACGACGCCGTCTGGTGGGCGCGTGAGTACGACCTCGACGGCTACCGCCTCGACGCGATCAAGCACGTGCCCCTCAGCTGGCTCGAGGACGTACGCGCTCGGCTGAACGCGGAGTTCACCTCGCCCGCCGGTGATCGGTTCTACCTGGTCGGAGAGACCTTCGCGTACGACGACCGAGCGCTCATCGGCAGCTACGTGGACCCGGACACCATGCTCGACGGTCAGTTCGACTTCCCCATGAAGTCGCGCCTCTGCAGCGCTGTGTTCCGCCCGGACGGCAACCTCGCGACGTTCGCGAGCTGGATGGACGGCAACGACACCTACTACGGCGCGGGCTCGATCATGACGACCTGGATCGGCAACCACGACATCCCGCGGGCCATCCACTTCGCCTCCGGAGAGATCAGCAGCTGCACCGAGGGGAGCAACCCGGGCAACGGCTGGGACTGGCGACCGACGCAGCCGACCGACGCGGCGCCCTACGAGCGGCTCGGTGTGTCGTTCGCGATCATGATGACCAACCCGGGCATCCCGTTGATCTACTACGGAGACGAGGTCGGACTCGCTGGCGGGGGCGACCCCGACAACCGACGCATGATGCCGTGGAGCGACGCCGAGCTGAACCCGCATCAGATCGCGCTCCGGTCCCGCGTCCGGGCGTTGGCGCGGCTCCGAGGCACGAACCGCGCGCTCACCCGCGGTCGGCGGCGGACCCTCAGCGCGACCCAAGACACGTGGGTCTACACGATGGGTGGCTGCGGGAGCGCGGCCGCTGACGTCACGGTGCTGATCAACCGCGCCGACAGCAGCAACTCGGTCGATATCCCGGCCGGCATGTACACCGACCTCTTGGACGGTGGCACGCTCAGCGGCGGCAGCGTGTCGTTGCCCCCGCGAAGCTTCCGGGTGCTCGGCCCGTAGGCTTGGGGCTCAGGGCAGCGACAGGACGCCAGGCCCGACGTTGCCCATGTGCGTCGGCTCGGTGCCCGAGAGCGCGACGCCGAGCGCCGTTCCGACCGCCGCCCCCGCGACGACCACGCCGACAAGAACCCAGAGCCACGGCTCCTCGGCGAGGCCGGGATCTCCAGGCACGGAGATCGAGAGCGAGAGGGACTGGCCGGCACGCAGGTCGAAGTGGCGCGTCACGACCGCCCGCTCCTCGCGCAGCACCTGAAGATCGCGGGGACCAGTGTCCACCGGGATCGGGACGCCGAGCGCGGCTGGAGGCAGGCGCAGCGGCCCCACCTGCACGGTCACGTGGTCGGTCTCTCCCGTCAGCTCGACCGTAAGCCGCGCCGTCAGCTCGCGTGTCTCGGCGGCGCGCGCTCGGGCCTGCGTGCGCAACTCGGCCGGCGCGCTGGCGGACGCCACGACGTGCTCGTAGCGCTCCGCCGCTTCGACGTGCTGTCCCGTCTGAGCGAGCGCGTACGCGAGGTTGAAGATGGCCTGAGGAGACGGGTAGAGCGCCACGGAGCGCCGGAAGAGCTCGATCGCCTCGGGCCACGCCTCACTGGTGCCCTGCTCGAGCCCCTGCTCGAAGAGGGCTCGCGCCATCGCGATTCGCTCCGCGTCGGGCGGCTCCTGCGCGACGGTCGCGGTCGGAATGGAGACGAGCAGGAGAACCAGCGCCATCTTCTGCATCATGGCGTCACCAGGACCGGCGTCAGCACATCACCCACCGCACCCCTGCACTGGCCCCACGGATTGAAGCCCCAGCAGTAGACTTCGCCGGCCCACGTTCGCATCACGGCGTGCAGCTGAGGCGAAGGCCTGCCCTCCTCGATCGGGATCTGGACCAGCCCCGCGCTCAGGCTGAGGTCACGAACCTCGACGCCAGCGGCGAAATCGATGCGCACCGGCCCATGGTCGGTCCCGCTCTCCTGCTGGAGCACGGCGCCCGCCTGTCCCCAGCACCACACCTCTTCGTCGACGGTGACCGCGCAGCTGACCGACGGACCGACCTCGACGTCCCTGACCTGGCCCATGCCGGTGGGCCGCCACAGCGGCGTAGGAGCCGCTGGCGACGGTGATGGCGAGCCGCCGATCTGGCCGTAGCCGTTCGACCCCCAGCAGATGACCTCGCCGTCTTCGAGCACCGCGCAGCAATGGGGAGACGAAAGATCCGCAGGAGCCAAGGCGCCCCCGGCGCACGAGAGATCGGTGACGCCCGTGACCTCCGCGCCTGAGATGTAGACCACTGGGCTCGGCGACGGCGACGGCGCGGCCCCCTCGGGCTGCCCCTGCGACCGCTGGCGGTCCCGGCCCCAGCAGTAGACCCGGCGAGCCCCGGCGGCTTCGCGCGCGCACGTGAAGTCGTGGCCGGCGACAACCTGCGCAAAGGCGGAGACGCCAGGCACGGAGACCGGGAAGCCGGTGCGCGTCTGCAGACTGGTGTCGTCGTCGGCGAGCTGCCAGAGGTCGTTGAAGCCCCAACACGAGACCTGCCCTTCGATGATGCTGCACGCGTGCCGCAAACCGACGGCCAGGTCCGTCGCGCCTGGCGCCGGGTTACCGGCATCGGAGAGGATCTCGTAGGGGCACCGCAGGCAGCGTCCCCGTTCACAAACGCAGGTTCCGGACGAGGTCGGCAGGTCCTCGCTCACGCAGGAGACACGCCGCTCCGCCCCGATGACGCAGAGCATGCCATCGGTTCCTTCATCGGCGGGCGGGCCCGTTTCGAGGCGGCTCATGGGCACTTCGTCTCCCAGGACGCCGAGCCGGGTGCCGGGGCTGCAGCGCAGTAGACCGGGAGGACCGCCTTCGGCGTGGGCGATGAAGCAGCTCGAGCCGATCACCGCCTCGACCTGGGTCACATCGCCGCAGTTCCCCGCGAAGCACTCATCACACGAGATCCCACAGCGACCACAGTGCTCATGAGGCCCTGACGCGCTGAGGCTCGAGGTTACGTCGTTGTTGTCGAGCGCTTCATCGATGAGGCCGTCGCAGTCGTTGTCCTCGCCGTCGCAGCGCTCCGGCTCGAAGGTGCACGGCCCGGCGTCCCCAGGGGGGCCGGCGTCCACGCCCGCGTCGGCCCCACCGTCCATCGGGTCGCTCCACGAGCCTGCGTCGTGATCACCGCCGAGCACCGCGCTGGAAGAGGGCAATGAGCTTCCCTCACGCGTCTCCGGCACACACCCGGTGGGCTGACAAGAGAGGCCGGCCCCGCAGGCTCGCGCCTCCGTCCGACACCGACGGAGGAGCCAGATCACCAGGCCCGACGACGCCCCCTGCACGAAGTTCGTGGTAGCGCGCTCGCTGACGACCAGCGACTCTCCGAGATAGCCGCTAGCCTCGACACTGACGTTCGACGTCGCGCCATCACTGGTCAGCGTGAGCGTGGCGGGGAGGCGGGCGGACGTGAGATCGTGCTCGAAGCTGTGCTCCCCATCGATGACCAAGACAAGACGGTCCAGCTCATCGGGCGTCACCATGTCCGTGTCGACCACGACCACGACCTCCGCGTGGGGGGGCGACTTGCACCCCGTCGAGCTTCCGAGGAAGGCAAGCCAGAAGGCCATCAGGAGACAACGCAGCATGCCTGAAACCGGTTGCACAGCGGCGCAAGCTTACCCGATCCGCGGGGGACCAGCACGGCGTTCCCATCCAGCGAGAGTCCACCGTCAGAGCCGCCCGGAGCGGCGCGCGTGAAACGCACGCTCTTCCTCTTGACGCGTGGCCTACGGCAGCGTCAGGACGGCCTCGAGTACACCATCTGGGGCCGCTCTGAGGACGGCCCCGTGCGGCTTCGATTCCAGAAGCGCGAGGCCTGCTTCTTCGTGCCTCGGGACACCACGACGCAGGCCGGCCGACGCGCCCGCACCCGTCTCCGAACGCTGACCGGCGATCCGGTCGACGCGCTGCATTTCCTGCGGCGCAGGGAGATGAACGCCGAGGCCGAGCGTCTCGCGATCGCCAACACCCCTGGCTGGGAAACGGACGTGAAGCCGGCGGACCGGTTCCTGATGGAGCGAAAGGTCACCGGCGGATGTCTCGCCGAGGGGCGAGTTCATACCCGACGCGGCTTCGAGGAGATGATCGACCCGAAGCTCACGTCCGCGGACGTGATGCCGAAGCTCGTCGTCGGCTCCTTCGATGTGGAGTCCGAGGGCTTCGACGGCCCCATCCTTTGCGTGGGAATCACGTCCGAAGGGGAAGAGCGTGTCTTCGTGCGGGGAGAGGGCCCTGCGCTGCGGGGGGTTCGCTACTTTCCGGACGAAGCGAGCGTGCTGCAGGCCTTCCTGGACTATGTGCAGGTGCTCGATCCCGACGTCCTGATCGGATGGAACGTGATCGAGTTCGATCTCGACTACCTGGAGCGGCGCTGCAAGCTGCATCGCATCCCGTTCCGGCTCGGCCGTGGCGACGAGAGCGCGCGGGTGCTTCGGGGCAACCGAGCGAACGCTCCCGCCGTCGCGCTGGTGCCCGGGCGTGTGGTGCTCGACGGCATCGCGACCATGCGGGCTGCGACCTGGTCCTTCGAGCGATGGACCCTCGATCACGTCGCGCACAAGTTGCTCGGGCGCCGCAAGGCGATCGCCAAGACCGGGGACAAGCTGCAGGAAATCCTGCGCATGTACCGAGAGGAGCTGCCGAAGTTCATCGAGTACAACCTCGAAGACTGCCGGCTGGTTCAGGAGATCTTCCAGAAGGCCCGCGTGCTCGAGTTTGCGATCGAGCGGCAGCGCCTGACCGGCCTGACGATGGACCGCCGGGCCGGCGCGGTCGCGTCCTTCGACTACCTCTACCTCCCGCGTTTGCACCGCAAGGGCTTCGTGGCGCCGACGACCGGGCACCGAAACGACGCGCCCTCGAGCCCGGGCGGGTTCGTCATGAACTCGGTGCCTGGGCTCTTCGACAACGTGCTCGTGCTCGACTTCAAGAGCCTGTACCCGAGCTTGATCCGCACCTTCCTCGTCGACCCGCTCGGGCTCGCGGTGGCCAGTGACTCGCCCGAGGAATCCGTCGAGGGGTTCGACGGCGCACGCTTCTCTCACACCGAGCACATCCTGCCCGGGTTGATCGAAGCGCTCTGGGACGCCCGCGCAGAGGCCAAGCGCATCGGCGACGAGGCGCTCTCGCGCGCCATCAAGATCCAGATGAACTCGTTCTACGGCGTGCTCGGGACGCCCGCCTGTCGCTTCTTCGACCCGCGCCTGGCGAGCTCCATCACGCGACGGGGGCACGAGGTGTTGCGCACGACGCGCACGTGGATCGAAGAGCGCGGCCACCGTGTCATCTACGGCGACACCGACTCTCTCTTCGTACTTCTGGGCGCCGAAGCGGGAGACGCCGAGGCGTGCCTCGCGGTCGGCCGGAAGATCGTGCAGGACCTGAATGAGCGATGGAAAAACGTCGTGCACGATCAGCACGGCGTGGCCAGCGCGCTCGAGCTCGAGCTCGAGACCTGCTTCGTTCGATTCCTGATGCCGACGATGCGCGGCAGCGAGGTGGGCTCGAAGAAACGCTACGCCGGCGTCGCGAACGGGAAACTCATCATCAAGGGGCTCGAGGCCGTGCGCACGGACTGGACGCCGCTGGCCCGCTCCTTTCAGAAGGAGCTCCTTCGGCGCGTCTTCAAGGGAGAAGCCTACGCGAGTTGGATCCGTGACCTCTCGACCCGCCTCTTCGCCGGTGAGCTCGACCCTCAGCTCGTCTACCGGAAACGCATCCGGCGCCCGCTCGACGAATACACGCGCAATATCCCGCCCCACGTGGTCGCCGCGCGTCAGCTCGGCGGCCCGGTCAAAGCGATCGAGTACGTCATCACGACCCGCGGCCCCCAAGCGCTCGAGCGCGTGAACGCTCAGCTCGACTACCAGCACTACCTCGAACGCCAGCTCGCGCCGGCCGCGAACGTCGTCCTGCCCGTGCTCGGCGACGACTTCATGCGGCACGGCAGCCGCCAGCTCAGCCTCTTCTGAGTTTCTGAGGCACGCTCTTCACCGTCTTGATCATTCGCGCGAGACGAGGTGCTCGCAGAGCCACTGCGCGATGTGCTCGCCGGCGACGCGGTGCCCTTCTTCGTTCCAATGTCCGGTGTTCGGCTGCGTGTTCGGGAAGCCGTGCAACGCCTCGCCCCGTTGCTCCGCGACCTCGCGCAGGTGCGGCACCAGCTCCAGCGTGGGGAAGCCCGCGCGCTCACCGACCGCGGCGACGCGCCGGTCGGGATAGCGCAGGTCGTCGACCTGAAGGCCCTCTCGGTAGGCGCGCCGCGCCTCTGGGTCCGGGTGAACTTGGATCGCGTTGCTCAACGTCACGACCCCGAACGCCGCGCCGTGAGCGGCCGTCGAGGCGGACATCTGCTCGAGGATGGCCTCGGTCCAGAGCCATGCGTCTGCCCAGCGCGGGTCTGTGGGCGCGGCATAGATCTCGTCTCGGAGGCCTGCCTCGGGAGAGCGTTCGGAGCGCGCGCCACCGAGCAACTGCCAGAGCCGGGATCGACGCCGCACGTTGCGCAGCGTTCCACCATCTCTGCGCGAGCGGTACCAGTCCGTGTTCAGGAAGCTCGTGTCGAGCAGCAGCTCGCCCTCCTCGAGGCGATAGAAGGGCGCGTGGCCGTTGGCGCGCAGCTCCGGGTGGTTGTCCGCGATGTCGTTGCCCGTGAGGAAACCGAGCACGACCAGATCGGGCTGGTAGCGCCAGACACGGTGCTCGAGCACGAGCGCCTCCTGTGCGGTGCCGTAGCCGGAGACCCCAAAGGAGAGCACCTCGGGACGACGACCGCCGAGCCCTTCACAAGACGCGAGCGCACGCTCGACATGGCTCGGGTAGGCGTCGTCGAGCGCAACCTGCTTGGCCTCCGTGAAGCTGTCCCCGAGCACGGCGATGCGGAAAACACCCTCCGGCCGCTCCCGCGGGTGGTCGACCCCTCGGAAGCCGTGCTCGGTGATCTGCACGCGGGCGCGGCCCTCCGACGTCCAGACGCCCTCTGCGCCGGCGATGGGGGCCCAGCCGAAGATCGGGTCGACGTCCCGCAGGATGGGCGTACCGATGTTCAGGTAGTGCAGCGCCGCCTCAGCGAAAGCGAGGCTGACGAGCGTGGAAGCCAGCATGAGGCCGGCGCGCTGGAGCTGCTTCTTCATACGGAGGGGTGCGCGGTCTACCCCTCCGCCCCGCCTCACGCCACGCATGCCCGCCCGGTTGCACCACGGTTCCTCGGTGTCCTAAGGGTGTGGGCTCGAGGCGCGGCGATGGTAGGCTGTGCCGTTGGACATGGGCCTGGGGTCCGTATTGGGTTTGGTTGCGCGCTCGACGTGACCTTCGTTCGCAGGGCGAGCGATAGATAGAATTTGGGGAGGTCAGTTGATGAGGGTTCGACGAAACGCGCCACAGGCGCCTGGTTTCAGCGGGGCCGCACGGCATGGGCTGCGCCTCTGTCTCGGCTTGGCCGCGGTGGGTGTGCTTTGGGTGGCGGCGTCGGGGACGGCGTACGCCTATCCATACCTCCACTGGAACGCAGGAGGCACCGGTCACACCCAACCCGACCTCTCTGGCTGGTCAGGCTCGACCTGCGTCTTCTGTCACGTGAACTCGGGTGGCGGCACAGGCTGCGGCGGATTCAATCCGTGTTTCAATCCGATGGGATTCGCCTACTACAGCGCGTCGACCGGTTGGGCGGCCGTGTCCAGTGGCGACGCTGACAGCGACACCCGCAGCAACAACACCGAGCGGACTGCCGAGACACTCGCTGGCTTCCCGGAGGGCGCCCAGGAGTCAGGGTGCAACATCTCGACCTGCTACAACGGGACCAACGTCGCCTGCAGCTCGAACCTCGTGCAGTGCACCGGCAGCCGCAGCACGTTCACGGCGAACCCGATGGGAATTGGCGGCAACGACCGGTACACGTTCGCTTTCTCCTGCATCAACGGCGCCACGACCGCGCAGTCGGTCGTAGCCAGCGACACCGACTGGAGTAACAACTGCACCAACCCCAACGAGTGCTCCCCCAATCCGTGCGGTGCGGGGTCCTGCAGCCAACATGCGCTGGGTGGCTCGTGGTCATCGCCCGGCTACGACTGCAGCTGTGGCGCCGGGTACGTAATCAGCGGAGCAGGCACCGGGAGCGAGACCTGCAACGACATCAACGAGTGTATGACCGGGGATCCGTGTGATACCGGCGCCGGGAACATGTGCACCAATACCGCTGGCGGCTACACCTGCACGTGCACTGACGGCTACGCCCTCAGCGGAAGCGGCCTGAGCGCCACCTGCGTCGAGCTGGAGTGCGGTAACGGCACTGTGGTTTCCGGCGAGCAATGCGACGAAGGATTCGCAACAAACGGGACGGCTGCCTCCTGCTGCACCGCGACCTGCCAGTACAAGGCGCAGTTCGCGACCTGCGGCAACGCAGATGCTGGTGACTGCGACCTGCAGGACACATGCAACAGCACAGGAACCTGCATCGACCGAGTCGACGCTGCCGGCACTGCCTGCGGTGGCGCACCCTCGGGTGGCTGCGATCTGCAGAACACGTGTGATGGCGCCAAGGTTTGCGACACAAACCGCAGGCCATCGGGCTACGTGTGCAGAGCTGTGGCGGGAGTCTGCGATATTCAGGAAGTATGCGACGGCTCGGCCGCCGCCTGCCCCGCAGAGGTATTTGTCGCCAACACCGTGACGTGCCGCGCCCAGGCAGACTTCTGCGACATCGCGGAACTCTGTACTGGAACCTCGGCTGCCTGCCCCGCGCAGGCTTACGAGCCGAACACGACGCTTTGTCGAGGCGAGGCCGGCGACTGCGACATCGCGGAGTACTGCACGGGCAGCTCCGTGTCTTGCCCGATCGATGCGATCGAGGCTGGCGGCTTCATCTGCCGCGCCGCGACGGATCTCTGTGACGCCGACGAGACCTGCAACGGCCGAACGACGGACTGCCCGCTCGATGGCGTGTTGCCGGTAACGGCCGAGTGCCGAGCCTCCACCGGCGACTGCGACCCGGCGGAGCTCTGCGACGGCACCAGCATGGAGTGCCCGCCGCAGGCCTACTCGCCTGGCGGCACGCTCTGTCGCGCGTCGATCGGCGTCTGCGACGCCGCCGACGCTTGCACGGGCCTGAGCCCGGTCTGCCCGGCGGACACGTTCGCGCCTGGCGGAACGCCCTGTCGGGCTTCGGCCGGCGTCTGCGACACCGCTGAGGTCTGCACCGGAACCGCGAACGCCTGCCCGGGTGACATCTTCGCCCTCGACGGCACGGACTGCTCGGACTCGTTGGTCTGCAACGGGGACGAGATCTGTCGGACCGGGGTCTGCGCGGCGGGCACCATGCCCAGCTGCGACGACGCCAACGTGTGCACCGCTGACATGTGCAGCGAACCGGGTGGCTGCTCCAGCGCCATGATCCCGGGCTGCTGCAACATCGACCGCAACTGCGACGACATGAACGTCTGCACGGCCGACTCCTGCAGCGGGCCTGGCGGCATGTGCATGACGAGCCCGATCACGGACTGCTGCACCATGGACTCGGACTGCGACGACATGAACGCGTGCACGGCGGAGAGTTGCAACCTCGCGACGAACCGCTGTGAGCGCATGCCGGTGGCTGGCTGCTGCATGGCAGACAGCGACTGCGCGGACACCAACGCTTGCACCACGGACAGCTGTGATGTGGCGACGGGCATCTGCAGCAACGCCGCGGTCCCTGGCTGCTGCCAGACCGACGGCGACTGCGCCGACACGAACACTTGCACCATCGACGCGTGTGACAGCGCCACTTCGACCTGCACGAACGACGCCATCGCCGGCTGCTGCCTGATGGACTCGGAGTGCGGTGACGGCGACGACTGCACCACGGACACCTGCAACGCGGAGACCGCCGCGTGCATCAACACCATGATCATGGGCTGTGGCGTCGACGCTGGCGTCGACGCAGGCCCGATGATGGGCGACGACGCGGGCGTGGGCGACGACGCGGGCGTAATGGTCGACGACGGCGGGCCGCCGATGGGCATGGACTCGGGTCCGGGCACCGACTCCGGTACGACGGGCGACACGGACGCTGGGGTCGACGCTGGCGACGGCATGATGATGATGGAGGGCGGCTGCAGCGCCGGCCAGACCAACCGCCAGAGCCGAGCTCCGCTCGCGCTGCTGCTGGCGCTTGGGCTCTTCTTCGTGCGCCGACGACGGTCCTAGACCGACGGCCCTGAGGGGCCACACCAGAGCGCCCGTCTCGTTGACTCGAGGCGGGCGTTTTTGCGTGCGATGCGAGACCAAGAGCCTCCGGCCCTACTCCGCTCGACCCGCGTTTGGTTGTCCCAGCTCAACCCTGCGCTGATCTCTCGCGCCCTTGTGAGAAAGCACTGAGCCGCCCTCTCGAGGCGTCCCGGCGTGGTGGTGGCGGTCCCCGCGGTGCGTATCTGAGCGTGGGGGACGTGCGCTCAGGAAGGTAACCAACGACACGCCGGAGGAGCCGAACCGCGCTGTGTCGAGTCGACTGCGACGAGCCGCGTCAAACCGCCGACGAAGATCTCCAATAACGACCGCAGAAGGATTGGAAACCGTCCACCTCGATCCGCGATGGACTGACCACCGGCGCGATGCCCATGCCAGCCCAAGCGAGCAACCTCAGCGAAGAAGAGATGCGTGACGTGCTGAGCTACATTCGTCGGGAGTTTGGCGGGACGAGCGATTAGCCAACGGCTCGACCCAGGCCCTGCACAGACGTACAGTCCTGATCGTGAGCCGCCCCGCCCGGATCTGCTGCTTGGACCTCGACACGTTCTTCGTGTCGGTCGAGCGGATCTTGGACCCGAGCCTCGTGGGCAAGCCCGTCGTCGTCGGTGGCCGCCCGGGAGGGCGCGGCGTGGTGACGGCGGCGAGCTACGAGGTCCGGCGCTTCGGGGTTCGTTCCGGCATGTCCTTGACGGAGGCGGGAAGGCTGGCCCCCCACGCCATCTACCTGCCGACGCGCCACGGGGTCTACGGCGAATACGCGGAGAAGGTCCGCCGCATCGCGGAGAGCTTCACGCCAGAGAGTCGTGTCGCGAGCATCGATGAGATGTACCTCGACTTTCGGGGCTGCGAGGCGGTCTATCGCAGACCTGAGGACGACAACGACGATGTCACGATCGAGCGCATGGTGCGGAGCATTACCGCCCGCATTCAAGACGAGCTGGGGCTGCCCTCGAGCTGCGGGATCGCGTCGAGCAAGGCGCTCGCCAAGATCGCATCGGGCATGGCCAAGCCGGCCGGCGTGCTTCTGATCCCGGCCGGCGAAGAGGCGGCCTTCATGAGGCCGTTGCCCGTCCGAAAACTGCCCGGGATCGGCCCGGTCGCCGAGCGAAAACTGCACCGCGCGGGGCTCTACACGCTAGGCGACATCATCGCTGTGCCGGTGGACGAGCTGCGCGGTGTCTTCGGCGCCTGGGCCGAGGTCATCCACCGGAACGCGCAGGGCTTGGGAAACGCAGACTTGGGGCGGGACCGCCCAGCGTTTCGTGAGCACGATCCCGAGGGTGAGCAGGTCGGCTCGATCTCCAACGAGCGCACCTTCCTCGAGGACATGAGCGACCCACGCTGCATCGAGGATCGGCTCTGCTCGCTGACGGAGCGGGTGTGCTGGCGGGCGCGGAAGCGGGGAGTGAAGGCCCGGACGGTGACGCTCAAGCTGCGCTACGCCGACTTTCGCACGCTGAGCCGAGGCAAGACCCTCTGGCCAACCCACTCGGAGCACGAGGTCTTTCCCGTAGTAATGGACCTCTACCGGGCGGCGAGGACGCGCAAGACTCCGATTCGGCTGCTCGGGATTCAGCTCTCCAACCTGGGCCTCTTCGATGACCAGCTGGAGCTCTTCGAGCGCCGGGAGAAGCTGCACGGCGCGGTCGATGACATCCGGGAGCGATTCGGCTTCTCCGTCCTGCGCAGCGGGAGCGCGCTCAAGGGCGCCTCCACACGAAGCGGACCGAGCGAAGAGGACCCGCGCCGCGGCTGACTCGGCTCGCACTTCGTGCCCGGATTGCTCAAGCTCAGGCTCGTGCCCCGCCGACCTCCCACCTCGAGCCGATTCGCTGCGCTCCTGGTCGTGACCGGCCTCGGGTGCGCCCCGCCGTCCCCGAGCGACGGGGTGTCGACCCACGTGGAGGACTGGCGGGACGAGATCATCTACCAGATCGTCGTCGACCGGTTCGACGACGGGGACCCGTCGAACAACCGCGCCGACGGGGTCGAAACAGAGCCGGGCGACCTCTCCCGCTTTCAGGGTGGCGACTGGCGCGGCGTGCGGGACCGCCTCGACTACCTGGAGGCGCTGGGCGTCACCACGATCTGGCTCTCGCCGCCCTACCTCAATGTGCCCCGGACCGAGCAGGAAGACGGCTACCACGGCTACTGGCCCGCGGATTTCACCGAGGCGAGCGAGCGGTTCGGGGGCATGGAGGAGCTGCGCGCGCTCGTCCGCGACGCCCACGAGCGGGACATGTTGGTCATCCTAGACGTGGTGCCGAACCACGCGGGGCGGGTGTTCACCTACGACCTCGACGGTGACGGGGCGACGGGTCCGCTCGAGATCGAGCCACCCTTCTCGGACGCTGCCTACGAGGCGCCGCTCACCTGGTCACACCGGCCTCGCATGTTCTCGGCCGAGGGGCGCTTCACGCTCGAGCCCGAGCACTTCCACAGGCAGGGATCCGGCGACCTGAGCGACCCGCTGCAGAAGGAGCAGGCCGACTTCCCGTCCGGCCTCCGCGACCTCCACACCGAGCGCGAGGACGTGATCGACGCGCTCGTGGAGACCCACGCCTTCTGGGTCGAGCAGACCGACGTCGACGGCTTCCGCGTCGACGCCGTCCCCCACGCCCCCCGCGCCTTCTGGGCCGCGTTCTGCTCACGGCTCCGGCGGCGACTCGCCTCCGTGGGAAAGCAGCGTTTCTTTCTTCTAGGGGAGGTCTTCGACGCAAGCCCCGACGCGCTCGCGAGCTACTCGGAGCTCGACCAGCTCGACGCCACCTTTGCTTTCGACCTGAAGCGGGACGTCATCGACGGCGTGCTCTTGGAGGGTCGGCCTCCGGCCGGCGCGCTCGGCGCCTTGGCCGACCACGCCGCCCGCTTCCGCGCCGTAACGCAGCCGGGGGGCCTGGGCCTCTCTCCCTGGCAGGCTCGGGTGGCCTTCGCGGACAACCACGACGTCTGGCGGGTCCGAGGGGAGCTCGACGACCCCCTGGTGGTGCTGCTCGCGATGACCGTCGTGTTCACCGTCGACGCCATCCCGGCCGTCTACTACGGCACCGAGCAGGACTTCGACGGCACCGAGCACCACCTCTCGAGGGAGCCCATGTTTGCACTCGCGCCGACCTTCCCGACGGACGGCGCGACCTTCCGCCACATCGCGCGGCTCGCCGCCGTTCGCGCCCGCTCCGAGGCACTGCGCCGCGGCGGACTCATCGTGCGCTACGCGGCCGAGACCGGCGGCGCCGACCCGGCGCCCGGCCCCGACGCGGGACTCTTCGCGTTTGAGCGCGAGGCTGGAGACGAGCGCGTCTTGGTCGTCATCAACGCCTCGCTCGACGACTCCACCGCGCGCTTCCAGACCGGCTTCGCGGGCGGGGAGCGGGTCTTTGATCAGCTCGGCAGCCGCCCCAGCCCCTGGCTCGTCGCGGAGGGCGGCATGATCGAGCTGAGCCTCCTTGGCCGCTCATCGGTGGTGCTCGAGGCACGCACGCCCTGAGCGCGCTTCGAGCTCCTGTCCCGGGCTGGTTGACTCGATCCACACAGCTGGTAGCGCCCAAGCATGCAAGGTCACTGGTTCACCGAGGTCTTCGAGGACTGCTACTCCCTGGGACTGCGAGCGAAGACGTTCCTGCACAGCGAGCGCAGCGAGTTTCAGCAGATCGATCTCTTCGACACGCCGATGCTCGGACGCGTGCTCGCGCTCGACGGAATCCTGCAGACCAGCGAGGCCGACGAAAAGTACTACCACGAGATGCTCGTTCACCCGGCGCTCTGCACGGCGCCCTGCATCGACAACGTGCTGGTCATCGGGGGTGGCGACGGAGGCACCGCCCGCGAGGTCCTGCGGCATCCGGGCGTGAAGCGCTGCGTCATGGTCGAGATCGACGAGCGCGTCGTTCGCGCCTGTCAGGAACACTTGCCAGCTCTCGGCGACGGGGTGTGGGACGATCCGCGTCTGGACCTGCGCTTCGCCGACGCGGTGAACATGGTCGGCACGACCGACGAGCGCTTCGACGTCGTCATCCTCGACGGCAGCGACCCGGTCGGGCCGTCCGAAGGCCTCTTCGGCCGCACGTTCTATGAGAACGTGAAACGTGTGCTCGGCCCCGACGGCGTCTTCGCGCTGCAGAGCGAGTCACCGACCGTCTATGAGGACGTGTTCTTCGACATCCAGCGGATGACCCAGGAGGTCTTCGGCCGGTCCCAGCCGTACTTCGGAAGCGTCTTGCTCTACGGGGCGGGCATCTGGACCTGGACCTACGCGAGCCAGACCGCCGATCCCTTGGCCCTGAACCTGGAGCGCGTCGCCGCCATCGAGGACCGCTGCGAGATCTACAACGCGCAGATCCACGCGGCGTGTTTTGCCCAGCCGAGCTTCATCCGTAGGCGGCTCGCGCGCTGAGCCTCTGGATGTCGCCGTAGGCGAGCCATGCCCCTCACACGGGGGCGCTAGCGGTTCGCCTCGTCCTTGCGGCGCGCGTGCTCCATGAGCGCCATCTGGACGACCACCATCTCATCGCTCTCGGGTAGCTCGACGTCTTCCATGAAGAAGCGGCCGTCGGCCCAGTCGAGCACCATGAGCAGACGCTCGAGGAGCGTCTCTGGCGCGTTGGGATCCGGCACGTGCACGCTGCTCACGACGCCCTTTCGCACGGAGATGCGGGCGGTCGTCTTGGAGGCCTGAATCGTGATCAGGGCGCTCCGCCGCTCCGCCTCGGCGAAGGCGAGCAGAGAGTGCAGCGTGACCTGCCGCAGGTCCCCCGTCATGGTCGTGTCGTTGCTGTAGACGTGGCCTTCCCAGCGGCTGCGCATGACGATGCGCAAGACGCGCGCGACGAGCTCCGCGCCGGCGAACGGCTTCGCGATGTAGTCGTCGACGCCGCGCTGGTAGCCCTTGATTCGGTCGCGCTCGGTGTCGAGGCTCGTGAGGAAGACGATGGGGACCTTCTTGGTCTCCTCACGTGCCCGCAGCAGACGGAGCAGCTGCCAGCCATCCATGACGGGCATGTTTACGTCGGTAAGCACGATGTCGGGCGGGCGACGCATCGCCCGGCCGAGCGCCTCGAGGCCGTTCTCGGCCACCGTCACGAAGTGGCCCGCGTCCATGAGGGATTGGGCCACGAGGTCGCGGTACGCGGCCGAGTCGTCGACGACCAGCGCCTGAATGGGCTCCGGCCGCTCGTGCTCTCCGGAGCCGATGGTCTCCGAAAGGAAGACGGCGATGCGCTCGGCGAGCGGCGCGACGTCCTCTTCGAGGAACTGCATGCCCATGCCCGGGTTCCGCCCCTGGGTGCGCGCCGTCGCCTCGTCGAGCACGTAGGCGACGCGGGCTGGGACCAAGGCGGGGGCTGCTCCATCGGGAAGCTCGAGCGAGAGCTGGACCTCGGTGCCGGGCGGCAGTTGCTGGCCCGCGGTGACGAAGAGCCCACCGCGACTCACGTCTTCGGTGTAGGCGGTCACCAGCTCTTCGATCGAACGAAAGCGCACCTTGATCCGGGCCGCAAAGCGGCGGCCCCTCCGTCTAGAGTCCTCCGTCATTCAGAAACCGCATTCTGCCACCCGCGGGCCCGGAATGGATCGAAAGTGGTGAATCTCTGTCGACGCAGCGCTTCAGCTCCAGCGGAGGACCCACTTTCCGAAGGTCTCGTTGCGCTCCATGGCCGCGTGCGCGTCGGCAACCTCCTCCATGGGCACGACCCGGTCGACGACCGGCTTCAGCGCGCCCGTTTCGAAGAGCGGGACGACGCGAGACGCAAAAACAGCGGCCAGAGCGGCCTTCTCTTCCAGAGGCCGAGCCCGGAGCACCGAGCCCATGATGCGGTGGCGCCCCACGAGCAGCCGGCCCATCGGCAGGGTCGCTTTGGCGCCGCCCATGAGCCCGATGACCACGAGCCGGCCCAGGGTGCCCAAGGCGCGCAGGTTCTCCTCGAGGTAGGCAGCGCCGATGAGGTCCAGGATGACCTCCGCCCTGCCCGTCTCTTCGATGACGGCGTCGGCGAAGCGCCCTTCCTGCACGTGGATCGCAGAAACCGAGGCGAGCTCGGCACAGCGCTCGAGCTTCGCGGGCGTGCGCGACGTGCCGAGCACGCGGGCTCCGGCCACGGCGGCCAGCTGTAGCGCCGCCGTCCCGACGCCGCTCGCGACCGCGTGGATCAGCACACGCTCTCCGGCGGTGAGCTCGGCCTGGAGGAAAAGCGCGTCGTAGGCCGTCAGGAACGCCTCCGGGATCGCGGCGGCCTGCGCCAGTGGCATGCCTTCCGGGACCGGGATCAGCTCACGCTCGTGCACGACCGCTCGGGTGGCCTGGCCGCCCCCCGCGATGATGCCCATGACGGGGTCACCGACCGCGAAGGACCGCACGCCAGGCCCGAGCGTGGCCACCCGTCCCGCGTATTCCAGCCCCGGCACGTCGGCGGGCACGCCCGGGGGCGCCGGATAGCGTCCCATGCGCTGAAGGAGATCGGCCCGGTTGAGCGCGCTGGCCACCACGTCGACGGACACCTGCCCGGGCCCGGGCTCCGGCACCTCGAGGGTGCCCAACTCCAGCACCTCCGGGCCACCCGGCTCACGGATACGGACGGCTCGAGCGGTGGGCATGACTCAGTCTCCCTCTTCGGTGGGCTCTGGCTCGAGCCACTTCACGATGGACTCGATCGCGTAGACGACCCGACGGCAGTGTCGCTTGAGGAACGTGCGGTCGAGGGGCTGCTCCCGCGGGATGACGCCGACCGCCTCGAGCGCCTTGGCGCCGTCGAAGTCCACATAGGCGAGCCGGGCGATGAGCTCCGTGTCGGGTCGTCCGAACTCGGAAGCGGGCAAACTCGCGACACCCGTGTCGGTGAGGATCCGCGCGCAGAGCTCTCGAGAGGAGTGAATTCCCCGCTCGGCCATCCGATCCCGCAGGCCACCGAAGTCGGCGAAGATGTAGAAGCCGCCGATCGGCTGTGGGCACTCGACGCCGGCCCCGCGGAGCTGCCTCGCCGACCAGCGCCCGAGCGCGCTCAGCACGCGGCGGGCACGGTCGAGGTACTGCTCAATCTCCTCGCCACCCTCGAACGCCGCGATGGCGGCGTGTTGGATCGGCGCACTGGTCGAGGTGTAGGTCTCCGAGGCCAGGGTGCTCATCGCGTCGAGCAGCCACCGCAGCGACTCGGGAAACACATGCGCGCCCAGGCGCCACCCCTCTGCGCCACACCACTTGCTGAGGCCGGTGCCGATGATCGTGCCTTCGGGGTAGTAGCGGGCGATCGACACATGTTTGTTCTTGTGGTGCAGCTCCGCGTAGATCTCATCGGCGAAGAGCAACGCGCCGTGCTCCCGTGCGACGCTCGCGATGGCCTTGAGCTGCTCCGGCTTCAGCGTCGCGCCGGTCGGGTTGCTCGGGTAGGTGAGCACGACGAGCCGGGCGCGGGAGGAGTCCTCGCGCAGGGCCTCCGCGAGCCCCTCGGGGGTGAGCGCGAAGTGGTCCTCTGAGCGCGTGTGGATCCACCGCACCGGCCGACCGATGGTCCGCGCCTGGGGCGCGTACGGCGTCCAGGCGGGGGTCGGGACGATGATGTTGCCGCGAAAAACGAGCTGGAGCAGGAACATGAGCTGCTTGCCGCCCGGACCGACGAGCACGTCGTCCGCCGTCCGGTCGATGCCCGCCTTTCGCTCCGTGTAGTGGGCGATGGCGCGGCGCAGTTCATAGAGGCCGCGCACGGGCAAGTAGTCCTTCTCGTGTGCGTGCTGCCGGAGGCGGTCCACGACGCACTC
>Ga0114933_10001464_pt1 | contig 26183 bp, 24 predicted proteins | sample 4SBtaG_FD_89691 | JGI IMG/M metagenome (GOLD analysis project Ga0114933, IMG submission 89691) | Deep subsurface microbial communities from Kolumbo volcano to uncover new lineages of life (NeLLi) - 4SBTROV12_W25 metaG | ecosystem: Environmental > Aquatic > Marine > Volcanic | place: Kolumbo... | reverse complement strand
GGAGTCCTTTATTTCAATCCCGGCGCGGCTGGCCATCGGCGTTTCAATCTTCCGGTTACCGTAGGTCGTTTGCGGGTTGATGAACGAGGACGTGTTTCAAGCGAGATAATTGAGCTTGAAGAAACAATCTGACAGGAGTTCGTTCGTTACTATTTAGTAACGAAGGTTGGGCTAAGTGGTTGTGGTTTCTAACCCTGAGCCTATGACTAATGAAAAATGGAGATCGAACAGGTGGATACGCTCGCTGGGCAGCTTTGCTCCATGAAGCTCGAAAGAGATGGAGTCAGAAATCCTCAGTTTACGGAGGTCATGGATCGGGCAACGGCCGAACTTAAGGCAACGAACATTCTGGATGGCGTACCTGGGGTGGGTGACCGAACCATTGACTTTGCTCTTCCCAATCTTGAAGAGGGGTCGATTCGGTTGAGTTCGTTGCTCACCAAAGGGCCTGCTGTGGTGAGCTTTTTTCGAGGGAGATGGTGACCCTATTGTCGTCTTGAGCAGGTCGCTCTCCAGAGACTTCTTCCTGAAATCACTTCTCGAGGAGCAACAGTTGTTACGCTCTCTCCTCAACTTCCTGAATACTCTATCGCATGGCGCGATGAGGATGGTATTTCGTTTGATGTTCTGACCGATCTAGGCAACGAGGTCGCGCGTAAATTTGGGTTGACCTTTCAGCTTCCGGATGATCTCAGGGAGGTCTATCTGAATGGGCTCGGGCTAGACCTCTCTCTCATGAACGGAGACGAATCGTGGGAACTCGCAATCCCGGCGACCTTCGTGATCAACATGGCGGGAACGATCACATACGCATCGGCGGACCCTGATTACACGAAGCGTCCAGAGCCGATCTCTGTCCTAGCGGCTATCGACTGAACTGAGCAAGCCAGGCATTCATTGGCGGGCGTGGGACACCTCGCGGATACAGCTTTCCATTGGCAGATTCTCCCATCCCTGCTTTTAAAGGAGTGCGTGTGTCACAATCTAGAGGTCTTATCCTACTCGTTCTGCTTCTGGTCCTCCCTCTAGCCGGGTGCCTTACTTGGGCGCCCGCGGGCATGAGCGCTGAAGCGCTCATGCAGCAAGTGGAGCCACCTGAGCGGGTTCGGGTGATAACGAGTGAGGGGGATGAGCTAATTCTCATAGCTCCAGTGATCAGGGCGGGGGCCCTGGTGGCGACGCGGGCTCCTGGGGCAGTGCTGCTGCGGGATGTTGCCACCCTAGAAGTTGAAAAGCTCAGTATCGGTCGGACCATTGGGATGGCGATTCCCGGGGTCATAATACTCACATTCGTTGGTTACAGGGCCAGCCGGCGATGACAGTAAAGTGTGAGGCTAAGAGGTTGAAGGCTCTAATCGTTTTATTAGCCTGCGCAGCTTTTGTAGCCTGTGATGCGGCTCCCCGTGTCGACGTCGTTTTCCGAGGCGGTACGATAATTGACGGTACGGGAAGGACTGCATATGTCGGTGATGTCGCCGTAGATGCTGGAACGATTGCAGCAGTTGGTGACTTAGGGTCTTTGCGTGGATTACAGGAGGTCGATGCTAGGGGTCTAGTTGTGGCACCTGGCTTCATCAATCTTCACAGCCACGCTCGATATGAGGGCCTATCCACTGCGAGCAATATGTTGAGTCAGGGCGTAACCACTGAGGTCATCAACGCAGATGGGGGTGGGCCTCTGAATATCGACGAACAGTTGCGGGATTTGGAAGCAGGGGGGCTGGCGATTAACGTCGCGACCAACGTGGCGCTAGGAACGATCTGGGCTGAGGTGAATGGTACTGAAGACGTAAGACCAACTCCTCAACAGCTCGAGCGCATGAACGCTCTTGTATTGGAGGGACTTGGCCAGGGTGCTTGGGGGGTTTCTGCTGGACTGGACTACAAGCCCTCCTATTACTCGACTACTGATGAGGTCATAACTGTTCTTTCGGGTACGGAGGCTTGGAGGACTGTCTTTACGAATCATGATAGGGTCACTCCAGAGAGCGGCTTCAGTTCTATCGTTGGGATGCGCGAGACGATTGAGATTGGGGAAGCGACCGGGCTTAACCCCATCATTACTCACATGAAGGTGCAGGGACACGAGCAGGGTACCATTGAAGAAGTTACAGCGATGATGGATGCGGCCGTTGAGCGTGGCGTTTACGTGGCAGCAGATGCCTACCCTTATCTAGCTGGCCAGACGTCACTTGCGGCCTTGATAATCCCTGGGTGGGCTCAGGAGGGAGGTCTCGAAGCTTCCCGTGCCCGATTCGCAGCCCCGGATCTCAGGAGTCGCATTGTAGAAGAAGCGGACGCCGCGCTTTCTGCTCGTTTTGGTGGACCTGAAGGAGTCTATCTTCCAGAGAGGGGCGTTGAACTCACGACCATGATACGGGAGTTAGGGGCGACCTCAGGCGGTGATGCGGTCGTTAAGATCTTGGAGACAGAGAGCCCGACCTCAATCCTCCGATTTGGCTTGGAGTCTGATCTAGAGGGCATTCTCAGATACCCTTCCACGTCTGTGTCCTGCGATTGTGACGCGGTGGCGTTGGGAGTCGTGTCTCATCCACGTGGCTACGGGACGTTTCCACGAGTGCTGGGTCGCTATGCCCGTGACCGGGGTGTTCTCACCCTCGAAGAAGCAGTGCAAAAAATGTCAGGTCTCCCGGCAACCACCCTGGGCATGCTGGACAGAGGGTTCATCGCGGTGGGGATGTCAGCAGATCTAGTCGTCTTTGACCCGGAGACCGTGATTGATCACGCAACGTTCGAGGACCCTTCGGTACCATCAACCGGGATAGGGCACGTGATGGTTAATGGCTCGTTCGCATGGCGTGACGGGGAATTGACGGGTGTGCGAGCGGGCCGAACGCTTCGGCGCCCCGCCGCGCACCCAGCACGGCCACTGAAGGTGGACGAATCCAGATCAGTATCGTTCGAGGGTTTCGTTAGTCTAGCAGGCGATGCTAGTAGAACTCAGTTTGAACTGGCTTTCGAGGCCCAGCAGGATGTCCAGAGTGCTTCGGCGACCGGGTCTTTGGTGGCTACCGACGAAGAGGGGAGAGCGCTCTTTTCGAGCGTGAAGTTCGGGTTACTTCAGGTGCAGGGGGACTGGGCTTCCGTTTCTCTGCGTGTATCCGATGAGGAAGGGGGCGAAAGGGGTGGCTACCTAGTCGTTGATGGTGCTGACCCAATGAACCAAGAAGGAGGCGCAACAGTGGTTATAGCCTTAGAGGGGAGCGATGAGATAGTTGGCAACTCAGACGGGCTGCTTGTGGTTCGCTAGCTGGGCTTTAGTGGGTTTAGTTCTGGCGAGTTGGATTCAGATCCTGCTCCCTGAGTTTAGAAGTCGGTTACCCTCATCCGGCGTACGTATGGCATAGTTGAACCCGGGGGCGATACAAAAGCCACCGTGATCCCCATTCTTGCTGAGTGCGATAAAGCCGACCTGAATGCTTCGCCAATCAGGATTCTTCTCTATTACACGCTCGACCGCGAGTTCGCAGGCCTCTTGTGGCGTGTGTCCCTGTCGCATGAGCTCTACGACCAGGAAGCAACCGACCGCCCTAATTACTGCTTCGCCCCACCCGGTTGCAGTAGCTCCGCCGATTCCGTTGTCTACATAGAGTCCAGCTCCGATGATTGGCGAATCACCCACCCGGCCATGGTACTTGAAAGCAGCTCCGCTTGTGGTGCATGCGCCCGATAGGTTGCCGGCTTGATCGAGCGCGAGCATTCCGATGGTATCGTGATTATCGATGTCGATGGTTGGCTGCACAGCTACGTTCTCATCCTTCCAGCTTTCCCATGCGGCTGCTGCATCTGGGTGGAGCAGGTTCTCTCGCTCAAAACCATTCGCTAGCGCAAAGTCTAAAGCTCCCTGTCCCACAAGCATTACGTGGGGCGTTTTTTCCATTACCTGCCGGGCGACAGAGATCGGATGCATGATGTGTTGCAAGAAGGCGACGGATCCGCAGCGTCCTTGCTCGTCCATGATGCAGGCATCAAGCGTCACATGGCCGAAGCGATCTGGTCGCCCACCGTATCCGACTGACGTCACCTCAGGGTCAGCTTCCGAGACCCTGACGCCTGCTTCTACCGCATCTAGGGCACTTCCATCTCCGGTGAGGATTTCCCAAGCCACATCGTTTGCGGCCAGGCCATGATTCCAGGTTGATAGCGCTACGGGGCGGATTTGATCCTTGGAACCAACACTGGAACTTGCCCTTGAGCTCGCTGGACCTTCCGGTGCGCAGCCATCAAGAAGGACCGGGGCTGCTGCTGCCCCTAGAGCTGATGTCTTAAGAAAAGAGCGGCGGTTTTGCATGGACTCTTTGGTGAGGAAATGAGGATAAGTGAGGTGAGTTGACTATGACTCCCAAGGCAAGCGTAACCTACAGCGTTGGAGGTGACACGAGGCGCAACTTAGGCTCTGAACATAAGTTGAGGTAATGCTCACTGAGGCGAGGTAATTTTTTGTACAAGCGTGTCGATCTGTTTGAGACAGGTGGTCGTGTGAATCGAGAGCGGTACTTGTTACACATGATCAAGCAGCGACTCATGGTGCGGGGTGCCTTCCTTTTCCTTGCGCTTTTGGTGGGGCACATGAGTTGGCAGGCGTTAGAAGTTGGTGCACAGACAGTGCAGGGGAAGCTTCTCGACGCGGAGAATACGGCGCCTGTATCAATGGCAGGAGTGTTCATTCTTAGTGCGGACCGTGAAGTGCTTGTCCGCTCGGCTTCGGATACAGCGGGCTTTTACTCAATCGACGCTCCCGAGGCAGGGCAGTACTACATCCATGTCCAGCGTATTGGGTATTTCGAAAACGAGACACCACTATTCCAAGCTGAGGCAGGAAGGACATATTCGGTCGACATTGAGATGCGCCCGGAGCCCATCCGCATCGACCCTCTGTCTGTGACAGTTCGTAATGAAGAGCTTGAGAGTTTTTTGACGCTTGAGTTTGGGGAGAATCCCAATGCGCTATTCGGTTACCGTGCGCACCAGGGTGCGATTCTGCAGGAGGCTAAGCTCGGAGCTAGGGATAACACCGATGTTCTAAGGCGACTGAACGTGATGGTGTCACATGGCCGACAGATATGCATTAATGCGCTCCCAGGATTCACAATGCCCTCACTGAGAACACAGTCGGGTTCACTGCTGACGGGCGAGTCAACTGAGGAGCTTGGACGGTTGGCTTCTGAGGTTCAAGAAACAGGGGGTGACGGTGGGTGCGGGACCCTCTTTCTTGATGGAAACCTGATGCCAAATGGACAGCTAGAGCAGCTAGAGATGGAGAGCATAGCAGTCGTAGTTACGCTTCCCAATTCCGTTCGGCTCTACACTCGGAGTTTTGACTGGACTATGCGGCCGGGCGGAGGAGAATTATGACCAGAGGTGCTCGGCACAACGAGAAGACGTTCGGGGTATCCGGACCGAGAACTGAGGACGAAGTCGTGAAGCAGACAAAACCCGATCTAGACTGGAAGACGCTACCATGGCTCAAAGTATAGAATGGCGGTACCACCGCCCTGGCTGAACAAGCTGCAATAATACTCGAGAGTTTCTCGAGAAGAATGAGATTGATGATGGAGAGGTCCAGAGTACCGGGAAGAACCCCATTGAAGGTGAGGCTGCTCTAGATCTTTTGGTTGGGGTTAAAGATCTCTACATCGCCAAAGGGAAGAAGTCGCTCCACTTTGATCTATCATCTGATCGTCCATCGGACGAAGAACTCCTAGGGCACCTGCTGGGCAGGTCCGGGAAGTTAAGAGCTCCAGCTATCAGATCGGGAGATCTGCTGGTCGTGGGTTACAGCGGTGACCTTCTGCAAGAAACGCTCCTCTGACGGTCTGCGCCTAACTTCAGCTGAGGGGAAAACCGTGCTCAATCATTTGAAGAAGTCGGGGCACCTCAGCGCGGTGCTGATCGCCTCAGCAGGGCTTTTGTCCGGATGTCAGGAAATCCCTTCAGGCAGCGGACTGGGAGTGCCGCCCTCCAGCGCGACGCATGCTCAGGGCATAATCGAAGGGGTACAGGATGAGCTAGGAGACTACGGGCTCGGAGCACTCACCATTGCGGAACTCATGGAGCGCTTTGAGGTCCCGGGAGTGAGTGTGGCGGTGATCGACAACTTCGATATCCATTGGGCCAAGGGATACGGAATCTCAGATATTGAGACCGGAATGGTCGTCGATACGACAACCATGTTTCAAGCAGCCTCAATCAGTAAGCCAGTAGCGGCTATGGCGACCGTTCGGGCCGCGCAGGATGGGCTCTTTAGCCTAGACGACGACATCAACGATATCTTGAGGTCCTGGAGTCTGGATGGTGGTGGCTTCACCGACGAGCGGCCAGTCACCCCGCGCGGCCTGACTAGCCATACTTCGGGTCTCGGCGATGGTTTCGGATTCCCTGGTTACGCGCCCGGTGTGCCCCTGCCGACGACAGTCCAGATCCTAGAAGGCCATGAGCTCTCTAATGTTGGACCGGTCTTTATGGAGCGTGAGCCTCTAGTGTTTTATGAGTATTCCGGCGGTGGCGTGACTCTGATGGAGCTAGCATTGAGCGAGGCTCGGGGTATGCCGTTCGAAGAGTTGATGTCGACCTACGTACTTGACCCAATCGGGATGTCGCGAAGTTCCTATCAACAGCCAATATCGGTAGAGAACGATCGGGGGGCAGCACGTGCGCACGACGCTGAGGGCCAGACCAAGGGAGCGAAATGGCATGTGTATCCGGAATTGGCCGCCGCGGGCCTATGGACGACGCCGTCGGATTTGGCGCGATTCGCCATCGATGTGCAAAAAACCGTGCGAGGTGGTGAGGGAGCGGTGCTCGATCGCAGTCTGGTTGGTGAGATGCTCCGTCCCGTCGGTGTCGGGCCATACGCCGTCGGGTTTTCGATAAGTCAGATTGGCGAGGGCTGGTATTTCGGTCATGGGGGAAGTAACTGGGGTTTTAGAGCACGGCTTCTCGCTCACACTGCCAAGGGCTATGGGTTTGTGATTATGACGAACGCTGACAGTGGCAGTGGCTTGATTGCGGAGATAAGTCGTCGAATCCAAAACGCTTATTCTTGGGATTCGGTAGCCCAAGGCGTCACCCGTGGGTACAGTCGCTGACTGCGCTTTGACTAAGGACCAGATCATGAATGCTCGTCGCTCCGTTTTCTTAGGCCTTTTTCTCTCAATGGTGATCGTACTTGTTGGCGCTCGTTGGGAGGAGTCTCGAGATGTTGAAAAGATGAGTGACGCAGCGAGCTCGTTTTTGGAAGCTTTGACAGAAGATCAGAGATCGCTGGTGAGTTTTGATTTCGAAGACGAAGAACGGATGCGTTTTCATTTCGTCCCAGTAGAAATGTTCGAGCGCAGGGGCGTAATGATCGCCGATCTCAATCACAATCAGCGGGCGAGGGCGCATGACCTTCTGAAGTCGGGACTAAGCCAACAGGGCTACATGACCGTGAGCCAAGTCATGGAACTCGAGGACGTGTTACTGGCGCTCGAAGGCGGACAGAGGTTCGCTCGTGACCGAGATGGGTACCTGTTCAGTGTGTTTGGAACGCCATCCAATGACGGAGATTGGGGATGGCGATTTGAGGGGCACCATATTTCGCTGCATTACACGATCGTGGGTGGTGTAATCGCTTTAGTAGCGCCCGCTTTCCTAGGTGCGAATCCCGCCGAGGTGAAAGAGGGCGTTCAGGCGGGTCGCCGTGTGCTAGGGGATCGAGAGGATGCGGGTCGGAATCTTGTTCGAGCGCTGAATCCGTCTCAGCAGAGGAAGGCGGTAATCAATGTCAGTGCGCCTCGTGATATACTAACGTCAGCCGATCTCAACATTCGTCCTTTCGAGCCGATCGGAATTCAAGTGAGTGAACTCGTAGAGGATCAGAGACGGATGCTTTTCGAACTGGTTGACGTCTATCTTTCGGTGGTGTCTGACGAAATCGCTGAGCACCGCCGGAGCCGCTTGCTCGCTAGTGACACGGGCGGTATCCGTTTCGCATGGGCGGGCAGCATAGAGCCGGGGCAGCCGCATTATTATCGAGTTCAGGGAGCCACATTCCTGATTGAATACGACAACACGCAGAACGGTGCGAACCACATCCATTCAGTTTGGCGAGAGTTCGATGGCGACTTTGGTCGAGATTTTCTCCGTGAGCACCGGAATACAGTCCCTCATCATTGATGTTTAGGAACTTTCCACTGATTGCTGTCTTTAGAGTTTTGAGCGAGTGAGGCTGGGTTCCCAGTTTTCTGCGGTCATAGGACTTCTCGCGGTAGTTCTGAGTGTGATTCCGGTGGTTGTAAATGCGCAGACATCCAGTTCGATAGCGGGTGTGGTTGCTGGCCGAGTAATGAATGAACAGGTCTGGAACTCGGAGTATCAGACAGAGAAGGTCGGAGGCGTTCAAGTGGGTGTTTTTCTGAACGCGAGGACTTCGGTCCCTTGGTTCGAAATGCGTGCTGAATTCATGTGGACCCAGAGAGGCGGCAGCCTTGTGGGGGATTTGAGGGGGGGTGAATTGATCGGGGAAGCTCGAACAGATTACTTGACTGTTGCTGTTCAGCCACGTTTTGCAGCTCGACTAGGGTTTGTTGAGGTGTTTACCACAGCGGGTCCAGTGATAGATGTGGTGCTTCGAAACCGGTTCAGCCCTGAGCTAGGTCTTGGTTTGCAAGAGGTCGCACAGGTGTTCGGCGCAGGAGTTGGCGCAGGATTCGCCGCCACTCTTCCATCTTCGTTTCACGCAGAGATCGAGGCACGTGTCTTTGAAGGTTTGGGAGACGCATACAGTGGTGACTTCGTGTCAGCTAAGAATCGCTCATTAGGTATTGTCTTGAGGCTCGGACGAACCCTGGGCCGCTGAATGACTTGCCAGCACTATTGAGGTCGGGCATGGTTATTGGCGTCAAATCAGACATAAGACAAGCAGGGACTCTACAATGTCGCCGACGCGCAGAGACTTCGTCCGAACGACCGGGGTCGTGGGTACAGGACTGGCCCTGGGTGCCAACTCCGCGTGCACTGGAGAACAGATTGGTGACAGCGACAAGGGTGAGTCGCCAACAGCGCCGCTCCGTATCCTCATACTAGGTGGTACCGGGTTCATTGGCCCGCACATGGTTAGCTATGCTGTCGAGCGGGGTCACAGGGTCAGTATCTTCACCCGTGGACGGCGAGAGATCGACCTCCCCGAAAGTGTTGAACGTCTCCAAGGTGATAGGAACGATGACCACGATGCCTTGGAGGGGCGAGTGTGGGATGTCGTTCTGGATAACAACGCGCAAGACTACAGGTGGGTGCAGAAAAGCACGGAGTTACTGGCGGGCGTTGCTCAGCAGTATGTCTTTGTCTCGTCCATCTCTGCATATGCGTTGCAGGGCTTCGGCTGGGAGCGAGCGAGCGAGGTCATGTTCGAGCCGCTGGTCGACGAGGATTATCATCGCATCGAAACACCCCAAGGCTGGAAGGACGGTGATGACGCCCCCTACGGCCTAATGAAGACCTTGAGTGAAAACATAGTCCACGCAGCCTTCCCTGGCCGAGCGACAGTTGTTCGTCCGGGCCTGATTGCGGGTCCCGGAGACATGACGGACCGGTTTACCTATTGGCCGGTTCGACTTGACGAGGGGGGGCGAGTATTAGCACCAGGAAACCCGGATCACGCGAACCAGGTAATCGATCAACGTGATTTAACTGAGTGGATTGTTAGGCTGGCTGAGAGTCGGACGGTTGGGGATTTCAATGCTACAGGGCCGGCCGAGCGAATGTCGATGGGCTCAATGCTCGATAAGATCGGCCGAGCTACCGAGACGCCACACGAGTTGACTTGGATCCCGGAGTCATTTCTGGAGGGACGGGGTGTCTCTCCCTGGCAGGACCTTCCTGCTTGGATTCCAGGAGATCCTCTGATGTTTGTGGATGTCAGTGACGCTGTTTCTTCGGGATTGACGTTTCGGCCGCTAGTAGAAACTGCTAAGGAAACTCTGGAGTGGGATAAGGCGCGGCCCGCGGCCGAGCGAGCCAATCGGCGCTTTGGCATGAGCCGGCAGCGTGAGCGCGAACTTCTGGATGCTTGGAGCGCGCTACAGGGTTGAAGTTAGACTAACCAGATTATGGTGACGTTACCGGGTTCTAGCTTTTTCTAAGTCAGATTCTGCTGGGCTCGGCCGAGTTTCACCGATAGAAGCCCCCAAATACCTGCAATCGGAGCGGTCGCCATGGCCACCATCGGCAAGGTAAAGCCCATTGCCGCGAACATTCCATCTACTCCAACGCCTGCTACATCCCCACCACGGTAGAGGAACACGTCCACAACCGGCTTCGCCTTATACTTGTCGGCCGGCGGGATGACGCTGAAAAGCGTTTCTCGGGACGGTCTTGATACCGCGTACCGGGTTGCCCGGTGGACGGCCTGGAATACGGCCATGACACCATACACAGTCCATACTGATAGGATTGCAAAGCCTGCCATGGTGACCAGAGGGAGGATCGCCAGAGTCCACCCGATACCCATGCGCCGGATGAGATGCGTCGTAATGAACATCTGCGTAAACAGTGTCACGAACTGAGCAAGCGCATCGAACAAGGCGAAACCGGCGACTCGTTGACTGAACGTGTCGGCTTCCGCGAGAACTATGTTTGCTTGGGTGAAATAAATCATAGTGTTCGAGGTCGCCATGAAGACGATCCAGACACCGATACCGAGCAGATATGGTGAACTTACGACTGCTCGCAAACCACCCCAGAATGTTCCGCCGATCGTTCCGCCCTCAAGATTGTTCGGAGCTAGAGGTGCTGGGCTCTTGTTTGACAAACGAGACCTGGATGACGCACGCGCTACCCGGTCGAGTGTGAGCATCAAGATTATGCCTGCGGCGAAGAATACTGCGCCGAGGAGCATCAAGCCGGCTGGAAGAAACACGGACGTCGTCATACTGCTAATAGCTGTTGTCGCGGTGCCACCTACCAGCGCGCCGAGTGTGCCCCCAATCCCTATAAAGGCGAACATCCGTTTGCCCTGGTCGACGTCGAATACGTCGACCATGAAGGCCCAGAATATGCTAGTGGTGAAAAGGTTGATCGCGCTCAGCCATACATAAAACGAGTACCCGATCCCACGGGCCATAACGGTTTCAGTATCGGATCCGATCAGTCCTCCACCTGCCAGCCCGTCCCATGCCAATAGACCTGAGAAGGCGAGGAGGCACCCTATCACGAAGAGGTATGCGATTGGGATGAATCGACGTCGGTTGGTACGTGCTACGACCCCGCCGAAGGCAAGGACTAGTGCTAGAGACACGATTGAGGTCACGACGAAGAGCCACCGCAGGTCACTCATGCCCCGTGAAACGCCCATGGCATCTCGGACTGGCCGGAGGAAGAAGTACCCACACAACACGCAGAAGTGGAATCCTACGGCGAGGAGGGCGAGCGGAAGCTCTCCCTCTTTCATGTTCAGGGTACGCGCCAATCGGTCAGTCAAGTCAACACTCCAGACAGGTTTGGATCACCCACGGCCGGTCGGGTTGAAACTATGGTAAGTATTTCGTGCTCGCTTGCTAGTTATCGAGGCAGGCCACTTCTTAGGGCCAGCAGTGAGCCCCTTAGGCGGGAATACTTGCCGACGTTAGCCAGACAGGGCAGTGTGCCCAACTGTTCGATTCTATCCGAGGTATGTTTATGCGTGTTTGCCTTGCTCTCGCGGCTGTGGCCGCTGTTGTAAGTGTGACTGAGCCCGTCAAGGCACAGGATCTAGACGCCCCACGTCCTATCCAAGGCACTGAAACAGTTTTCATAGAAGAAATGACCTGGATGGAAGTACGTGACGCCTTGCTTGGTGGCATGACCACAGCGATTGTGGCGACCGGCGGAGTGGAGCAGAACGGGCCTTATGTCGCTTCAGGAAAGCACAATTTTGTTCTAAGTGCGACGACTAAAGCGATTGCTGAGCAACTGGGGAATGCGCTCGTGGCGCCGATAGTGAAGTTCGTTCCGGAAGGCGGGATTGATCCGCCGAGTGGCCACATGCGGTATCACGCTACGATCTCTGTGCGACAAGAAACGTTCGAGGCCCTGCTGACGGATGTTGTAACATCTCTAGAAGCTCATGGATTTCGAGACATTGTTCTAATTGGGGACAGTGGCGGAAATGTGCGCGGAATGGAAAACGTGACTGCCTCACTGAATGAGCGCTGGGCCGACGGCCCAGCGAATGTGCACTTCATACCTGAGTACTACACGGAGGATATGTACAGCTGTGACTTTCTAAAGGAGGAGTTGGGCATCTTCCAGCAGCCCGACAATTGTGTAGCGACACGCAACGAGTATCACGATGACTACCACTACTCCTCCATCATCTCGACGACTGATCCAGAGCGAATCCGAGCGCGGCAGCGTATCGAGGCAGGTCTCTTTAGTATTAATGGGGTTGACCTTAATCCCCTTGAGCAGACCGTAGAAAACGGTCAACGATTAGTCGATTATCGGGCCGAGATAACTGTACGTGCGATCCGGGAGTCGATCACGGCTAGGGGCTCTAGTTAGCGTGTGCGGTGAGAGTTGTGTAATGCGGTGCGTTCTTTTTTTAACAGTTCGATTGCACCGGACGCGTGAATCCGAGATGTGGCAATACCCATGAAACACATCAGTGGGGCCTCACTCCCTAATACCCCGGCTGACCCAAAGAACTTCGTATTACCTGCTACCATGCAGAAGCTTCTTGGTCGCGAAGACGACGAGCCGGTTAGGCTCTATCGGGTATCATTTGAAAGTGGCGCTCGAACGAATTGGCACACGCATAACGATACACAACTACTGTTCGGCCTCAGTGGGCGATGCATTGTGATGGATCGAGCGGGTGAAGAACTCATTCTGGATCCGGGTGATGTGGTGGTAATTGAGGCAGGGCTTGAGCATTGGCATGGCGCTGCCTCAGATGGTCCGGGGGCCCATCTCGCGATTAACGTGGGAACCGAGACCAGTTGGCTTGATTCATCCGCGGGCTAGGCTTCGGAGAACATGGTGGTTTTGATAAATGGACAGGTTCGTCGGTTTTGTGGAACGGCACTGGCGTCACTCTTTTTTATGCTGGCCGGCTGTGATTCAGGACCCGATCTGACAAATTCTTCACCAGAGACGTTCAACGTAATTTTCGAGACTAGCTCGGGTCCCTTCGAGGTTGAATTCGTTCGGGAGTGGTCACCCGTCGCGGTAGATAGGGTCTGGATCCTAGCCCGGATGGGGTATTGGGAGGGTTCTCGGATCTATCGCGTGAACGATAATTACGCACAGTTCGGATATTCAGGGCAACCATCTCTCGATGCCGAATGGGTGCAGAAGGGACTTGTCGACGAGCCAACTAAGTCAAGCAACGTCCGTGGTTCGGTTTCTTTCGCGAGAGGGGGCACTGGATCTAGGTCGAGCATCCTCTTCGTAAATCGCAGCGATAATTCATATCTGGATGAACTCTCGTGGCTTGGAGTGATCGGTTTTCCACCGGTAGGTAGAGTGATTTCTGGGATGGAAACGGTCGATGGGTTATACGCAGCGTATGGGGATGACACCATGCAGTGGGAAGATTCGATAGTGGCGTCTGGCAACGCTTTCCTAGATAGGAAATTCCCCCGACTAGACTCGATCATGTCGTTTGAAGTGCGATGAGTTCGGATCCGTTCGTTCGCATTCGCGAAGCCCGCGGGCTGGTGGTACTCGATGGAGGACGCGCAACCGCGCTGGAGGACCAAGGTCACGTGTTGGCGGACGAGCTTTGGTCGTCCAGGCTACTGCGTGACGACCCGGAAGCCATTTCGATGGCACATACACGATATTTGGATGTCGGGGCTGATTGTATAACGACGGCGAGCTACCAGGCTTCTTGTGCTGGTTTCGCTACGGCCGGAATCGGGCGAGATGAGGCAACCTCACTGCTTGCTCGATCAACTGAACTCGCGCGTGAGGCGATAGACAAGCGGAAGCCTTCATCTACTCTAAGTCCCATAGTAGCAGCGAGTATCGGACCCTATGCAGCATTTCTGGCCGACGGATCAGAGTACACCGGACGATATGAAGCCGACGCAGGCGCTATAAAGGCTTTTCATCAAGATCGCTGGACAGTCTTGGCTGATAGTGGTCCTGATATCATGGCGTGCGAGACGATTCCGAATGGGATGGAAGCAGAGCTTATCCTCGACATTTTGGAGGCGGACTGCCAACGCTGGGCGTGGCTTAGCTTTTGTTGTGGGGATGGTGGTCACTTGTGGGATGGTACGCCGATCGAGGAAGTAGCCACTCTATGCGACCGAGCTTCGCGTGTCGCTGCGGTCGGGGTCAACTGCACGGCACCGCGTCTTGTCCCCAGCCTGATTCATAAGATCCGATCCACGACGGATTTACCGATTATCGTGTACCCTAATTCAGGTGAGGATTATGACGCTGCCAACCGGTCGTGGCGGGGCTCTGGTGAATCTTGGATGAACGCCATTAAGGCTTCGATTCGCGCTGGCGCGACCATTGTCGGAGGATGTTGTCGTATTGGCCCAGACAGGATCCGGAAGCTGCGTGACTGGGTTGATAGTGAAGAATGGAAAGCTCTATGAGAGCCGTAGTTCAGCCCTTGTTACTCGCATGAATCATCACCTGACCACTGACCATATAATCGAAATCCAGGTTGAGCTGGAACGTCAGTTAGTCCGACTTGAGCAGAGCATGAAAGTGACCGATGAAGCCCTCCAGACGGTAGAGTTGGACCAAGCTTCAGTAGGAAGACTGTCACGGATGGACTCGTTACAGAACCAGAGTCTTTCTAAAGGGTTGCGGGAACGAGAAGTGGTACGCCTGTCCCAGCTTCGAGACGCAATTGCGCGCATCGAAAAGGGAGTGTTCGGCATGTGTACCGTATGTGGAGGCGAGATCCCGTACGAAAGGCTCTTCGTCTTTCCGGAAGCCCCCGAATGCGCTGACTGTGTGAGTTAGCTATGGAGTTTGGGGTCGAGTCTCCCCTCTGTGCATCAACTGTGTACTGGCTTGTCCGGTTACGGACTGGCCTCTAGGCTGTCTGAATGATGTTTGTGAACTCTTAGAGATACTGACGATGCTCGCCTCGAACCGTATTGGAATTAACGGATGTATACCTCTCGGTACGCTCTTGTTGAGCTTTATTTTGGCCCTGGGGCCTATCGAGACGCATGCTCAGGATACACCTGTTGATGGAGCCATCCCATCACCAGAAGAGTTTTTTGGACATCAGATGGGGGCGGACCGTCAGCTCGCGCGTTGGGATCGGCTTGTGGAGTACTATGAACTACTCGGAGATGCGAGCGATCGTATAGTGGTTGAAGAAGTCGGAGAATCGACTCTCGGTAATCCATTCTTGGTCATCTACGTATCATCTCCCGAAAACTTGGCCAACCGAGACGAGATTAGGAGGATGAATGATATCCTTTCCGATCCGAGAGGACGAACAACGGCTGAGGTCGACCGAGCGGTGGAAAACGGCAAGGTCGTCTTCCTTCAAGCTTACGCTCTCCACTCCACTGAGGTGGCGGGAAGCCAGTCAGCTGCTGAGGTCATGTACCAGTTTGCGACCAGGAGTGATGCTGAGATTGAGCTCATCCTAGATGAAACGCTCTCAATAATTGTCCCAGGGATGAATCCGGACGGTATCAATATTGTCACCGACTGGTACGATCAGTGGGTCGGAACTGAATATGAGGCTGTAGGGCTTCCGGAACTCTACCATCACTACATCGGACACGACAATAACCGCGATGCTTTCATGCAAAACACGGTCGAGTCACAGTACGTCGCTCGCCTTCTTTTCCGTGAATGGATCCCGCAGGCGTTCATCGATCATCATCAGATGGGTGCTTATACCGCAAGGATTTCCTTGCCGCCTTATGCTGAACCGATCCGCCCAGACGGCGATCCCCTCGTCTGGCGTGAGATGGCATGGTATGGCGCTCACATGGCGTACAAGATGGACGAGCACGACCTTGAGGGCGCGATCGGAGCCGCGATTTACTCTGGCTGGGGACATTTTGGGTTTCACTGGATCACGCCTTTTCACAACATAGCAGGGATGCTGACAGAGGCAGCTAGTGCCCGTCTCGCGACCCCGCTTTATGTACATCCAGATCAGTTGGTGGGGTCGCGACAGCTCCCTGAATATGAGGTGCAGACCACCTTTCCAAACCCGTGGGAAGGTGGTTGGTGGCGTGTCCGCGACATCGTCGACCGACAAGTCGTTGCCACATTCTCTCCGTTAGAGATCGCTGCTAAGAACCGGGAGACGGTTCTACGTAACGCCTTCAACAAGGCGAGCCGACAGACAGCGCGAGGTAGAGATGGGGAAACGAAAGCTTTCATCATTCCTGCAGAGCAACACGATCCACTCACCATGCAGAAGATGATCAACAAGCTCTTTCTTCAAGGTATTACGCTAGGGCGAGCGAGTCGGGACTTCGAACACGAGGGGCGCGTGTATGGAGAGGGTAGTTACGTGGTATCCCTAGCCCAGCCCAAAAGGGGCGTCATCCGATGGCTGCTAGGAAAGACTTATTATCCAGATAACAGTTATACACGGGACCGGGATGGCGATCCGATCCGCCCGTACGATATGACTACGGATAACATTTCGGAGTTCATGGGTGTGCGCGTTGATCCGGTCAGCACCGCAGTTGTGGCCCCACTGACGACTGTCTCCAGTGAGATCAATCCTATCGGTGCCGTAGCTGAAGGTGCAGGTGGATACGTTCTAGATACTCAACTCAACGACTCATTCGAGGCGGTAAATCGGCTGTTCGTTGCAGGGGCTACAGTGAGTCGAGCGCGCACGGACGGGAGTGGTTTTCGGTTGGGCGACTTCCTCGTGGGTCCCGGTTCGGACATAGAAGTCGTTCGTGAGATCGCTGAAGAGACGGGGGTCGATTTCGCACCGCTCCCTGCGGGTGCACTAGACGGGACAGGGGTTTATCCGATTTCCCAGCAGCGCATCGGGATGTTCCAGCGCTACTACGGTGGGAATATGGATGAGGGTTGGACGCGATTGTTGCTTGAAGACTTTGAATTCCAGTACACGACTATCATGGACGAGGAGATCTTGCGAGGCGACCTGCATGAGCGATGGGACGTAATCATTCTGCCGAGTGATTCTAGGGAAATGATGGTCGACGGTAGTGATGACCCGGAGACTGCGCCTCCTGAGTACCGGAGTGGTTTTGGCCAAGCGGGCATTACTGCTCTAGACGAGTTTGTCCATAACGGTGGCATGCTGGTGACATTTTCCGAGGCTGGTGATTTAGCGCTCGAGGATTTGGACGTTCCGGTGAGTAACCACGTTGAAGGGCTTTGGGGTAGAGACTTCTGGGCACCGGGGGCAACCCTAAGGATTAATGTCGACAATGAGCATCCGCTCGCCTTCGGGATGCCTAGTCGTGCTCTCGCAGCTTTCTTGGCCGGTGGTCAAGTCTACGATACACGTTCCGGAGCCTACAGCTCAGATGTGCACCGGCTCGCTACGTATCCTGAGCGCGATATTCTGGAGAGTGGCTGGTTACTTGGTGAGCAGACGATCGCAGAAAGGGCTGCGGTCGCGGTTGTTAGCAAGGGCGAGGGCACCATTCTTATGCTTGGTTTTCGGACTCAACATAGGGCGCAGACCCACGGTACGTATAAGTTGCTTTTTAACGCGCTTATGGAGCAGCCAACCGAGAGCTAGGTGCAGTGGTGGGGGTATACGAGCGACTGACTCTATGAGACAGAAGTGAACCCCTCTCGGACCTTGAGCGTCCGGGAGGATCGATCCAACTCAGCAATCAGTTTTGCTCGTATATACTCGCGCGAGTGATCCTTGTCAGGTACGGAAATTCGGTGTCCAAGTAATCGTTTCCGCGGGCAGCGGCCATTGCCTGATATGGCCCGTTGCCCCTTGGCGGACCGTCGCCATAGCCAGCATAAAAGGCGTCCACCACGTCCATGCCCTCGATCACCTCACCAAACGGGGAAAATCCCTCTTCGTCGAGTGCCTTGTTGTCTTTGTGACTGATGAAGACTTCGGTCGTGCGTGAATGTCGCCCCCCCTTCGCAAAGGCTATGCGTCCCCGTGAATTGGTTTCTACTACCGGATCGTCTACTAGGAATTCCGATTTCCAAACCTGATTTACGTACGGATTTCCATTGAGCCCGAATTGAGCCATGAAGCCCTCAACGACTCGATAGATCCGCGCGTCGTTGTAATAGCCACCGCGCACTAGGCTGTAAAACCGGTCCGCCCCAAGCGGTGCCCATCTTCGATGAACGTCGATCAGCACATGTCCGGCAGATGTCTCCAGGCTCACCTGAAAACGGGCGGGCGCGGTTTCTGCGTAATTCCCCGCTCTCAACAGCGGGTCTCGACGTAGCTCGGCATCGGGATCTGGCGGCACCTCTTCATTGGCGCAGCCTAGAAAGGCCAGTGTCGTTAGCAGGGTTGCAGATAGACGGATAAGCCGTCCTCGGCGGTAACTGTTTTTTGGGAAACGGGGCATTGGGTAACTCCAAGCGCAATTTGAGCCTCTTTCATCTGAGGGCGCGGGACTGTCTCGTCAAGTTCGGTCGTATTGTAAGCCACTACCGTTGGTGTCTTGCCACGCTGGACCGGACGGTGGAGCTTCCGGCGCATCTGCACCATTAGAGAGACCCCAATGATCGATCTGCGCAGCGACACTGTGACGAAGCCAACGCCGGAAATGCGCGAGACCATGTTGAACGCTGTGGTCGGCGACGACGTTTACGCTGATGACCCGACTGTGAACCAACTGGAATCCGTTGTTGCTAGCCTTTTGAGCAAAGAAGATGCGGTGTTCGTTCCCACTGGGAGTATGTCTAATCAGATTGCAATCAGGACGCACACCGAGCCTGGCGACTTGGTCGTGCTAGAGCGAAGAGCGCATATCGTGAGGAGTGAAGGCGGAGGCGGAGCAGCACTGAGTGGTGTCACAATGCGACCGCTTGATGGTGTGCATGGCGTCTTTACAGCTGACCAGCTGAAAGAAACTGTTGGTAGAGCGCACCCCTTCAATCCGTCGACCTTATTATCACCGCCGACACTCCTTTGTTTAGAGAACACTCACAATGGAGCGGGAGGCACTGTTTGGCCGCTCGATGAGCTGCGGAGCGTATGTGAGACTGGTAGGGCCCTCGGCATGACACTGCACCTCGATGGTGCGCGTCTATGGCATGCGTCTGCTTCGTCCGGTGTGGATGTTAGCGTCTACGCCGAGCCGTTCGATACCGTGAATGTGTGCTTCAGTAAGGGGCTTGGTGCCCCGATCGGGTCAGCACTTGTAGGTGAGAAGCCCTTTATTGACCGTGCACGGCGTTTCAAGCAGCAGTTTGGTGGCGGCATGAGGCAGTCAGGGATAGTTGCGGCAGCAGCCCTTCATGCCTTGGAGCACCATCGTGATGATCTTCGCACTGATGTGGAGCGAGCAGCATTCCTCGCACGGGCTTTGCAGAGCACCGCTGGCTTCTCTGTGGACATGGCCAGTGTCCAATCCAACATCGTCCGCTTTGACGTCGAGATGGATGCTGGTGATTTCGCTTCTGAGTGCTATAGCTGCGGCCTTTACATGTTACCGAGTGGTCAGCATGGAATGCGTGCTGTGCTTCATCGTGACCTTGAGGAAGGGGATGTAGGCGCGGCCCTTGAGATCATGAAGCAGGTTGTTACAGGGTCGCAAAATCCATAAACCTTGAAGGTTGAATGCTTGTCTTCTTGCGTGCTGTCACACGTTGAGTGACGATGTGGCCCCGAATTAAGCTTCAGGAGGATACTGTGCGCAACGTTCTGGCTTTTCTAGCTTTTTTTCTCGTAGTAGCACCCGTTGAAGGTCAGGATCGCCGGCCAATGACGACCGACGATGCTTTGGATATGGTACGGGTTGGCGGTGCCCTCATCTCCCCCGATGGCAGTTGGGTACTTTTCTCTAAGTCGGAGCTCGACTGGAACGAGAACGAGAGGAATACCACCTGGTGGAAAGCTTTATCGGATGGAAGCGAGGAGCCATGGCCGTTCATTGGCGAGGACGGGGGAAGCGCGTTTCAGTTTTCACCTGGAGGCGAGTGGCTTTCCTTTGCCCGGACTGTGGATGATAAAAGGCAGCTGTTTATCATGCGCACGAACGGTGGGGAGGCAGTGCGGTTAAGTGACCACGAGACGGCAGTCGGGTCGTACCAGTGGACCGATGATGGCACTCGAATTGTTTTCCTGGCATCACACAAGCGAACGGATGAGGAGGACAAAGAACACGAGGCCGGGAGTGATGCGATCTTCGTCGACGAGGGACCTAACGGTCAGACCGAGGGGGAATGGAACGATTTGTGGAGTATCGAAGTTGATACTAAGCGAGAGACCCGGCTGACAGAGTCTGAGAACCGCATCGGGTCGTTTTCAGTCGCTCCTGATGGGCACTCAATTGTGTTCACGGCGAGAACAGAGAATCGCCGAAATCAGGGGAACCTCTCAGAGATTCACCTTCTGGATATAGAATCCAGAGAGATCCGTGTATTGACGGATAATCGTTCTCCTGAGGGTAGATTGGCATGGGCTCCCGATGGTCTCCGTATTGCTTATGAGGCGCCAAGCGATGGCGAATGGGAGCTACGACTCGACAAGATATGGGTCATGGATATCGAGTCCGGACGTAAGAAGATCGTTTCAGGAGCGTTTGACGGGAATATTCGCCAGTTCGTATGGGCCCCCGATGGTTCAGCCCTGTTATTCAGTGGGCTCAACGGAACCAACAACAACCTTTACCGTCTAGATCTTGCAAGCGAACGCGTTGAGAAGGTGACGGAGCACGAGGGTTCCCTCGCTCCCTCCTCGTTCTCGGCGGACCGGTCCATGATGGCCTACGTCGTTGAAGACTGGAGCACACCCCCGGATATCTGGGTGGGGCCTACTAACGGAGATGATGGCACGAAGCTGACTGACGCCAATCCGTGGGTTTCGACCGATCTCGCTTTGGGGCAGTCACGACTCATGCAATGGGAGAGTCGTGATGGACGGGAGATTGAGGGAATTCTTACGCTGCCCGATGGTGTTTCGGAGCATCTGCCCCTGCTACTCCATATTCATGGAGGCCCGGCGGGTGTTTTCACTAATACGTTCAACGCACGGGCCCAAGTTTGGTCTGGGCTAGGTTACGCCCAGCTCTTTCCGAACGTTCGTGGCAGCTCTGGATACACTGACGAGCTTCTCCGCGGCAATATGAATGACATCGGTGGGGGGGATTACTGGGACCTCATGACTGGTGTCGATGCGGTAATTGATCAGGGCATTGCCGACGAGGATTTACTTGGTCTTCGAGGATGGAGTTACGGTGGTATTCTTGGAGGCTGGACGATAACCCAGACAGAACGTTTCAAAGGTGCTTCGGTAGGTGCCATGGTTTCCGATTGGACATCTGAGTATGGCCCGGGATTCAATCATGACGTTTCACTTTGGTACATAGGCGGTACTCCTTGGGATAACCCAGAAGAGTGGAGGTATCGGTCGGCGCTAACTCATGTGGCGAATGTCACGACACCTACGCTTATCCTACACGGCATGAATGATCGCACGGACACAGAGCCACAAAGCATGATGTTCTTCCAAGCTCTGCGAGATCAAGACAAGACTGCGCGATATATCCGGTTCCCGAGGGAACCACACGGCTTCAGAGAGCCACGACATCAGCGTACGCGTGATGTTGAGGAGATCCGGTGGATTCAAAAATACGTGCGGGGCATTGAGTGGGAGCCATGGACTCGCCCAAATAAGGATAGTCCAAAGGTGATCTCGTGATGGGGTCGGAGTTCGCTACCCTAGGGGGTGGGTGTTTTTGGTGTCTAGAAGCGGTTTTTGATCTGGTCAGGGGCGTTAAGGGTACGCAGTCGGGCTATACCGGTGGGCACACATTGGAGCCGACGTACAAGCAGGTCTGCACCGGAACCACGGGACACGCTGAGGTCGTTCAGGTTGAGTTTGATCCTGACGTCATTGGGTATGCTGATCTGCTGGAGATTTTCTTTGGGATCCATGACCCAACGACACTCAACCGGCAAGGTGGGGATGTGGGCACACAATATCGATCGGCAATCTTTACGCACTCCGATCAGCAGGCCGTAATAGCTAGCGACGTGCTTGCTGAGCTAGGTGTGGAAGGTCCTTGGCATGACCCGATTGTTACTGTGATAACTCCTTTAGAGGCCTTTCATGCGGCCGAGCCTGATCATGATGCCTACTTCGAGCGAAACGGGGGACAACCATACTGCGCGGCTGTGATCGCTCCCAAGGTCGTCAAGTTTCGTCAACGTTTCGCACATAGGCTGATGGCCGCCGAGTAGCATCCGTTAGCTGTAGTGTCCCGTAAGCTCGATCCATCCGATCTAAGAACTTAGAGCAACTCTTTTAACCTTTTAATAAGGAACCGATGCGTGCGAGAGGTATAAACGGGCAGTGTTTTCTTCATTTCTTATAGGACAAAGTTGCTTGAGCTAGCATGGCAAAGCCCGACGAAAAATTGGTTAGAGAGTGGCGGAAACTGGCGGAAGGAGGGCACCTGTACACAGAGATCTCGCGAAGGTATCCGAGGTTCTCAGTAGATCAGGTCCGGCACTACTGCCTCGGCCATACAGGACGGAAATTCGGTGGTCCAATCCAACAGGTTGGGCGCTGGAAGGGATCGAATGTTTGGCTTCGAGGGGAAAGATCGCCTCACTCCGAGTTGACTCTCAAGCAGGCCAAAAAAATTCTAGACGATTGGGACGAGAAAAAAGACAGGTGGGGTAGCTCCGGGTCTGTCTGGGCAAAGAAGCTCGATGTTTCGTCCAGCACGATCTACATGCTCCGTCGAGGTGAGACCTGGAAACACTTAGGCCACCCGAATCAGGGTCGTAAACCAAAGAAACGTAAAAAGCAGGCCTAAATGTTTAAGAGTGCAGTGCTCTTGGCCTGATGACGTGCTCTCGGGGGCGCGCGGGGTACAACGTATCGAGGTCTAACTCTGTCCTGAAACGTTGGTCACTCGAATGAGATGCCTTGGGCCAGCGGGAGATCCGTGCTCCAATTCACCGTATTCGTTTGTCGGCGCATGTAAGTTTTCCACGCATCCGATCCAGATTCACGACCTCCACCGGTCTCTTTCTCCCCGCCGAAGGCGCCACCGATTTCCGCTCCTGATGTTCCGATATTCACGTTGGCAAGCCCACAATCGGAGCCTCGGTTTGAGAGGAAGTACTCAGCTTCCCGGATGTTGTCCGTAAAAATCGATGATGACAGACCCTGCGGGACATCGTTGTGGATCTGGAGCGCCTCACCCATTTCGTCGACTGCTTTGGAAGGAGATGAGTCTGCGTTTCCGTATTCGATGATGTAAAGGATCGGTGCGAATGTCTCATCTTGAACAATTTGAAAATGGTTCGCTGCCGAAGCGATGCACGGTCGGACATATCTGCCTCCCGGGAATTCTTCTCCTTCTAGGACTTCGCCTCCGTAAAGAATTTCACCTCCTTCTGAAGCCACTTTTTGTTGGGCAGTCACGAATGCGTTCACGGATGTTTCATCGAGGAGTGGGCCCATGAGCGTGCCCTCTTCGAGTGGGTTACCGATACGAACACCTGCATAAGCCGTTATCAGGCGACGGACTAGCTCATCTCTGATCGAACGATGGACAATGATACGGCGTGTACTGGTGCAGCGCTGCCCGGCTGTTCCAACTGAGCCGAAGACAATGCCAGGGAGAGCGAGATCGAGGTTGGCGTTCGGAGTCACGATGATCGCGTTATTGCCTCCTAACTCCAGAATTGACTTCCCGAGACGTCCACCCACGACCTCTCCAACCCGCTTGCCCATGCGACAGGAACCGGTTGCTGAAACAAGCGGTATTCGGCGGTCGTGTAACATTAGTTCACCTATAGTGGATCCGTGCCCGATTGCTAGCGAGAAGATTGCCGGATCAACCTCGTTCTTCCGGCATACCTCGCTGGCAATTTTCGTTACAGCCAATGCAGTTAGGGGGGTCCGCTCGGATGGCTTCCATACGGTGGTGTCTCCGCAGATCGCTGCAAGCGCGGCATTCCAACTCCATACTGCCACGGGAAAGTTGAATGCGCTGATTACTCCGACCACTCCAAGTGGATGCCACTGCTCTTTCATGTGGTGGTCTGGACGTTCACTCGGCATCGTGAGGCCGTAGAGTTGTCTAGAGAGGCCAGTTGCGAAGTCACAGATGTCGATCATCTCTTGCACTTCGCCTTCGCCTTCCGCTCGAATCTTGCCCATTTCGAGGGTGACTAGCGCTCCGAGGTCTGCCTTTGCCTCGCGTAGCGAGTTGCCTAGTTGGCGAACCACCTCTCCTCGCTTTGGAGCTGGAATCTTACGCCACTCAATGAACGCGGCGTGGGCGCGGTCTACGATCTTATCGTATTCTTTCTCCGAGACTTGACTGACCGTGGCCAGTCGACTTCCGTCAATCGGGGTGAAGATCTCAATTTCTGGACCGGATCCGATCCACTCTCCAGCAAAGCCGCCGCGGTTGTGGTCGTCGATGCCTAGGCTACAAAGGATTTGTTCGGTTTTCATGGCCGACAGGGTCGGAGTGACTGCGCTTGTGCGCCGGAACGTTCGAAAGATGAAGTCTCTCAGCGTGGATGAGGGATGGGAAGGGAGATGTCCGTTCTGCGCTAGTGATCTAGGCAGGTAAGGAGACTCTGCAACTCGGGCTTATCGCTGGGGGCTGACTCAGGATCCTAGTTATTTGTCATACGAATGCTTCGTTAAGCGCCCGCATTCTGTGAACGAAGATCCTTTTCAGTTCGCGCTTGACCAGTGGAAGAGCCGGAGCTCCGAGTGGCCACAGGGGAAGTCGGTACTTAACCTCGTCTACCATATGGGTTGTAAAGCTCGTCCCCGCGTACTCGTCCACGATCGCGGCGAACTGGTGTTTATGCACCCATGTGTGATAGGGCCCCTTGATTTGCACGTCTGTGAAGGATGCACTCCACCTCTGAGTGACAGCCTTGAGCGGCGGATTCCACTCCGTGATTTGAGTCCTCCACCGGAATGGTATCCCATTCAGTTTCAGCCTGTAATCAATTTGGGTGCCGGTCCTCATCTCAATTGGTTTGGGTGTCACAATAGAGAACCGTAGTGATGGCGGAGTAATTCTCTCGAGATTTGTGGCGTCAGCGAAGAAATCGAATACTTCTTCGAGTGGCCGTTCGATGTGGGCATGGGCGCGCAAAAGATACGCTCCATTTCCGAGTGATTCGGCTGCAGGATCGACACTCCAGTTCCGCACTTTCACTAGTGGATTCCGTTTCCCGATCAGCTCAGGATGAGGAGGGCTGAGAACGAAGAGTTTCTTCGGTTAGCCTGCATTCCTAGCCTTATTCCTCCAAAATTCTTGCGGGTCCTCTTCGATTTTCGGTATTACCGCGCGGATCAAACAGATGGCTCCTGAACCGAAAATCGCTTTCAATTCTCCCACTGTTTTAGCGTCTGGTTTCGCCTTGAGAGTTTTTGAGCGAAGCTTTGAGCTTCCTTCACCGTTTTCTCTGCCGATCTGCAGCCAGATGGGAGATTCACCGGGGTGGTCAAGAAACACCTGACGCGCAGAGGCGAAAGCTTCATCCGTGAGTTCTGCTTCCGTGTCCAACTCGATCTGGATGGCCAGTTCCCCGCCATCTGTGACTTCTTCTAGTAGGCGCACCTCATCTAGGAAGACGGGGGGGTCCTCCTCGTCACGCTCATTCGCACTGACTTTCCCCCGGATCAGAATGACCTCGTCCTGGGTTAGGATTTCCTTGAAATTCTGCCAAGTCTCCCTAAAGGCGAGGATTGTCGCTGTACCCTCGAAGTCTTCGACCGTGATCTTGCCCCACTCTTGATTGTTTTTTCTTGAGATCTGGCGTGTCACTGACGTCACTACGCACGGTAGCTCGATGGGCTGGCCAGGTCGGTCAGCCAAAGTGCGCGAGGTCACAGGTTCGAACGCTCGAACCACTTCACGGTACTGGTCTAGAGGATGTCCTGAGATGAAGAATCCGAGCGACTCCTTCTCACGTGTGAGGAGATCGGGTTCAGTCCATTCAGAAATTCTAGGTAGCTCTGGGGCAGAGCGAGGCAGGGCGGATGCTTCTCCAAAAAGAGACCCTTGACCAGACTCAAG
>Ga0114933_10001462_pt1 | contig 26224 bp, 21 predicted proteins | sample 4SBtaG_FD_89691 | JGI IMG/M metagenome (GOLD analysis project Ga0114933, IMG submission 89691) | Deep subsurface microbial communities from Kolumbo volcano to uncover new lineages of life (NeLLi) - 4SBTROV12_W25 metaG | ecosystem: Environmental > Aquatic > Marine > Volcanic | place: Kolumbo... | reverse complement strand
GGGTGTCCTGGAGCTCCGCGCTCTCTTGATCCAGGCTGCTCATGCCCGGATTCTCTCACAGTGGATCGACGCAGAGCTCCGAGGGCAGATCCGGCAGGTCGAGGGCCAGGCGCACGGCGCGCAGTGCGATGCCGTCTTGCCATGCGATCTCGCTGCCATAGAGCGCGTCGCCGTGGATGGGGTGACCCGCGGTCATGGCGTGCACTCGGAGCTGGTGGCGCCGACCGGTCCTGGGCTTCAGCGACCAGAGCTGGCCGCGCTCCTCCAGGCGGAGCGGCGTCGCTTCGGTGACGCACTCGCGCCCCGCCTCGTGTACGTAGACCCGCTTCTTGCCTTGGCGCAGCGGCCAGCTCCACGTCGCGGCGCGGCCCTGGCCACCGGTCAGGGCCTGGTAGGTCTTCTCGACCTCGCGCCTCTCGAAGGCCATCGAGGCCGCCCGGTGGGCCTCGGCGTTTCGAGCGAAGAGCAGCACGCCCGAGACCGGCAGGTCCAGGCGGTGGACCACCCAGAGCCGCCCGTGGCTCTGCTCCAGGGTCGTCTTCAGGACCGGATGCGAGCCCCGACCCGGGATGACGAGCTGGCCCGCCGGCTTGTCGACCACCAGCCAGTTGTCGGATTCGTAAACGAAAATCAATGGATGCGGTTCTGGTTCCGCAGCCCGCCCCGACTGCGAGACCAGGAGTCCGCAGGCGGTGCGGCGCCCTCGTAGGCGATCAGGCCGGCCTCGAGGCGGAAGATCAGCACGTCCTCCCAGAGCATCGGGCTGGCCAGCTGGGTCTCGCCGGCCCACTCGGCCGGGTCGCCGATGCGCACCTTCTCCTTGGCGTCGATCACCACGGTGCGGCCTGGGTCGTTGGGCATCGAGCAGGCCGCGTAGACCTGGCCGTCGACGTCCACGGTGGCGTGGCCACAGGTGAGGTTCGGGAACTCGATCGCGATGTCCTCGCGCCCATGGATCTCGAGCTGGTCCTCGGAGCGGATGACCGCGCCGTCCGCGTCCACGACGACATAGGCGCCGATGTCGTCATCCAGGATGTCCCCGTTGGCCGGATCGAGCTCCTGGAGCAGCCCGTTTCCGACGATCCAGAGCCCGGCGGCGGGGATGACCTCGGTCGTGTGGTCCATGCCCTCGGGCAGCTCGATCTGCCAGAGCAGCACGCCGTCTCCGTCGAGCTTGGCCAGGGAGTAGACGCCGGCGGTGCTCACCACGACGACGTAGAGGTCGCCGTCGTCGTCGATGGCCGGCTGGGTCACGGGGCGTGCCGCGCCGAACTCGACCTGGGAGACCAGGCCCGCGTCGAGGGTCATCTTGGCGAGCACCGCGGCGTCCTTGTCCAGGTTCTCGCCCATGACCAGGATCGTGCCGTCGGCGGTGATGGCCGGGTCGACCTCGACGAACATCTCCGCGTTGCGCGAGAAGACGATCTCGCCGGCGGTGTCCAGGCCGAAGACGCCCAGCTCGCTCCACACCAGGATCGTGTTGTCGTCGGTCACGACGGGGGTCCCGCCCGCTCCCTCGGGCAGGTCCACGCTCCACTTCGTGCCTCCGGTGCGGGCATCCATGGCGCGCATCGTGGAGTCCGAGACGCCGATGATCAGGCCCTCGTCGTCGATCAGGGCCGGGTCGTTGATGGACAGGCCCTCTTCCCAGGCGGGGACGAGGGGAGTCTTGGTGCAGGCGAGCAGGAGCCACATGCCCCGAAGTTAGCCCGCGTCCTCCGAGGCCGCGTCCTCCAGGTGGACGCACAGCGCCTCCACGAAGTCGACCCCGCCGAAGCTGCTCGCGTCGCCGAAGCCGCCGGGGGCGAAGACGTTGACCTCGACCACCCGGCTCCCGACGAGGTCGAGACCCACGAGGTCCAGGCCGAACTCGTGACCCTGGGTGAGCTGCTCCTTCGCTACGACGGCGCGGCCATGCTCCTCGACGACTACGACATCTTCTACGACAGCGACGACGACTATGAGACCTCGCTCGAGGACCTCTGCGAAGACAGCGGCGTCGACTACTGGGAGATGGAAGAGGACCTCTTCATGCTCGAAGAGCGGCCGCGCGGGTGGGACATCGCGCTGTAGCGGAACGCCTCACCGGGGCACAATGCCCCGGTGATCGGCGCCATCCTCGGGACCGCTTTCCACGACGTCGACCTGGGCGCGGAGCCCGTCGATGTGAACACCCCCTTCGGCCCGGCGACCCTGCATCGCCGAGGCGACTCCTGGCTGCTCTTCCGCCACGGGCTGCCCCATCGGGTGCTGCCCCATCGAATCAACTGGCGAGCCAACGCCTGGGCCCTGCGCGCCCTCGGCGTGCGCAGCCTGCTCGTCACCTCCAGCGTCGGCGTGCTCGATCCGGCGGTCCCGCTCTTTCAGCCGCTCCTGGTCGAGGACATCCTCTGGCCCGACATGCGCCTCCCGAGCGGCGAGGTGTGCACCCTGGCCGAGGACTTCCACCTCGTGCTCGACGAGGGCCTCGTCAGCCTCGATCTGAATCGCCAGCTCCGGGAGCTGGGGGGTGAGCTGCCCGGAGTGGTTTTCGCCTACGTGCCGGGTCCTCGGACGAAGACGCGGGCCGAGAATCGGTGGTGGGCGGCTCAGGGCGCCCAGGTGAACTCGATGTCGGTGGCCCCGGAGCTGGTCCTGGCGAACGAGCTCGAGATCCCCTGCGCTGCGCTGGTCGTCGGACACAAGCACAGCCACCCGGCCGTCCCCACCGTCGAGGGCATCGCGGCGTCGCTGGAGTCTTCGAGGACAGCACAGCTCGCGCTGATCGAGGCCTTCCTCGAGCGCGCGGAGCCCGTCGAATTCAACAACCGTCTGTATCGCTTCTGAGGGCGTCCACGGTCGGCGACAAGCTGTCGCGCTGGGGCGACAGCCGAAGCCATCGACTCAAGTGATATCAATGACTTGAGAGTGGATCGGCTCTGGCATGAATCCTCTGTGAACCCCACGGAGCCCGTCATGAACCTGCTTGCCCTCTCCCTCCATGCTTCCGAACCCGCGCTCGCCGCCCGCGTCGAGGAGCAGGTCGACGACACCATCATCGAGAAGCGCAACCTGCACGGATTCCGTGTCGGCTACGCGTACGCCAACAACTCCGAGGACAGCCGGCGCGTCTCGACGCCCCACATGTTCGTCATGGGCTACGAGCTGACCCAGCGCCTGACCGGCGGGGACTGGCTCAACGTCATCGCCGTCGAGAACGTCAGCCTCTCCGGCATCAACCAGTCGCTCTTCCTGCCGAGCGCGAACCTGCTCGTCGGCTTCGAGTTCAACGAGATGGCCCAGCTGGGCGTCGGACCGAACATCAACCCCTTCGATCCGAACGAGAAGTACATCCACATGGTCGCGGCCGGCGGCTTCACGGCGAACGCCGGCGACTTCAACGTGCCGATCCACGCCTACTACATCCCGGACGTCGACGACGACTGGCGCGTGGGCGTCACCACGGGCGTGAACTGGTAGTCGGACAGGGGTTACGTGAGGGCTTCGGAAGGAGCCCTCATGGCCGAAGACACCCAGCAAGTCACCGAGTCCTTCGCGAGCGTCGCCGCGCTGCTCGCCCACCGCGTCCGCGAGTCTGCGGACCAGGACGCCTTCTACTACCCGGACGCGAACGAGGCCTGGCGCACCATGAAGTGGACCGAGGTCGGCGAGCGCGTCCGGGCCATCGCCTCGGGGCTGAAGGACCTGGGCGTGAAGCCCGAGGAGCGCGTCGCCATCCTCTGCTCGACGCGCATCGAGTGGATCCTCTGCGATCTCGGTGTGTTGAGCGCCGGCGCGGCGACGACGACCATCTACCCGAGCAGCACGCCGCAAGAGTCCGCCTTCATCATCAACGACTCCGGCACGGTCGTGGTCTTCGCCGAGGACGACGACCAGGTCGACAAGCTCCAGCAGATGCGGGAGGAGATGCCCCAGGTCCGCCAGGTCATCACCCTGGCCGGCTCCACCAGCGACGACGGCTGGGTCCTTCGCCTCGAGGACGTCGAGGACCGGGGCCGCGCCTACGACGAGAAGGATCCCGAGGACTTCGACCGCATCGTCGAGGCCATCGAGCCCACCCACCTGGCGACGCTGATCTACACCTCGGGCACCACCGGCACGCCAAAGGGTGTCGAGCTGCTCCACGACTGCTGGGTCTACACGGCCGAAGCGCTGATCGCGATGGACCTCTTCAACGAGGACGAGAAGCAGTTCTTGTGGCTCCCGATGAGCCACAGCTTCGGCAAGGTCCTCGAGGTCGCCATCCTGGCCGGTCCCATCCCGACCGCCATCGACGGCCGCATCCCCAGGATCATCGACAACCTGGCCATCGTGCGCCCGACCTTCATGGCCGCGGCCCCGCGCATCTTCGAGAAGGTCTACAACAAGGTCGTGACCGGGGCCGAGGACGCTGGCGGCGCCAAGCTGCGCATCTTCCGGTGGTCCCTGGCCGTGGGCAAGGAGGTCTCGGCCATCCAGCAGAAGGGCGGCGAGCCCGGCCCGCTCCTGGAGTTCAAGCGCCGCATCGCCGACAAGCTCGTCTTCTCCAAGCTGCGCGAGCGCTTCGGGGGTCGCATCCGCTACTTCATCTCCGGCTCCGCGCCCCTGTCCCGCGACATGGCGGAGTTCTTCCACGCCGCCGGCATCCTGATCTGCGAGGGCTACGGACTCACCGAGTCCAGCGCTGCGAGCGTGGTCAACCGGCCCGACGAGTTCCGTTTCGGCACCGTCGGCAAGGGGGTCCCGGGCACCGAGATCAAGATCGCCGAGGACGGCGAGATCCTGCTCAAGAGCCGCGGCGTGATGCGGGGATACTACGGCCTGACCGAGAAGACCGCCGAGACGCTCCAGGACGGGTGGCTCCTGACCGGAGACATCGGCGAGCTCGACGCCGACGGCTTCCTCAAGATCACGGATCGCAAGAAGGACCTCATCAAGACCTCGGGCGGCAAGTACGTCGCTCCCCAGGCGCTGGAGTCGAAGCTCAAGGCGCTCTGCCCCTACCTGGGCAACGTGCTGGTGCACGGGAACGCGCGGAACTTCTGCACGGCGCTCGTCACCCTCGATCCCGAGTCCATTCCTGGCTGGGCCGAGGACAACGACCTGGGCGGGCGCCCGGTCGCGCAGCTGTCGAAGGAGCCCAAGGTCATCGCGCTGGTCCAGAAGGCCGTGGACGAGATGAACAAGGGCCTGGCCCGCTACGAGACCATCAAGAAGTTCGCCATCCTCGAGGACGACTGGACCGTCGAGACGGGCGAGCTGACGCCGAGCTTGAAGGTCAAGCGCAAGGTCATCGAGAGCACCTTCGCCGAGGTGCTGGACGGCTTCTACTCGGGCGCGATCAAGAGCGTCTGATGTGGCTTCTGTCCGCGGCGCTGGCCGCCCCCGTCGTCGAGAGCGCCAAGGACCCGGTCTGGGTCGTGCACTGGGAGGGAGACCACGTCGTCGCCCTGGCGTCCTCCGGCGAGGTCCGCGTCTACGACCCGGATCTCCAGGAGCTGAGCGCCTTTGACGTCGGGGTCCGCGTGAACGACATCACGCTGTCCCCCGACGGCCGAATGCTGTCCACCCAGGCCTGGCGGGGGCGCGCCGAGCTCTATGACGTGAGCTCCGGCGATCGGCTCGCCAAGGTCCCCAAGCCGGACCGCTGGTCGATGCCGGTGGTCGTCGCGGGAGACGGTGGCCGCTACCTCGTGGCCTCCGGCGGCCTGATCGAGCGGCACGTGGACGGCGGCGAGCGCGTCGTCGCCATGGACCTCTGGGCCTCCGGACCGAGCGTGATGGGGTATGTCGGCGCCGATCCCTACTTCTGGGAGAACGGGCGACTTCACCTCTACCGGCCCGAGGGCGAGGAGGTCCTGCACACCAGCGCGGTCGGCTGGGCCATCGAGCCGGCCGGCGAGGGCTTCGTCCTCTACGACTATGGGCGAGCAGCCGAGTACGTCGGCCTGGACGGCGAGCGTCACGCCCTCGGCTTCGGCGGGACCTCGTCCACCTTCGCGACCAGCGACACCCTGGTGGCGATGGTCGACGGGACCGCGACGCGCGTGGAGCTCTGGGACCACCAGACCGGGCGCAGCGTGGGGACCGTGGGCGAGGGCGCCGGTGCGATCCAGGCGCTGGCCTTCAGCCCGGACGGGAGCCAGCTGGCGGTGGCCTCGATGGACGGCCTGCTGACGATCCTCGACGTGCCGGACGGCCCGACGACGGACCTGTCCGCTGCGCCGGGTCAGGCTCCGGTGATGCTCGCCGTCAGCTCGGACGAGGCCCGGGCCTTCGCCGCCTGGCCGGATGGCTCGGCGACGGTGTGGCGTCTCGACAGCGGGGCCGTCGAGCGGCGCCTGGACCTCGGAATCCAGGCCGGCTGGGGCCAGTCGCTGGTGGCCGCTTCGCCCGATCTCTCCTGGGTCCTCGTGGCGGACGACCGGGGCACGGCCCGGCGGATCGAGGTCGCCACCGGTGAGCCCGTCGGGCCTTTGCTTCCGGCCTCGACGAGCCAGTCGGCGGTGGCCGTCGGCATCGACGGGAGCTTCGCGGTCGCCTCGGACAGCTGGCTGCGCACCTGGAACGCCGAAGGGGAGCTCGTCGCGGAGCTGCCCATGTCCCCGCCCGGCCTCATGTCCGTCGGCGACGGAGGCCGCACCGTCGCCACCTCGGACTGGAGTGGGGTCGTGAGCCTGTGGGACGCCGAGACCGCTTCGGTCCGAGCGACTCGCACGTCGACGAGCCAGTGGGGCGGCGCGGCCACCTCTCTGCGGGTCGTCGAGGGCGGCGTCGTGCTGGTCGATCCGAGCGGCGCGCACCTCTGGGATCTCGACGGGGACGACCGCGACACGGCCTATGAGAGCCCGGTCCTGGGCGCGGTCTCCGCCGACGGCGGTGCGGTCGCCATGGCGAACTGGAGCGGGGCCGTCGTGTCCCGTCAGCTCGACGGCACCTCGCTCGACGAGGGCGCGTGGGGGAGCCCGACCCTCGGGAGCTCCTTGGCCCTCCTGGCCGTCGGCAGCGAGGGGGGACTGCTCATGGCGAACGGCCTCGGCCAGGTCGTCTGGCGCAAGGGCGAGGCACAGCACGTGCTGACCGGGGCCTTGCCCGAGGTCCTCGGCCTGGACGAGCGCGAGGGCTGGGTCGCCGTGGCGCACAGCCACGGAGTGCGTGTCTACGACCCGGCCTCCGGTGCCGGCCGAGTGCTGTCGGACGAGGGCGTCACGGACCTGGCCTTCCTGCCGGACGGTCGGCTCGCCGGAATCGACGCCCAGGGTCGCGAGCCTCCGGAGTCCGCCTACACCGGCGAGCCCTATCGCTACGCCTGGGACGTCTCGACGGGCGAGCGCTCGGTGATCCAGACCCGCTGGCAGGTCGACGAGTCCCGCCAGCTGGGCTGGGAGATGGACGTGCCCGGGGCCAAGCTCAAGCGGCGCCACAAGAAGGTGCTCTCCGGCCCGGTCGCGGACTGTCCGGACGGCTCGCGGGTGCTGGCCGCCGAGTACGGCTGGGACACCGAGTCGACCCTGCTGCTGGTCGACCCCGAGGGCCAGGTCATCGAGGCCGAGCTCGGCGCGACGGGCCAGACCATCCACCGCTGCGCCCAGCAGCCCGGTCTGACCAGCGTGCCCGGCCCCATCGTCGCGGCGGTGGGGACGTACAGCGGCATGGTCTGGCTGGTCCGCGTCTCCGACGGCGAGGTCCTGGGCGGACTGCCCGGGGACGGCTCCCAGGTCACCGACATCGTTCAGCTCTCGACCGGCGGGATCCTCGTCGGCTACCACAGCGGCGCCGTGCGGACCTTTGGCATGGACGGTACTTTCCTCGAAGAGCGTCACTTCTACGCGAACGGGACCACGCTCGCGCACGACGGAGAGCGCCTTCGATGACCCTGCTGCTGCTCGCCTGCGTCGCCTCCGACGACACCCTCGACCGTCCCCCGCGCAAGGGTCCGAAGGGGCCCGATGACACCGAGGAGATCGAGGACAACAACGAGCCCCCGGTCGACACGGGGCCCGAGGACACGGGCGAGCCCATCGACGTCGGCCCGGCCACGGACGAGGTCTGCTACCTCGGCTCGGATCGCTCAGGCGATGCCTGCCTTGCCGTCGTCGACTGGGACCCGGCGTGGGGCTCGGACTACGACTACCCCGACCCCTACAACGGCTCCTCGCAGTACGCCAAGCCCCTGCGCTTCGTGGACCTCGCCGAGGCCGATCCGGACCTGGCGCTCGCCCCCAACTTCGTGCTCGACGAGTTCATGCAGGAGTGGAAGGGGCGCTTCGCCATCTACCAGCCCCACGCCGTCGAGCGCATGCAGGAGCTCCGCGACGCGGTCGGCGGGCCGGTCACGGTGAACTCCGGGTACCGGAACGTCGCCTACAACGACGGGGTCGGGGGCGCCGAGTACAGCCGCCACATGTACGGCGACGCCTGCGACATGAGGTCCTCGTCCGCGAGCCTGACGCGGCTCGGCGAGATCTGCGAGGACCTCGGCGCCGGCTACATCGGCTACTACGAGAGCCACATCCACTGCGACTGGCGGAACGATCCCCTGGAGCCGGCCTTCTTCGAGTCGGGACGCAGCGGGAACCCCGACACCCGCCCGGAGCTGAGCGCGGCGCTGATCGAGCGCGATGGCGTGCTCGAGGCGCCGGCCGAGGGCTGGGACGAGGGCGAGCCCCTGCGCGAGTGGGCCGCCTTCGGGCCCGGCGGGGAGATGCTGGTCGAGCAGACCTCGCGGACCTTCGAGGCCCCCGACGAGGCGGCCTCGATCGAGGTCGTGGTCGGGCGCGCCTTGGTGCTCAACATCGACCTGGACTGATCCGAAGGGGCTTCCGGAAGGAGTCCCATGCACCTGGTCAAGTCGGGATGGTCGCTTCGAGGTCTGCTCCACGGCGCGTGGCAGGAGCAGGACCTCGTGTCGCTTCCAGAGGTCGCCCCCCTGCTCGCGAGGCGGGTCGAGGCCGTCGCGGAGTCCCCGCGCTTCGGCACCGGTCGGCCCCTGACCGACGTCGCCCAAGCTGCGATGGTGCTGGGCCAGGACCGCGTCCGCCACGTCACCTTCTGGCACCTGGTGCTCGAGGCCCTCGATCCGCAGGGCGTCTCCGAGGCCGTCACGCTGGCCGGCCACGCCCTGGGTCTGGCCGAACAGCACGGCATGGACCGCTTCCAGGGCATCGGCGTGGGGCTGTCCTCGCGCCTGGCCGAGCGGCTGCTCGAGGCCGAACGGAGCGTGCCCGCGGCGGTTCGAAACGTGCTGGCGTGTGCGGGCGGCGGCGCTCGCCTGGAGCAGGCGGTCTACGGCACGACCGGCTCACGGCTGGTCCAGACCTGGAGCAGGGACCTGGAACTTCCCGGCGATCTCCAGGAGTTGACGGGCTTCACCGCGCTCCGCGGGGCCACGCTGGAGGCCGCAGGGGGCGGCGAGGAGTGGGCCCTCCCTCCGGTCGCCCACGAGCTGGCGCGCATGCTCCAGGTCCGCGTCCTGCCCGTCGCGGCCCCGCGCTCTCCCGAGCCGGAGGCCCTGGTCGAGGCCGTCCTGGCCCTGGTCGAGGAGCGGGCGGTCTTGGACGGACGGATCGAGGCCCTTCAGGAGGACGTCTCGGCGCTGCGCGAGGAGCTCACTCGCCCGGCCGAGACCGGGCCGGCGGGGCTGCTCGGAGCCACCCAGATCCTCGAGCGCGTGCACATGGAGGTGGGGCGAGCGAAGCGCTACAAACGCCACCTCTCCGTGGTCGCGATCGCGATCGACCCCGAGGACTACTCGGTGGACCCCCGACTGGTGCTCGAGCACATGGCCGGTCGCTTCCAGGCCGCCTTCCGCAGCTCGGACGCGGTGGGGCTCTTCGACGGCACGCGCCTGGTGGTCGTCCTGCCCGAGACGCCGGTCAGCGGGGCGCGGCTGTTCAGCGAGCGCACCGAGTACGCGATGCGCAAGAACCCGATGGAGATCGACGGCGTGGTCGTTCCCCTGAAGCCGCGGCTCTACGGCAGCTCCTTGGAGCAGCAGTCGGACCAGGACGCCGACGGCATGCTCTTCACGGTGCTCGAGGGCGTCGATGCCATGCAGCCCGGCGAGCGGGTGAAGTGGAACACCCACGGCCAGAGCGTCTGGCGCGTCAACGGCTGATCAGCACCAGGGTGTCGACGGCCTCGCGCTCGACGTCCTCGTCGTGGAACCAGAGCGGCAGGGCCTCGCCGGCCAGGTAGGGACCGTAGAGGTCGTCATAGTGGCTGTGCCCCGGCATGCCGGACTGGCCGCCCGGGTAGGTGAAGGTGGCCTTGCCCACGTCAGACAGCGGCGTGACCACGCGAATGCTGGCGATCCAGGTGGCGTGCAGCTCGTCGGCGAACCAGCTGTAGCCGGCCTGGTTGACGGTGTTGTGTGAGCCGCCCCAGGGCGCCTCGGGCATGCTCCAGTCGTCCAGCGCGGCGCTCTGCTCGCTGAACAGGTGGCGGATGTGCAGGCGGTGCCGGTCGCCCCACACCTCGTCGGCCTCGACCTGGTCGCAGGTGCGCGAGAGCGCCGCCTCGACGGCGGTCGTCGGGTCCTCGACCCACTCGGTGAAGTCCACGTCCAGCACCGAGCGGCCGCTGATCGCCGCGGCGGTGTAGAGCCGGAGCCCCTGCGAGCCCAGGTCGTCGGCCAGGGCCTCCTCGATGAGCTCGCCCTGGAAGATCGCCCAGATCAGCGGCTCGACGCGGTCCGCGCCGGACGTCCCGTCCCAGTCCCGCAGGAGCTCGCCGCAGCGGTTCAGCTCCGCGCCGTCGAGCAGGATGGGGATGAGGAAGGGTGCGTGGGTGTCGAGCTCGTCGCGCTGCAGCGCGCTCATCGTCTCGGTCGTGTGGTCGCGCCGAGCGAGCAGCTGCTCCCGGATGCGCTGGTCGCGCCAGTCCGGGATGAAGGCGGTCGAGATGTTCCAGGCCTCCGGGTGGTCGGGGCGGGCGTTCGCCGTGTGCAGGACGCCCTCGGGGGGGTTGACGCGGCCTGGCAGGTCCTCGACCCAGCCCTCCCAGCCGTGCGCCGGATCCGAGGCCGGGTAGGGCACCCGTCCCGTGTGGTTCTTCCGGCGCGGGATGCCCCCGAAGACCTGCCACGCGATGTTCCCGTCCACGTCGGCGGCCATCAGGTTCTGGGCGATCATCGAGGGCCTCGCGGCGGCCTCGACGACGTCGTCGACCGACTCGGACTTCTGGATGGCCAGCCACATCGGCGCCGTCTGGTCCTGGACCTCGAAGAGGCTCCAGCGGAGCGCGATGAGGTGGCTGCCGTCCAAGGTCGAGATGACCGGTCCGACCTCGGTCCACCAGACGATGTCCTCGACCGTCTCACCGTTGCGAACGTCCACGCGGACCTCGACCGGGCGCAGGGCCTTCTCCTCGCCCGCGAGGAGGTAGCGGTCCTGTCCGACCTTCTCGACGATCGCCAGGTCGACGTAGTCCGCCATGACGTTCGTCACGCCCCAGGCGACGCGCTCGTTGTGGCCGGTGGCCAGGAACGGCGTGCCGGCCAGCGAGGCGCCCGCGATGTGCACGTCCCCGCCGGAGCCCTCGACCGCGTACCAGACGCTCGGGACCATCTGGGGCAGGTGCGGGTCGTTGGCGAGCAGTGGCATTCCGTCGGCGCTTCGGCTGCCGTCCACCGCCCAGTTGTTCGAGGCCGTGGGGTCGTGGACGCCCCAGAGGAACTCGACGAGCCCGATGAAGGGCCGGTCCATCGGGGCGATGTCCCAGGTCCGCAGCTCGTCCCAGTAGGCGTCGGTCTCCGGGCTGGCCGGGTCCCATCTCCACAGGTCGTCGACCCCCTGTCGGTCGAGGCGGTCGCGCAGCAGGAGCGTGATCACCTCCTTCGGGGCGTTCTCGGAGAGCGTCCAGGAGTTGATGACGCTGGCGGACATGGCGTCCGTTACCGACCAGGTCTCGAAGTCCACGCCCAGGACGCGGTACTCGACGGGCAGCGCGGGGAGCGAGGCGGCGCCGGCGTTCACTCCATCTGCGTAGGCCTGGCCGGCGGCGAGTACGTCGGGGTCGACGTCAGGCAGGCGCCGGGCGTAGCGCTCCTCCATCTCCAAGGACTGCATGAAGGTGTCGAAGGGCACGGCGTCCGCGCCGAGCCACTCGCTCAGTCGGCCGGATCCGAGTCGCCGGACGAGGTCCATCTGCCACAGCCGGTCCTGGGCGTGCACGAAGCCGATGGCGAACCACAGATCGTGCTCCGTCTCCGCGCGAATGTGCGGCACGCCGTAGGCGTCCCGGTGGATCGTGACCGGGCCGTCGAGGCCATCGACCGCGACCTGTCCGTCGACCTCTGGGTAGGACTTTCCGGGGGTCAGCAGCGCGAGGAGAGCGAGCATACCCGAGCTGTAGTCAAGCGACTACAAGCCGTCAAGGTCCCTCAGGACCAACCGCGGGGGCGGAACAGCGCGAAGCTGCTCGTGTAGCCGTGCAGCCAGGTGCGGCCGTGCACGGGACCGATCTCGCCGTTGCAGAAGAAGCCGCCGATCGGCACGTCGCCCAGGTGCTCCCGGACCATCTTCGAGTCGTGATCGGGCTCGCCGTAGAAGCCCTCGCCGCGACCCAGGCAGGAGAACAAGAGAGCGCCCGCCGGCGTCGGGTTGCGGCTCTGGCGCGAGAGCAGCTCGGCGAGGTCCAGGGCGGAGGCGTGACGGTCCCGCAGGTGGAACTGCAGCGTGTCCCCGGTCCGCACACGTCCTCCGACGGCCAAGACGCCGTGGTCTCGATCGAGGCCCGCCATGTGACGGATCAGGAAGTCCCCAGAGCGGAAGTCCCCGCGCTCCGAGTCCATGGCCAGCCCCACCATTGGCGAGTTGGCGAAGAGCGTGCGCTCCAAGGTGTCGAGATCGGTGAAGATCTCGTCCAGGACATCGACCGCTGAGCGCTCGTCCAGCTCCATGACGAGGTTGTTGTGGCCGCGGGTGATGCGGTAGGGCTTGCCGAGGGGCCGGCAGCCCTGGGCGACGATCGGGTCCACGACGATGTCGCCGTAGAGCGCCACGCCGACGCAGCCCTCGTCGTGTACGCCGTCCTCGAAGAAGAGCGCGTGGTCTCCGGGGCCCTGGCCGCCGCTCGCCAGTCCGCCCACGGTGACGGCCCGCGGATAGGCGGCGTCCAGCGACGCGGTCAGCTCCATCGGGTCCGTGGAGAAGGGCTCGGGCAGGAGCAGGAAGGCGGGCTCGTGTTCGGGCTCGACGCCCAGCTTCTCGTACCAGTCCTCGGGGCTGGGGGCGCCGTCGAGCAGGAAGGTGCGGCAGGCCACGTCGGGCAGGTGCGCGGCGGTCACGCTCAGCGCCGGCGCGCGCTCGACCTCGTGGCCCCCGCCGATGATGCCGCCCCCCGAGCAACCGATGATGGCGGCGTTTGGAAAGGCCATCGCCAGGGCAGCGGCGATGACCGCGGCCTCGTCGGTGTGGTGCGGGCTCGCGAAGACCAGGAGCAGGTGGGGGTCCGCGGCCCGGAGCGCGGGGAGGAGCTCCTCGACGGCGTCGGCGGTGCGATCCTTACGCGACAGCGCGGTCGTCCAGCGCATCAGACGCCGCAGAGCCGGGCGACTGCGGAGCGGTAGTGCAGCCACGCGCCCAGGGTGCGGTCCATCGCCGCCAGGATCGAGATGTGCTCGCTCTCCGGGGCGTGGTCCAGCACGATCTTCCAGGCCGCGACGCGGTGATCCCCCTCGACCGAGCGGTGGGCCCGGGTGAGCGCGAGGGCCTCGAGCGGCAAGCCGTAGTGCAGGACGAGGGGGTGTTGATCCAGCGGAGGCGGGGGACGGACGATGCCGTCGAGGGTGTCGCGCTCGTTGGCCGTGCCCTCGACGAAGAGGGTGACGACCGCCGCGGCGACGGCCCAGCCTCGGGTCTGCGTCATGTCGTCGAGGACCGCTCGGTAGGCCTCGGCGGCCGGGCAGAGCTCCACCGCGTCGAAGCGCGCCAGGTCCATGCCCAGGCCCTTCGGGTACTCCAGGAACAGCTCCGGGTGGGGCTTGCCCGCGACGATGCCGCCGGTCTCCTCCTCGTAGAGGTTCTCGGCGAGCTCGCGGCGGACCTCGGCGACCGGGCACTGGACATAGGCCCACCCGACCATCACCGGGAAGTCCCGGACGTAGACCTCCCACTCCTGCTCGAGGTGGTGGTGGAGCAGATCCGCGGGGACCTCGCCCGCCGTGAAGCGTTGCCAGTCCGGGTCCTGTTTGCGCTCCATGATCGTCAGGAGCGAGTTGCGGAAGTCGATGCGGTCCACGGTCGAGACGATACCGTTGTCGCGTGCGGACGGTCCTGAGCTGGTCGTTGTGTCTGGGCGCGAGCGCGCTCGCTTCGGTGGTGCTGGCCATCGGCACGCTCCTCACGCTCGGCCTTCGCCGCCACCGGATGGGCTCCAACGTCGGGCGCGTCTGGGGCCGGGCTTGCCTGGCCATGTGCGGGATCGAGCTGGTCGTGCGCGGGGCGGAGCGCTTGCAGGGAGAGCGGCCGCGGGTGCTCGTGATCAACCACTCCTCGACCCTGGACATCCCCCTCGTCGCGGCGCTCGGAGCGCCCCGGATCTGCCCGATCGCCAAGGCAGAGCTGCGGTGGATGCTCCCGATCAACCTCGCCTTCTGGGCGGTGGGCACCGTCTTCGTCGAGCGGGGCGATCGGGATCGCGCGATCGCCTCGATGAACGCGGTCGCCGACAAGGTCCGCCACCAGGCGCTGACGGTGCTGGTCAGCCCCGAGGGGACGCGCTCGGCGGACGGTCGCCTGCAGCCGTTCAAGCGGGGGCCCTTCCACCTGGCCAAGGCCTCGGGTGCCGAGGTGATCCCGGTGGTCGTGCACGGCGCTGCGCGGTGCATGCCGAAGGGCGCGTGGGCGATCCGACCCGGGCGCATCGTCTTGGACATCCAGGAGCCTCTGCCGCCTCCCGAGGACCCGAGGGCCGCGTCCGAGACGCTGCACGCGCGTTACGCGAACTGGCTCGCCGAGGGGCCCGCATGAAGCAGAAGCTCGCCGCGTTGGGCGTGTCGACCACCGTCTACTCGCTGGTCTACCCGGAGACCCGCGCCCTGCTCGCCGAGCTCTGGGCGGGGCAACCCCACGCCATGTACGAGGAGCCCTGGACCTCGCGCCAGGACGCGATGCACGAGGAGTTCTTCCAGGCCTGGGCGGGCTGGTCGGGGCAGCCGGACATCGCCGAGCGCTTCCCTCATGCCTACCCCTGCTCCGGCTCGAGCGAGGCCATCCGCGATGCGATCTGTCGGATGGCTGCTCGCTCTCCGAGGCCTCGGCTGGTGATGTTGGAGGGGGACTACGAGGGCTACCCGGCCCTCGCCGCGGCCTACGGCGTCGATGTCGTCCGCCTGAGACGGGAGCACTGGCGGGAGCAGCTGGCCGCCGTCGAGGGACCGGTCGAGGCCTTCCTCTCCCAGCCCTCGAGCATCGACGGCAACGTCTGGCCGGACTTCGATGACTTCGTTCGTTGCTTCCCCGGCCCGGTGAACGTCGACCTCTGCTACCTCGGCTGCACGACGCGGCCGGTCGAGATCGACCTCGGCCACCCCTCGATCGAGCGGGTGTTCTTCAGCCTCTCCAAGGTTTTCGGCGTCTACTACCACCGGATCGGGGGCGTGTGGTCGCGCTCGGAGATGCCCGGTCTGTGGGGCAACCGCTGGTTCAAGAACCTCTTCTCCCTGCACTTCGGGACCGAGCTGATGCGCCGCTACGGCTGCGGAGAGCTGGCCGAGCGCTACGCCTCGGTCCAGGCCGAGGTCGCCGAGGCCTACCGCTCCGCGGCCCTGAAGCCCTCGGATGTCGTCTTGTTGGCCACCGCCGAGGAAGGCGAGGCCCTCTTCACGCGAGGCTCGGGCATCGCGCGGTATTGCTTGACCCCTGGAATGGCGAGGAGGCTCGGATGAGGGACATCGTCCGTCTCGACAACGCGAACGACATTCGTGGCTTCACGAGGAAGCTCCTGCGCACGGACGCCTTCCGGCGCTCGGAGTGGATGGCCGAGTTGATCGACGCCTTCGCCCAGAGACCGCGCCTCTTCTTTCGCTACACCTGGCCCGACATCGAGTGGTCGCACTTCACGACGTGGATGAACGCCATCGCCATCCGCGACTACGAAAACCCCACGATCTCGGACCTCTACCTGGTCCACGAGCTGACGCACGCGGCGACCTTGGAGTACGAGGCGGGCGCGGAGTTCTCTGGCTGGTACCGAAAGATGACGACGAACGAGTACCGCGCGTCGCTCGAGTCCGAGGTCTTCGTCTACTTCCACATTCCAGGGCTGCGCGGGGACAGCTTCCCCTTCGCCATCTGGGCGGACCGCTTCCTGGGTCGTGAGCTCACCGAGGATCTGCGCGCCGAGGTCGAGGCGGAGCGCATCCGGGCGATGCGAGATCCCGATCCCTTCGACTTCTCCGAGCAGCAGATCGCCGCTTATGCCCGGCAGAACTTCCGCTGGGCGAACGTGTGGCGTGAGAGCTGGCGCGAGGTCGAGAGCGCCTGCGAGAACCTGGTCCTGAGTCGCGACCTCGAGCCCCACGTGGCCTGGCTGAGGTCTCGCATGGCGACCACGCGGTCCTTCCACGCGGACCTGCCCCACGAGGTCCCCTTTCCCGCCGAGGCGCTCACCTTCGCGGCCATCGTCGCGGAGAACCGGAAGGTCGCCGGGAACCCGGTCCCCACCGGGTAGGATGCCGCCCTTCAACGCGGAGTCCCCATGATTCTCCTGCTCGTGCTCGGCTGCGCCCGGAACGAAGTCGAAGAGGCCCCGGATCGCGACGGCGACGGCTGGAACGAGAACCTCGACTGCGACGACCAGAACGCCGAGGTCAACCCGGACGCCGAAGAGGTCTGCGACCGGGTCGACAACGACTGCGACGGGGTCATGGACGAGCTCGCGGACATCGCCGATCCCGAGGTCTGGTACCCGGACGCCGACGGCGATGGCTACGGGGATCCGCAGGGCTTCACCCTCGCTTGCTTCGCCCCGAGTGGGTACCTCGAGAGCGCCGGCGACTGCGACGACACCTCGAGCGAGCGCTACCCGGGCGCCGACGAGGTCTGCAACGGCGTGGACGACGACTGTGATGGTTACGTCGACAACAGCGCCGTCGACGGCAGCCCCTGGTACTTCGACCTGGATGGCGACGGCTACGGCGGCGACGCCTACGAGATCGCCTGCGAGTCCCAGACGGGCATGGTCGAGACGACGGGCGACTGCAACGACGGCAGCGCCGTCAGCTTCCCGGGCGCCCCGGAGCTGTGCGACTGGTTGGACAACGACTGCGACGGCGAGATCGACGAGCAGGAGGACCTGGAAGAAGGCCAGGGTCGACCCTTCTACGCGGACGCGGACGGGGACGGCTTCGGCGACGCCGCCTCGGACACGACCGCTTGCACGGTGCCCTCCGGCTACGTCGACGACGACACGGACTGCGATGACACCGACGCCGATGAGAACCCCGACAGCGACGAGGTCTGCGACGGCGACGACGACAACTGCGATGGCGAGGTCGACGAGGCCACGGCGGTCGACGCGGTCGAGTGGCACGCCGACATCGACGGCGACGGCTACGGCGGACCGGTCACCACGACCGCTTGCGACGCCCCCGGCGACTCCTGGGTCGACGACGACTCGGACTGCAACGACGGCGACCCGCTCACGAACCCGGACGCCGACGAGTACTGCGACCGCGTGGACAACGACTGCGACGGCGACATCGACGAGGACGAATCGGTGGACGTCGTGACCTGGTACGAGGACGCGGACGGGGACGGCTACGGGCTGACCTCGTCCACGGACATCGACTGCGACCAGCCCTCCGGCTACGCGGCGGTCGACGGGGACTGCGACGACGCGGACGCGGACGCCAATCCGGGCGAGGCGGAGATCTGCAACGACGGCATCGACAACGACTGCGACGGCGGTCCGGGCTCGTGCCTGCTGAGCGGCGAATACGACACGAACGACGCCGACATCAGCTTCACGGGCGAAGACACCTACGACTACGCCGGCTACGGCCTCGACTTCGCCGGCGACATGAACGCGGACGGCTACGACGACCTCGTCATCGGCGCTCCCTACAACGACAGCTGCTCGTCGAGCTGCGGCTCCGGGTACATCCTCTACGGTGCCGCGACCGCCTCTGCAGCGAACGAAGAGCTCAGCGACCACCCCTATTTCTACGGCTACACGAGCTACGACTACATGGGTCGCACCGCCGCGGGTCTCGGCGACATCGACGGCGACGGCTACGATGACGCGGGCTTCGGCTCCTACCAGAACGACTGGTACACGACGAACGCCGGCGCGATGTACATCGTGTGGGGTCAGTCCTCGAAGTACTCGGGTTCGTATTCGGCCTATTCCAGCGGCACGCCCATCTGGGGCACCGAGTACTACGCCTACTACGGCTACAGCGTCGCAGGGATCGGGGACATCGACGACGACGGCTACGACGACATCCTGGTCGGAATGTACCGTTACCCGAACGGCAACTACTACGGCGGCGCCTCGCTGTGGTACGGGTCGAGTTCGTGGTCGAGTTCGTATGAATACGACTACAACCGGGACGCGCTGTTCTACGGCAACAACAGCTACGACTACTTCGGCTCGCAAGAGGCCGTCGGCGGCCTCGGCGACATGGACGGCGACGGCTACGATGAGTTCGCCATCGGCGGCTACGGCTACGACGGCAGCTCCAGCGAGATCGGCATGGTCGCGGTCTGGGAGGGCGGCAGCAGCAACTACAGCGGCAGCTACCAGATGACCTCTTCGGACTGGTACGTGGTGGGCGACAGCAGCAGCGAACGCCTCCACCGGATCGGCAACAAGGTCGGTGACCTCGACGGGGACGGCTACGACGACGCGGTCTTCGGGGCGCCCTACGAGAACAACTACAAGGGCCGGGCCTTCCTCTTCTACGGCGGCACCACGCGCAGCGGCTCCTACACCTCCGAGACCGACGCCGACGCCATCTTCGACGGCAGCGAGACCTACGAGTACATGACCTACTCCATCGCGGGCACGGACATCGACGGGGACGGAGATCGGGAGCTCCTGCTCGGCGGCTACAACGCCGACCACGACGACAGCGACGACGGCGTCGTCTGGCTGCTCGAGGGCGGCACGGTCTATTCGGGCGACTACGACATCGACAACGAGGCGGTCGCGAAGATCAACGGAAACTCCAGCTACGTCTACTTCGGCACCGATGTGGCGGGTGGCGGCGACTACGACGGCGACGGGGTCGAGGACCTGTGGGCCTCGGGCTTCGGCGAAGACAACTACAAGGGCGCCGGTTGGCTGTTCCTGGGGAGCGGGCTGTGATCTGGTTCATCCTGGCGTGTACGAACGGAGACATCACCGGCGTCGACAACGACGGCGACGGCTGGCTCGAGGGCGAGGACTGCAACGACGACAACCCGAACATCAACCCGGGCGTCGACGAAGTCTGTGATGGGATCGACAACGACTGTGACGGCGAGATCAACGAGCTCTCCGACCTGGCCGATCCACTGCTGTACTACCCCGACGAGGACGGCGACGGCTTCGGCGCCGACGGCCCGCTGGTCTACGGCTGCTACGCCCCCGAGGGCTACGTCACGACCGCCGGCGACTGCAACGACAGGGAAGCCGCGATCTACCCGACGGCCGAGGAGCGCTGCAACGAGGTCGACGAGGACTGCGACTACATCGTCGACGAAGACCCGCCGACGGACGGAGACACCTACTACGCGGACCTGGACAGCGACGGCTTCGGGGGGAGCCTCACGGTTCGGGCCTGCTTCGAGGCCCCGGACGGCTACCTCGAGGACGGCACGGACTGCAACGACGCCAGCTCGAGCACCTACCCGGGCGCCGACGAGCGCTGCACAGGCGAGGACAACGACTGCGACGGGCTGATCGACGAGGCGCCGATCGACGGCGTGACGGTCTACCGGGACTCGGACGAGGACGGCTGGGGCCTGGAATCCTACACAGACGTGGGCTGCGGAGACTCGGCCGGGTGGTCGACGGACTACGGCGACTGCGACGACGGCGACGCGGCCGTCAACCCCGGCGCGGACGAGGTCTGCAACGACCTGGACGACAACTGTGACGGCGAGGCCGACGAGGTCGGCGCCGTCGACGGGGACACGTACTACTCGGATCTGGACGGCGATGGCTACGGCTCCCCGATCGGCGAGGTCACCGCCTGCAGCCAACCCAGCGGCTACGTGGATCAAGCCGGGGACTGCAACGACACCTCGGCGACCAGCTACCCGGGCGCCGACGAGTTCTGCGACGGCCTGGACAACGACTGTGACGGATCCTCGGACGAGGACGACGCCCTGGACGTCGAGACCTGGTACGCCGACTCCGACGGGGATGGCTACGGCGACGCCGACACCACCGACGAGGCCTGCTCCGCACCCAGCGGGTATGTGTCGGATGACTCGGACTGCGACGACTCCGACTCCGCGGTGAGTCCCGACGCGACCGAGGTCTGCGACGACGGGGTCGACAACGACTGTGACGGCAGCAGCAACGGCTGCGGCTGGGCCGGTGAGATCGACGAGGACGACGCGGACGCGGGCTGGGAGGGACAGTCGAGCTACGACTACAGCGGCCAGGCGGTGGCCTGGGCCGGGGACCTCGACGGAGACGGAACCGACGACCTCATCATCGGGGCCTATGGAGACGACGACAACGGCGGCGAGTCCGGCTCGGTGTACGTGAAGTACGGCGACACGACGGCCTATTCGGGCAGCACGAGCATGGGCTACCTGGCCAAGTGGTACGGCGAGGGCAGCTCGGACTACCTGGGCTATGCGCTCGACGGCGTCGGGGACGTGGACGGGGACGGCTACGACGACTTCGTGGTCGGCGCCTACCAGGACGACTGGTACACAACGAACGCAGGCACGGCCTACCTGGTCTACGGGGGCAGCTCCACCCACAGCGGCTCGGTCGAGATCGACAACGAGGTGCGCTTCACCGGCACGAGCTCCTACGAATATGCCGGCAGCACCATCGCAGGTCTCGGCGACATCGACGGCGACGGCTACGACGACTTCGCCATCGGGGCCTTCGGCGGCAACGACTACCGCGGCTACGCCCACATCTACCTGGGCAAGTCCTCCAGCTTCTCGTCGACCGAGTACATGAGCGGCGACGACGCGACCATCACCGGCGACGACAGCAGCGACGGGCTGGGCCGCGCGAACAGCCTGGGCACCCTCGGTGACATGGACGGTGACGGCTACGACGACTACGCCTTCGGCGCCGTCTACGACGACACCGAGACCAGCCAGGGCGGCCAGGTCTCCCTGTGGTACGGCTCCTCGAGCGGCCCCTCGGACGCCGACATGGAAGACGGCGACGCCATCTGGTACGGCGAGGACTCGAACGGCTACCTGGGCTGGTCCGTGGCCGGCGCCGACGTGGACGGCGATGGCTACAACGATCTGTTGATGGCTGCGATGTACGCCGACAGCTACCGCGGCCAGGCCTATGTGGTCTACGGCTCGGGCACGGCGCTCAGCGGCGAGTACCAGCCCTCGGACGCGGACGCGGTGCTCACCGGCGCGAACACCTACGACTACTTCGGCTACTCCATCAGCGGCGGCGATTTGAGCGGCGATGGCTCGGCCGACGTCGTCGTGGGCGCATATGCCTTCGACAGCAACGACGGCGGCGCAGCGCACATCTGGTACGGACCCGTGACCGGCAACCTGGACGCCGACGCCGACGAGGACGTGCTGATGACCGGCGGTGACTCGAGCATGTACATGGGCATGTCCGTGGACCTCTCCGGGGACATGGACGGCGACGGCTACGACGAGCTGATCGTGGGCAGCTACGGCTACGACAGCTACGCCGGGGCCGCCTGGCTGCTCTACGGGGCCGGTCTGTGATCGAGGCCTACCTCGACTTCATTCCACACGATCTGCTCCAGCGACTCCAAGGCGACGCGACCTGGGTAGCCGAGGTCCCCGGCCTGTCGATCGCGGCCGGCCAGCGCGAGGCCTTCCCGGACATCGAGACCGCCGAGGCGCTGACGCTGCTGGTCGAGGTCTACCGCGCGGTCGAGGTCCGACTCGCCGCCGTGTTGGACCAGCGCAAGCGGGATCGGGCCTTCCTCGACGCGGCGACCTTGGACTGTGTGCGAAGAAATGCCGGCCGGTCGATCCGGGACGCGGACTACGAGACCGTCCTGGGCCTTCGCGATGAAGGGGGGCGGGTGGTCGCCGGGCCGCTCGAGGCTCCGGTGGAGCTCGATCCGGTGGTCATCCCGGACTTCCTCCAGGGCGAGCAGGTCACGCTCTTCGGGCCCCCGGACACGCCCAAGATGGCCATCAACGCCATGAACGCGCTCCACCGCCGGCGACCGGACGAGCCGGACCTGGTGGCACAGTTGGTCGACGCCAGCGGCCAGGTCCCTCGCTGGGGGGCGGACGACGAGGACTCCAAGACCCCGATCATGTTCAACTTTCTGACGGCGTGCCGGAACCTGACCGGCTGCTTCGATGGCAGCCTGGCCTTCGATGACGAGCGAGGTCGGGCCTACCGCCTGGCGGAGTCGGGTCTGGCCCGCCCGATCAAGCGCTTCCCGGGGCTGGCGCTCCCCGATGGCAGCCACCTGCTCGACGGCGCGCCGCTTCCGCTGCACCTCGTGGACTTCGTCCTGCACGTGTTCCACAACCGGGCCCGGCCCGAGGCCCTGGTGTTCTACGTGCCGAAGCTGGAGAACGAGGAGGAGGCCGCCTACCTCTCCGCGCTGTTGTGCGAGACCGAGGACCGCCTCGGGCTTTCGCGCGGAACGATCCGGGTCCTGCTCGTCTTCGAGAACCCCCGCGCCATCTTCCGCATCCGCGAGATGGCGGCGGCCCTGGCTCCCCACTTCCTCGGCGGCAGCCTGGGCTGGCACGACTTCCTGGCCTCGACGGCGCGGCTCTTCCGACACGATCCAAACTACCGGATTCCGGTCAAGGCCGACCCGGACATCGTCATCCGGCACATCAAGGAGTCCCACCGCATCCTGGTCCGCTCGCTCGAGGACACCGGCGCCATCACGATCGGTGGCATGTACGGGGTGCTCTACGAGGCGGGCAACGAGGCCTCCTACCGCATCTGCATGGTGGGCTACATCCGCGACGTCGTGACCCAGCTCAAGCGGGGCCTGGGGGGCTTCTGGGTCGCCCATCCCGACTTCGTGCGCATCGGCATCGCCCTGGTCGAGGCCTATCGGAGGTGGGAGCGGAGCGGCGAGCCGGATGTGCTGGTCCGACTCGTCCGCGCGCTGGTGCCGGACGGGATCGAGCAGTCACCGCTCCTGGAGTTTGTGTTGGGTGAGGACGTGGACGGGCTGCAGCCTGGCGACCCTCGCTACACGCGAGCGGTGCTCGCAGCGGACCTGGCGGAGTCGCCGGTCATCGCGAACTCCGATCCTCGCGAGGTCCGGTACAACGTCTTCCAGGCCCTGCAGTACCTGGCGGATTGGCTCCGGGGCAACGGCTGCGTGGCGCTGCCGGCGACCTTGACGGACCGGCGCGGAGACGAGGTCTTCGTGCGCATCATGGACGACCTGGCGACGACCGAGCGCTCCCGCTGGGAGCTCTGGGCCGAGGTGGCCCACGGGCGTGTCTCGGTCGAGGACTTCGACCGCATCTTGTCCGAGGAGGTCGCCTTCATCCGCGAGGGGGCGTCGACCGCGACCAAGCGCACCCAGGTTCCCTGGCACGAGGTGTGGACGCCGCTGGCCGCGAAGATCCTCCGAGAGCTGGTGGTCACCGAAGATCCACCGGAGTTCGTGACCCAGGCGACCCTTCCGTATACCTTCGAGATCGTACGAGAATCTCTATAGGAACTGGATCCAGTGGATGCGCACTCCGCTGGACAGGGCGAAGTCGACGGTGATCAGCTTCGTGTGCGCGTCGAAGGTGGCCCTCACCTCGGGGGCGTCGGCTCGGGCGACCGGAAGCGCCGCGTGGCCCTCGGCGGCCCCCGCCAGGGCAGCCAACGCCTGCTCGACGGCGCTCCCCATCGGGATCGTGCGTGCGGCCATGGTCACCTCGGTCACCGGGCCGCTGTTCAAGGCCAGCTGGGCCTCGGGCCGTCGGGCGAGTGACCGGGCGGCCTCCAGGGCCGGAGCGAAGTCGGCCCAGACCGCGACGAGGCCTCGGGACGACGCGCTCATGGCGCGAGGTCCGGAGCCTCGGAGCAGCGTCGCGGCCTCGGCCCCGTCCATGCCCTCGACCGCCAGGACCGTGCCCTGACGGGTGCGGACCTCGAGGCCCGGCATCAGCGCCTCTTCGGGCAGCATCTCTCGTGCGCCGGGGCGCTCCAGCAGCCGACCCATGGTCAGCACGCCGGCGGGCATCTTGCGGTCCTCGACCAGGACCTCGATGGTCTTGCCGGCGTAGTTGTCGATCGCGAGCTCGATGCGCCCGGGGGCCACCACGACGCGCGCGGGCTTGATCGACTCCGGGCGGATCTGGAGGGTCGGCGGATCCTCGCCACCGGGGCGGACCATCAAGCTCGCGGCCTTCCGGCCCGGCATCGTTCGGATGCGGTAGGCGCCCTCGGCCAGGGACAGCGTCAACCGAGTCGATGCGCTGGGCTCGAGGCGCTCCTGGGCCAGGACGTGAGGTTGGCGGGAGGGGCTGCCGAGGCAGGCCACGGGGACCTCGACGCGGCGGAGGCTCTCGGCCGGGCGGAAGCTGACGACGATGGAGTCGGGGAAGGTGCCGTCGTAGGCGATGTTGCAGCTGGGGCAGTGGACCTCGTCCGGGAGCGCGACCAGGCTCGCGGGGCTCGACTTCGCGCCGCGGCAGCTGGGGCACAACAGATCCCATCGGAGCTCGAGCAGGCCCTCGCGGACGGCGGCGAGCACTCCGTCGAGCAGACGGTCCTCGGGGATGTCCCAGTTCAGCTTCAAGGGATGGATGTGCGCCTGCTCCGGCAAGGGGGCCTCGCGCAGCAGGCTGGCGATGCGCTCGCCGGTCGGCGGCGGGACCCGCGGCACGATGGACAGGACGCTCTGCTCGGCCTCGGTCGAGAGCGGCTCGGGCAGGGGGTCGTAGGCCGCGTCCTCGCCGCGAAGGCGGGCGAGCATGACCTGGATGACCTTGTCCACCTTGGGCTTCGTCACGGTGTTGAGCTCGATGCTCACCAGGGGCTTGGTGAAGAAGCTGCGTGGGGTCACCGCGATGCGGTACTCGATGCGGGTGCCGCTGCCAGAGGGGCTGAGCTTCAGCGAGGTCACGAGGCGCTCGGCGGGGCCCCCCTCGAAGAGCCGGGTCGACTCGAACCACTCGGGCACGGCGTAACGGAAGGGTCGCTCTTCCCAGCGCAGGTCGACGAGGCCGAGGGCCTTGGCGAAGCCCGTGCGCTTCACGGTGCCGTCCGGGCGAGGCTCCTCGGTGAAGGAGAACTCGAAGCCCGCGGCGCGGTTGTAGCGGTCCGTGTCGCCGAAGAGCGCCCAGGTGGCTTCGATGGATGCGGGAGTCTCGAGCTCCCAGGTCAGGACGACAGGGTCTGCCACTCAGCCGGTCTTGGCCTCGTCGAAGTCCATGCGAACGTACTCGCGATGGTGGTCGTCCTCGTCGGGGATGCTGTCGTCCTCGCCCAGCGGGAGGGGCTTGTGGAAGACCTGGGACCACTGGCCCTCGCCCGCTTCCCGCAGTCGAGCGCGGTCTGCGCCGTTGAGGCTCGCCATCGGGTTGCTCAGCCTCTTGAGGTCGTTCAGGGACAGATCTTCGAGCTTCACAGGAGCCTCCATCTTGCCAAGTCAAGACTTTAGCGTAAGGGGTGCGGTCCTGGCTACCTGCAAGTGAGCAGGCCGTGGTCGAACATCAGGGGGCTGGTGCCGGCGTCAACGAAGCGCACGGCGCATTCGCCGTAGGGCAGGGCGTTTCGCGTCGCGACGACGTCCAGGTCCTGCTGCAGCAGGCGGCCTGTGGGCCCGTCGTCCTCGACGCGGACCAGACCCGTGGTCGCGAGCAGTCGGGCGAAGGCGTCGCTGTCTTCCCGGTCGACCTCGGGGTCGTGGTTCACGTCTCCGCCGAAGAGGATCACTCCGTCGACCTGGGCGAGGTGCTCCTCGATGGCGGCCAGCTCCTCGACGCGGCAGTCCACCGAGTCCTGGTCGAAGCCGGCGTTGGTGTGGACCACGACCAGCGTGGTCGGCTCTCCGTCGAGGATCCCGCTGAGCGCTCCGGCCCGTCCGGGGGCGCTGCACTCGGCGCCCAGGTCGGTCCAGGTGTCCGGCTCGAAG
>Ga0114933_10001459_pt1 | contig 26276 bp, 16 predicted proteins | sample 4SBtaG_FD_89691 | JGI IMG/M metagenome (GOLD analysis project Ga0114933, IMG submission 89691) | Deep subsurface microbial communities from Kolumbo volcano to uncover new lineages of life (NeLLi) - 4SBTROV12_W25 metaG | ecosystem: Environmental > Aquatic > Marine > Volcanic | place: Kolumbo... | reverse complement strand
GGCGTGCTCCCAGACCGACGGCGCCGCGAGCGGGGCGGTGAGCTCCGCGCCAGCATCGACGAACGCGCTCACCAGCGTCGGGTCGAGCTCCCCGCCCGACCGACGGCGCACCTGCTCACAGGCGAGGTCGAGCCCGCTCACGCGTTGATGGTGTTCGACGACCTCCGCGACATGCACCAGGCGCGCGCAGAGCGTCAGCTCGTCGCCCGCGATCCCGCGCGGCGTGCCCGCGCCGTCCCAGCGCTCGTGCAGCTCTCCGATGCCCGTACAGACCTCGTCCACAGCGCCGAGCCGCCGGGCCAGCCGCGCCCCGGCCTCGCACTTGGCCCAGCCGTGATCCGAGGCGAACTCCGCCGCGCTGAAAAGCGCCCCGCCGAGCAAACGCATGCGCTCCATGACGCCGCGGTCCGCGCCCACTGTGGCCACCGTGGCGCCCAGCATCTGCACCGGTGAGGCGCGGTCGAGCGCGTTGTAGGCGCGCCTGAGGGAGATGTCGTTGCCGCCCGCAGCGGCGGCTTCCTCGTGTGCAAAGCCGGTGCAGCCGAGGAAGCGCAGCAGCCCGAGCACAAACGCCCGCGAGGCGGTGGCTGCCGAGTGCCCGGCCCGCTCTGCGAGTCCCGAAGCGAGCAGCCCGGTGCGGAGCGCGGTCTCGAAGGGGAGCCCGTTGGCCATGTCGGTGCAGAGCGAGAGGGCGGCGAGCACCTCCGTCCGAGGCACGTCGGAGGACACAGCATCCTTGGGCTCCGGCACGAGGGCACCCTGCCGGAGCGAATGCGACCTGTCATCGGCCAAATGGCCGATCCCCCCAGACGCGGTCCCTCCCACACTGGGCCTGGAGGTGAGTTGCATGACCGTGACCGACTATGAGCGTGAGCCAGCCGAGACCAAGCTCGACTATCTTTGGGGTCGGGTGGTGTCCGATGCCTACGAGGAGGGCGTGCTGCCCGTGAACGCGCCCGGTGGGTGGAAGCGACGGCGCCTCTTCTCCGTCGGCTACAACCGGATCTCGTTCGAGCACGTCTCGGACGAGCTGCCCGAAGGCCGAGAGAAGCTCCTGCACCGACACGGGTGCGTCGCTCGGGTACGCCTCGACATCACGCATCCGCAGGCATCGGGCCTGCTCGGGACCGGCGGCAGCGGGCTGATGCGGCTCTCCGACGCCACCGGAGGCGGCGTGCTGACCCCCGCGCTCGCGCTGAAGCTGCCGGTCGACGGGCGTCCTTCGCAGAACTTCTTCGCCTTGCCGATGCAGCACCGCGACCCGAAGGACCCGAGCTTCTGGAGCGTGCCCCTTTCCAACGCCGCGCCGCCGCCGCGCAAGTTCGACGCAAAGCTGCTCGCGGGCAGGTTCGAGGCCACGACCCAGTCGCTCGGGGCCACCCGCGCACACGCCATCTACCTGCCCCTGCACGGACTCGCCTCGATCGGGGCCGACGGCGTCGCGATCGGCCAAGCCGTCGTGCCGGACCGCCTCGAGCTGCACGCGAGCCCGGAGGCGCAGGCCTCACACGATCCGTCCTTGGACTGGCGCGTCAGCGCCGCGCAGCTCACGGCGGGCACCTGTCTCTACGAGGTGCGCCTGGCCGCGACCCTGGAAGAAGCCGCTGTCCCGGTCGGCGCGATATCGTTGGCGTCGGAGCTCGTGGCGTCCCGTTATGGCGATGAGCGCCTCTTCTTTCAGCACGACGTAGGTCCACGCGCATGAGCGTTCGTTTCACGGCCTTGTTGCTCTGTCTCTGTGTCGGAGGCTGTGACCTCACACGCTTCACCGCGAGCTCTACGGCGAGCCTCTTGGAGCGTGCGGCCCCATCGGTGGAACGGCACTTCGACACGGAGTTGGCCGGCGAAGCGCTGCCCGGCACCATCGTTCAGGCCGAGGGTCTGCTCTCGGTGGTGCCCGACGACGGCGCGCTCGCCCTGACGACGGCGCGGGCGTACACGTCCTATGCCTTTGGATGGGTCGAAGACGCCGAGGAAGAGGCCCGGCTGGACGGAGATGCGTCGCAAGCCCGAGCGCACCGCGTGCGCGCGATCGCGCTCTACGAAAGAGCCTGGGTCCTCGCACGCCGGGCCGTGCGCCTGCGCGCCGCATCCTACGACGAGGCGTCCGAAGGCTCGATCGGTGACTACCGGATCTGGCTGGAGCAAACGTTCACCGAGCCCAGCGACGCCCCTCTGCTCTTCTGGGCGGGCTACGCGCGAGGGCGCTACATCAACGCGCGCTGGCCCCGCTCACGGCGGCGAGATCGCGCCTACGCGATCGCCATGGTGGCGCGCTCCGTCGAGCTCGACCGCGCCTACTACGGGGCCTCCGGGCTCGCGCTCAGTGCCTACGTCGCGACCATGCGACCCGGCGCTGACCTCGATGAAGCGAGCGCCTCCTGGGAGCGAGCCCTCGACGTGAGTGAGCACAACAACCTGCTCATTCAGCTGACGATGGCGCGCACCTACGCGCGCCGTAGACAAGACCGAGAGATGTACATCCGGCTCCTGCGCGAGATCATCGACGCGGAACCAGAGAACCCCGATCTCCGCCTCTCGAACCGCCTCGCGCGCCGACGCGCCGTGCGGGACTTGGCGCACATCGAGCAGACGTTCCCTCTGGCGGACTGACCCGCGACACCCAACGAACGCCAGCTGCGCACGGGCTCGACGAACGCGGACCATGTTGCCGTGCGATCTCGAAGGTCGTTACTCGCTACACAGAGAAGCCTCACGCCGCGACGACGCGGTCACGTCCGCCGTGTTTGGCTTCGTAGAGCGCGTCGTCGGCGCGCTTGAGCAGCTCGGCCTGGGTCTCGTTGGCAGACAGGCTGGCCACACCGATGCTGCACGAGAAGTAGCCCAAGGGCTGTTCCGCGGCGCCGGGCACCGGCAGTGAAGCGATCTCCGTTCGCAGCTTCTCCGCGATGTCGGCGGCCGCTTCGAGGCCCGTTTGAGGCAGGAGCACCCAGAGCTCTTCGCCGCCCACGCGGGCCGCGGTGTCGACTTCGCGGATGTTCTCCTCGAGGCACCGCGCGAGCGCGATCAACGCCTCGTCACCTGCGGCGTGCCCGTGGGTGTCGTTGAGCTGCTTGAAGTGGTCGATGTCGAGCGCGAGCACGCTGACTTCGCGGTCGTAGCGATGCACACGAGCGAGCGTGCGCTCGAGACGACGGTCGAAGAGTCGTCGGTTGGGCAGCCCGGTGAGCTCGTCGTGGGTCGCGAGCTCCTCCAGCCGTTCGACGAGTTGGGCGTTGTGGATCGCCAGTGCCGCCTGCGAAGCGACGGCCTCGAGGTAGTGCGCGGCAATTTCACCGAGCGGGTCTTCGTCCGGGCGGGTGAGCACGAGCAGCCCGATCTCGTCGCCTCGGTGGTCGATCGGGATGGCGGCGAAGGATCCCGTGCGGGGCAGGTCCTGCCAGAAGTCGAGGGCCCGAGGTGCACGCGCGACGTCCGGCACGAGCATGACGCCTCGGTCTAGGGCCCACGGCCCGCGGGAGGGTCCAGCGAGCGCGCGACCGACCGGAGATTCACCAAACCCCCACGCCGCGCGGATGTCGTAGCCCTGCACGCTGTTGCCCAGGAGCACGGCGAGCCGGCTCGCTCGCAGCGCCGGTCCGATCTTTGTCACCAGGACGTTCAACACCTCATCGAGGTCGTGGCTCGAGGTCGACTCACGCAAGACGTCGAAGAGGAGGGCGCGCTCGGTGAGCCGCTGCTCCAGCTCGCGCTGTTTGTCCCCGAGTTCCTCCGCCAGCCTCAAAGAGCGCTGGGTCGATTCCAGCTCCCGGTTGCTGTCGATTACGTCGCTCTGGAGCGTCGTGATGCGGGCCAGCACGCGGTTGAACGAGCGGGCGATGCGGCCGACCTCATCGCTGCCGAGGTCTGGCAGCCGCTCGAGGAAATCCGTCTCGCTCACCCGCCCGTCGAGCGCCTCGGCCAACCGACCGAGGCGGCCCCCGATCGAACGGCGGACCGTGGCCGCAGCGCCGAGACCGCCGGCGAGCGCGGACGCAAAAAGCGAGAGCCACCACCACCAGGGATCGAGCTGCTCTCCGCCGCTCGCAACCCAGGCCGACGCCTGAAGGATCGCACCTGCCGCCGCGGCGCTGATGAGCGCGGCGACCGCCACGCGGAGGGCCGCCTTGCGGATCGCAGACATGGGGAGGTCGTGGGGTGTGGAAGAGACGACGAAGCCCGAAGCATCAGCTCCGGGCTGCGTGATGGCGATGAGTGGAGTCGAACCACTGACCTAGCGCGTATGAAACGCCCGCTCTAACCGCCTGAGCTACATCGCCAGTTCAGGAGGCGCGCAGTATAGGTTTGGTGCCTTCGCTGTCAACGCTTGTTCGGGTCGACGTATCCAGCGCGTGTCGCTCGGAAAGAACCGGAGAGCTCCTTCCATGACGGCACCGCCGTCTCGTCCTGCACCGTGAGCACGCGCAGCCGCAGAACCACGCGCCGGACTTCACTCGTCGTGACGTATTCCAGCTTCGGTGCTTCGCCGATTTCGAAGACCGCCGCGACACCGGGCCGAGGCAACGGAAACGTCAGCTCCAACCCCTCCCCGCCGCGTTTCTGTCCGCCGGTGAGCAGCGCGCCGATCAGACGGTTCGATGGGTCCTGGGTTCGGGTCTCCGCGTCCGAGACGCCAAAACAGCGCATGCCCCAATCCACGTCGTAGATCCGGTTCTTCGTCCAAACCTGGAGGGCACACCAGTCCTGCCCCGTCATGCCCGCACGCCCGGGCTCGTAGACGAGCTCCACCTCCACGAAGGGAGGCGGGACGACCAAGGTGTTTCCGTCGTACTCCACGCGGGCAGCCTATCATCCCTAAATGCGAATGAGCTTTCGCGCATGAACACCCAAAAACAAGAGCACCTCCCTACTAGCTTGCGTGGATGCGAATGATCATTCACAGTATCGGCCATGGCGAGCGAGACACGCGAGGTGATCCTGGACGCGGCGCTGCAGCTCTTCGCCAAGCACGGGTTCCACGGCTCATCGATGCCGGCGTTGGCCACTGCGGCCGGCGTCGGCTCGGGCACGCCATACCGGCACTTCGAAAGCAAAGAGGCCCTGGTCAACGCGCTCTACCGGCGCACCAAGGAGGCGTTGATGGGCGCCCTGCTCACCGACTTCCCGCTCGACGCGACCGACCGGGAGCAGTTTCGCGCCTTCTTCTTTCGGCTCGTGGGGTTCTTCGCTGAGCGACCGGACGCCTTCGACTTCTTGGAGCTGCACCACCATCAGCCCTACCTGGACGACGCGAACATGGAGCTCGAGCGCCTCTCGCTCGCCCCGGTCCTGGCGTTCTTTCAGCGTGGTCGGGCCGAGCGGAGGACCCGCGCGATGCCGCCGGAGGCGCTGACCGCGATCGTCTGGGGCCTCTTCTCGGGCCTGCACAAGGCACTCCGCCTCGGGCACCTCGAGGCCAGCCCTGAGCTCTGGGCGCAGGCCGAAGCCAGCGCCTGGGACGCCGTCAGGCGACCCGGTTCGAGACCGCCCGCGTCAGGGCAGGAGGAGAGCGAAACATGAACGTCGAAGAGAACAAGCCTGTCCCAGTCGAGCCCGAAGCCATCGGCCCGGAGCACCTCGACGACCTCGCTCGACTCTCCGTCCGTGAGCTCGAGGGACTCTACCGGCGGGCAGCCCCACCGCAGAGCCTGAAAGCCCTGGCCGGCGCCCCGGTCGGTCGCATGCTGACCGTCCGAGGAGCGCTCGACCAGCCCGAGGCACGAGCTCGGGTCGCCGCGATCGCCAAGGCGCCTTGGTTCCCTTGGAGCGGCAAGAGCTTCTCCGCGTTCAACGACACGGAGGGCGAGGGCATCAACCGAGTCAAGTTGCTCGGCGACCAGTTCCGCTTCGGCCTGCGCTTCGACGTGTCCGCGATCGATGGCGGCCCCTGCGTGTTTCTCGAGTACGACCAACCGGAAAACCCCTGGGCGATTCGACAGATCCGCGACGAGCTGAGAGAGCTGCGCCCGGGCCTCTTTCTGGGCCCGGCGATGTGGAAGTCCAAACCCGACCCGACGCTGGTGCTCTGGTTCGCCATCGACGCGCGCTGAGGCCGACGTAGACTCGGCGCGATGCCCGCGTACGAGAGCCTCGACGTCGTCGTGAACGACCTGCGCCTACACTATCTCGCCGACGGCGCGGGCCCACCGGTGCTCCTGCTGCATGGATGGCCCACATCGTCTTTTCTGTGGCGTGACACGCTGGCTCCGATCGCGAGAACCAACCGCGTCATCGCGCTGGATCTTCCGGGCTTCGGCCGCTCCGACAAGCCGGACGCGAGCTACAGTTTTCGATTCTATGAGCGGATCATCGAGGGTTTCCTCGACGCGCTCGGGCTCGACTCGATCGGCCTCGCCGTACACGACCTCGGCGGCCCGATCGGGCTCTACTGGGCGCTCCGGAACCAGTCGCGGGTCTCGAAGCTCGCGCTCCTGAACACGCTCGTCTACCCGGAGGTCTCGTGGGCCGTGGCCGCGTTCGTCGGCGCCTCCTACGCGCCCGGGCTCGCTTCGTACCTGGTCAGCCCGGCGGGCCTCGAGCTCGCCATGAAGATCGGCATCACAGACGCCTCGCGCATCACCCCCGAGCTCCTCCGTGGTGTGCAAAACCCCTTCCGATCGAAGGAAGCCCGCGCGGCGCTGCTCAAGACCGCTCATTCGCTCCACCCGGGGGGCATGAAGGAGGTCGCGGAGCGCTTGCCGAGCTTCTCCGGGCCGGTGAAGATCATCTACGGAGGACGGGACCGGATCCTGCCTGACGTCGCGAAGACGATGAAGAAGGTCGCCCGCGATCTGCCCCAAGCGGAGACCGTCTGCTTCGAGAACGCCGGCCACTTCCTCCAGGAGGAACGGGGCCCGGAGATCGGTGAGCTGCTCGGCGCCTTCTTCGCCGAGGCCTGAGTTCAGCGCGCGCCGATCAGGCGCTCGATGCTGAACGGGCCCGCCAAGAACCCAGGCTCGATCTCGACGCCGATGATCAGTGAGTAGCCATCGACACCATGGAGGGGAGCCCGGCCGGTGGCGAAGATCCGAAACCCGCTCGCATAGAGATGGCGTGGCCCCGACCGAGGCTCGTCACATGCCCCCCGCTCCCTGTGTCGACCGGGCACCGAGAGCACGCCCCAGGAGAGGGTCGCGGACACAAACGCCCGGCGCCGAGCCTGCCCTTCCGCGTGCCATCGGGCGCCCATGCCGCCGCCGAAGCGGATCCCGAACGTGCCCCAGCGCGCGTGTCGAACCTGGCCGATGGTCAGTGAAACGCCACCCTCCCCCAGCCCGCCGTCAAACGCGGTCTCGGCGAGCACATAGGGGCCCGCGCGCAAATGCACCGCCCCGCCGTAGTCTGGGCCGCCGATGTTGGTCAGCGGCACCGTCATCTCACCGACGAGCCGGAGCATGCCTTCGCCCGCCTCATCGCCGCGGCTGAGGTTGCGCGCGCCCCCGCCTCCGCCGACGAGCACCGTCCACTCGGCGTCCCCCGGCGCCGTGTCGATCACCGCCAACTCGATGCACGCGCCGTCCTCCGGGCGCGCGCGCACACCGGGCTCCCGAAAGTCCTGAGCCGCGGCGGGGCTCGCGGTGACGACCGCCCCGAGGAACGTGGCGGCGGGGAGAATACAGAGCGTGAGCAGGAGCGTTCGCATGGGACCACCGTGCGACCGCCCCCCTCTGCATTCGACTTACAAATCCTCACAGATCTGAGCTCTTCGGCCGCTAACTCGCCGAGCGCGCGCAGGGCTGCTACCCCGTGGCGGTCTTGCGTCCGTGGATGAGAGTAGCCGCACCGCTCGGCGTGGCGGCGGCGGTAGCGGCGTGTCTCGCGGTGGCGAGCCAATTCGTCGGCGAAGCGCGCGTGCTTCACGCTGAGGGCGCCCCCGGGGTCGCGCTGCTCCGCGACGGGGGCGTAGACGCGGCCCCGCCACCGATGCCCGAAGACGCCGGCACGCCGGACGCGTCCTGGCGCTATGACCGACGCGGCCGACTCGTCCGAGCGCCAGACGACGCGGACATCCGGTGCTTCGAGCCGGAGGTCGAGATTCCGCGAGAAGCGGCCTGCGACGCTGGACGCCCCTATCCGCGGTGTCGGTGGCAACTGCCCGATCCCATCGACGAGGGCTGGGAGATCTGGCGCAACACGACCGATGACCACCGCTGGGCCCGCCCTGGCTTGGTCTCGCTTCTCCTGGCGACGGCCGCCGAGTACCGACGTCGTTGGCCGGGCGAGCACCTGACGATCGGAGACCTCGACGCGCCCGGGCCTCGCCACCAGACCCACGATCGCGGCGTCGACGTGGACCTCTACCTTCAGCAGGCGATGATCGCCCGCAATGACGGGGGCGGCCGCTACCCTGACAACTACGAAGGTCGGACCCGCAGTGAGGTCCGCAGCCTGCGCGCCAGGGTGATGGATCTAGCGAAGATCTTGGCGACCTGCGCGGACGGCCAAATCCGCATCTACTACAACGACCCCGATCTCATCCGCCCGTTCCGGGCGTGGTTCGAGGAGCAGGGCATGCACTCCGATGTGGGACGGCCGATGCGCATGCACAACGACCTGCACCGGTTTCACTTTCACATGACCGTGCCCGAAGAGATCGAGCCGCTGCCGAGGCTCGGCAGCGACTGAACCTCGGCGAGCGCGTCTCAGCGACAGACGAGGAGCGTGAACTCGACCCGACGGTTGGTCTGCTCGCTCAGCTGCTGCTGACGACCACAGGACTCGTTGGCCCGCGGGTTCTGGCTGCCGTGACCGACGGTCGAGATCAACTCGCGCGGCACACCCATCGTCACCAGCTCCATCGCCGTCGCGTCAGCGCGCTGCTGCGACAGGTTCATGTTGTTGAGCTCGTTGCCGCAGGTGTCGGTGTGACCCTCGACGCGCACGCCGCGGATGTCGTTCCGCGCCTGGGCGCTGGCGACCATTTCACGGAGAATTTCGCGGTTCTGCTGATCGATGATCGCGCCGCCCGTGGGGAAGCCGATCATCATCGGCATCGGCACCCACTGCTCGTTGCAGGGAGGCGCCTGGGTGATCACCGGCTGCACGACCGGCTGCGGCGGCGGCGGCTCCGAGCCGCCACACGCGCGAAGAAGGCCGCTAGCGGCGATGATGATCCCAAGTCCGATGCGTGCGCCCATCCTGTTTCCCTCCGTTTTCGTCATCTCTCGGCTACCTAACACTGATCTGGGCCGTCGGGAAAGCTCCGCCCAGGGAGGAAGCTCCGGCGACCACGCCCGTAGCCTGCGACGACATGATCGCGCGAGACCATCACTACCTCTTTACGCACACCCACTTGCGCAACCAGGCGCTCCGAAGCGCGGACAAGATGCTCTCGGAGCTCTCCGCTCCGACCGCCGAGACGTTCCTCTTCTTCCTCTGGCAGCAGGTCGAAGAGGTCGCCGCGGAAAAAGTGGGCGGCGCGGGTCTCAACATCGAGGGCGTCGACGCTTGCGGTGGGGGCACCCTTGCGGTCATTCGGCTCCCCGCGCCGGAGCGCGCTGGAGAGTCGCTTTTCGCCGCTCTCCACGTGGGTCCCTCGGGCCCGCGCTACTTCGTCTTTGATCGTTCGGCCGGCGACCCGAGCCAGGCCTGCCTCGCAGAGCTCGAGCTCGACGAGACGCGCATCAACCTCGGCCTGCATCCCGCGTCCAAGGAGGCGCTGCTCAGCGCCCTGAACGGAGAGCTCGCCAATACGCCCGCCCCTCGATCGCAGCCGCCGGTGGCGGCCACGATGGCGATGAGCGCCTCGGCGATGGGCACCCCGGCCGCTGTGGGCACCCCGCCCCCGATGGGCGCCGCTCCCCTGGCGCCCGCCCCGGGCCCGGGCCCCAAAAAGAAGAAGATGGGCAAGGCGTGGCTCGCCCTGCTCGCGATCCCGCTGGTGGCGCCGATCTTCTGCTGCGGGGGGATCGGGATCCTCGCGTACGACTCGGGCCTCGCCGAGGATGCCGCCATCGTGTTTTCGACTGCGCCGAGGGCCACCGAGAGCGACTCGGAGCAGCTGGTGATCAGCGTCAGTGGGCCGGAGGAGATCAGCTCCTATTCCGTGACCGGGCCGGGGGCGGAGGATTGCGACTACCTCTACTCCTACTCCTTCAGCGCCGGGGTCTCCTGCACCATCGACCTGAGTCAGATCAGCGACCCGTCCCCGAGCTATCACGTGGTGGCGAGCGGGCACGGGCCCCAGATGTTCGGTGAGAACCTGGGCGACCGCGTCACGATCGAGGAAACCATCGAGGTGGACCGAAACCCTCGGTTGGAGTGGTCGGAGATCGCCTCGACGACCGTGGTGCGGGGCTTCCCGGGCCGGCTCGAGGTGACGCGGGATGGCTTCCTCCGCCTCGTCGGAGCCCCGGCCGGAGCGACCCTCATCGTGGGCCCCGAGTCGAGCTCCGATCCGAGACCTCTCATCGGTCTCGACCTGGCTGCGCTTACCAACCAGGTCGGGGTGATGGCGGTGCTGCGAGACGGGGGACGGGTGTCCGTGTCTGGGGTCACGATCCGACTGCCCGATGGCACCCAAGCCACGGGGACGGCCCAGCTCGACGCCCGGGACCTGAGCTCGGCCCTGGTGGAGCGACTGTCGCTGCTCGGCGACGCCGATCTCGGTGAGGCGGGCGGCGAGGCAACGCTCTGGCTCCAGGGCGGCCGACTGCGGTCGGTGCACGGCGCCCCCCGGACGCTCTCGGACGTGGGTCGCGTGATCGTCACGGAGAGCCGGGAGAGCCCGGCCGGGCGGTGCGGTCCGTATGCGCTCTACGGGGTTGGCTACGGGAGCCGAGTCACCCGCACGCGCTGGCTCACGACGGTCACCGTCTACGACCGGGTCGAAGAGCGGCGAGAAGCCCGTCGGCGCTTCCGAGGCGACCGCCCGTCCTGCCCCCGCTCGATCGCCGTGGGCACGCGGGAGATCCACGGGGTTCGGAACACCGCCGACGCGGACGCCTACGCGCTCGAGCAGCTCGCGCCGCCAGAAGACGCATGAAGGCCAAAGCTTCTGGGCGCCTGACGCGTCGTAGAAGCCATGGACGTCTCGCTCATCCTCACGCACCGATGCAACTTCTCTTGTGGATACTGCTACGCTGGAGAGCACCACAAGACCGACATCGACGACAGGGTGCTCCGCCGCGCCGTCGACCTTCTCTATTCGGACGGGGTTGATCGAGCGCAGCTGAGCTTCTTCGGCGGCGAGCCCTTCCTGGCCTTCGATGCGATGCGGCGAGCGACTGCGCTCGCCGAGGGACGCGCCGAAGAGAAGGGCAAGCGCCTCATCTTGCAGTGCACCTCGAACGGCTCCCTCATTCGTGAGGAGCAGCTCGCCTTCATCCTCGAGCACGACATGCGCGTCACGGTGTCGATCGACGGTGTACGCGAAGCCCACGATCAGAACCGTCCTTGCGCCGGCGGCAAGCCCAGCTTTGACGTCGTGCACGCGGGGTTGAGGACGCTGATCGACGCCGGCGCGCCGGTGGACGCGCTGATGGTCATCACGCCACAGACGGCCAGCTACGCGTACCTGTCGGCGAACTTTCTGTGGACCGAGGGCGTCAAGACGGTGAGGGCCAACCTGGCGCTCAACGAGAGCTGGACCGCGGAGCAGCGAGCCGAGCTTCGCGAACAGCTCGTCTCGATCGGCTGGGAGCTGCTGGCCCGACGCATGCGCGGCGAGGATGTGCGGTTTCAGCCCTTCGACGCGGGCATGCGCGAGTTTCATCAGCGCGCCGAGCCCCCGCGTCGGAGCGCGGAGCCGGCCCGGGCGAAGGTGGTCGTGGGCACGACCGGCAACCTCTACCCGTGCGGTCCGATGGTCGGCGAAGACCGAGACGATGGCCCGGAGGCAGAACTCCGGCTCGGGCACATCGACATGGACCCTGCGGCGATCAAGGCCGCGGTCACCACGGACGGTGTGGCCTGTGAGAAGGGTAAGGGCTGCCAGTGCGCGGCCTACCTCGAGACCGGGAGTCGCTACACCGCCGGCGCGATGGGCCGCTGGTACGGGACGGTCTGTCGCGAGGTCGGGGCCACGATTGCAGAGAGCCTTGCGCGTCACGAGCTCACCGCGCCGCGCGCGCCACGGCGTCGACGCTTCATGGTCGGGCTGGCCGCGATCGTCGGGGGCGCGGCGATCGGAGCGCCGTTGCTTTCGGGGCTCCTCGCTGAAGACGACCTCCCGCGCCCCTGCCGTTTGCGCACGCGCAAGAGCGTCGTCCCCTATCCGGAAGACCTGCAACCGCCGGGAGCGGTGGCGGTACCGGTCGATATTCCGCCGCCGGGCGGGCTCTCCGCCCCCGAGTTCATCCCCCCACCCGAACCGGAGGCGATGATCGACGGTGAGCTGGCGATCCCGGAGCCCCTCATCGAGGGTGACATGATGGAACCCGAATAGTGACGGTGGGCGCGTGTAGGTGTGACATCGGCCAAGACCAGCGCGACAGCCTTCACACACCATAGCCCTTGCCCTTGGGTACGAGCCTTGCGATACGGGTGCTACCTAGAAGGAGGAATTACATGCGTAAGACTGCAGCAAAGATCGCAACCGTAGCCATGCTGATCGGCCTCGGGGCCTGTGGGGGCGACTACACGCCCGCCGATGATACCCACTCCGGCAGCCTCGCCGATGGTGCGGGTGAGCACGAAGGCAAGACCTGCGACACCTACGACATCCAGCTCGGTCGCGGCTGGCACGTTACCGCCGACATGACGAGCGAGTGGGACAACTACCTCTTCCTCACGCGCGGCAACGAGGCGATCGCCCAGAACGACGACACCAACGGCTTCAACGCGCAGATCGACACCAACGTCGAGATGGCGGGCGGATACACCGTGCACGCCTGTGCTTACAGCGACGGCCGAGGCGACTACACGCTTCACGTGGTGACCGCCGAAGGCAACTGAGTCGATTCGTTCGACCCACGAGAGAGGGCGGCCTTCGGGCTGCCCTTTTCTCGTTTCTGAGGGCCGCCGGTTACGCGAAGCAAACGTTGACCAAAGGCTGAGCCGTCGAAGTCGGTCGCGTGGTAGGACGCGTGAAGACCCATTGGGGGCGCTCACGCGTCAGATGCGGACGACGATGATGATGAAGCGACGGGGGATCTTCGCACTCGCAGTTCTCGGCTACCTCACGGTGCCGCTCTCGGCCCAGGCCAATGGCGACCCGGCCCAGAGCGGGGCGACGGTCGGCTACGAGATCGCCTTGGTCGGCGCACCCAGAGGTGAGCGTGGCCACCGGCTGACGCTCACGGGTGTCGGATACGAGGTGGAGGGGCTGGCGAACCTGAGGCCACGAGCGGGCCTCGAGCTCGTCGGGCGCATCACCGCTCGGCGCGACGCGCCGCCCAGGACACGGAACCCGGGCCGGACGACCTATGCCACCGTGACGACCCGCACCGAGGCAGGCGGCCGGTTCACGCTCCAGATCGATCTCCCGAACCGCGCCCTGAGCGCGCCTCAGGTCGAGCTCGATCTTCATCGCCCCGGTCAGCCGGGGCGCCGGTTCGTCTGGAGTCTCTCCCCGCGGCGCGACGTGGGGCTGGATGTACTGACCGATCGCGCGCGATACCAGCCGGGCGAGCGGGTTCGGGCGTGGGCGCGGGTGCGCGGCGTCAGGGCAGCGATTCCGCGCGCCGGGGCTCGCGTGAAGCTGACCCTGATGGACGCCGGCGGTCGCCCCCTCGCGGACTCCGAGGTCGTGACCTCCGCCTCTGGCGTGGTCATCGCCGAACTGCAGCTGCCCGACGCAGCCGAAGCCGGCGCCTACCGGGTACAGGCGGAAGTGATCGGCGATGAGCGTGGGCCGAGCTCGACCCGCAACATCCAGGTGTGGCGGCGCACCGTCGAGCGCCTGATGGCGACGGTGGAGCTGGAGCGGGCCGACGAAGATGGCGTCGCCCTCGTCCGTCCCGGAGGCCCACTGGTCGGCCGCGTCTTGGTGCGCACCCCGAGCGGGACGCCCGTGCGCAACGCGGCCGTCGAGCTGCGGGTGCGCAGCGGAGCCGCGCCAACCTCATTGACGACCGACGCGTCCGGCGTGGCTGCGTTTGATCTGACGGCGCCCGCGTTCCTGGCCGGCGACGTCGCACAGGAGACGATCACCGCACGGGCAGTGCACCCGGCCTACGGCACGATCACCGCGACGGCGACCTACCTGATGGCGCGCGTGCCGGCGGTCGTGAGCATCACCCCCCGCGGCGGAGCCCTCATCCCGGAGGTCGACTCGACCGTCTTCGTCAGCGTCAGCGATCCCCGTGGCCGCCCCCTTCCCGCAGGAACCGAGGTCGTCGTTCGCGGCCCCGGCCTACGCGACGCCGGCGAGACCGTGCAGCTCGACGCGAAAGGCTTCGCCGACTTGGTCGTGCGCATGCCCCGAGGGGGCGCGTCCCGCATGCGCGGCGGCCCCTGCGGTGGTCGGGTCGCCACCACCCTCGAGGTCGAGGTCCGCACCACACCCGCCCGCTTCACCCGCTCCTGCGTGCGGGTCTCGGCGGAGGCCGAGGTCGGACTCGAGGTCACCAGCGCGCCCCTCGTGGCGCCCGGCGCCGCGGTGCAGTTCAGGGTCCGGCGTCGGCCGGCCACCCGCAACCGACCCGTGCTCGTCGAAGCCCTTTTCGGGGGCCGAGCCGTCTCCTTCGCGTGGGTCGACGGCCGTCGAGACACCGGCGAGGTCACCATCCCCGACGACCTGCTCGGGGTCGTGCATCTGCGTGCTCGCACGCTGCGCAACGCAAACGACCGCGAGACCCCCGACGAGCCCGGCGCGACGGCGATGGGCCCGGGCGCTCTGGATGCGGTGCTCGTCCGACCGGCCGACGCTTTTTCGATTTCGGTCACGCCCGAGCGCCCGCGCTACCTCGTGCAGGAACACGCAAGCGTGAGCATCGTCGCCTCGGACACGAGCGCCCGCGGCTGGGCGTCGCTCCTCGTCAGGGACGAGGCCGCGCACGGCGGCGAGGGGCCGTGGGACCTCTTCTGGATGCGGGGCGCGCTGCACGAGGCGGCACAGCAGCCCGCGAATGAGACCAACGCGCGCTTCCTCCGCGCTTCGCTCTCCGGCGCGCTCGGCATCGACTCCGAGCCGCCTCGCCCGCCGGCGCTGGAGGCGCCCTACTGGCGCAGCTCCCCGCACCGCCGCCCCTACCGAGCGGGCATGCAAGCGGGACGCGGCGTGCTTCGAGATCCGACGGCGATGCGCGAGGAGCTCCTGAGGCGGGGCCTCGGTCCCTACGAGGTCATGCTCGAGCAAGTCGTCATGCAGCTCGGCACCACGCCGGCGGAGCGCGCACCCTTCGTGCAGGGTCGTCGCTTCCACCCTCAGGTGATTCAGCACCTCGTCGACGCACACCGCCTGAACGCCCATGGCGCACGCACGCTCGGCGGGCTCCCGATCACCGTCGGGATGATCGAGTCCGCCGATCCCGGCTTCAGCTTCGACGTCGTCGCCCGCCGGGTAGCCCGCGTTCGACTCTCGAAACTTCTGCTCGCCCTGCTCAACCTCAGCGACCCGGACAGCACCAACGCCCAGCGCGCGAGCGCCAACCTGCCACCCGAGCGATGGCTGGGCACGCTGGTCCAGCTGAACATGGTGCAAGCGCGGGACCTCACCGATCCATGGGGGCGGCCGTTCGTCTTCAGGCGCGTGACCGGGCGACGGCCGCGCATCGCGGTCAGCGACCGAGCACTGGACTGGGAACTCGCTTCGCCCGGACCGGACGGCCGACTCAACACGGCTGACGACGTCAATGATCCTTTCGCGAGGGCGGTGCCACGAGGAACGCCCTACGCGGTCATCAGCGGTGAAGAAACCTTGATGCGGCGCCTCTCCGCGCTCGCCCCGGCCCAGACCGTGCTCTCGCGCATGGCCCAGGCCTACCAGCGGCTCTCGCTCGCCGCGCGCGAGGAGCAGCGAGAGGGCCCCGTCTCCGCATCGGGCAGTGAAGGCGCCGACGAAGAGGTGGCGTTCGAGATGGCCGACGACGCGCTGGGCGGTCTCAGCCTGAGCGGGACCGGACGCGGCGGTGGAGGCCGCGCGCGCCGCTCCGCCGCTCCCATGGCCCAACCCGCGCCGGCCATGCCAGCAGAGATGGAGGCCCGAATCCAGACCGCGGAGGAGGACGCCGATGGGTGGGCGGATACGTCGACCCCGAGAGCTCAGGCTTTGGGCACGCTCATCCGCGAGGACTTTCCCGCGACCCTCTTCTTCGCCGGAGAGGTGGACCTGGCGTCGGGACGCGCCGAGGTCGAGGTGCCGCTCGCGGACGCGCTGACGACCTATCTCCTGGAGGCGATCGCGTGGACGCCCAGCGGTTGGACCACCAGCGGGAACGGTCGGCTCAGCGTTGACCAGCGCGCCCTCGTCGATGCACCGGTGCCCGAGTACGCAACGGTCGGAGATCAACTCCGCTTGCCCGTGCGGGTGGAGAACCGCACGGACGCGGAGCTCACGGTACGGGTTCTGGTCGAAGCCGAAGGTGAGCTCGCTCTCGCGCCCCTCGCGCCGGTCGAACTCACGCTGCCGGCCCGGGGCGCGCAGGAGTCGGTCGTCGAGATCGAGCTGCTCGAGCCGGGCGAGGGTCATTTGGTCGTGAGCATCGAGAGCGATGGCCAGGGCATCGATGCGGTCCGTCGGCCGCTCCGAGTGTTGGCCGATGCGCGCACCGCTCGAGATCGACGCGTCGTGCTCGTGGACGGCGCCCGGGACCTCTCGGTGCGCGTGCCCGCCGAGGCGAGCGAACGAGGGCCTGGACAGATCCGGCTCTCGGTCGGTGCCCGTCTCTTCGGAGACCCCGCCGCCTCGGGCGATCTCTGGGGAGCCTGGGCGGTGCGCATGTCGGGTGAGCCGCTCTCGGACGCGATGTCCACGACCGCTCACGCCATGGTCAGCTACGAGGACTACGGGCAGGACGCCTTGCGAGATCCAATGCAGAGCGCGCTCGCGCTCGGCGCGACCTGGCGTGACGACGCGCTGACGGACGTGGACGCGGGCCGCGCACTGCGCTCCATCGGTCAGAACCTCCCGGCCGAGGAGCGCCTTCGCGACCTCGACGCCAGCGCCTTCGGTGAGCAGCCAGCCTGGCTCCTTCTCGCCATGGCGCCGATCGCCGGAGACCTCGGTCGCCGCCCGGAGCTCCGTGAGGACGCCGAGCGACTGCTTCAGAGGCTCCGTCAGATCGCGGCCGCGCACGCCACGGCGGCCAGCGACGCGCCCCTGGTGTGGGCCCGCGCGGCCGCCGCCCTGGCGCTCAGCCGGGGCATGACGCCTCGGGCCGAGGAGCTGGTCCGGCGCACCGGACGTCACCTGATCCGGGTCGGCGCGATGGCCTGGGTGGAGCCCGAGCAAGGCAGCGGTCGCGAACCGCGCGCCGCGCCGACCGCACTCCTCGCCCTGGCTCAGATCGCCCTCGGTCGGCGGGCTCACGGGCTCTCCTTGGTGCGCGCCCTCGTGGACATGCAGCAACATGGCGTGACACCGGCGCCGCCTTGGGCCGAGGACGAACGCATGGTGCCGCCGCCCTTCTTCGGCGACCTCGATCGGGCACTCGCCAGCGCCGCAGCGGCCCAGCTGACCTCCACCAACGCGCCCGGCAGCGTCCGGGTCCTCGTCGACGGCGTCGCCGTCGAGACGAGCGTGGAGGGTGGGGTCACGATCGCCGAGCTGGCGCACGTCGGCGCTCCCGGCGCCCACGAGATCCGGGTCGAGCTCCCCGAGGGGAGCGTCGCGCTCGCGTACTTCGCGCTCTCGTATCTCGTGCCGTGGCACGTGGAGCCGCGACGCCAAGGCCTGATCGAGGTCACCACGCACGGCGAGCTCGGCGCGCGAGACACCCGCTCCGGCCTCCTGATGCGGGTACAGAACCGGAGCCCGCGGATCCTCACGCGGCCGGTCGTGGAGATCGAGCTGCCCGCGGGCAGCGAGCTCGACGAGCCGACCCGCGACCAGCTGGCGCTGTTGCTCAGGGCCGACGCTCACATGGAAGGGCGCACGCTGATCCTTCCGCTGCGCCCCCTGGCGCCTGGCGCCTGGACGAGTTTCCCGCTGCCCGTGCGATGGGCCCTCTCGGGAACGCTCCGCGGGCTCGGGACCGTCGCCTACGACGAACTCGGCCCGGACCGGGCGGACGTCTTGCCGGTCTCCATCTTGGCATCTCGAGCGGTCGAGCTCGCGGACGAGGGGCCCGAGCCGGAGCGACCCGACATCGAAACGTCGGACCCACAAAGCCCCATCACCCCACCGATCCCCTTCATCACGCGACTCACGCCGGGAGGGCTCTGAGCCATGCGTCACGTCACAACGCTCTACCGGCTCCTCCTCGCCGTCGCACTCCTCGCCCCGTTCGTCTCGAGCTCGGCGAGGGCTCAGAACGCTCGGACCCGACCCTCTCGCGGCGGCGTGGTCGGCGTCGAGATGAGCATCGAAGGCGGACTCAGCGCCCCCCGCGGCGGCACGCTCCGCTGGATCCTCACCGCCTACGAAGTCCGCGGCCTCTCGGAGCTCCGCCCCGCCCCTGACGCGACGGTGCACGTCGCCACCTCTCTCGAGCAGACGGCGGACGCGGCGGAGGTCCGAACCGACGCGTTCGGGCGCGCCATGGTGGAGCTGCCGATCCCCGAGGACGCCCCCAATTCCTTCCGTGCCGTCCTACGCCTCGTGCACAGCAATGGCATTCAGCGGCGCTATGACCTGACCGTCAGCGTGCGTACGGTGACGGCACTCGACGTGCGCATGGCTCGCCGCACGCTGCGCGCCGGCGGCCCGGCACGCACCTTCGGTCGCCTCTTTGCGCGGGACACGGGCGTGGGGCTCGGCGGCCAGACGGTTCGCCTCACCCTCCGCGACCAGGGCCGGCGCCCGATGGCCTCCGCGGTCGAGGTCACCACCGACCCCGCCGGCCTCTTCGCGCACACCTTCACGCTCCCCGACGACGCGGCGGGTGCGGTCTTCGTCGAGGCCCGCACGAGCGACGAAGAGCACCCGGTCAGCGTCAACGCGCAGGCCACCGTCGGCCTGCCGGGACACCCCGCGTTGCTCGTCTCCGTGGCGCCGGAGCACTGGCAGGTGCGTCCGGGCAGCCGACAGTACGTGGACGTCGTCGTTCGCAATCCACAGGGTCGCCCGCTGCCAGGAACCGTGGTCACGCTCGACGGCGCACCCCGAGACGCCTCTGGGAGCAACGCCACGACGGACGCGCGAGGCCGAGCCCGACTCTCGTGGCGAGCCGCCGCGTCCAGCAGCGGGATCCACGACGTGCGCATCGGCGTGACGGCCAACCGCGAGGGCTGGGGCAGCGGCCACGGCGTCGCGACAGTCCGCGTGGCAGCGGACTCACACGCCTTCTCGATGTCGGTCGAAGGCGGGCAACTCGCCCCGTCGCTGGGCGGTCGGGTCTACGTACGGGTCGTCAACGCCGACGGCCGACCGGCCAGCGCTGGCGTCGAAGTCCGCCTGGCCGGGCCTCGCCTCCCCGGCGCGGGGGTCACTGCGCGCACTGACGACTCAGGCGTCGCCACGCTGGACGTGACCTTCCCGAACGGCGCCAACGCGACGGCCGACCGGTGTGGTGGCGAGACCGCGACCGCCATCGAGGTCCGGGTCGGGTCCACTCAGCTCGACACATGCCTCGGCCTCGATCCTGACGCGGCCGCCCGTGTACGGGTGAGCGCGTCGGTGGTCCGAGCCGGCGGCTCGGTGGTGGTCGAAGTCGATCGAACGTCGAGCGCCGCCCGCCTCCCCGTGGAGCTCACGGTGCTTTCCCCCCGCGGGCCAACGGCCGTCGCCTCCGGTCTGATCGCGGGCAACGAGCGGCGAGCGACGCTCACCCTTCCGGAGGACACCGGCGGCCTCGTGTTCGTGCGCGCTCGACCGCTCTTCGGGAGCACCCGAGAGGTCGTGCGTGGCGGCATCACGGGGATCTGGGTCGTCTCGTCAGACCCGGCCACGGTCAACGCAGAGCTCGCGGCCAGCGGTGAGGTCTCCATCGGCCTCGGCGGCGTCCAGACGCAAAGCGCCTATGTCGTCGCCGCGCCCATCGACGAAGCACGGGCCCTCGCGGACGCACTGAGGCAAGCCAGCATCGGCCCGCTCGGTGACTTGCGCACTCCACTCGGGAGCGCGTCGGACGCCCTCTTGCAAGCGGCCATCGCCGCACAGGTGCCTTCGGACGACGCCGCGCCGGCCGTCCTGCGGGGCCGACGTGTCATCTCGAGCCCAGCGCCCAGCAACCCGACGCAGAGCGGGCTGTTGCGTGACCCGTGGCGCTCGCGGGCCCGGTTCATCACCGGCCGTCTCGCGCTGATCGTGAGGGCGCTCGAGCGGCACGTGGCGACGTCGGTGCCGGAGCGCACGGACGACGTGGCGGTGCAGGGAGCGCGGGGCTTCACCTTCAACGCGTCGATCCTCGAATCGCTCGCGCAGGGCAACCAGCTCGGCTCGGCCGGCGCGACGGGCCTGGGCGGCGATCCGCTGACGATCGAGCAGCTCCAGCGTTTCGACCGAACCCTCACCTACGACAACGTCGCGCGACGCCTCACACGCGAGCGGCTCTTTCGCCTCATCCTGGCGCTGCGGCACTTCGTCACCCGAAACGGCTTCGATCTGCCGTGGAGTCGGCTCGGTGATCCATCGGAGTGGATGCGGCAGCTCCAGAACCAACACGCGCCGGGCATCGGTCGGATCAGCCGACAACACCTCGTCGATGGCTGGGGACGGCCGTTTGAGCTGCGCGCCACCCGGGGCGGTCGCTCGCGCTTCTCGTTCGTGGATCCGCTCGGCTCGTGGGAGATCGTCTCTTCAGGCCCGGACGGACGCTTCGGCAGCGGTGATGACCTCTTCGATCCGACCCGGAGAATCTTGCGCTCCGGCACGCCCTACGCCGAGGCGGTCGGGGAAGACATCCTCGTCGCTCGCCTCGAGGGCGTCGAGCTCGGCCGCGCGTCCATCCAGCTGCTCCGCAGCGTGGAGCCTCGGGCGAACGCCGGAGGCGTGCCTGGCCAGGCGAGCGCGCCAGCCCGCGCGCGCGCTCAGCAGCTGTGGAACCGTCTCCCGACGGTCCTCTCACCGCCTCTCGACGCCCTCGGGCTTCGGAGGCCGGCGCACCCGGGTGACGGCGCGGGCGGGCTCCTCCAGCGGTTCAGCGGAGCCAACGGCGGCGTAGCGCTGAGCTTCGACGAGGAGCCACGCACATGGGGCGCCGTCGTCTGGTCCTGGACTGACGGCGGCTTCGGCAGCGTCGCGCTCAGCTCCACCCTGGCCGGCTCTCCCCTGATCATCGAGGCGGCGCTGCCAACCTTCTTGCGCACGAACGAGGCCGTGGACCTGGACGTCATCCTGACCAACGTCACCGAAGCGACGCTCCCGCTGCGCGCGTCCGCCAGCGCCGAGGGGATCGAGCTGCGGGTGCCCGACGAGCTCACCCTGCCGCCAGGCGAGGCGACGAGCTTCGTCCTGCACATGGCCCCCGACGCGACGCCCGGCCGGAGCCGGGCGAGCCTTCGTTTCGTCGGTCCTCAGGACGAGCAGGTTCGTGAGGTGCGCTGGGGGGTGCGTCGGGTCGACGGCTCCCATCCCCAACGCGTTCGCGCCGCAGGCCTGGCTCACGGGCGCCCGTTCAGGGTGCGGTGGACCAACCCCGAGGACGCCCACTTCGTCGGTGGCCGGGTCGTCGTGCTCGCTCCCTCAGCCCTCGGAGCAGACCCCGATCTCGCCGATCTTCGGGAGCGAGACCCCGCCCTCATCGCGTTCTCCGACGCGCTCGCGGCGCGGGCCTCCGATCCCGAGCTCTGGGCCCGCCTCCTTCGGCGCCAGCGTGGCGACGGGCTCGTAGAAGGGCAAAACAGCATGCTCTCGACGGCCTGCGCGGCGGTGGCCTGGGCGAGCGCCGGACGATACGATCACGACGCGCGCGCGGCGCTCACTCGACTGAGTCGGGGCCTGGCCAACGTGGGGAACGCGACCGGGCGTGATCCCGCGCCGGACGGTATCCGTAGCGCAGCCGCGGCGCTCGGTGCGCTGGCCGCCGGCGGCGTGCCGGAGCTGCACGACCGAGGCCGCCTCGCGAGCGATCCCGTCTCGCGGGTCGCGGCGGTCCTTCGCGTCGCGCTGCGGCGCACCATCCGCAACTACCCAGAAGAACCCACGCTCTTGGCCAGGGCCGCCGCCGCTCTGCTCCTCGCGGACCCACGCGATGCCTACGGGCTCGCGATGCTCGAGGCCGCGCAGGCGCACCTCATCACCGCCTCCGATGGCGGGGCGCGCGTCGATCCTTCGGAGCGCATGCACACGGAGCTCGAGTCGCTCAGCGCGACGGCCGCGCTCGCGGTCGCGGCTCATCAGGCCGGCCGCGTTCGGCTCGCCGAGCGTCTGCTACGGGGCGCGCTCGCCCGCGAGCACGTGGCGACCCGGGCCGGCGGGGAGAGCGCCTTCTGGCTGCTCTCAGCCGGAGCCTTCGGCGCCTACGGTGAGGAAGCGGCTTCGGTGGTGGTCCAGATCGATGGCCGGCGAGCGGTCGTCGAGCTCACGAGCGGCCGTGGCGTGGTCGAGCTCGATGCCTCGGGGTCGTCCCACGAGGTGGTCGTCGAGAGCCCGCAAGGGGCGGCTTTCGTGCGCGTCGAGGCCTCCGCGGGGCGAGACTTCATCGCTCAGCAGGGAGGCCCGTTCGAGCTCGCGCTGAACGGAGACGTCGGCGACGCCATCACTGGATCGGGCCTCGAGCTCAGCGTACGTGCGACGGAGGAGCTGACCGAACCGAGCGTGCTGGTCATTCAGCTGCCGGCGGGCGTTCAGGCCGACGACCGGATGCGCGCGATGCTCTCCGGGGTCAACGGGGTGACGCGGGTGGAGGCGCGCGAGCCCGCGTTCGTGCGGCTCTGGCTGGCTCCGATGAACGACGGGACCGAGCTCACGATCCCGCTCGCGTTCCGCTGGACGGTGCGTGGTGAGCTCAGCGGCCTCGGGGCCATCGCCTTCTCACTCTCCCGGCCCGAAGCCATGAGTGTGCTCGCACCCCGTCAGCTCAGCGTGCCCAGCGTGACCCGCTGACGGCGGGGCCGTGTTTCAGTCTCCGCCGGCGGTCCGTGGCTCGCCGGTGCGCGAGCACCGGCGCTGTGTGAGCGCCCGCGAGCGAGCCGGGAGGAGCGCGAGCGCTGCCCCCGCAGCGTACGGGCTGTCCGCCCCGAGGACAGTTCCCACGGATAGCTATCGTTCCGCGCCGGTTCCATCGGTGGCATTGGACTTGCGGCGTCGAGGGCGTGTCCACGCATATGCTTCCGCTGACGTTCGGGGCGGCGTTCGTCGCCGGGCTCACGATGGTCCTCCTCCTTCACGGCTGTACGGCCGGCATCAACCCAGACGAGAGTCGCCTCGGCGACGGTGCCCCGATCGCGCGAGACGCGGGAGCGGTGGTCCTGGCGGACGGTGGAAGCTGCCCCACCGGCCTCATCCAGTGCAGCGGGCGCTGCGTCGACCCATCCAGCGACGTGGCTCACTGCGGCGGCTGTGACGTGGCGTGCGGGCTTGGGGTAGCGTGCATCTCGGGGCGCTGCGTCTGCGCGCCAGGTGACCCATCGTGCGGCGGGGTCGGGAATCCGGATGGTTGCGGGGGAGTCCGCTGCGGTGACGCTCAGTACTGCGTCTCTGATCGCTGCCTGTGCCGGCCCGGCCTGACCGAGGTCCGCGGACGCTGCGTCGATCTTCAAAGCGATCCGGACCATTGCGGGACACCGGGGAGGGTCTGTCCCGATGTATGCGCTGGCGGCACGTGCCAGACCCGCTGTCGCCCCGACCAGCGCGAGTGTGATGGCGCCTGCGTAACGCTCGCGATCGAGCCGCTCCACTGCGGAGGCTGTGGGCAGGCATGCGACCGGGACGAGCTCTGCGTGGCGGGAAACTGTCGTTCCTACCGCGGAACCTTGAACTGCTCGGCGTGCGCGGGTGACTTCAGCCAGTGCTGTAACTACGGCGTGGGGTTGGTCTGCGCGGACGCGGACGCTTGCCCCTGACGGGTGGCTCGGAGGTCCACGATCACACGCCTCGCCTCGCCGGGCTCGAGCACGATGGCTCGCTCTGCGTTCGCGCCGAGCACGTCGTTGACCAGCACGACTCGGTGACTGGGACCAGCTGGGAGCTCGATGCCCAGCAGCGGGGTCGACCCGCGCTCGATGCCATCGATCGAAACGCGGGCCCAAGGGATGGCGTTGATGGAGAGCTGGCCCGTGACCACCCGCTGGTCGACCGGCTCCGCTGCGGGAGCTCTCGCCACACGGAGAGCTCGCCGGACCGCAACCGACCGCCGTGCACGCGAGCTCGAGGGGCGAGTACCGCTGCTCGTGGGCGCGTCCGGACGGATGGACGCGCTGGGTTCGGAGGGCTCGACGGGAGGAATGGAGGGCGCCGACCGAGGCTCGGAGCTCGCTGCGGGTGGGTGTTGTTCAGAGGGCTGTGGCTTGCCCACGGCTCCGCGCTTGGCCGCAGAGCGAGAGCCCAGGCCGAGGGCGAGCATGCCCACCCCGGCGAGCATGGCCAAGCCGACCGACGCCCCGAGCCGTCGGCGAGCCCGACGCGGTGTCGAGCTCGCCCGCTCCTCGACCCTAGGCGCCGCAGTCGACACCGTCGCCTCTGGTTCGTGGAGCATGCTCACGGTGTGGTGCTCGAACGCCTCGCCCGCTCCGGACGCGGGCTCGAGGGCGTTCGCCACCGCCGCGACCTGCCCCGCCAGGAGGCTCCGCGCGGCGCGGGCACCGCTCCCTCGTATCTGTGCGACGTACGTCTCGAGCCGCTCGGCCACCTCGGACGCGGAAGGGCGCTCATCTGGGCTCGAGGCGAGCTGGGCTGCAATCTCGGACAGGGGCTCTCGGTCGGCGCCGAGACTGCCGAGCAGCTTGCCAAGCGAGTAGAGGTCACTTCGGACGTCCGTGGTCCCCTCACCGACCTCAGGCGCCATGAAACCGGGCGTTCCCGCGATGCCCTCAGCCTGTCCGTCGAAAGTCGCGACACCAAAATCCCCGAGATGCACATCGCCATTGCGCGAGATCAGAACGTTGGCCGGCTTGACGTCTCGATGGACGATCGGGGCGTCTGGGGCGTCTTCGTGAGCGTAGGCAAGCGCCCGCGCGACCTCGGCGACGATGTAAGCCACAACGTAGTCCTCGAGGGGCTCCCCCCGATCGACGAGCGCCCGCAGATCGAGACCGTCGATCCACTCCATGGCGAGGTAGTACTGGTCTTCGGAACGCCCGAAATCAAAAACCGGTACGATGTTGGGGTGGGCCAGGCGGGCCGAAAGTCGCGCCTCCCGCACAAAGGCGTCCACGGCACCGGGCGCTGCGAGCCGCTCCTCTCGGATCCTCTTGATGCATATCTCCTTGGTCACTCCGGCCGCGCCATAGGCCCTCGCACGATGCACCTCGCCCATCCCACCACCGCCGATACGGTGCAGGAGCCGGTATCGTCCGAGTCGGGTCGCTTGCTCGTCCAACGGATCTTCCAGGCGACGGTGCTCGCCTCGACCCTCATTCTACTGACTTCGGCGGCCTCGGCCCAGAATCAGCCACGGGTCCTGCTCGTGCGGGCTGGTGACGGAGTGCAGCTGGACTGGGCGCAAGAGCTCGGAAGCGTGCTCGGTGTTCAGTGGCGAGCCCGCGGGGTCGACGTCGGTGCCCCGCCCCAGGCGTCGCCAGAGGCGCCGGCTGAGAGTGTCGGCCAACTCGAACGCGCGTGGGCGAGCTACCACGCGCTTCGCCTCGAAGAGGCCCGCACGACGCTCCTGGTCCTCGTCGACAATCTGGCCCGTCAGTGGGGGCGGGGGCTGGCTCGTCCCGCGCTCACCGATCTCTGGCTCCTCTTGGCGATGACCCACGCCGCCCTCGGGGATGAGGCCGCAAGCCGAACCGCGGTCGAGCGCGCGCTCGCGGTCGAGCCGGCCGTAGCGGTCGATCCCACCCGATATCCGCCGACCCTCGCGGCGCAGGTCGAGGCGGCCCGTTCGGCACCTCGGGCGCACGGCACGCTGACCCTCTCGGTCGCCCCAGAGGCTGCGGTGATCGTGATCGACGGGCGACCGGTCTCCTCGTCAGAGTCCACCGTGGAGCTCCCCGTCGGCACCCACTGGGTTCGCGCCGACGCGCCCGCGCGGGCGAGCGTGGGCACCGAAGTGGAACTCACCGAGGCAGGGGAGTCCATCCGGCTCACCCTCCCCATCGAGCCAGCGCTCGCGCTCGAGGCAATCGGAGGACCAGGAGATCCATTGCCGAGCGGCGCGCTGGAGGCGGTCTCCTTTCTCGGGCTGAGCCCG
>Ga0114933_10001457_pt1 | contig 26293 bp, 25 predicted proteins | sample 4SBtaG_FD_89691 | JGI IMG/M metagenome (GOLD analysis project Ga0114933, IMG submission 89691) | Deep subsurface microbial communities from Kolumbo volcano to uncover new lineages of life (NeLLi) - 4SBTROV12_W25 metaG | ecosystem: Environmental > Aquatic > Marine > Volcanic | place: Kolumbo... | reverse complement strand
GTTTGAATCTTCTGATAAAAGTAGCTCAATACCCTTGGTGTCATCGGATTCTAACAACCCATAATAATGCGGTCTTCGAGAAATCATCGCCAATTCATCATCTTGGCAGCACTCTATTGCAATATCAATTGAGTTTCTTTCAAACACGTTGCCCGGTACATGTAAAACAGATATTTCACGGTCTTTAACGAGAATTTCCACTAGCTCAGAAGAATCTTCTGAATTGTCCAGGGCTGCTCCCCAATAAAGAATTTTCCCATCTTCAACCAATCGCTCTAACTGCTCAAAAACGTGATCCTTCTCTACGTCCAACAGAGCCGGATAATGCAAGGTTATCAAATCAATATAATCAGTATTAAGTCTCCTCAACGATTGTTCGCAAGCAAAGGCAATATAGTCTGGATCAAAGTTTTTTTCTGGTTTTTGTAGGTGCGGAGACTTCAGCATTCCGAGATCAGGTGGATAAAAATCAAACCCGAACTTAGTTGATATAACTATTTCATTCCTCACTGAACCAAGTGATTCAAATAAAAGTTCTTCACTGTAACCCTTTCCATAAAAGTCTGCCGTGTCATAAAAGTTAACACCAAGATCAAAAGCGCTCCTGAGCAAGTTAACAGATTTTTCTGAACGGCTCCTAGAGGACCATCCTGAAGTACTCAAAGTCCACAGGCCAAACCCAACCTCAGATACATTTAGGTCAGTTCCTATAAGTTTGTTGTACAGCAATCTAAAACTTCACAAAACCACATTTTCGGCGCCAGACAGCGATTCTCTAATCTTTGTAGAGGTCTCAAAGTATTCTTGATCCGACAATACCGGCTGAGTCTCCAGGGTCGGAATATGGTCATCCAGTTCTACCCAAGATTTGCATCCCGAAAACGCTGGGGTTCGTGGCACAGTCATTTTCCCTTCTAACTTGAATAATCTCAATAACGCAACGGTTAGTGCTTGAGATGGTCTCCAATGGAAGCGTGACTTTACATATTCTTCTGTCCAATGATGAAAAGAGGAAATTTTTGATAGCGTTTCTGAATCTCTTAACTCATATACATCCGTGACTTTCGCCCAGTATTGAAATTCAATTTCGTTGGCATTAAAAGAGTCCTCTAGCGGAGTTATCAAATCCTTTTGCACAGAAGGCTTTAATAGATCGAGCTTCTGATGTTCGTAGGTTGGAAACAATAAAAAACTGGGATGTATGATCCTGAACTCTTTATCGTCTTGGTGAATGCCGCCTTTCCGTACTATTATAATTTGGTCACCAAGAGCCATCGCTCTTATTGTCACCGCCCATTCTTTAAGCGCCACATTGCAAGAAGTTGAAACGTTGACCATATCCACACTCCAAAAAAATCACAACCTAGTAGACTCTATTGAACATTCCTACACACTGATATCATACCAATAGATCTTTAGGGAGTTATTTCTATGTCCGAATCTGATCCGATTTCAAGTCAACACGATACATTAATTAAAGGCGGCCTAGTGGTCGATGGAGCACGTACACAAAAGTTAGATGTTGCTATCAAAGCAGAAAAGATTTCTGCAGTGGAATCCCACCCTTCGGAATTGCGGGCAGCCAAAGAGATCGATGCCTCGGGATATTTCGTTATCCCAGGGATTATCGATGCACATAATCATCCTATCAATCTAGATAAGATGGATACATTTACACTCAGTTCCGCATTCGGTGGAGTAACAACTGTAATCCCGTTCATGCAGAATATGAGAAGCAGAGGTATCGCAGGCACTACTTCTGAAACGATAGAACGTTTTATAGAGGAATCTTCGGATATCTCCTACCTTGACTTCGGGGTACATGCAATTCTCTTCGGCGACGATGACGTTACTACTGAAGTTCCCAAATTAATTGATATGGGCGTCATATCATTCAAGATGTACATGACATATCCCAAACGGGGCATGATGATGCCGGATGAAAAAATGCTGGAAGCAATGTCGATCGCATCCGATATGGGTGGAATAGCAATGGTACACGCGGAAAATGGTTACTGTATCGATTATCTGACAGAGGCTTTCATAGAATCAGGAAAGACAGGTAGAGAATATTATGCGAAATCACAGCCTCGTATCTTGGAGGTAGAAGCCGCCAACAGGGCTGCAACATATGCTAGCGTGACAAACTGCCCATTGTACGTTGTACATTTAAGTGCTAGAGAAGTCCTGAGTGTAATTGACCAGTACAAGATGAAAGGATTGGATATCTTTGGAGAGACCTGTCCTCAGTATCTGGATTTGACAAACCAAATGGTTCTGGAACATGGTGCTCTTGCTAAAATAGGGCCTCCTCTCAGAACTTCAGAAGACAATGAGGCAATGTGGTCAGGCCTAAAATCTGGTGTCATCGATACCGTCGCAAGTGATTTCTGTGGATTCAGTAAGTCACAAAAATATTCTGGCGGGCGCAGCACAGGTTCTATTGAAGAGTCTGAAGATATCGATCCCAACGCAAGTATATTTGATGCCAGCTTCGGGGGTAACTGGACCGAACAGATGCTCCCTGTTGTATACGAGGAAGGGGTAAATAGAGGCAGAATCACGGTGAACAAGCTGGTTCAGGTTATGTGTGAAAATCCGGCTAAAATATTCGGCATATACCCTCGAAAGGGAGTCATATCTGTAGGTTCTGATGCAGACATAGTATTATTCGACCCTGCGGCACAACACACTCTCTCCGCCGATGCCCAACATTGCAATGCAGATTTCACTATGTTTGAGGGAAAGGAAATCTTGGGCAAACCAATTTTCTCTATGCAGCGCGGTAACGTGGTCATTGAAAATGGAAAGATCCATTCGAAGCAAGGGTCCGCTGTTTATCTCACAGGTGACGTGAATCTAACTGCATCCGCCCCAAACGGTCACAAAATAATTTGATTTCCGAGGTGTAGAAATGTCCGTAAAGCACTCCCACGACGATATAAAGCTTACCAGCCTAGCTTCGTGTGCTGGTTGAGCGTCCAAACTAAGTCCTAAAGACCTGTCGCACGTGCTGCGACAGCTACCAGACATGTCACACCCTAACCTTCTGGTGGGGACATCTACAAATGACGATGCTGCAGTGTACAAGATTTCCAAGGATCTGGCTGCGGTCATGACTGTGGACTTCTTCCCACCTATCGTGGACGACCCGTACATATTCGGCGAAATCGCCGCAACAAATTCATTATCTGATATCTATGCAATGGGGGCCGAGCCCATTGTTGCCCTGAACATCGTAGGATTCCCTGCAGACTTGGATATCTCCATCTTGGCTGAAATCCTCAAGGGAGGGGCCGCCAAAGCACTAGAAGCCGGAATAGTCATTGCTGGAGGACATACAGTAGCTGACGAAGAGCCTAAATATGGATTATCAGTAACTGGTCTAGTGCGTCCAGGTGAGGAGGTGGGTAATGCTAACTCTCAACCAGGTGACTATCTTGTTCTGACGAAACCCATCGGAACTGGGATAATTACTACTGCTGGAAAACAAGGAGTTGTGTCACAGAAAGTTATTGATCAAGCAATATCTATTATGTCTGCCCTCAATAAAAATGCCTCAGAGGCTATGATTGAAGTAGGAGTTAATGCCTGTTCTGATATAACCGGATTCGGTTTGATTGGCCATTTAAAAGAAATGATTGAAGGATCCGGTACATCTGCTGAGATACAACTTTCATCCATTCCTGTCATAGAGGGAACCAGGAATTTACTTGCAAAGGGCATCGTGCCAGGAGGCACGTTAAGAAACCTAGATTCCGTAGAAGACAACGTGTTATGGAGTGAAGAAATTTCTGAAGATGACAAACTCCTACTATGTGATGCTCAAACATCGGGAGGTCTCCTTATATCCGTTCCAGAACCAAAACTAGAAACTTTGTTAAAGAATCTTTCTGACAAAAATGTTGACTGTGGTGCGGTAGTAGGGAAAATAGTGGAAACGAATGAAAGAAATGTAATTGAGGTGAAAATGTAACCGGATTGCACCGATAACATTTGAGCCCCATGCCAGTTACCTTCCATTAAATTAATTAACTCTGGAGTTTCTTATTGACTAGAGCGTCAGAAATAGTAAGCCGGGACCTGTTGAAGGCCTTTGATTCCGCCATAGAAAAAGGGGACCTCCCCAGAACAAATATATCGGACGCCGCAATAGAACGGCCTCAAAATACTGATCACGGGGACTTCGCTACCAGTCTACCGTTGAAATTAGCCAGCGATATGAAAATGAGCCCCATGGTCATCGCAGAAATATTATCCAGGCACTTACCTAAAAAAAGCATAATTTCGGCATCACAGGTCGCACCGCCAGGATTTCTCAATTTAACACTGGACCCTAAGTGGCTATTTTCACAAATTCATCTAATTCGAAATGCAAAAACCGCGTATGGCAATCTGAACCTGTCCAAAAGAAAAAAGATTCAGATTGAATATGTGAGTGCAAATCCAACCGGACGTTTGCACGTAGCACACGCCAGGGGGGCTGTAATAGGAAGTGCATTAGCCAACCTATTAAAAGCCGCAGGACATGCAGTAGAGGAAGAATATTATTTAAACGATGCTGGTAATCAAATAGAAAAATTTAATAAATCTTTGCTGGTTAGATATAAACAAATAGCAGGACTCGATATAGAACTGCCGGAAGACTCATATCCAGGCGAAGACATATCTGATGTGGCAAAAACAATATGGGATGAAGAGGGTGACCGGTATCTACAGCTTGATGAAAGTGAAGCGGAAATATCAATAGGTTCAAAAGGCATCCCCAAAATGATAGAGGGTATAAAAGAGGACCTAGAGTCCTTAAGAGTGGAATTTGACGAGTGGTTTAGCGAGACAAGCCTGTACAAACAAGGGCAATTTGAAACATGTATGAAGTCATTAAACAATAAGGGGCTCACTACAGATAGAGATGGCGCCAAGTGGCTAGTTTCAACAAAACTTGGTGAAGAAAAAGACAACGTTCTGATTAGAACTTCTGGAACACCAACATATTTCGCATCAGATATTGCCTATCATTTCAACAAATTCCACCAGCGAAATTTCGCTGAGGTAATCGACGTTTGGGGTGCAGATCATCAAGGACAGATAGGGCGATTGCGCTCAGCTCTTGATGCCTTGGAAATTGATTCAACAAAACTAAAGATCATACTCGTTCAGATGGTCCGGTTTAAAAAGGGTGAAACATCAGAAAAGCTATCCAAAAGAAAGGGTAACGTAATACCTCTAATAGACCTTATAAATGAAATAGGCGTTGATGCATGTCGTTTTTTATTCCTTTCAAGATCGAATGAGAGCCAACTAGAATTTGACTTAGACCTAGCTAAACAACAATCGTCTGAGAATCCTGTTTACTACGTGCAATATGGGCACGCGAGGATTTGCAGCATACTTAGGTTGGCTGAAGAAAGAAACATAGATTTCAGCAGCGGCGACGTATCTATTTTGAGAGATCCAACAGAGCTTTCCCTAATAAATAAAATGCTAGAACTGCCAGATGTTATTGAGACATCTGTTGGAAATTTAGAAGCGCACCACCTTCCCCACTACTCCATGGAGTTAGCAACGGCATTTCACACGTTTTATCAAAATTGCCGAGTAGTATCCTCGGAAAAATCCGATCTCCCCATATCAAAGGCGCGACTACTTCTTGTCGACGCTGCCAGATTGGTCCTCGGAAGATGCCTGAAATTAATGAATATGACCGCTCCTGACAAAATGTAAACTTAGATTACTTTACAGGAGAAAAACTTAATGAAGATCACCGAAACAAAAATCCGACAATTGCACGGAGTGATGGACCATGAAGAACCATTCTGGGAAGAGCGCCTTGTTAGACCAATAGACATCTACCCCGAACATAGAGATCGCAGTAATGACATGGATAAAATCAGCGATGGGCGTTATTCCATGACATCTAACTATTTAGAAATACATACCGATGACGGCATTACAGGCTTATCTGGACCTTTTTCACTACTTGAGGCATTTTTAATACACACTCAACTGAGCTCAATTTTGATTGGACAAAATCCTCTTGCTATAGAAAAGCTTTGGGACCAGATGTACAGGCATAGCATACATGGTCGTAAAGGAGAAACCATGATGGCTATAAGCGTAATAGATTGTGCGCTCTGGGATTTAAAAGGAAAAGCCTTTAATAGTCCTGTATATTCTCTTCTTGGCGGGCCAACAAGAGAAACCATACAGGCATACGCAAGCTGCCTTCAATTTTCTGTAGAGCCTCAAAAAGCTCATGACCGTATCAAAGATGTGGTAGGAGACGGATATCAAGCCACAAAATGGTTCTTCCGACATGGGCCTGGTAGCGGACGAGATGGGATGAGGGCCAACATAGGTTTAGTGGAAGCACTTCGTGACGGGGCGGGAGAGGACGTCGAGATAATGATGGACGCCTGGAGCAGTTGGAATATACCTTACACATTAAAAATGGCAAACCAAATAGCAAAATATGATATTAAATGGATAGAAGAACCTGTCTTAGCTGACAAAATAGACAGTTACGTTGAGTTGCAGCGTAATTCCCCAATTTCTATATCAGGTGGGGAACACGAATATACGAGATGGGGATTTCGGCAAATCGTAGAAAAAAAAGCAATGGACTACCTTCAACCAGATATTTACTGGGCTGGAGGCATCAGTGAACTAATAAAAATTTGTGCTTTAGCATCCACTTTTGATACGCCAGTTATTCCGCATGGACATTCTGCGCAGGCTACTGCGCACCTAATTGCCTCACAGCCCCCCTCCGTATGTCCAATCCAAGAACATTTAATCAAATGGAATCAAGTCCATCAATTCTTTCTTAAAGACCCTCTCATTCCCATAAATGGTGAAATAGAAGTATCCAAGCTAAATAATCCTGGAATGGGAATAGAAATAGATACTGACAAAATTAACTCTGAACAAATACTCTCCTGGTAACAAATTGATCCTAGTAATAGAGCAGGCGGACTAAAATATGAAAATAGTAAATATCGAGACCACAGCCCTTTACTACCCGCACGGAAAATCAATACAAGATGCAACAATTCATCCTCCCGCTCAAGAGGAATCTGGAAGGGGCCAACTTTTCGTACATATTTATACTGACGAAGGTATAGAAGGCCTAGGAATGACCTACCTCTCACCAGGAACCAGAGATGTAATAGAAAGCGCACTTAAAAAAATCCTGATTGGGAAAAACCCTCTCGATATAGAAAGATTATGGAACGAAATGTACTGGGAAGTCAGAGGATACGGTAGAAAAGGAATAGCATTTTGTGCAATCTCTGCGGTAGATATCGGACTCTGGGATCTCAAAGCAAAATCAGTAAATCTACCCTTGTACAAACTTCTCGGAGCTTATACGGATTCTGTACCAATTTATGGGAGTGGGGGATGGACAAATTTCTCCGAACAAGAGTTGTTAAAAGAAATGTCAGACTACGTTGAATCGGGTATTCAAAAAGTAAAAATGAAAGTGGGAAAAGACTTCGGACAATCTGAAAGGGAAGATATACAAAGGGTGGCGTCAGTTAGAAAAGCAGTAGGAGACAATGTAGCAATCTACATTGATGCCAATAACGGCTACTACCGCAAGCAAGCAATATACATGGCTAAGGAATTTGAGCAATACCAAGTCGGTTGGTTTGAAGAACCTTTAATCCCTGATGACATTGAAGGAATGTCAGAAATCGCCAAAGCGACCTCAATTCCAATTGCCACAGGCGAGCACGAATACACAAAATACGGGTTTCGCGAATTAATAGAAAGAGGAGCTGCTGACATAGTTCAGCCAGATATAGGAAGGGTCGGTGGAGTCACGGAATGGCTAAAAGTAGCGCACCTAGCCCATGCATTTAATTTACCTGTAGCTCCACACGCCCTACAGCTTGCTCACCTTCATGTAGCCTGTGCTACACCCAACCTAAAAGTCGTTGAATACATGAATGTGTCCTTAGAAGGGGATGCCGTATGGTACACAGAATTCCCGAAGCAAGAAAATGGAGTATGGGCTCCCTTTCATGACAAGCCAGGTCTCGGATTAGAACTGGACCACTACGCAGTTTCCAAGTATTCGATCTAAGCAATCAATGCTGGCAGTTTTTTAAGCTCATTTATGTTCCTGGAAGAGGCAAACACGTCAACGAATGGAACCGAGGCTTCCAATGTCCGGGTCGCTTGTTCATAATCACCAGATCCTATAAGTGGATTTAGCCAAACTAATTTTTTCACAGTCCTCTTTACAATTGCTAGCTTTCGACCTACATCCTCAGGATCCCCAGTATCCCAACCGTCGCTCACTAAAACAAAAGTAGTGTCCCTGTCTAGTGCAAAACTGAATTCTGTAGAAAGTTGCGTCAGACAGTCTCCTATTCGTGTACCTCCCGACCAGTGTGCCACGTGCCCACTTATTTTATTAAGAGCCTCTGTCATAGTTTTAGATTTCATTTCCTTGGTCACTTCACTGACTTCGGTACTAAAAACGAACACTTTGACCTGGCTAGTTTTCCTGCACGTTTCATAAGCCAAATGAAGTAAATTACGAGAGTGCTTATCCATTGAACCGCTAACATCTAACATGAAAACTACATTAGGCAATCTGGGCTTACGGGATTTTAGAGGTATCCTGTATGGCTCCCCCCCCGCCCTAAAACTTTCCCTAAGCAGACTCCTCAAGTCTATTTTTCGCCCGCGGCGACTGCTTCGGTATCTCCGCCCCGGTTTATCGGCCATAGAGCGCACAAAATTGGAAGCTATTTTAGATATCTCTCCCGAGTTAGTTTCTGCCAAGTAAGTGACATCCCTATATTCTTGAGAGCTTCTGGAACTAGCACCAACAATATTGGGTTGGAAAAGTACGTTGCCAGAGGAAGAATCATGTTCAGGAAGTATTGATTCAGTCTTTCGCCTACTAAATTTTTTCCCTCCGGTGAACAAGTCCGATTTATATTCCTGCACTTCGTTGCTATTAAAATATTCAAACGTCCAAAACCTTCTAAAGGCCTGATCGAACATATCGATTTCAGGAAATCTGGTCACAAATAAACTTCTCAAACACCAATATACTGACGCGCGATTCATAATCCCTTGATTAATAAATACATTCATAGCATCCGAAATCTCAGTAGGACCTATCATAAGACCATAGGTCCGCAAATTACGCACGAATCTGGTCAGATGCGTTTCAAAATCATAATCCGAAACGTTATCTACATTAGGCATTTACGTAAGAGAACCAGTTCCCTCTCCAAAATCACGGGTTTCCCATCTCCCTTGCTGCACCAATCCTAAAAACTCTGAAATGACTCGATTGAAAAGGTCAGGCTCTTCTAGGTTGATAGCATGCCCTGACCTAGGAAATACAGCCAGTCCGGAAGTGGCAATATGTTGCTTCATAAAAAGGGATGGGTTAATACAGGGGTCATCTTCGTCACCGGTCATGATAAGGGTGGGGATCTCGATAGAACGGAGCTTACGTTCAAGTTCGAAGATTGGTGGGCGCTTCGACAAGACACCTTCAAACGTGTTAGCCGATCCTTCAGCTGAATGCTCCATAAATTGATTTCTAAACAATTCATATTCCTTTGGAGATTTGTTCTCCAACTGAACTCTGGCTGGTCCAGACACGTAGCTAGACATAAAATCCATTCCATTTTCTCTCATTCCATCAGCCATAGCCAAAACTCTCTCACGGAATATAAGAGGGTCATCAGATCCCGTTCCTGTACCAGCGATAACCAGCGATGAGGCCATATCTGGGTTTGCAATACCAAAATTTAAAGCTACATTGCCGCCCATAGATAAACCCACGATATGAGCTTTATCAATACTCAAAAACTTCATCAAGCCTTTCAGGTCATCTACAGATTGTTCTTGTCCATAAGAAGTGACGGATTTAGGGATATCTGAGGGCGGGTAACCTCTTGCGCAATAAGTGATCACCTCGTACAAGCGACTAAAATGTCCTACCTGCAAATCCCATGACCGATAATCACCGGCGAACTCATGGCAAAATATCACAGGATAACCAGATCCTGTCTTTTCATAAAATAACTTGACTCCATTTACATCAGCTAACGGCATATCGTCGCTCCCAATTATTCTTTTTATTCAGTCAAATGGTTATATCACACACCTTACCCTTTCCACATATTTCTGGACCTACAATAAAAATGGAATAAGCTTCGATTAGTGGCTATATAATTGTCGGGACAGCTACCTAACTAGACCCAATATAGCAGGAGACAATTTTTGGCCAAAGTCAGAGTTATGTACTGGAAAGAAGTTCCGGTACAAGTACAAGCGAGTGATGAAAACGGTACTGTGTCCGTTCCCTTAGATGGAAGATTTCAAGAGGCTGCAGACGCTCTTTCTATGATGGATGGCAGCGCTGGAACAGATCAATATCTAATGGCTTGGGAATGGGGCGATTACATTTGTGAGAATGGAAGTGCGGTTGATCTATCCCGTCAAACTGCAGATAGAATTAATACAGGAATGCCGACTGACTTTGTTGCACGGATTCGAGACCTAGAAAATAATGGGAAAAGAATCCCCAGACCGGGAGCAATCGATATTTGGATAAAGGAATAGTTGCGACAGCATAATGGATAAAGAAAAACCTGAGACAAAAAATGATGCTCTGCAAAGGATAAATTCAGGAGAGACTTTGATATCCGATGGGGCAACAGGAACTTTCCTACAACAAAACGGACTTGAACCAGGTGGAGACCCTGAAGAATTTAATGCCACTCGACCAGATGTTGTCAAAAAGATGGCAAGAGAATATTTTGAGTCGGGGTCAGACTTAGTTCTAACCAATTCTTTTGGTGGAACCAAATATCGACAGGGTCACTATGGCTTTGGAGACAGGGTGACTGAGTTCAATAAGCTAGCTGCTGAACATGCAAAGAGTCAAGCTGCCGATGACAAATTCGTATTTGGTTCTGTTGGCCCCACCGGAGAATTCCTACAACCACTAGGGACGGTCTCAGAGGATGAAATGTATGAAGCATTTAAGGTTCAGATAGTAGCTTTAGAAACTGGAGGAGCGGACGGCGTTGTAATTGAGACTATGACTGCTATGGAGGAAGCATCTTTAGCAATAAGAGCAGCCAAAGAAAACACCAGATTAACTGTCGCCGCCACAATGACTTTCGACAAAGGTCCTAGGGGCTATTTTACAATGATGGGAATAACACCTGAGCAAGCCGCAGTTGGTTTAGGCGAATCCGGGGCGGATATAGTAGGAACCAACTGTGGAAATGGGATCGACAACATGATAGAAATCGCTCAGCGCATGAGAGAATCAACCGCCCTGCCGCTCCTTGTACATTCAAACGCCGGTATACCAGGAATGGAGAAAGGTGAAATACTCTACCCAGAATCTCCAGACTTTATGGCAGAGCGGTTCCTTCGACTGAAAGAAGTAGGGGTAAACATAATAGGCGGCTGCTGTGGAACCGGTCCTTCCCACATAAAAGCCCTCGCGAAAGTTTTGGGAAAGGGGTAACAATATGGCTTTAACCGATTTTGAAGGCTTGCGACCATCAGAAGTGATATCACGGTATGGGAGATGTATTGAACTAGTTCCTTTAGATAAACACTTTAACGACATTTCTGTCGGCCTTTATCTAAAAGAGTCTATATTTACAGTCTGGACTTTTAGTAACAAACCGAACACTTCAGACAGGATAAAAGCTATAAGAAACCAACTTATTGCCATCGGAGGTATGTCAGAAGTCCCAGGCACTGACAACCAGGTTAGATTTGAATGTGGTTCACTACATGAACGACCGGTGAAGTTCTTGCTCAATCAATCCGTTGGTAAGGCTCCAGACTTTGCCCCCTCAAGTGGTGAACTAGTGATAAAAGACAGCAAATCAGATTTGATGATAAATGCAGCACCTTTTCTACGGGAAGGTAGCTGGTTTTACAGAATCACAACAACAGGAAAAGCAAAAAATCCATCTATGAGACTGAGAATGATATTGGCTGGATTTTCTCGTTACGGTGAAATGGACAAAATAGGGGACGATGAAGTTGCATTTGAATGTAGAGACCAACATGACGGGCTGATGAGATTATTGATGCCATATTCTAGAAATATTAGTAGCGTTGAAACAATGATGGCCGCCGAAGATATGAGAGGCCAAATGACAACAAGTACACTGGGATTCAGTCAAACGTAGGGAGGCTTAAACACCATGACTACTAGCAAAAATGAAACTATGACTCCAAAGCAGCGGGTTATGAATGCTCTAGCAGGCAACCCAGTAGACAGAACCCCTGTGGCAAACCCCACGAATGTAATGACAGTGGAACTAATGGACTTAGTAGATGCTCCCTTCCCAGAAGCATGTCAAAATCCTGAACTGGCTGCCAGATTAGCCGCGACGGGATACACAGAATTAGGTTTCGATAGTATTTCCCCCTATTTCAGCATAATTCAAGAGTCCTCTGCCTTAGGCTGTGAAATGCAATGGGAAGAAAAAGACAACTGGCCTACCGTACGAATGTATAACCCTGTTTGGAAAGATGCTGACGACATACATATTCCCAGCAATTTTCTAGAACACAGGGACGTGAAGGCCATAACAGAGTCCATAAAAATACTAAAACAGGAATACGGAGATGAAGTAGCCATTATTGGAAAAACAATGGGACCATGGACTCTTGCTTACCATGTTTTTGGAGTAGAGAGATTCCTCCTCGGTACTGTGGATAATCCAGACGAAACAATGAGAGCACTTGAAAAACTCACTGAAATCTCCGTACTTTTTGGGGAAGCCCAAATTGATGCGGGAGCAGACGTTTTAACGTTCCCTGACCATGCTACCGGTGACCTAGTAAGCGGAGAGTACTATAAGAGATTTTTGCAGGATATTCATACTGACATGGTTGAAGCGTTGCCCGTACCGTTAATCCTTCACATATGCGGCAGAACAGTGGACCGGATGCCTTATATTTCTCAAACAGGCATGGCCTCGTTTCATTTCGATTCTAAAAACGACCCGCAAGAAGCTATGGATGCTGTCAATGGAGAGATTGGGTTAGTAGGCAATATAAACAATCCGGAAACACTTTACGCTCGAGGGTCTGAAGAAGTCAGGCAAGAGGTATATAAGTGCCTCGAGGCGGGGGTACAAATGATAGCGCCAGAATGCGCGGTGCCTCTGGCAACAAAAATACAAAATCTTATGGAAATCCCTCTTGCAGTTAAAGATTGGACAGCTGAACGAAATAGTTAATAGTTCAACTCTCCTTTACTGGCCTTATAATTATAATTTGCATCTTTATTACAAAACTTGACCAAACACAAATAGAAGAATTGTTTAAAAATACAATCTCATAAGGAATACAAATGCCGGTTGTTAATGAGGATCTTGAAAAAGAATTAACATACGTGACTAATCCCTCAGAGGAGTCTCATATCCGATCGCTCTGGGATAATGCTGATCCACTAATGCAGAAAATTTCCGTGAACCTTATACACGGAAATAACAACGAAGTATACGAGTTGACCAAGGAAGCGTTAGATAAAGGATTCAGCGCGAACACCGTGCTAGATGATGGTCTGATCGCAGGAATGGCTATAGTAGGAGTCAAATTCAGAGACAACATAATCTTTGTACCTGAAGTACTTGTTGCTGCCAGGGCCATGAAAGCTGGAATGGAGCATGTTGAGCCTATTCTTTCCGCTTCCGGAGTAGAACCTATGGGTACTATAATCATGGGAACTGTCAAAGGCGATCTCCATGATATCGGTAAAAACCTTTGCATAATGATGCTTAGAGGAGCAGGATTTACAGTCGTTGACCTCGGAGTTGATACCTCTGCAGATGAATTTATTGAGGCCTTAGAAGAAAATGATGCAAGTGTTCTAGGAATGTCGGCTCTGTTAACTACGACCATGCCTAATATGGGAAGAACCATCGAAGCCATAGAGGAAGTGGAAATGAGAGACTTGGTCAAAGTAATGGTTGGAGGGGCCCCGCTTTCACAGGAGTTCGCAGATGACATGGGAGCGGACGGTTACGGAAAAGACGCTATAGAATGCGTTGATTTAGCAAAATCATTTCTGGGCCTTGGGCAAGAAACTGGCGTCGCTTCCTAAACAAAAAGGACTCATAAAGTGCCAGACAATATCGGCGATAACGAGCCACAGTTTGACAAGGAAAAATATGCTGCCAGCCTAACAAGACTGGACAGCATATTTAGAAATATATCTAAATCCGTTACCGAAATCTCCAAGTCTCGCTGCCCCTACAAAAATGTGCAGGACAGATGCACAGCAAAATTTGGCTGCAGAAACCAAAATATAAAGGTTCCGCCTGGAGAGATGTATATTTGCGTGGGTAGTGATGATTTAGATTATCGTGATGCTTGGGAGTCTGAAACACCGATAGTTTGAGTTATATCACCTCTAATCAAACTAACACTGTGTACCGTGGTTGTTCGCCATTCTATAAGCAGGTTCCTCGACTTTTCCCTTCATCAATCTGTATTCTCAATTTATTATTGATTTCATTTGTTAGGATTGAGTCATGTCTCCAGTAATAGCTGATGGCCGAAAGGTCCAATATAAAGAGAAAAATACTTTATTTGATTACGCGGACTCCCTTGATGTCCGGGTACCCACCTCATGCGGACGAACAGGAGAATGTCACGAATGCATAGTTGAGATCAAAAATGGTATGAACTCATTAAATCCCATTACCAAGCATGAGGAGTTTCTTAGGGGTAACTATAGACTTGCCTGTAGAACTAGGTTGGAGGACCCACACGCAATAGTGGAATTTGCCACACTTAGAAGACAGCCACGCATTTTGTCTGAAAGCATAAATAGAAAAGTCCCACTAGATACCAGGGTAATCAAAGAGAACGATAATGTTGTTTTGGACGGGAAAATCATCGATAGATACAGAGGAGGTATCTATGGAATAGCTGGAGACATAGGTACTACAACAGTCGTTTTAAACTTGGTTGACTTGGAATCAGGTGAAATAATTCAAACCTCCTCATTTGAAAATCCCCAGAGATTTGGGGGAGGCGACGTTATGAACCGTATCTCTTATGATGGAGGAGCGTTTCACGGAGAATTAAAGCAAGTAATGCTCTCATCTATCAATTTCGAAATTGGTGCGATGACTCGAAATCCTAATTGGAAATCCCTTCATAGACGATGCATTTATGACGTAGTACTGGTAGGAAACACAACAATGAGGGACCTGCTATATGGGATAGACGTCCAACCTGTCGGCCAAAAACCTTATAAATCATTAATTCAAACGGAATTTGAAAACAAGGAGCGTGATTCCACAGCAATAGAATGCTCAGCTGCCGACATCGGTTTAAGAGTACACCCCAAAGCGAATGTATACAGTGGACCGCTAGTAGGATCGCATGTTGGAACTGATGTAGCAGCCGATATGTTGGCTATTGGAATGGATAAAGCAAAATCTCCAAGAATGCTCGTAGACATTGGCACAAATACTGAGGTCGTTATCGGAGATAATTCCGGGATGGTAACTGCCTCCTGCCCTGCTGGCCCCGCTTTTGAAGGTGGGGAGGTAACCTACGGTATGCCCGGATACGATGGAGCAGTGGAAGCAGTTACCATTCATGAAGGGAAGGTAAGTATCTCCACTATCGGCGATGTGGAAGTAGAAGGTATCTGTGGCTCCGGGCTAGTAGATCTCCTTTCTGAATTACGTAGAACGGAAACTATGGACGAACTTGGAAAATATTCAAATGATTCCAATCAATTCGCCTTCGCTGCTGACCGAGAAATGTACCTTTATAGATCCGACATAAGTGCTTTAGCCCAGGCTAAATCTGCGAATTATTCAGGACAGTTCATAGCCATGAGGCATTTCGGAAAATCAATAGAAGACTTAGAAGCTCTATATCTTGCGGGGGGATTTGCAAACTATATAAATGCTGATAACGCGAAAGCGATTGGATTCATAGCAGACTTCCCCACAGAAAAGATATCCAAAGTGGGGAATGCCTCACTGGAAGGAGCAACCATTATGCTCAAATCCGTCTCCTCAAGACGGTCCATAGAAAAACTGGTAAGAAAAGTTGAACACATAGAATTGGAAACAACACCTGACTTTTTTGATATTTTTGTCGAAGGATGTTTGTTCAAACCCATGCCACAAGAAATTTTTTGAAGCTGCCAGTCATAAAAGGGGTTATCTCATGAGTTGGAAGGTATTAATAACAGATCATGTCTGGCCGAATACAGATCCAGAAAGAAAAGTGCTAGAGGCTGCAGGTGCGGAAGTTTTGATATCGCCAGATGGTGAGGAAAGTACGCTTATTGAACTTTCAAAAGATGTTGATGCAATTATGACATGCTTCGCTCAAGTTACCGAAAATGTTGTACGAGCAGCTACAAAATGTGTTGTTATAGGAAGATTTGGGGTTGGAACAGATAACATCGCTGTTGATACAGCCACAGAGCTAGGTATAGCGGTAACCTACGTACCCGATTATTGTATTGATGAGGTTTCAGACCATGTCATAGCCATGATGAACACCTGGAACAGAAAAATCAGTTTATTTGACCAGTCTGTTAAGAGAGACGGATGGGGACATCTAGGTTTAACGATGCGAATCATGCGACTAAGAGGAAAAACAATTGGAATAGTCGGATTTGGAAGAATCGGTCAGGCAGTGGCGCAAAAAGCCGCGGCCTTCGGAATGAACATACTAGCATCTGATCCGGTTATATCTAAAGCAACAGCTGAAGAACATGGAGCGAGATTAGTTGACATGCAGGAACTACTCACAAGTTCGGACTTCGTGACTTTACATGCACCTTTGATTCCCTCAACACACCACCTTATCGGAGAATCAGAACTGAATTCAATGAAAGAAGAGGCTTTTTTGATTAACGCCGCCAGGGGGCCTTTGATTGATGAACAGGCCCTACACAAAGCACTGAACGACGGAAGTATCGCTGGTGCAGGCCTTGATGTGATGGAAGATAATGTACCTCCCAAAGACCATCCTCTTCTACAACTCGATAACGTAATAGTAACCCCGCACACAGCATTTTTTTCCCAAGAATCAACTCTGGAGCTTGAAGAACGCGCAGCTTCTGAAGTTGTGAATGTTTACCAGGGACTGATGCCAGATAACCTTTTTAATGGGGACGTCCTAGACCATCCATCACCCCGCAGAAAATTACAGGAATAATTTATTCTTTTGATTTCTGTACTAGCATGGATCCCATGAGGTCAAAGTGAAGTTGTGAATAGCACAACAGAATTATATTGGCTGGTAAATCTGTTTTTTTACGAACTCTACAATTGTGTCTAAAGCTATAGTACTGGCCTGAACAAAGGGATATCCATACGCTCCTGTACTGATACTGGGGAAAGCTATGCTCTTAATAGCATGGTCTTTTGCCAAGTTAAGAGAGTTTCTATAGCAGGATTGAAGTAGCTGAGCTTCTCCGTCATTGCCTCCCATCCACACAGGTCCCACCGTGTGAATTATCATGTTGGCCCTCAGTTTATACCCTTTGGTATGCCTCGCTTCGCCAACCGAACAACCACCAAATGATTTACATTCATACAATAGCTCTGGACCAGCTTCGCGATGTATTGCGCCATCGACACTTCCCTCCTCGGAGGGAAGTGTTAGCCGCGTTTACTATGGCATAGACTTCTAACTCTGTGATATCTCCGAGGGTAACTTGAACTCGTTTACTAATCGACTGATTCATATATGACGGCCTGCAAGCTATATCATCGAAATACTTTGTCCACCGTCAATGACAATACATGAGCCTGTTATTAACCCAGACCTATTTGAAGCCAAGAATGCGACAAGATCTCCCAATGGTTCCGGCCATCCAAACCTACCCATTGGCAAGTTATCGCTGATAAAGCCCTCCACCACATCAGGAGAATTTTCATTCTGGAATCTCTCCCAACTCCCTTCAGGAACTTCGATCGAACCGGGAGCAATGGAATTCACCAATATTCCATCTTTAGCCAAAGAAATAGCAGAATGCTTCGTGGCAGCTATTAACGCGGCCTTTGCGGACATATAGGAAATATTACCTCCATACTCCCTTCCGTATATCGAGGCAATATTTATGATTCGACCCCAATTATTTTCCTTCATTTGAGGTATGACAAGTTTCATTAACTCAAATCCCCCAAACAGATTAAGATCAAAAGTTTTTTTGTAGTCTTCAAGACTTGTGCCTTCAATATCTTCTCTTGATAGGGACCCTCCAGCATTGTTGACGAGTATATCTACGGCACCAAGTGATTCACAGACCTCACTATGTAAGGACCCAATATCGGCTGATTCGGTAACGTCAGCGATGATACCTAACGAGTTAACACCGAGTTTCTTAATTTCAGTGACCGTTGAGCTTAATGACCTTTCTGTCCTGCCACAAATAGCTACATCTACACCCTCATGTGCAAGCGCCAAGGCACTTTGCCTCCCAAGTCCCCTGCTCCCGCCTGTAATCAGCGCCACTTTACCTTTTATACCTAGATCCATTTAACAATCTCCTTCTACTCGAAAATGATCTCCGTCAGGATGAGTCTATCTGAAGCAAACCATATATCCAAGAATAGCCATTCTGGCACTCTAAAAAATTCCAATTTGCACGAAATTCATAGACTTGAAAGCTTATACTTCGTCAAACTTATTTCTTGACTGAATAATCTTACTAACCTAGTATTTATTGCTATATGTTGTTGGATCTCCACACTCACTCAATCGCCTCAGACGACTCCAGAGCCAGTGTTGAACAATACGTTCGCTGGGTTGGGGTGCTTCGCAAGAAAGGCCACTGCATCGACGGGTTCGTACTTACTGAGCACCGGCAATTCAATCACGATGTGGATTACTCAACGTTATCAGAGGCAAATGAAATTCTAATTCTCAAAGGATCAGAATTAGATACTGATTGCGGTCACTTTTTGGTTTACGGTGTTACAAAAGAGATTACTGAACAAATAGATTTCTCTAACGTAAATATGCATGCCGAAGATCTCGTGGAAATTTGTGACCAGATGGGGGCAATAGCCATACCAGCTCATCCTGGAAGAAGCGGCATAGGCTTTGCAGAATATTTAGCTGGTGGACGTAAAGGATTTGACACAATCGAGATTGTTGAAGGATTGAATGGATCAAACCGTCCAGGTGAAGGAGAAAAAGCACAAGATCTAATCAAAAGCAAAGGGTATAAATCAATCGGTGGAAGTGATGCGCATATAGTCAGTGCAATAGGAACTTGTATGACTAGGTTCACCGAGGATGTTAAGGATGAATCCGATCTTGTAAATAAGCTTCGTGAAGGTTTATTTAGACCAGTGCGATTGGAAGAATCTAAGGAACAATAAACAAAAATCTCCACAAGGGGAGCGAACTATGACAACTGATGAGGGTATCAAGTATGACCGAAGCCTTTTAGGAGTAGAGCATCCCATTGGGACATTCGATGTGACAAAAAAAATGATAGTGGGATTTGCGAGGTCGACAGGTGAAACCGATACGAAATTCATCGGAACCCCTGACGGCACTGGAGAGGTTGTTGCTCCATCCACGATATGTAATATCTTTGTAAACGGAGTAACAAGGCCTGACATAAATCTGGAATTCGGTGATCTAAGTTTTTTCGCTGGACAATCCATCGAATGCAAATCGGAGATTAAACCTGGAGACACTCTCTCAGCGACGACGCGACTAGAAGAGGTCTATGCAAAAACCGGCAGATCGGGAAAAATGGTGTTTGCTGTATGGCAAACAACGTTTAGTAACCAGAATGATGAAATTGTAGCGCTCGTAAATGAGTCATTTGTACGGAGGAATCGTAGCAAGTGAGCAAAAAAAATATCTACTTTGAAGACGTCGAACTTGGTGACGATATAGGGCCTGTCACGAGAACGGTAAAAAGTGATCAAGTATTCGAATTTGTGTCACTGAGGGAACCTGACCCAAATCCATCTCGGTTTACATCTGAGGAAGCTGCAAAAAAGGAAGGACTTCCTAATGCAATAGTACCTGGGGCCATGAACATTGCTCTAATGTCACAGATACTCACAGATTGGTCCCCAACTGTTTGCCTGAAGAAAATCGATGTGGTCTTCAGGGGGATGGTTCCACATGAGAAGTCTCTTGTTTTCAGCGGAATCGTTACTGATAAAGATGAATCTGGCGACAGTACCGACCTTGAATGTGACATTGTTATGGAAAATCAAGAAGGCGTTAGACTTGTAATAGGGCATGCAGAATTCGCCCTTCCCAGCAGACCGTAAACTCGGTTACGATTGCCATATGATCTCCATACAATTTGAAAAAAGGACTCTTTCAAACGGACTTGACGTGATAGTCCACACAGATAATTCCGTACCCATGGTAGCTGTTAATGTGTGGTACCACGTGGGAGCAAAAAACGAAGAACCTGGCAAAACAGGATTCGCCCACCTTTTTGAACATGTCATGTTTGAAGGGTCTAAAAACCACAATAAAGATTATTTTGAGCCTCTCCAAAAAATAGGTGCCAACATAAATGGCTCCACCACAAGTGACCGAACCAACTACTGGGAAACACTGCCTTCAAACTATATGGATCTAGCTCTCTGGCTAGAATCTGACCGAATGGGGTTCTTACTTGAAGCACTTGACCAGGAAAGATTCGACCTCCAAAGGGACGTGGTCAAAAATGAGCGGAGGCAAAGCTACGAAAATAGGCCATATGGACTAGCATCACTCCAACTTCAAGGCTTATTATTCCCAGCCCCTCATCCATACAGCTGGCCCGTAATCGGTTCCCAAGAAGACCTTGATGCGGCAAGCTTAGATGACGTGAAAGACTTCTTTCGCAGACATTACCATCCTTCGAACGCAAGTCTAACTATCGCTGGAGATGTAAACTCTGAGGAAGCCTTCAGCAGTGTCGAGAAGTATTTCAGCGATATTAGACCAGGTGAAGTTGCCCCTAAACTTCATGAAATACGTTCACCGCTTGTAGGGACAACCTCTGTCACTTTAGAGGACTCCGTTCAACTTCCACGACTATACATGGTGTGGCCCTCCCCAGCTGACTTTACAAATGAACAAGCTGCGCTCGATGTGTTATCTGTGATATTGGCCGACGGAAGAAGTTCCAGGCTTGAAAAAAACCTAGTGTATGAGGCCCAAAAAGCCCATGACGTCAGTGCATTCAATCACGGTCAAGAAATAGCCGGTGAATTTCATTTGATAGCCACAGCAGCACCTGGCATTGAACTCGAAGACATCGAGATTGATTTGCTAAATCATGTTCGAAATATATCCATAACCCCTCCAAGTCAAAATGAGATGGAACGAGCCAGGAATAGAATTGAGAGCTACCACACTCGACAACTCGAAAAAATAGGAGGCTTTGGAGGTAGAGCAGACCAACTAAATTTTTATAGTGTTCTCGGGGGTGATCCAGAACTAATAAACAATGACATAGAACGATACAGATCGATAACCCCTGACGATGTTTCAAAAGCCGCTCTTTCGTTGGGTAACGATATGGTAAGAATGGCAGTCATGCCTAGGACAAGTAAAACTATCTCGGTTTCCAGTCTGGATAGAACCAAAATACCAAAAGAGTCCGGTGTAATATCCTTTTCACCACCGAAGCCCGAAAGAGTAAAACTCTCAAATGGGGACCAAATTCTTTATTTAAATAAGCCTCAACTCCCTATTACAAGCATCGGGGTTCTACTTGGAAATGGAGGCATCAGTGACCCACAAAACACACCAGGCCTCACCAGGTTTACAACAACAATGCTCGGTGAAGGCACTGGAACAAGAAGCAGCTCTCAAATAGCAGAGGAAATTGAATTTTTAGGTTCCAGCCTCTCTCATCGTACTAGTCGAGAATACTCAATAGCCTCGGTCAGTGGCCTATCAAGCCATTTAGGAACAGGAATTGAAATCCTAGCGGATATAATCACTAACTCAACATTCCCTGATAAAGAACTGGAAAGAGTTCGAAATGAAAAAGTGGCTGACCTTAGCACTTTCAAAGATAATGCCGACTTAATTGCTGATATAGCTAGTATGGGAATACTCTTTGGTCAGAATTCCCCCTACGGACACTCAATGTCTGGTTCTGAAAATTCCGTATCACGCGTAACCAAAAAAGATCTCCAGAAACACTACAGGCAAGACATTAGTGAAAATCGAAAATTATTTGTGGCAGTAGGTAGCGAAAAACTTGAGGCAGTCGTAGAAAAAATTGAGACCTCTTTTGCCAACGGAAAAAAACAACCGCCTAAAAATATCTTCGATAACGAAAGTGAAACACACGGGGAACCAGGTATATACATAATAGATAGGCCTGGTGCTCCTCAATCGGTCATACGCGCTGGACACTTAACAGTACCCAGAGATCACAAAGATTTCTTCGCACTCTCATTTGTGAATTATGTTTTAGGTGGAGACTATACAAGTCGACTTAATCTGAACTTGAGACAAGATAAAGGCTATAGCTATGGCTTTTATTCCAGAATCGAGTGGTTGCGAAAAAGATCGGTATGGCTTGCCCGGGGAAGCGTACAAACTGAAGTGACTAAAGAAGCTGTTCAAGAAATTATCGGTGAGTTCTCCAATCTGCATTCAGACAGACCAATTGAAGAAGGTGAGTTTGATAGAGCTAAAGAGGGAATATTGAAAGGGATGCCTTCAAACTTCGAAACCATCTCCCAGATGATGTCTTCTCTGGTTGGAATGTCAGCACATGATCTTCAAGATGACTATTTTCACCACAGTCTTGAATCAATCACGTCTCTTGGCAGAAGTGAGACATTGGATGCAGCTATATCCCATGTGGACCCCAAAAGCCTCATTATTGTGGTGGTAGGAGATAAAGCTAACATAGAAAAAGGATTATCTGAAATAAAGCTTCCTATCACGACGTGTGATATGTATGGTAATCCACTCTAGAAATACGGCAAAATCCCCCCGATCAGTCTTTCAACTTCTCACCTCAAAATTACTATCTTGTGACCCATCCAAGTGTGTTGCATCATTGAGAGATAATACAGACCACCCGCTTTTGTCGAAAACAAACCGTGATATGGCAGTGTTTCCAATTCCTAATCGGTAGGTGAATTTATCATCAAATCCCATAATGTATTGAAAAATAGCCCTACTGGTGTTTCCATGGCCAACTATGGCAACTTTCAAAGAAATAGGTTTCGAAGCCAATTCCCTGTTGTAAATTAACTCATCTTCCAACCAATTCGTAGCTCGCCTCTGAACTTCCCTAATAGATTCTCCATCCGGCCCCACAAAATCTCTTCCCTTTGTTGACATATATGCTCTAACTTCATTAGTCATCACCTCGGATATTAGTTTCCCTCTCCAGCCAGCCACTTGCTGCTCGATTATGGCATCCACTTTATGGAATGATCTGTCTTTTTGTCCCATACCTTCAAGCATCAACTTTGTTGTATGTATAGTTCTGGCAAGACTAGAACTATAGATACGATCAAATTCCCATTCCTGTCTCTTTATCTTTTCCCCAAGAAGATAAGCTTGCTGCTGACCACGAGGCGTTAGTGGAGCATCATAATTGGAACCAGCTGCCATACCTGGCGTAGCGTTGGATTCTGATTCTCCATGCCTAATAAAAAATAAATCACATTTGAAATCTTGATGAATCATATAAAGGCCTCTCCAGTTCATAACTTGAATACAAAGGGGGTTGTCACCCTATAATGTCGCAGAACAAACCCCAACTGGAACATCTAGTGCCAGCCACTAGAAAAGATACGCTTTGTTGAAATATTTGTAAAAGCAAGGAGACATTTAGATATGGGAAACAGGTTGGAAGGCAAGGTGGCCATAGTAACTGGAGGTGGTAGAGGAATTGGGAAAGGAATATCAAAGCTTCTCTCCGAAGAGGGAGCTGCTGTCGTCGTCAATGATAAAGGTACAGAAGTGGACGGGACTGGGTCGTCCAATACGCCTGCCGATATGGTAGTTGAAGAAATAAAGTCTAGCGGAGGCACTGCTGTTCCAAATTATGACGATGTTTCTTTGATGGAAGGCGGAGAATCGGTGGTACAAACTGCCGTCGACGCTTTTGGTAAGGTAGATATCCTTGTCAACTCCGCTGGCTCTCTCAGAGACAGAATGATTTACCAAATGACACCAGAGGATTTTGACTCTGTTGTCAGGAATAATGCAAAAAGTGCATTCACAACAACAAAATTTGCAGCGATTCTGTTCCGGCAACAAAGAAGCGGAAGAATCGTAAACATGACTGCAGATTCTGGACTGGGAGACGTAGGACGTTCAAACTATGCTGCCGCTTCAGAAGCAATTATTGGTCTAACGAGGACGACTGCCAAAGACCTTGGCAAATATGGTGTGACTGCTAATGCGATATCTCCCCTTGCAGAAACTCGTCTATACCCTGGGTCAGTCGAGGAGAAACGCACTAGTGTAGTCGTAGGACCAACAAGAGATCAGAGAGCCGGTATAGGGCCGTCCCCTGAGATCGAAATATGGGAGGGAGATGGATATCCTGACCATCCAGAAAATGTAGCTCCCCTGGCGGTATACCTTTGCACTGACGGGTCCCCGAATATCAATGGATACGTATTAGGTGTAAGAGGGGGAAGTTTATACGTATACTCCAACCCTCAAATTGAAAAAGTTGTTAATAAATGGGGCAATTTCACCATGGAAGAAATGGACACATTGTTTCCCAAAATGATGGGTACTGGATTTTAATTGGAACATTTGTAAGCGTTCGAACACCATCAATACTTAAAATGCACTAATAACGGAGAAACAAACAATGGGTGAGAGAGTAAAAGAAAGAGTAGCTATAGTGACAGGCTCTGGAAGAGGAATTGGTCGAGAGGTGGCCTTATGGTTGGCCAGAGACGGGGCAAAAATAGTTGTCAACGACCTAGGGGGATCAGTAGACGGAAGTGGAGACTCAGCAACTCCTGCAGATCAAGTAGTGGAAGAGATAAAGGCACTGGGAGGGGAAGCAGTGGCATGTTATGACTCTGTTGCGGATTATGAGGGAGCACAAAATATTGTTAAAACCGCAGTGGATAACTTCGGGGGAATAGATATTCTTTGTCACCCCGCTGGAATCTTAAGAGACAGAATGATATTTAACATGACTGAAGAAGAGTGGGATGCTGTTCTTCAGGTACATCTTTACGGGGCTTTTAACATGGTTAGAAGCGTGGCCCCGCATATGGTGAAACAAAATTATGGACGGATCGTACTCTTCTCATCAGGATCTGGACTAGGAGCTTCAGGACAGGCAAATTACGCTGCCGCCAAAGAGGGAATGGTAGGTTTCACCAGGGCGGTAGCTAAAGAACTACATCCGTACGGAATTATGGTAAACGCAGTATATCCAGGTGGCGCTACCAGAATGACCGATACGGTGCCACAAAGCACAACCGAGCTAAGGCAGGCCCAAAGAGAGGCGGCTGGACTACCACCCCAAACAAGACCTACTGAACTGCCCGAAGAAAGTAGAGACCCCGCAAACAACGCCCCCAAAGTTGTTTACTTGTCTTCGGAAGCTGCAGAGGGAATATCTGGCCAAGTATTTGGCACGAGTGGTTGGGCCCTTTCGTTATATTCGCCAAGACATGTCATAAAAAGTATCCATAAGAATGGAAGGTGGACCCTAGATGAATTAGATGACTTGGTTCCGTTTTCTCTGGCAGATGGACTGATAAACCCTGTGCCTGCAGAGCAACCAAGAACATAGAAATCCATAGCCTTTTTACACAATATTGAAAAATATCGAGGTACTATGTATCTGGATTGCAGTTAACCTATGCTAGACTCTGGCTAATATGAATTGGCTTGACGTAATAATAATCATATGCGTTGCGATATCCGTGTTTTGGGGTATTCGCAACGGTCTATTAGGAACTTCATTATTCTTCCTTGGAATGTTGATTGGCTGGTTTATTGCCGGAAGGGTTTCCGAGATGGTTGGAGACTCCTTAAAACTATCCAAAAGTATGGATGCGAGCATAACTGTACTAACGTATTTACTCATCATAAGTATCTCAATAGTACTCACACGTTCGGCCATTAGATTGATAAAACCAGTCTCAACAGTTGTTGACATAGCAACGCTTGGAATTAATAGATTGGCTGGAGTGGCAATAGGACTCCTAACAGGAATCATCATAGGAGCTGTTATTGTTATAGTGATGGCTAGGTTCAGCTATGAATTCGATTTACATGATTCGGTATCTGGGATGGCTCCTGGTCCTAC
>Ga0114933_10001455_pt1 | contig 26300 bp, 16 predicted proteins | sample 4SBtaG_FD_89691 | JGI IMG/M metagenome (GOLD analysis project Ga0114933, IMG submission 89691) | Deep subsurface microbial communities from Kolumbo volcano to uncover new lineages of life (NeLLi) - 4SBTROV12_W25 metaG | ecosystem: Environmental > Aquatic > Marine > Volcanic | place: Kolumbo... | reverse complement strand
CGGGGCCGGGCTCGGGGGCGTCGGGGGCCGGACCGCCGGGCGACGGCTGCGGGGGGGCCTCGGGACCGTCGACAGGAGCGGGGGGGGAGCAGGCGAGGACGAACAGCGCCGGGACGAGGCCGAGGGAGCGGTGCATCCCGCGATGCTACTCGTTCCACCGGTCGTACGCCGCGGACGCGCCCGCCAGCACGATGCCCGTGACCACGCCCAACTCGATCCGCGGGGCCGACGCCAGCGTCGCGACGAACGTGCCCAGGGCGATGAGCGCCGGGCGACGGCCCGAGCGGAGCGTGGCCCGGATCGGCGCGGGCTTCAGCAGCGACGCCGCCGCGCCCATGACGATCGCGGCGAGCACGCACCGAGGCAGCGGCTCCACGAGATCGCTGAACGGCAGGAACAGGAGGACGGCCAGCCCCGTGACCGCGCCTGCGCGCCTCGTGCGCGCGCCCGAGATGCGGTTCAGCGCGCTGCGGGAGAATGAGCCCCCCACCGGGAACCCCCCGATGAAGCCCGCCGAGAGGCTCGCCAGGCCCTGGCTCACGAACTCTGCGTGGGGGTCCCACGGAGCGCCGTCCTCCTCCGCGTAGATCTTGGCGATCGAGGCCGGCTCGGCGAAGCCCACGACCGCGATGATCGCGCTCGGCAGGAGCAGGTCGGGGACGTCGCCCCAGGGCAGGGAGACGTCGAACCGCGGCAGGCCCGCCGGGATCTCGCCGAGGGTGGCCGCCGGCCACTCCCCGAAGACGCTCCAGACGATGCCGACCGCCGCCGCCACCAAGACCCCGGGGAACGCGGAGTGGAGCTTCGGTCCCCCGAACATGAGGGCGAGGGTGACGGTCGCCAGGAGGGCCGCGGCGGGGACCCAGGCGGTGGGGTCCGCGAGGGCCGCCCACGCCCGGTCGAGGATGCCCACGCCCAAGACGTCCACGCCGAGCGCCGAGGGGAGCTGGGAGGCGAGGATGAGGACCGCCGCGCCCGTCGTGAAGCCGCGAGTCACCGGCGGCGTGAGGGCCCCGAGGATGCGGCCCGCCCGCGCGAGCCCCAGGGCGATGCGCATGGCGCCTACGAGGACGGCGAGCACGGCGGCGAGGCCGACGAACTCTCCCGACCCGGGGGCGGCGCGAGGGGCGATGGCGCCGAACACGAGGAGGCTGGTCAGGGCGGTGGGGCCCGTCTGCAGGTACGGCGACGAGGCGAAGAGGGCGGCCAGGATCAGCGGGATGGTGGCCGTGTAGAGCCCGTGATGCGGGGGCAGCCCGGCCAGCTCGGCGTACGCGAGGCTCTGCGGGATGAGCACGAGCGCGACGGTCAAGCCCGCGAACAGGTCCGCGCGCCGGTCCCGGGCCGCGTCGGTCACCCTTCGAGGGCCTGCTCGAGGTCCCGCACGAGATCCTCGCAGGCCTCGACGCCCACCGACAGCCGAACCAGGTCGGGGCCGATGCCCTCGGCGCGACGGACGTCCTCGGGCACCCCCCGGTGCGAGGTGTCCATCGGCCGGGTCGCGAGCGACTCGACGCCCCCGAAGCTGGGCGCCTTCCGGAACAGTCGGAGGCGCGAGAGCATGCCCAAGGCCGCCTCCCCTCCCCCGTCGACCTCGACGCTGAAGAGCCCACCCGCGCCGCCCAGGAGCCGCCGAGCGCGGTCGTGATCGGCGTGCGTCGGCAGCCCGGGGTGGTGCACGACGCGGATCTCGGGGCGCTGCGCCAGTACCCGGGCGACCTCGAGCGCCGTCTCGTTCTGGCGCGTCACGCGCAGCTCGATCGTCGCGAGGCCGCGGCGGAGGCGGGCGCACGCGTCGGGGTCCAACGACCCGCCGAGGTGATCCGCCACCTTCTTCGCGGCGAGCACGCGGGCGTGGTCCCCGACCACCACCCCGGCGACGAGATCGGAGTGCCCGTTCAGATACTTCGTCGCCGAGTGCACCACAAGGTCGTAGCCGTGGTCGAGCGGCCGGAAGTTGAGCGGCGACGCCAGGGTGTTGTCGACGATCGTGACCAGCCCGCGGGCCTTCGAGAACGCCGTGATCCCGGGGTGGTCTCCGACCCGGATCAGCGGGTTGCTGATCGACTCCACGAGCACGGCGGTGGTCCGCTCCGTGACCGCCTCGGACCATCCATCGACGGCGCACGGATCGACGAAGGAGACGTCGATCCCGAGGCGCGGCAGGTCGACGGTGAGGAGGCTGTGGGTGCCTCCGTAGAGCCCTCGGGACGCGAGCACGTGATCGCCCGCCCGCACGACGCTGAAGAGCGCGGTGGACAGCGCGGCCATGCCGCTGCCCAGCACGAGCCCCGCCTCCGCCCCCTCCAGGGCTGTGACGGCCTGCGCCACCGAGCGGGCGTTCGGCGTGTTGTTCAGCCGGATGTACCGCACGTCGTGGTAGTCGCCGCCGGGCGGGTCTTCGTAGATCGCGGAGTGGAAGACGGGCGCCACGACGGCGCCGAGCACGTCGATCCGTCCCGAGTGCACCGCGAGCGTGGCGGGCTGGAGGTCGTCGTCGGTCATGCGCGCACCTCGTCGAGGGCGGATTGGATGGTCTGCACGAGGAAGCTGCGGTCCTCCACCATCAGGAAGTGGGCTCCCTCCCGCGTGAGCAGCCGGAAGTCGCTGTGCGTGAAGCGACCCCAACGCATCGAGTCCTCACGCGACACATACAGGTCGTCCTTGCCGGAGAAGCACGTGATCGGGAACGTGAAGGGGCGCTCGTCCTTGTATCGATACCGCGCCGTCATCTCGAACTCCGCCCTCACCGCGGGCAGCATCAGCGCGCGCAGCTCGGCGCTCTCGAGCAGCGCCTCGGACACCTCGATGTCGAACTGGCGGATCACGTCGGCGAACACCTCGTCGGGTTGCTCGTATGGATTCAGGAACAGGTTGAACCGGGGGGCGCGGCCGAGCATCCGGGCGAGGCGCTCCTCGAACGGACCCCGACGGTTGACTCGATCCGGGGGCCGCGAGCCCGACGAGAACATCGCCAGCGGCTCCCGCGCCCCCCGCCGACGCAGCTCCCGCATGGTCTCGAACATCGTCAGGCCGCCGAGGCAGTGCCCGAAGCAGGCATACGGGCGGTCCAGCAGCGGCTCCATCGCCGGCACGAGGCCGTCCAGGAACGCCCGCATGGTCCGGATCGGGCGCTCCCGGATGCGGTGTAGTCGCCCCGGCGGCTCCACGGCGACCAACTCGATGTCCGGCGACAGGTGCTCGACCCACCCGCGGAAGACCGCCGACCCGCCGCCCGCGAACGGGAAGCAGAAGAGGCGCAGGCGAGGCGCCGCGGTGGGGTTGAGCGGCACCAGCCAGCGACTCCGAAGGGCCGCGTTCGGGGGGGGCGTCGGAGACGGGTGCGGGCCGGCCGACGGAGGGGCCTCCCCTTCCGCCTGCAGCTCGCGGAGGCCGGGGAAGAGATCGTCCACGAGCTCCACGATCGTCGGGCCCGCGATGAGCTTCACGACGGGCACGGGCACCCCGAGCAGGGTCTCGAGCCGGTTCACCAGCGAGACGGACATGAGCGAGTCGAGGCCGAACTCGCTGATCGGGCGGTCGAGGTCCAAGGGTTCGCGGATCTCGAGGGTGGCCATCAGCTGCAGCCGGACGAGCTCGATGATGAGGGGCCGACGGGCGGCCTCCGGGGCCTCGTCGAGCCGCCCGCGGAGCTCCGCCAGGGCCTGGCCGGCGCTCGACCGCTTCTTGGGGCCCACCTCCTGCACGAACGCGTCGTACAGCCGCGGGGGAGGGTCCCACTGCTGAAGGAAGACGCTCCAGTCGGTGACGGTGACGCCGCAGTGCTCGAGGTCGCGGTCCAGCAGCCGATCGAAGACCTCGATGCCGCCTTCGAGGGGGATGTAGCGCGTGCCTCGGGCGCGCCAGATCGCCTCGCCGCGGGCGCCGGACTCGGTCGCCAGGCCTGCGTCCGCCCAGGGCCCCCAGTTGATCGCCGACGCGGGCAACCCTCGCGCCCTCCGAGCCCCCGCGATCGCGTCCAGCACGGCGTTGCCGGCGGTGTAGTTCGCCTGCCCCGCCGAGCCGATGAGGCTGAGGATCGACGAGAAGAGGACGAAGTGGTCCAGATCGAGGTCGCGGGTGTGTCGATCGAGGTGCATCGCCGCCACGATCTTCGGGGCCGTGACCCGCGTGTACTGGTCCTCCGTGAGGCGGGTGATCACGCCGTCGTCCAGCATCCCCGCGCAGTGGAGGACGCCCGCGAGCGGGGGGAGGTCGGCCTCGATCCGGGCGAAGAGCGTGCGCACGTCGTCCTCCCGGACCACGTCGGCGCGGAAGACCCGGACGGTCACCCCCGCGGCGCGCAGCGCCTCCAAGTCCCCCGCCACCCGGGCCGTCGAGCCGCTCCGACTCGTGACGGCCACGAAGCGAGCGCCTCGTTCGACGAGTCTGCGAATCACCTGCAGCCCGAGGAAGCCGAGGCCGCCCGTGACGAGGTACGTGCGATCCCGCCGCACGATCGGCGGATCGCGCTCCGGCGCGGTGGTCGGGACACGCTCCAACCGGGCGACGCGACGGATGCCGTCCCGGATCGCCACCTGGTCCTCGCGGTCGTCCGCGAAGAGCTCGTCCACCACCGCCGCCGAGTCTTCGTCCACCGCCGCGGCGGCGTCCACGGGGTCCTGGTGCGACGGCAGATCGACCGCCCCGCCCCAGAGCCCCGGCACCTCGAGCGCCGCGGCCCGGCCGACGCCCCACAGGCCCGCCGCTTGGGGAGCCTCGGGTCGGTCGTCGAGCGACGTGGACCACACCCCGCGGGTCACCACCCAGGCGCGCAGGCCCGTCCCCGTGACCTCCCGCAGCTCCGAGAGGTCCTGGATCAACGCGACGAGACTCCACCCCCAGCCCGGGTCGGGATCTCCCGGCGGCCCCTCGACGGCCGCGGCGTGCACCACCCCCCGGCACGGCGCTCCCTCCGCGCCGGCCCACGCGGCGAGGACCTCGCGAGACACGGAGGTCCGAGGCCCGAGCGGGGCCACCTCGGAGACCTGGCCGCGGGACACCAGGCCGGCCGCGATGGCCCCGGCGGTCCCCTGAGGATCGCCGAGCACCAGCCATCGCCCCGGATCGAAGGACGGTCGCGGGGCGTGCGCAGGCGGCACCGCGCCGACGTCTCGCCACACGACCCGGACGAGCCAGTCCCGGACGTCGTCGAGCGCCTTCGGGCGGAGGACCTCCTGGGAGAGGCGCCGGAGGTTCAGCCCCAGGATCTCTGCGACCGGGGCGCCGTCGGGGGAGTGCACACGCACGTCGACGGTGAGCGTCCCGTCGGACCCTGCCGGGGCGGCGAGGCGTCGAAGCCGGGCCTTCACGGGGCCTCGGTGGGCGGCATGGACGACGAACCGGCGGACGGAGATCGGCAGCCAGGCAGGGGGCGGCGGGGCCCACGCCGAGTCGGGCGGAGCCGCCTCCGCGAGCGCCGAGTAGGCGTGCAGGCAGGCGTCCAGCACGGACGGGTGGAGGGGCCCGATCGCCCCGACGTCGCCGTCCACCTCGACCACCAGCTCGTCGGCCCCCGCCCGGAGGGAGCGGATCCGTCGGAAGGCCGGCCCGTACTCGAGCCCGTGGCCCTGGAGGGCCCGGTAGAACGGGTCGACGGCCACCGGCGCCGGGCACCGCAGGTCGATCCCCTCGTCCCAGTCGGCGGCCTCGCGGCGCGACCTCTCGAGCGCCAAGGACATGCGCGCGTGGAGCCGCCAGTCCTCGGGGCCGTGGTCCGCCGTGGACAGGAGCTGGAACGAGGCGCGCTCGGGGCCCTCGGGCGTGAGCACCGCGTGGACCACCCGCGCACCGTCCTCGGGGAGGACCATCGCCTCGCCGTGAACCAGGTCCTCGACCGCGACGGTCGGCGACCCGAAGTGCGCGGCCGCCGCGGCGCGCGCGACCTCGAGCGCCACGGTCGTGGGCAGCACGGCCATGCCGTACATGCGGTGGTCTCGCAGGGAGGGGAGGTCCTCCAGCGTGTAGTGCGCCTCGAACTGCACGTCGTCGAGGCTGGACCGCAGCCGTCGGCCCAACAGCGGGTGCCCCGTGTCCTCCCCGGCTGCGCGACGGGAACGCGAGGGGCCCAGCGCATGCACGGTGCGCGCGAACGGGTAGGTCGGCAGCCGCGCCCGCCTCCGGGGGCCGTCGAAGAAGGCCGCCCAGTCGAGGTCCCTCCCCTCGCCGTGCAGCACCTGAGCCGCGCCCACCAAGGCTCGGGCGTCCCCCCGGCGGGGGTCGAGGGACGGCACGAGCGCGGCGTCCAGGTCCGGCAGGCCGCGACGGGCGAGGCCCAGCAACGTCGAGGACGGCCCGATCTCCAGGACCGCTCCGCACCGAGCGGCGCCCAAACGCTCGAGCACGGCGTCGAACCGCACCGCGGCGCGGGTGTGCCGGACCCAATAGTCGGCGCCCACGGCCTCGTCGACGGGGGCGCCGGTGGTCTCCGAGATCCACGGGATGGTCGGCTGCCGGAACGCGATCTCGGCCGCTGCGCTGCGGAGCTCCTCCAGCGCCGGGTCCATGCGGAAGGAGTGGAACGCGTCCGACACCTCCAGCCGTCGACTCGGGAGCCCGACTTGCTCCAGGACCCCGCACACCTCGATCACGGCGTCCTCATCCCCGGACACCACGACCGCGTCGGGGCCGTTCCGCACGCCGATCTCCACCCGGCGCCCGCGGATCGCGCGCTCGACATCGTCGACGGGACCGAACACCGCCGCCATCGCTCCGCCCGACGGCAGCCCCCCCATCGCGAGGCCCCGGCGTCCGATCAACCTCGCGGCGTCCGCTCGACCCACGACCCCGGCGGCCACTGCGGCCGCGAAGGCGCCGACGCTGTGCCCGGCGACGAAGTCCGGCCGCACACCCCAGGCGCTCCACTGGGCGACCAGCCCCACCTGCAACGCGAACAGCGCGGGCTGGGTCCACTCGGTCCGATCGAGCAGGGCCGCCTCGGGAGAGTCGGCGGGGGCGAACAGGACGTCCGGCAGGGGGCGGCGCAGGATCGGGCGGAGGGCCTCGGTCACCTCGTCGAGGGCCGCGCGGAACGCCTCGGACCGGGCGTACAGTTCCCGGCCCATCTGCGGTCGCTGAGCCCCCTGCCCCGTGAACAGGAACGCCAGGGGACGATCTCCCCGGGCGGTCGCCCGCGCCCGATGGACGCCCGGGTGGTCCCGGCCCGTCGCCGCCGCGGTGAGCCCCGCGACGAGCTCGTCTCGGTCGGCGGCCGCCACCGTCAGTCGCCGACGGGCGCGGCTTCGTCCGACGACGCTGGTCCAGCACGCCTCCCCCGGATCGCCCGTCTCGAAGCGCTGCGCGTAGGCCCCGGCGAGGGCCGCCAGCGCCTCGTCCGTGGGAGCGTCCACGGCGGCGAGGTGCAGCCCGAGGGCGGCCGGCCGGTCCGGGACCTCCGGCGCGGCGCGCGGGGGCGGCTCCTCCAATACGGCGAACGCGTTCGTTCCGCCGAGGCCCAGCGAGTTCAGCCCGGCCCTGCGCGGGCCCGGGAGAGGCCAGTCCCGCAGCTCGGTGTTCACGAAGAAGGGGCTCCGACGGAAGTCGATCCGCGGGTTTGGCGACTCGAAGTTCAGGCTCGGAGGCACCACCCCGTGGCGGAGCGCGAGCGCGGTCTTGATGAGGCTCGCCATGCCCGCGGCCTGCTCGAGGTGACCGATGTTCGTCTTCACGGATCCGATGGCGCAGAAGCGGCGCTTCTTCGTCGACGCTCGAAACGCCCGCGTCAGGGCCTGCACCTCCAGCGGATCGCCCACGGCGGTGCCGGTGCCGTGGCACTCGACGTACCCGAGGGTGTCGGCCGGCACGTCCGCCAGGGTCATGGCCTCGACCATGGCCCGCACCTGCCCCGGCACCGAGCTGGCGGTGTAGGAGACCTTCTCGCGGCCGTCGTTGTTGAGCGCGGTGGCCCGCACGACGGCGTGGATCGGATCCCCGTCGGCCAGGGCGTCGGCCAGGGGCTTGAGCACGACGACCCCGGCCCCGGACCCGAAGATCGTCCCCTGGGCCCCCGCGTCGAACGCGCGGCAGTGCCCGTCGGGGCTCAGGATGTCCCCCTTCTCCATGCGGTAGCCCGCGATCTGCGGGAAGCGCACCGTGGACGCGCCCGCGAGGGCGAGGTCGCACTCCCCGTCGAGCACGCTGCGGCACGCGAGGTGGAGCGCGACGATCGACGTGGAGCAGGCGGTCTGCACGTTGACGCTGGGGCCGCGGAGGTCCATCCGGTAGGAGGCGCGCGTGGCGAGGAAGTCCTTGTCGTTCCCCAGGTGGGCGAGCGACCCCGTGGCCCCGACCAGCTCCGGGTGGGACTCCTGGTGCGCGACGAGCCAGCTGGTGACCACGCCCCCGGTGCCCGCGAAGCAGCCGGTCACGCCCTCATGCGCGTCCGGGGCCAGGCCCGCGTCCTCGAGGGCGGCCCACGCGACCTCCAGGAAGATGCGCTGCTGGGGATCCATGAGGCGGGCCTCGCGAGGCGAGTACCCGAAGAAGGCGGCGTCGAAGGCCTCGGCGTGCTCCAGCACCGGGGACGCCTTGACGTAGTCGGGGTCGGCGACGTCCGCGGGCGACACCCCCGCGGCGAGCAGCTCCTGGTCCTCGAAGAACCGGACCGACTCCACGCCCGCCGTCAGGTTCCTCCAGAACGCGTCCGCGTCCTCCGCCCCCGGAAACCGGCAGGCGAGGCCGACGATCGCGACTCCGGAAGGTTCGCTCACACGCTCCCCTGTCGGGCCTTTCGCTTCGCCGCGCGGGCGGCCGCCTCGTTCGCCGCCGTGTCGACCTGCGGGCCCTCCCCCGCCAGGAAGCGGACGTACGCCTGCACCAGATCCTTCACGGTCCGCACGGACGTGATCGGCACCAACTCCCGGAACGGATCGGCTTCGAGTTCTACTTCAAGGATCGTCACCAACTCAGCGAGATCCAACGAGGACAGCCCGAGGTCATCCCCCAGCCGGGCGGCGCCGACCACGGCGTCGGGCTCCAGGGGGGCCTCCCGGTCCTCCGCGTCCTCGAGGAGCGCCGTCAGCTCCTCGACCACCACCTGTTCGATGTCGTCGTTCTGCATGTGCGTCCTCAGCAGGTGATGCCGCCGTCCACGGCGAGGGTCTGGCCCGTCACGAAGCGCGCCCCGTCGGAGAGCAGGAACAGGACCACGTCCGCGATCTCGTCGGGGGTCCCCAGGCGTCCGAGGGGCGTGCGTCGACTGATCCGCGCGCGGTCGGCGTCGGTGAGGTCCTGGGTCATGTCCGACTCGAAGTACCCCGGCGCCACCGAGTTCACGCGGATGTTGCGCGGCCCCAGCTCCCGGGCGAGGGACCGCGTCAGGCCGTCCAGGCCGGCCTTCGTGGCGCTGTACACCGTCACCCCCGCGTGGCCGCGCAGGGCGTTGACGGAGCTGATGTTGACGATGCTCCCCCGCCGTCGCCGAAGCATGTGGCGCGACGCCGCCTGGGCGAGAAACAGGGCCCCGTTGAGGTTCACGGCGACGCCCCGCTCGATGTCGGCCGGGCGCATCGTCGCGAGCAGTCCGTCGACGGCGACCCCGGCGTTGTTCACAGCCGCGTCCAGGCGGCCCCACCGCTTCGCCACGGAGGTGACGAACGAGCGCACCGAGTCCGCGTCGGACCCGTCCACGGACTCCCAATGAAACCGGGGATCTTCCCCTGCTCCCTCGTCCTCCACTTTCGCTTCGACGAAGGGCGTCGACGATCGGGAGAACGCGGCGACCGTCCAGCCGGAGTCCAAGCAGCGCTGGGCGAGCACGGCCCCGAGCCCGCGGCTGCCGCCGCTGATCACCACGACGGGGCGCTCGGTCACGCCTCGCTCCGCCGCGTCTTCTTGAACCGCGCGTTGTGCAGCTCGCCCTGCACCACCTCCACCTGCACGGGCACCTTGAAGGGCTCGAGGCGCCCCCGGCAGAACCGCCGAATCCGTCGACGCAGCGCCCGCCGGTCCTCGGGCTCATCGAGGCTCAGCCGCGCGGTCACCACCTGCCCGGTCACGGCGTTGGCGCGCCCTGCGACCGAAGCGTCCCGGACCCCGTCCATCTCCAGCAGCACACTCTCCACCTCGGCGGCGTACACCTTCTCGCCGCCCACGTTGATGATGTCCGTCTCGCGCCCGAGGATGCGGAGGTAGTCGCCGTCGACCTGCACGCGGTCGCCCGTGTCGAACCACCCCTCGTCGTCGAAGGGCGACGGCGCGTTGAGGTAGCCGAGCATGGCGGCCCGAGCCTTGATCCGCAGCGTGCCGTCGACGACCTTCGTCTCGTAGCCGTCGCCGCCCACGCGGACCCAGAGCGACCCGGAGTCCCGACTGCGCGTCCGCAGGATGCCGAGCTCCGAGAGCCCGTACGTCTGCTTCAGCCGCACGCTCGGCAGGGCCGCGTGCAGGTGCGTGAGTGTCGACTCCGGCATGGGCTCGGTGCCGTAGGTGACGAGCTCCAGAGAGCCGATGTCGAACGCCCGGTGCGCCTCGGAGATCAGGAGCATGTTCAGAAACGTCGGCGTGGTCGGGAGCAGCTCGACTCCGTGGCGCTCGATGGCGGCGCATACGGCCCGCGGGTTGCGGTCTCGCAAAGGCACCACGGTCCCGCCATTGCTCAAGAGATACATCAGGGTATTGATTCCACCGATGTGATCCAACAGCAGAAACGTGAGCGCGACGAACCCACGTCTCTGCTCGCGGAACTTCTCCACGAGGTGCTCGAAGTTCAGGAGCGAGGCCTTCGCGCGACCCGTGGACCCGGAGCTGAACAGCACGAGGCCGGGGGCGCCCTCGGCGCGGATCCGAGCGAGCAGAGGGTGAGGCTCGTGGACGTCCGGGCGGCGCTCGATGCGCTCCAGTACGTCGCCGTCGAAGTGGAGGACGGCCTGCGCACGGGCCGTGTCCAGGAAGGACGGGAGCCGGTCCCCCACCGCTGCGGTGAGGGGGACGGCCACGCGGCCGCCGACGAGGAGCGCGAGCAGGGCCGCGACGGTGGACGGCCCGTAGTCGCCGTGGATCGCCACCACCGACCCTGCGCCGAGGCCTTCGGCCGAGAGGTGTCTGTCCCATTCGTCGACCGAGCGCGCGAGGGCTGCGTAGGACACGGCGTCGACCCCCTCCACGAGGGCGGGGCGGTCCCCGAAACTCGCGAGGCGGTCGCGCAGCCAATGGGTCGTCATGGAGATGGATGCGGTTGAGCGGACCCCCCGAGGGGCGGGCTCAGGCCTCTTCGTCCTGCTGGGCGGCCAGGTCCGTGGAGAGCGTCTCGATGGCGGAGTCGAGCATGTCCAGATAGGACGCCACCATCGCGCGGTGGCGCTCCATCAGCTTCAAGCGGGCGGCGCGATCGAGCTGCAGAAACGCCGTCCACGGCTGCGTCATCTGCCCGAACATCTTCTGCATCTCGTCGAAGGCCGCGGACGTCCCGTCGTCGTCCTCCGCGTCGCCCGAGTCGTCGCGGGAAGCCTGGGGGCCGCCCATCCCGCCGCCCATCCCGGGCATCGTCATCCCCTCGGGCATGAACTCGCGCATGTTCTCGAACATGGCGGCCTGCGCCTTCTGGGCACGCCCGGCGGCGTCCTGCAGCGCGTCCATCATCGCGCGACCGGGGCCGCCCTCGCGGTCCCCACCCCACATCTTGTCCATGACCTCGGACATGAACGACATCGGGTTCTGATTCTGGTCGCGTTCATCCATGGCTGCTCCCGTGCTCCGACTCGTTCACTCGATGGACCGCGCGATGCGCGTGCCGAGATCCGCCAGGCGAATCGGGGGATGGTACCCGCGAACGGCGGCGCGCGAGACCCAAGCGGGCAACGACCACGCGCCGCCCCGGGTGCCGTGCGGGACGCCCGGGGCCTCGTTGGGCTCGGCGATCGTGAGGATGCCGCCTTCGATCTTCGGACCGGCCGGGTCGAACGCCTCGAGGATCCAGTCGCGGACGCCGCCCGCCATGCCGCGCACGCCGTAGGGGCTCTCGTCGATGGGGTAGGAGTCCACCGGCTGGGGCGACGGAGCGTCGGGTCGGCTCTCGACCGTCAGGCAGCGGCTCGGGTCGTGCACGTCCCCCCAGGGCAGGAAGCGGCGGTCGGTGCCGCGACAGGCCTTCTCCCATTCGAGCTCCGAGACCAGCCGCCAGGGTTGCCCGGTGGTCTCCGCCGTCCACTTCGCGAACGCGAGGGCGCCGGACCACTCGATGTTGAACACGGGCCAATCGAGCTGCCAGACCTTGCCGTCGGGGGTGGTCTGGACCTCGAAGCCGCCGGCGTCGTTCCGGGCGTACAGCGAGGCGCCCAGCTCCCCGTCCTGGCCCGGCTCCCGAGGCGCGTGCACCAGCGCCTCATCCTCGCGCCCGGCGGCCACGAGCCCGTCCAGGAACGCGATGTACTCGCGGTTGGTGACCGGGAACCTGCGGATGACGAACCCGTCGACCCAGAGGTCGCGGCCCGGGAGTGATCCCATCCCCTGCGGGTCGCCCCCGAGGGGCGCGAAGCCGGCGGGGACGTAGACGTCGTGCTCGCCCATCCGGGAGGCCGGCGGGAGGTGGATGGGGTGAGGGTCCGCGCTCCCCGGGCGGACGCCGCTCCAGTGGCCGCCGCGGTCGATGCGGATGGGGTACCGGACCGTCGCCCGGCCCTCGGCCGAGAGCTCGACGATGTAGGCGCCCATGTCCACGGGGACCGAGACCAGCGGCGTGCGGCCCAGGTCGCGCAGGGGCGTGGTGACGAGGCGACGTCGTCGCGTCACGACCTCGAGGAGTCGGGCGGTGGCGCCGGGGGGATCGGTGACCAGCGTGAGCCGACCCTCGCCCTTGATGTACTCGTCGTGCCGGCCGCGATCGTGGGCCCGCAGCAGCAGGTCGAACCGCGCCGCGGCGGCCCGGTCCTGGGCGGCTTCGGCGGCGGCGTGCTTGTCCTTGTAGTAGTCCGCGAGCAGGTCGTGGGCCTCCTCGAGATCAGGCACGCGCTCCAGGGCCGACCGCGCGGTCTGGAGGAAGCGGACCTCGTCCAGGTCCGCCCGCGCTTCGAGGGCCGCCGCCGCGTCTTCCTTCTCCCAGCCTCCGGCCTTGTCGTCCTCGGGCGCCGTGTCGGCGACGCCCTCCAGCAGCTTCGCGGCCTCGGCCCGCTCGCCCGCGGCCTCCTTGCGCTGCTCGCCGACCCATCCGATCAGCGTCCTGGCCTCCTCGACCAGCTTGAGCGCGCGCTCCCGCTGAAGAGACCCCTCCAGGAACGCCTCCACGGCGTCGCCGAGCTCGGTCGCGGACGCGTGCCGCTCGTCGCGGTCGAGGGCCACTGCGCGCATGCAGATGTCGGCGATCTCGTCCGGGATCCGGCGCATCGGCGCGACCTCGCGCGGATCCACAGGGGGCCCCGCTTGGGACTTGCGGATGACCTCGTAGGGGTCCTTGTCGCTGTACCCCGGGCGCAGGGTCAGGATCTCGTAGAGGACGATGCCCAGGCTCCACACGTCGCTCCGGGCGTCCAGGGTCCGGAGCTCCCCTCGGCCCTGCTCCGGAGACATGTACCCCGGGGTCCCGATCACGGCTCCGTCCTGCGTCCTCGCCATTCGGATGCGCTCCAGGGAGCCGTCGATGCCGCTCTGGATGTCGGACTGCTCCTCGCGGAGATCTTCGGCGTCGTCGCCCTCCAGGCGCGCCAGGCCCCAGTCCATGACGAGGACCTCGCCGAACTCGCCCATCATGATGTTGGCGGGCTTGATGTCCCGGTGGAGCACGCCGCGGTCGTGGGCGTAGGCCACGGCCCGACAGACCTGGACGAAGGCGTTGAGGAGCTTGTGCCGCGTCCACTCCTTGACCAGCTTGCGCTCGCCCCGGTGCAGGCCCCCGAGGATCTGCCACAGGGAGTTGCCGTCGACCCGCTTCATGATGAAGTAGATGTGACCGTCGGGCGTGGCGCCGATGTCGTGCACCGGCACGATGTTCGGGTGCTCGAGCTGCGACGTGATCTGGGCCTCGCCCACGAAGCGCGCGAGCTGCGCGCTCGAGATCTTCTTCGGGTCGATGATCACCTTGACGGCGACGGTGCGTCGCAGCTCCGGGTCCATCGCCTCGAGGATCCGGCCCATGCCGCCGCGCCCCAGCTCGCCCATCAGCTGGAAGCGGCCGAACTCGGTGAGCTCCCCCGCCTCCGCCGCGGCGCCGCCGACCGTCGGCGGGGCCTCGGAGTCCAAGGTCCGGAGGAGCGGGGAGCCGTCCTCGGAGACCCGCGTGGCGGGCAGCACGATGCCGAGTCGGCTGAGGAGCGCGGACGGGATCAGCGACTCGCGGGTGTGCGCCGTCCCCTCGCTCTCGAGGAGGTCCAACGTCTCGGGAATCTTCGTCGTCAGATCGTGGCTCGTCATCGCTCCCCCATCGGGCCGGCCCCCCCTGGGTTCGGTCCTCGCGCTACTCGGCGGCCTTCTCCTCGGCAGCCTTCTCCCCGGCGGCCTTCTCCTCGGCGGCGGGAGCGTCCGCGGGGGCCTCGGCGGGAGGCGCCTCGGAGGGGGCGTCGGCAGGGGCGGCGTCCGCGGGCGCGGCGCCTCCCTCGGGGCAGATCTCGGCGGCCTTCGCCGCGATCTTCTCGTTCAGCTGCTTCTCGAGCTCGGGCTCCTCGGTGATGTCCTTCGACACCTGGTCGAGCCACTTCTGCTGCGTGCCGTGCTGCGCGATGATCTCCGCGTGAGCCTGGGCCCGCGCCGCGTCGTCGCCCGCCGTGCGCTTGTCCGCGCAGAGCATCTCGGCCTTGATGTTCACGACGTCTTCCTTGCCGAGCCCGCCGCGATCTCCGGGCCCGTCGACGAGGCCCTGAGAGGACGCCGAGGCGTCGCCGCCGGCCGAGGCGTTCCCCACCGGAGCCGCGTCGCCCCCTCCTCCGCCTCCGCCCGAGGGCGCCGCGCCGGCGTCCGTCGGCGGGGGGACGTTCACTTCGGGGGGCGCGCACGCGGTGAGGGCGACGCCCAGGGCCATGACGGCCAACGAATGAATCGTCTTCATGTGTTCCTCCCGGGACCCGTGGTCCCAAGTGTCGATCCTACCAGAACCGGGGCCCCTCAATCGCTCGTGGCTGCCGCCAGCTCCGCCAGCCGAGCCAGCCGCGGGCCCTCGTTCTTCACCATCCAGGGATCCGCCGAGAGGGACGCGTGAGCCCTCTCGAACCACGACCGCGCCTCCGCCGCGCGCCCCAACGCATGAAGGCACTCGGCGATCTCCTCTTCGACGTAGCCGTCGGACCCGCCGTCGGCGTTCCACTCGGCGTGGAGGCGTTCCTGCACCGCGAGGGCCTCCTCGGTCCGGTCCAGGGACCGCAGCGAGCGCGCCACGGCCCACTCGGCGACCCGCCGCGGCCCCGTCTTCCCCTGCTCGAGCCGCAGCGGGACGGCCTTCTCGAAGACGGCGAGCGCCTCCTCGAAGCGACCTGCGTCGTGGTGCGTCCACCCGATGTTGTTGTACAGCGACGCACGCCACCTTCGGGCCGCGTCTCGGGGGGACGACTCGGCCAGCGCGAGGGCCCGCTGGTTCCACTCCAGCGCCTCGTCCCCCGCGACAAGCGCCACCATGTGCGCCGCGTCCACCGCCGGCCCGTCGTCCCCCGACTCTCGCCCACGGGTCCAGGCCTCCTCGAAGAACGGCCTCGCCTCGTCCGGGTGTCCGGACGATCGGAGCGCACGTCCCCGCTCGAGCAGGTACCGCAGCCGCGCCCGGGGATGATCGGCCGCCTCGAGGGCCGCCTCGACGTCGTCGAGCACGGCGTGGGCTTCGTCGAAGCGCGCCTGGAGGCCGAGGGCCCGGGCGACCTGGGTCCGCACCTCCAGCACGAACCCGGCGTCCCCCGCCGCCTCGGCGCGAGGGAGCAGGCTTCGGAACGACTGCTCGCTCCCCTTCGCGTCGCCCCAGTCCCACAGATCGCGGAGGTCGGGGATGCGAGCCAGGGGTGTGCTCCGAGCGGCGCCGATGCGCGTGAACGTGAACGAGAAGCCGCGCCCGTCCGGCCCGGACACGTCCACCTGGAGGCGGTCGTCGTCGGCGAGCGTGTAGGCGATGCGGGTCGGGAAGTCGTGGGCTTCGTTGGTGAAGACGGCGGACGTCCCGCCCCCCTCCGTGAGGAGGAACGTGACCGCGGCCGCGCCCCCGACATAGGCGTCGTAGGCCACGCCGGACTCGGCGGAGTCCCGCAGCGCGAGGAACTCGAACTCCGAGGTGTCCCCCCCACGGATCTCCCGACCGCTGCCCAGCATCGTGCCGCCGTCGGGGACCGTCCAACTCTCTTCCCGCGTGGCGTCGCGGCCGACGGGGGCGCGCCAGGTGCCGGCCAGCCAGGCGAGCTCGCGCACGCGCGCCGGGACGTCCTCGGCGGCCGCGGGTGCGGCGAGGAGCAGGGACAGGCCGGCGACGAGGACGCGCTTCACGAGACCGCCGGGAGCTCGGCCTGGGTGGCCAGGTAGAGCACGTGCATGCCCTCGACGATCTCGAGATCGTCGGGCGGGTTCAGGAGATCCGGCCCGTTGCCGTGCCGCACGCCGATCACGAGCGCGCCGGAGGAGTTCTTGACGTGCGCCGAGAGCGCCCCGAACGGCGTGGGCAGCGCCATGTCCCCGGGGAGCTCGCCCACGAACAGGCTCGGCGAGCGCCACGCGGCCACGCGGGCCAGCACCTCGGCGGTTCCGGGCATCGCGAGCGCGTGCGTCAAGAGCGAGAAGGCCACGCGCCGCGACTCGATGACCTCGTCGACCCCCGCGGCCCGGGCGTGCTCCACGTTCTCCGAGTCGAGGATCTCCCCGACGATGTACAGCGGCGCGCTCCGGGGCACGTGTCCCGTATTGCGCCGGAGGTGCCGACGGATCGTGAACGCCGTGAGGATGGTGGTCGCGTCCGCCTGTTGGGGGGGCATCGCCCGCGATCCCAGGAGCAGGACGGCCTTGGCGTGAGTGATGCGGACCTTCGCGAGCTCCGACTCCTTGGTGGGATCGCCGGAGACCCAACCCACCTCGGGGGGGAGCTCGTGGGGGCGCTCCCCCGGACCGAACAGCAGGATGTCGATCTCGCCTGCATCCAGCTCCTCGAGCAGGGCGTCGAAGAGGAGGCGTGAGCCGCTGTCGTAGCCGCAGACGACCAAGTGAGCGATGTGAGTGGACACGCGGAACTGCTCCTCCCGAATCGTGAGCACGGCACGCAGGAGCGTATTGCCCACGATGCCCGCGAACAGCGCGAGGATGAACATCCCCGACACCATCAAGACACTGCCGAGCGCACGACCGAGGGCCGTGGCGGGCGCGATGTCGCCGAATCCTACGGTGGTGAGCGTCACCAGCGCCCACCACAGACCGTCGCGGAGGGTCTGGACGTCGGGGTTGGCCCCCCGCTCCACCAGCCACGCCGTCGCGCCGCCGAGCAGCGTGCCGACCGCCAACAGCAGGTAGGCCCCGAGGTACAGTACCCGGTTCTCCTGGAACGACCGCAGGACGCCCGCGAAGGGGTCGACGTAGCGGAACAGAGAGCGGGTCCGGATCAGCCTCAGCAGGCGGAGGAGGCGCAGCCCGCGCAGGGCGGGCACGACGGCCACGATCGTGATCAGATCGATGAGCGCGAACGGGGTGAGGGCGAACCGCAGGCGGCCGCGCATGTGCGCCTGGGCACGCTGGGGGATCGAGTAGGCGAAGAAGTCGAGGTCGGGGGGACGGAACGTCGCGAGGCGGAGCACGTACTCGACGACGAACACCGCGAGGACCGCCGCGTCGAGCACGGAGAGGACGCCCTGCGCGACGTGGTCCTCCGGCAGCGCCAGACCCAGGATCACCACCACGATCGAGAGGACGATCAGGGCGTTGATCCACCCGTGGAGCTTCGTATGGGCGGCGGTCCCCTCGCCGTGGAGCGCGGTGCGCAGGGACTCGATCACGCGGACCCCCGACGCGGGAGGGTGACGAGGGTGAGGGCCCCGTCCGGGCACGCGTCGACGCAGAAGCCGCAGGAGATGCAGGGCCCGTCGTCGCTGGTGACGACGCCCGCCTTCACGGCTTCGGCCACGTCCAGGCCCATGGTGCACGCGGACGTGCACGCGGCGCAGTCTCCGCAGTCGCCCCCCGTTCGGCGCACGCGCGCTCCTCCGAAGCGACGCCCCACGACGTCGAGCGCGCCGCCGAGGGGGCAGAGCCAGCGGCACCAGACGCGAGGACCCAGCAGGGGCGCCAGCCCGAGACCCACCACGCCCATGCCGCCGAGGACCACCGCCACACGGTAGCCGTGCTCGAGCACGCGGGCGTCCGGTCCGACCACGACCCCCAGGCGGGACGCCTGGCCGTGGCCCGCCACGGCCACCGCGGCGACGAGCACGACGAGGGAGCCGGCCCGCAGCCGGGTCGCGAGCGGGCCGCGGATCGTCGCGCGCTCGAAGATCACCCCGAGGGTGGAGGCCAGGGCGCCGTACGGGCAGGCCGTCGCGCAGAAAGCCCGCCCCGTCCGCGCGGCGACGACCACCAGGACCACACCCACGGCGACGCTCCCCGCCGTCATCAGCGGCCAGGGCAGGAAGATCGCGAGGACACGCTCGGGCGCGACACCGACCAGCGGGGCGAGAATCCGGGGCGCGACGAACACGCCCAGGACGGTCACGGCCACCAGCCACGGGAGGCGAGCGCGGCGACGGGCTCCGGCGCGAACCGCCACCAAGCCGCCCCCGACGGCGACCACGCCCGCCCACAGCGCGGCGATCCAGAAGCCGGGGTGGACCACGGTGAAGCCGAGGTCCCGCACCAACCAGCTGGGGAACCAGCCCAGGTCCTGCGTGCGTCCGAAGGGCCACCACTGCAGCCGCGCGATCCAGTAACCCCAGGTGCAGACGCCGTCGGTCGGGGTGTCCGCCTTGCACCAGACGCCCGCGTCGAGCACGAAGAGCGCGTAGGCGAGGCCGCCCAGGAGCGGGGCCGCCAGGAGCCCCAAGAGAAGACGCCGCGGTGCACCCGGAGGTACCCGCGGCGTCCGGTCTCTGGTGGAGCCAGGGGGGATCGAACCCCCGACCTCGTGACTGCCAGTCACGCGCTCTCCCAGCTGAGCTATGGCCCCGAACAAGTGTTCGTTCGTTCCGCGACCGTGGTCACGGCGCCGTCTCGTCTCTCGATCTCGACGGCCGCGGGAGGCTAGAGCGCGTCGCAGGACGTGTCAAGACGCCTCCGCGATCACGCCCCGCCCTCCTCACAGGTCCTTCTTCGGACCCTTCTTCTTGGCCTTCGCCTTCTTCTTGGCGGGGGCCTTCTTCTTCTTCTTCTTCGGCTCCACGGCGGCGGCTTCGACCGCGGCAGGCTCGGGATCCGCCGGGGGCTCCTCGACGGGGGCCGCCGCGTCGGTGCTCATGCCCTTCTCGGCGGCCCATGCGTCGAGGTCCTCGCTCGCGGCTCCGGCCTGCTCGGCGACCTCCTCGGCGATCTTCGCCATCTCGGTCTCGTACTCGGCGATCTTCTCGTCCAGGGCCTTCAGCTTCGCGAACGGCTTGTCCAGGTCCGCGTGCGCGACGTCGCCCGACTGGAGCAGCTCGTAGACCTCCTCGCCGAGGCGCTGGAGGAAGTGCTCGCGGTCCTTGCGCAGCTGGAAGACGTCGATGCGGACCTTCCCGAGCTTCGCGCCGCGCACCACCTCCTGCTTGGACTTCAGGAAGATGTCCTTGAGCGAATCGAACAGGCCCGCGGCGCCCTCCACGAGGCTCTCCATCTCCGCGTTGAAGTCGACCTCTTCGGTCCCCTCGGTGCCTTCGGTGCCCTCCGGGGCGTCGGTCTCTTCGCTCATGGCGTGTCTCCTGGCCTCACCTCGGGTGCGCCGGGGCGGGGTCGCGGGATCGTAGGACCGGGGTCGAGGCTGTCAAGCAGCGCTCACTCCGCGTCCGGCCGAACGTCCCAGCCGCGCTTGGCGGCGATCTCGATCGGGCTCAGCTGCACCGTGCCGTCGCCACCGCGGATGTGCAGATCCTGCTGGGGGAACGGGATCTCGACCCCGTGTTCAGCGAACAGCTCGTCGATGCGGAAGCGGAGGTCCGAGGCGATGATGTAGCGGCCGTCGAGATCCCACGTCCACGGCAGGAGCGTGAACACCAGCGCGGAGTCTCCGAAGTCGTCGAAGCGGACCATGGGCCCCGGCGCGGCGAGGATCTGGGGGTGCTCTTCGGCCGCTTGGAGGAGCAGCTTGCGCACGAGCTTGGTGTCGGACCCGTACGCGACGCCGACCCCGAGGTTCAGCCGCACGTGAGGGTTGTCGATGCTCCAGTTGACGACGTGCGAGTTCAGGATCTCCGAGTTCGGGACGATGACGGTGTGGTTGTCGAGGGTGCGGATCACGGTCGCGTAGCTCGAGATGCGCACGACCCGCCCGACGATGCCGCCGACGTCGATCACGCTGTCCACCGACACCGGCCGCGCGACGAGCAGGATGACCCCCGAGATGAAGTTGGCCATCAGGGTCTGCGAGCCGAACCCCAGGCCGATGCCGATGACGCCCGCGAAGACCGTGATGACGCCGGTCCCCACGCCCACCGCGTCGAGGCCGCCGATCGTGCCCAGCGCCATGATCGTGTAGCGCGTGAGCGTGTCGACGGTGGCTCGCATGCCCTTGTCGAGGTCGTACAGCGGATAGACGTGCGCCTGGAGGAGCGCGACGACCCAGCGCGACACGAGGAACGTCGCGCTCACGATGCCGCCCAAGAGCAGGATGGACCCGCCCGAGATGCGGCTGCCGCCCACCGTGAGCAGGGGCCACGTGAGGGCGCTCTTGAGGTTGCCGAACAGGTCGCCGTAACCCCACCCGGAGGCGATCAGGCTCAGCGTCACGAAGACGAACACGAGCATCAGGAGGGGGGCGATGGTGCGGGCCGCGGCCCGGGCGCCCTCCTTCGACAGGGCCAGCCACCCGCCCCCGTTCGGGTACCCCAGCGCGGCCTTCAGCAGCGCGGCCGTGCGGCTGTAGAACCAGGGCGCCAGCAACAGCACCCCGAGCGTGATCAGCCCGCCGCGGACCAAGAAGCCCGCGAGGTTCCAGTACCCGAGGGCATGGAGCCCGTAGACGATGACGGGCCCGGCCGCGAAGACCTGGTACAGCCGCCGGATCCCGGTGCGGAGGATGCCGATCTCCTTCGGCGAGCCGTTGGCGCCGATGACCTCGAGCAGCGCCTGGCGCTGGATCGTCAGCAGCACCCAGTTGACGACGAGCAGGCCGATGAGCAGCTGGCCCATGCGGGCGCGCACGACGGTCGGGTACCCCAGCAGCGGCAGGGCGGACGCGACCACCAGGACCAGCGAGGCGAGGCCGGTCCCGAAGCGCACCAGGCTGCGGAGGTAGCGCGAGGCGCCGACGGTGGTCGCTCCCCGCGGACGGAAGAGGTGGTCCGCGACCGCGACGACCACCGCCGCCGTCACCGGGGCGATCGCTCCGAACGTGAAGAGCGCGAGGAGCGCCGAGGGCAGGGCGTCGGTCCACGCCAGCAGCGCGCACACCCCCGAGGCGGGGAGCACGGGGAGGGCGGCCAGCAGGGCGGCGCGGGCGAGGGCGTCGCCTTGGTCGCGGGGCCGCCACCCCAGCAGGGGGGGAGAGATCCGGCGCGCGAGGACGGTGAGGAGGATCCCGAGGAGGAGGACCCCGAAGAGCAGGCCCCCCGGGGACGTGGGGCCGGTCCCCTCGGGCCGCTTCGCCTGAAGCCGGGAGAGGACGTCGGCGCGCACCCGCTCGCGGTCGGCCAAGAGGTCGCGCGTGTGCGCGATGGCCTGCTCGTAGACCTTCGCATCGAACAGCCCCGTCGACTTGTTCAGGAGCCCTCCCTGTTCGCGCGCGGCGACGTCCTGTCGCCAGGTCTCCCAGCGGTCCAGCTGGAGCCGCACGACGGGGCTCGGCAGCGCGGCCACCTCGGCCGCGACCTCGGCCGTCCGCTCCCGGATCCGGTCGAGCTCCACCTGGCGCTCGAGGCGCGTGACGTCGTTGCGGAGGAGCTCCTCCTTGAGCTCCAGCAGCTCCCGCTCGGCGTCGCTCAGCGGCGGGGGTTCCTCGGGGACCGGCGCCTCGACCTGCTCGCCCTCGACGTCCTCGACGCCTTCGACGTCCTCGAGATCCACCGGCGGCAGGTCCGGGGCGTCCTCCGGGTCCCGCTCGGCGGCGGCCGGGTCCGGATCATCGGCGCGACGCGCGGCGATCTCGACGATCTCCGGCAGCTCCGGCTCCTGCTCGATGAGGACGCGCCGCGCGGCGTCCAGGAGCTCGCGGTACTCCTCGAGGCGGGCCCTGGCGTTGATCAGATCGGCCTCGGTGGCCTCCAGGCGGCTCCTGGCGCGGATGGCCCGGACGCGCAGCTCCTCGACGAACACGTCGATCGCCTCGGTGGTGTTCGCCTCCTCCAGGGGCAGCATGCCGCCGGCTTCGATCACCAGGCGTCGCGCCTGCGTGATCCCGTCGAGGAGGGCGGCCTCGTGGGAGGCGCGAGCTTCGGAGATGCGCTCCAGCAGCTCCTCGAGGGACCGATTCCGGGCGAGGAGATCAGCGACCGCCTGGCGTCGCTCCGGCCCCCCGGTCCGCAGCAGCTCGCGCCGCCGCTTCACCAGCCGCTGCCGATCCGCCCGGACCCCGGCCTGCCTCACCTCCAGCCGCTCGAGGTGCCAGCGCGTCTGGTCCTGCTGGCGCTCCAGCCGGCGGGTGAAGGCCTCCTCCACGTCCTGGAGGCTGCGGATGACGAGCTCGGAGGGGTCCTCGACTACCGGGAGCTCTACGGCGCTGTCGCTCTCCAGCCCCGGCAGGACGAGCTGCCCCGCCGCGGGCGCAGGCAGCAGCGCGACCCCCCCGAGCGCGAGAACGACGAGGACGCGATGGAGCGAAGTCGGCGTACGCACCCGCCGAGGTTAGATCAGTTCGCGCCCGACCACGTGGCGGGGGGTCGAGTCGCGCCCGCGGGCGGCGCCGTCATCTGCAGGACCTCGGCGGCCGATCCGTCGGGCAGCCGCGCCCAACCCCGCCGCTCCCACCGGAACCAGCGGTCGAGCTTCAGCGCGCGATCCTGGACCGAGAGCTCGTCGACTCGGGAGTTGAACCCGTCGCGCAGCCACGTGACGCACCCGCCGTAGTCGTCCCAGTGCCGCGCCGCCTCGGCGGGCTCCATCAGGTTGAAGTGGGACCCCGCCACGCCGGCCTCCCAGAGCGTCTCGTCGTCGGTGATCATGTAGCAGGCGCCCGACGACAAGAACGCCGTGGCGATGCGGTCTTCGCCGGTGCAGCACCGGGCCTCGTGGTCGTCTCCGTCCAGGTAGTAGCGGTCCGCCCAGTCCAGCAGGGCCGCGCCCGAGAGGAGGACCGCGCCCGCGACCCCCGCGCCCGCCAGGACGCGGAGCCCGTTGGTGCCGTCGTCCCAGGCGACGGCGACGCCGGAGGCCATCAGGGGGACCAGCAGGAGGCCGGGGAGCAGGGCGTTCCGGAAGCCGTAGTCGTTGAACGTCGAGAGCCCGACGTGCATGACCCCGAAGGCCGCGACCAGCGCGATCGCCTGCAGCGCGGCCTCCCGGGAGACCCACCATCGCGCCGCGACGACGGCGACGATCGCAGCCGAGCCGGGGATCGAGCTGGGCCCGGGATACCAAGCCAGGATCCCAACCTGTCGGCGGACGGTGTCGATGTACCCCGCGGCGTCGTGGAATCCGCCCTGAGAGGTGAGGTCGCCGCCCCCCAGGAAGAGCGTCGCGCCGAGGAGCGCCACCGTGCCCAGCGCCGGCGTCCAGAACCCGACCGTCTTCACGGCGTCGTGGCGCCCCCAGGACTCCCGCAAGGAGAGCAGCACCAAGAGGAGGGCGGGCGCCAGCAGCCCCCACTCGACGCGCATCGCGACCATCAGCGCGCCGGACGCCCCCGCCGCCGCGAGCAGGACGCCCGACCCCGATCGCCACGCTGCGAGGGCCTGGATGAGGCACAGCGTCGCGACCGCGTAGGGGATCGCGAGGTTGAAGATCGACGCCCCCCAGAACGCGTGGACGGGGTCCACGAGGAGCACCGCCGCCGCCGCGAGGCCCACCGCGGGGCGGCGCGACCAGAGCAGCGCGAACAGGCCCACGCCGACGATCCCGAGCCCCCGGGCGCCGGCGTTGAGGAGCAGCGGATAGAGGAGGTCGGTTCGCTGGAGCACGGCCCCCAGGCCCCAATAGACCCACCGCAGCAGGCTGTAGGTGACGTACGCCTCCCACTCCTCGATCGCGTACGCGGGGCTCTCCATGCCCCAGTAGATGTGCGCGTAGGACCCGGCGTGGCCCAGGGCCTCGTGCCGGGCGAACGTCGGGAACACGAAGAGAGAGACGCACGCCCCGGCTACCCCGAGGAGCGCGAGCGCGACGGCCGTCCGTCGGCTCAGCAGCGGCGCGAGGGCAGCGCGGAGCGGGCGGACGGAGGCGGCGCAGAGGCCCGCCCACAGGAGCGCCTGCCCGAGGGACACCCAGCCGTCGTTCCGGAGGAACCAGTCCCTCACTCGGCGCCCCGGGTCTCGTCCTCGGGCCCGACCCGCGCGGGGGCGCGTCGCCGCGCGACCCCGCGGAGGCGGACCGTCTCGATGTCGCTCTGCTCCGGGCCGCGCAGCAGCTCCACGACGAAGCACGCCCCCGGCCCGTCCACGCCCTCGAGTCGGATCGTGCCGCCCATCGCCTCCGCCAGCTGGAGCGAGACCGACAGCCCCAGCCCGGTCCCCTCCCCCACGTCCTTGGTCGTGAAGAACGGCTCGAACAGGGAGGCCTCGTCTCCGGGAGCGACGCCGCGCCCACGATCACGCACGCGGATCGAGACGTGCTCGTCGCCCGCCGAGGCCCCCGCCTCGATGCGCCCCCGCCCGCCCATGGACTCGCCGGCGTTCACGAAGAGGTTCAGCAGGATCTGCTGGAGCTTGTCGGGGACCGCGAGCACGGCGGGGAGGTCGTCCGGCAGATCCAGCTCGATCAGGATCTCCCCGAAGCGAGGCTGCACGCCGACCAACCCGGCGACGGTGCGCAGCATCGTCGCCATGTCCACGGGCTCCAAGGCTTCGGTCGGGACCTCGCCCCGGCGGCTGTACGCCAAGAGCTCGCCCACGATCCGGTGAATCCGGTCGAGCTCGGATCGGATGCGAGGCAGCAGGTCGGGCCCCAGGCTCCCGTCGGTGTCGCTCTCGAGCAGCTCCGCGAAGCCGATCACGCTCGCGAGGGGGTTCCCCAGCTCGTGGGCGACGCCCGCGGCCAGCCGCCCCACCGTGGCCATCTTCTCCGCGAACACGAGGTCGGCGCGGGCCTTGCGGAGGTCGTCGTTGATGCCGCGCAGCTCCGCGACCCGGGCCTCTCCCTCGGCCTGGAACCGCTCCAGCGCTTCGGCCATCGCGTTGAAGGCCTCCGCCACCTCCCCCAGCTCGTTTCCGGGGCCGGGAGGCAGGCGCGTCTCGAACGAGCCCGCCGCCAGCGCCTCGGTCCCCTCCGCGAGGGCCTCGATCGGCGCGAGGATGCGTCGTCGGAAGAGGGCGAAGCCGAACAGCCCCATCCCCACGGCGCTGACCAGCGTGAAGCCGAGGAGGATCGGGATGGCGGTGCGGTTCAGGGCCCCGAGGAACGGGTCTCCGGCGGGGACGGCGACGCGGACCGCGCCCACGACGGACCGGCCGGAGTCGAGGATCGGGGTCGACGCCGTGGCCCAACTGCGTCCCCGGAACGGCGCTCCCGGGGCGGTCCACTCGCCTCGCACCGTCCGGTGCGTGCCGACGGCCTCTCGCAGGTCCGACGCCGTCACCATCCACTCGGCGCGCCCGAGATCGTCCTCGAGCGACGCGGGCCAGCGCCCCCGCGACGCGACCGGCCGAAAGCCCGGCGTGGTGACCACGGCGAGGACGGCCTGATCGGGAGGCAGCAGGGCGGACTGCAGGGCATCCGAGAAGGGCTCGGCCCGCGCGCTCGGGCCGCCGTGCGTGTAGGCGACGACCTCCATGCGCAGGGCCAGGGCCTGGGCGAGCTCCTCCGCCATCCGCACCCGGGAGATGCCCTCCCGACCCGTATTGACGCGCAGGAGCAGCACCGCGTTCAGCGCGATCGTGACCACCGTGAGGAGGGCGAGGTTGCCGACGACGTCGGCCCAGAGCGTAGTGCGGCCGGCGGCCATGGGCGCAGGATAGGATGCGCGGCATGAGGCCGCGATGTCCCCCCTCGATCCTGGCCCTGCTCGTCGCCGCCGCGTGGGTGTTCGCGGTGCCCGCAGCGCACGCGGACTCGCCCGGCGCGCCCCCCTCGATCCGCGTCGTCGTGACGCTGGATTCGGACCACGACCCCCGCGCCGTGAGCGTCCGTGAGTCCCTGGAATCACTGGACTCTCG
>Ga0114933_10001454_pt1 | contig 26321 bp, 16 predicted proteins | sample 4SBtaG_FD_89691 | JGI IMG/M metagenome (GOLD analysis project Ga0114933, IMG submission 89691) | Deep subsurface microbial communities from Kolumbo volcano to uncover new lineages of life (NeLLi) - 4SBTROV12_W25 metaG | ecosystem: Environmental > Aquatic > Marine > Volcanic | place: Kolumbo... | reverse complement strand
TAGAAAGCCGCTTGAGTTGAAGTTGGCTAATCTACAGGGCGGAATTATAGCAGCCATGAAAGAATCTTGCGAAATAGGTAAGAAAGGCGAGATTCATTTGGAAATAATGGGGGGCATTCGTAAATTACTCAAGACAATCTTAGGTGGAGAGCCTGCCGAACTCAACAACGAGCTAGCCAAAGCTAGGCAGGAGGGGCGGGATAGCACAACAAACAGCATCACCATTACCGCGAAAGAGCTTCGTGAAGCCGTTGAGTTTGTAAATCCAGATGCGGACGATCCCGATCAACAGGAGACAGAAGTTGTTATCTGGTATCGCAAGGAGACCACAACCTCAACTGATGGAGACATCTTGCCGATCGGCTGGTATTGCCACCTTGCAGAATATCCAGAAGAAGGGTGCATTCCATTATCCGCAAGCAAGGAGAACAATGATGGCTAATACATGGGCAGAGGAATTTACTAAGTTCCAGTATAGAAATCCAAAAGCCGCTGCAAAATTAGTATCTGCGATGTGGGAAGCCGTAGCGGAAATGGACGAACCTTTCATGGCGTACTGCCTAACCAGTCTGCATACTGCCTATGCACTGGCTTACTCTTTGGATAGTAACGGCATACCGTTGACCTATAAGGAGACTACAGAATGAACATAACCGAGAGAATTACTAAGTATCTAAGGCAACTTGCTCCTCACGCAGCTAATCGTGAGTCCGCTACGCTGTTAAGGGCGGCTTGCTCAGAGTTAACCACCCTACGGGCAGAGATTGAGAAATCTAACATTGTTATGTTTACAGGGGACGAAATGCCTACGTTTAGTTATGGGATGCCTGTAGATGAACTTACTGAAACCGTTACGCCAGACACGTGCACTGAATTGGTCAAGCTGATTCAAATGGGTGTCTCTTTGCGCGATAACTTAAGCGCACAGCTTGCAGAGATACAGAAGCAAGAGCCAACTCTTTTACAAGCTAGGGTTGTGCATGGAAGTGGCAGATATTCTGCGTGGATTGAGATAGCTAAGGATGATTTGTCAGCACTTGAGCCAGAGAGTTGGGAAACACGCGAACTATACACATCACCACCAGACATACAAGCCATGCTAGATGCTGAATGCGAGAGGTCGGTTTCGTTACAGTTAAGGTTAAATGCTGCGCAAGATGCTTGCAGATTAGCCATGAACGCCTTTAAGCGCAATGAGGCTATTGACTGGAGTATTGTTGAGGCATCTGCAGCCAAACCACTATCTGTCGAAACAGATCATCAGGGTAAGGGGTGAGTGATGGAGCTTATTAAGATGTCCTTTGGTTGGGCTTGCTACCATATAGTTATGATAACCCCATTGTCAGGCAATCCGGTATATATGTGGATGCTGTCATGGGCTGGATATTATGCAAATGCAGAAGGTTGATTAGCGTTTCACTTTGTTGATAATTGGGTAGTAGGTTCATAGTGAGTTCTCTATTTATGGAGGTAAGTGAGTGATGGACGCAACTATAGGTGTGTGGCTGCTAATAGCGGTAAGCGGGAATGGGACCGTTCTCAGCCCTGAATCAAAAATTGCCTACCATACAGAGGATGCGTGCACGATCATCGCTACCCATATCCAAAAATTATTCCCTGAGCTTCTTATTGGCTGCGAAGAAGTGGAACTCGTACCCCTGCTGGGGCTTAGTGTATGAGTGTGGCTAATGATGTCAATGATTGCGGGTGGAGTGTGAGTATTGGGAAGGGTGATTGAGTAGCGCAATCGATTTATTGAGCGTAATATCCTTCGGGTGAGTACGCTACAGTCCATCGGTGCAGTAATATTATTTACGGCAATTTTGACACCGCCGATGCTGGTATTTGCGTTTACCGGCAACCTGTTCTGGATCAATTCACTTTCTGTCAGAATCGCCGAGAGACACCCCAAGATAGAGCAATATCAGATTGCCATTGCATTGACGGTGATCGCTGCTATCTGCGTTAGTTTATTGACGATATTTGTAGATTACTGATCCGCCAGCTGCCGTAGTTTCTCCCGCTGCCTTTCCAAAGTGCGCTCATATCGTTCAGTTTGCAACTTGGTCGGGCTGGTCAGCTTATCGTAGTTGCGTGCCGCCCTACGCATATTGGCTTTTATTTCACTTGCTTGACTTTTTACATCAAACCCTCGATTCGCCCTCATATTCTCTTTTGGATACGCCCCCACTTTAACGCCAATCGCGTTGAGTCCAGCCATTACCGGCGTGCGGACCTCGCCAATCCTATTCTCTTCCCTGGAAATCGACTTCTCAATACCTGACCATGCGTAAGACTGCATACTGCCCTGCTCAAGCCCAAGCGGATTGAACTCACCTGAAGGCAGTTGTACGTTTAACGGATTCGGTAACGGCACGTTCGGCAGCATCCCTTTGAAAAGGTAATCCAAGCGCTTCTCCATATCCTCGGTGAATGTATCTGTCTCCTGGACAAACTTCTTACCGGTGAACAGTGAATAGCCAGAGATCATTTCGCCCAGCAACGGAACCAACCCGCCCGGTGTCGCCCATGGTGGCAATATCGTGGTGCTATTACCCATGTCGGCCAAGTCACCTACCGGCACCCAGCGACGAATATCCAGATAGATAGGCTCATCACCGTCATGGTTCCATGGCATTCTGATCATTTTCGGCACCACACCCCAGACGTTACCGCCCTTATTCTCAGGCAGCAGCTTCCGCTCTTCCTCGTCATCGCCACCCGCAAGCATCGCGCCTATCGTGCTGACTCCATGATAGAAGGCCAGCAATTTAAGCACCTTCCAAGGCTTCGACTTCAAGGTTTTAAGTGCCATAGGAAGTGCTCTGTAGAAGAACGAGATAAACGGCAGGAAGGTATGTCGTGCCGCCTGTATCCATGGAGCATTGATGTCATAGTTCAAGAAGGAATGACGTGCTATTCTACCGGCCTCGATGTCTGACTTACCGTATCGAACCGCTTTCACAAAGGCGGCTAGCCGGAATATAGAATCCTCGAAGTGATATAAGTCCTCCATTTTTTCGGCGTATTTCTTCGCACCTTTGACCGGAACCGTGCTGACCATCGTGATCAGGTGCATCACATGGGACAGAGTATTCATTTCCTTATTGGCTTCATGCTCCCCGATAAGCTCTGACTTAAGCGCATCCAACCCCTTCTTTATTTCATCACGCATCGCCTCATTCGACAGGAACATACCGCCCAGCGCACCAGAATCCTCGAATCGTTGATATAGCTCGCGGTATCCGTCCCGGTTGTTGTATGACCACACTTTCAATGCCTCGGTCAGATCCACCGCGCGCAGATCGTGCCAGTCAGCTATTACGAAGTTTGCCATTACGTTGTTCATGTGTACCGCAGGGGACCATGCGGTTTTACTCTTCTTCCAGAATTGCAGCATCTTCTCATGCGTCCGGCCAAAAGGCTCGATACGAACACCCGAAGTCTGGCGAATATCATTCCATACCGTTGCGGGAATATACAGGCCGGCCAGCGTGCCATATTTCTTGGCTTTGGTATTTGGCACATTTGAGCTCGGAACCTGAACCCACTCGTCTTTCCCGAAGCTACGCAGCATTGATTCACTGGCAACCACCTCCTTGCCGTCAGGATTAACCTTGCCGTACTTCTTTGCAGTCCACTCGAAGAACCTACCTACCTCAACGTCATGCACCATCATTTGAAGCGTCTGAGCAACCGCATAGCGTACTTCGTCCAGCTCGCCCATGCGTTGACGTTCGCCGGGCGTAAAGTCGCGCCATACCACCAGTTTATCGCCTTTAGTTGACCTCACTTCAAAAGCACCGGCATGTACCCAATCCCCGAATTTATCAGGGATGGCTTGTCCGGACGGCCAAAAAACCACCTCACGCAATCTACCTAGTGGCTTGCTTTCCATGCCCGGTAATGAATCCATAGCCTCGGTGCTGGCATCGCGTCGCTCAAAGCGGATTACCTTCTTGCCAACCAGCGACTTGTCAGCCTTACCTTCTTGAGTTTTGCGCCAGAACATCGGGTCGCCGCCAACGTCACTCATATTCACTTCATCGAAGATTCCCCTGCCCTTGTACTGATTGCCTTTGATCTTCAATGCGCGGGCACGCATCATCCTCGAGATTACCCCCTGATTGTCCAGAACGTGCTTGGCATAGGTGCGGTGCAGATAAGCCATGTTGTTGCGCTGGAATGCCTCGTTCGACATCTGGCCAAGCCTTACCGCCTCTTCGCCCAGCGATGATATGAGCTTCTTCAAGGCATCCAGAGTCTTGCGGCTTTCTTCCGGTAGTTGCTCAAGCAATGCCTTCTCTATTTTCTCGCTCGGCTTGACCTGCATCCACTGGTAAGCCACGCGACTTTCGGCACGGGTCAGCCCCGCCAGCATTTCCACCATGCCAGCAGATTTACGGTTCATCGCCGCTTCAGCAGCCTTCATTTCAGACTTACGATCCACATACTCTTCGCCCAGCCCATAGTCAGCAATCATCCCTGCTTTGATCTTTTCAGGCACGAATTCACCAACACGCTCTAAGAGCCTATCAATTTGGGGCTCGATGATTTTATTCCAGCCAATCAGCTTGAACGGTGCGGATACTACCTTATCGGTCAGACTGGTATCTTTTTCCAGACTCGCTGCTTTTGCCATGCGTAACAGGCGAGAGCGTTTCTTGGGACTAGGTGCGGTGCTGTGCAGGATATTCGCGTCGTTTTCGTCGAACGTGCCACGGTTGCCGATGGCTGATTTTATTTGGGTTGGGGAAAAAGCTATCCAGTGCCTCCCATCTTTTGCCCCATCATACCCACCAGCCTTTAGAACTTCCGTCATTGACTCGCCGTTTCCGTTCAGCGCATCTGTTGATAGCCGACCAGAATCCCTAAAATTAGCAACCTTCTCATTAAACCAAACATTTTCGCCATCTAAGTGAAGATTGTTTTTACGCAACTCTTCATTGTACTTCTCAACCATATCTGGCGTAATTTTAGACTTATCGGCAATATATGGATTCTTTATTGCAAGATACACAGGTAGTATTTGCGCACCCTCTGGTATCTGATAGTCATTGCGCCAATCTTCCATATAATGATTTGCATCATCTTTTTCTGGTGAAAAATAGAATCCTTCGTAATTCCCAGCACGGTTTGTTTTTTTGGTTTTAACAAACTCATTACCAACAAATCTGCCGGTCCCATGATAAACAACCAACGGCTTCCCGTTCTCGTCCACCACTTTGCTATCTCCAAACCACTTCTTGAAGGCCGGGGTGTCGGTTTGATTTTGAGAAATCTCTAACGAACTATTTATACCCCTCCTATCACCCTTTGAATACAAAATATCTTCCGTATTGATCTTGTCCGTGACATCGTACTGGCCGTTTTCCCCGAAGGTGATATAGCCATCTTCCTGCATTGTCGTAATCAGGCGTTCGGCACGCGATTTATCAATATTGAGATTGCGCATCAGCATTGAAGCGGATGCCCTGGTGCTCTCCCGGGTAACGTATAAGGCACGGTTGTATAGCGGATCACCAACCGCATCACCTTCGACAGCTTTCTTCATGGTCGCCAGCAAAGACATTATCTGTTCATCAGTGGCATCCCCAGCGGCAGACAGGAATTTTCTGACCGCATCAATAACACGCTGTATGACCGCCCTTAAGTTACCCATCATTGTTGTAGGCACTTTGACACCATAACGGTTTAATATCTCATTATGGTTTCCTGTTATCGTTGCTGCGGCAAGTTCCGCAATAGCCTCATCAGTATGAGCTCTATTATTGTATTTCTCCTTCCGCTCTTTAGCTATTGCCTTACCCAATTGCTTAACAAATCCATTGGTTGCAGCCCTATCAAGCACTTTCGATACTGGCGCACCAAGCATTCTGATTCCACCGTGACCCACGACCTCATGGATTGCCACCCACGCAGCACGGTCAGCATCAGATATATTGTCGGCAAACAAGTAAACTGTTTTGCTTGCAGCGTCATATATGCCCTCAGTATCTTCATCGATCACTCCACCCTTAGAGCTATTGATCGCGTCCATAGTTTCAGGGTCAACATCCGCAACTGAGTTGACGATCTTAATTTTTTGAAATCCGATCCAGCGATTTCGCAATGCTTTGGTTGCCCTCTCTACGTCAGAGACAGATAGCGTCGGGGTGCGGTTAGGTTGTGTGCTGAATAACGGCAATCCTTTTGTGGTTAAGGTGTCGCGCAGGGCTGGGGTGATGGTGATGGAGGGCTGGGACAACGCCATCCCAGATTCATTATAAAAAACATCGTATTCATCTAGCTCGTAAGCCTCATCTAAAACTATGTACTCGCCGCCCTCGCTTTTTCCATAAACAACATCGCCTTTTTCAATGCTTTCGGCAGCATCAGACTCATCAATAGAAATTAAATTCTTATCACCATAAGGCTTTAGGTCAACACTCCCAACCTTGCCCCCGCCTAACTTCTTCATGATGTCATTCGCTACTTGGGGCACTATTTGGTCGTAATAGCCTTTCATGCCTTCGCCACCCACTTTGAGGTCTTGGTCGCGCAGGTCAGCAGAGCCAGTTTCCTCCACTTGCTTAATTGCGGCATTTGCAGCCTCTTTGCCGATATAATCTTCAAGCTCACTAAGGTTGCTGATCGTTTCTGTAATTTTTTTATGGTCGTTTAGATCGTAGGCTTTGACATCCCACGTTCCGTTATCGGATATATTCTTTTTGACAGTGATTTGTTTTATCTGCTTACTTAAATCATACCGCTCTGCCTGCTGCCCCCCTGTTGTCCACGCCACCTTGTCAAAGCCGTTCTCTGCGGCGTAGGCAATCATTCGCTTGAGGGCTAGGGCCGTCCATGATTTAGTGTCGGTTACGAAGGGGGCGAGGGGAACTCCATTGTCGCCACCATAAAGTCTAATAGCACCTGCTTCGCTATCGGCGTGAACAGAGCCTTGCTTTTCACCACTACCATTTCTCACAAGCCACGAACCATCTTCATTTTTAGAAGCGGTAAAGTTTTGCTTAAACCCATCACCCCTACCCTTCTGCCCCCAATCAGACTGAATCTCTTCTATAAACAGCACCTTAAAGCCGTCAGCATCAACCCTTTCATTAAATCGAATGTGGGCTAGGATGTTGGGTTGGGTGAAGTGGGATGATCGGAAGTCATCTTGGCTGCGTGTTGCAATCATATCGTCAGTAGCGGCCTTTGCTTCCATTTCCTGACGAGTCTTTGTAGCACCTTCTTGATGAAACACCCAATCGTTTTTATCCCATACATTCCACAATCCATCTTCTTGCTGGCGCACATCCATCCCACCCTTGAGTTGTAATGCTCCCCTTTCAGGCAACGTCAGCAGCAACTCTCGGTAATTTTCTCCACCGGGGAGTTGCCATTTAGCGAACTTGGTAGGGTCGCCAGAACCATCATCAGATGCCGTATCGACGGCTGATTGCAATGACTTAGGCAATTCATCAAAGTCCAGTATGTCTCCGTCTTTATCGAAGTAATCATATTCTTCGTTGTGCTGGTTCCACTCTACCTTGATCCCTTTATCAGAAAATGCTTTCTGTAGCTGTACCGGCTCATCGCCCAGCACCACATCCTCGACCTGCACACCGTTCGCATCAAGGAATGCTTGTACGTCAGACTTGCTAACCTTCTTCTGAGTTTCCAGCCAATCAGTGATGCCTACCGCCTCGATCTCAGCTTTCTTTACACCTAGCTTCGCTGCGTTCGACTTGAGCCACAAAGCAAACTGCTTGCCAGTAACGAATAGGCGTTCCGGCGTTTTCTCTATTGCCTTGCTGAGTTGTGAGTAGAAGGGGTTTTCAAGGGCGTAGTCACCGCTGCGGCTTTGCATAAGTTGCGGCGCGTCGTCATACTTATCGATCACCACCATACGAGCGGCTACGCTGGTATTTACCGGTAGCGATGGATCCATGAATGCACCATCATCAATCTTTTCTTCTGTGCCTCCGACTGAATCAAGCCAGTCGCGGAAGCCGGACGCTTTCTTGTCGCTACCAAAGAACACGCCCTCCCCCATCAAGGCAACCAATCGGCCTCCGGGCTTGAGCAATTCGTAGGCGTGCTGTACATGCTCTGCATCGCGCCGGTCGCTGAATGGCGGGTTCATTATGATACGGTCGTAACTTTCGGACACATCCATGAAATCACGGTCAGCTAGGTTATATCCCTTAGCTTCCAATAACTCGCGTCGATCACCAGCCATTTCCACTACATCAGGTTCAACGCCAGCCTCACGGATGCGATCAGCAATATGCCCCATACCTGCCGATGGCTCAAGTACACTCATACCCTCTTCGATATTCGCAGACTCAATCATTTCATCAGCTACCACCGCAGATGTCGGGAAGAAATCAAGCCCATCATTCTTGCGCCCGATCATGGCGCGCTCCAGCTTCTTGATTTTGTCGGCCACCTTCGGAGCTTCTTGCAAGCTAATAAACTCTCTCAGGGCTGTACGCAATTCAGCAGGGGTTTCGATACCCATACCCGCCAATCGCTTACGGTTTTCGTAGGCGTTTTCAAACTGCCACGGCACCGGAGTCGCTCTATTTTCCCTCCTCGCCGCTTTGCCTAGCTTCTCAACAATATCTGCACCGGCCCTAGGATTAAGGGTTATGCGTTTGTCGTTGTCTCCTTCCCATACGCCGCGCTTTATAGCCTCTGACGGGCTGAGAATAATCATTACCTCGTTGCGTTTAACGGCCAGAGGTATTGCCATCCCCCTGAAATTTGATCGTGCTATTGCGGCATTAGCATCAGCCTTTGAAGAAAAGGTCGCAATCTTCAAATCTTTGGTTCCGAAAGTCGCCACCTTATTCAGATTTTCTTTGGCAAACTTCAGATAAACATTACTGACATCATCGGCCACCTTCATGATTCGCTGGCCAAGCATTTTAGTTCCGGGGTTTACTAATAAAGTACGGCCCACGTTCGCCAAATCCGAACGATAAACAGTATAAGTCGGGAATGTTACGTGATCGGCAACCTCGACCGTTGTTGGATCATCCTTGTGTTTTTCGCGCTCCGCATAGGTGTCATATTGCTTGCGTTGCATATCTGACTTAGCGGTATTTACATAACCGCGCAAGGTTTCAACCTGAATCTTCTGGCGAATGCGGTCGAGGAGATTGGCTTTACCGCTATCGATTGCTTCTGCAATATTGCGCATTGTCTTGGCCAGCGCCTTATCGCTGTTGGCTGCGGCCTCGGCTCTGGCGGCTATTTCTGCACGCCTATGTGTATTTTCCTTGCGGTCTTGATTTAATGCTGTGTCGGCCTTTTCTTCCAGCGCGTCAGCCATTTCGGTTAAACGCTCAACGGCGGTCTGAGATTTATCATCGGCAAAGGCGTTGCGTCGCTCCTGCGCAATATCCTTCGCTTCGGTAGCATCACCAGCCACCAGTTTTTTGAATGCCTTGGCGGATTCCTCAGTACGGAACTGCCAGCCAGGTATCGCACCACTGCCGCGATAGCTTGAGTAGTTTCCACCCAATGTACGTGCCTGCGCCGCTAGTGCGCGGAACTCTTCTTTTGATACTTTATCTTCAAAGTTGAACTGCCACAAGTCATGGCCTTGCTTGGTGTGTTTGGTATGGATAATCTCAGTGGTGGCGACAGCCTCACCGGGGGCGCGGATAAATGAGTCTTTCTGTGATTCCTTGCGTCCATCCCTTTCGGATCGTGAGGCATCAGCCTCCAATTCATCATATTGGATACGCTGCTCAAGTGGCAGCATCATACGCAGGTCATCAACCAGAGTTATGCCGGTTTCCTTACTTTTCGCAATGAGGATGCGTTTGAAGTCCGTTATGGTTTGCGGATTCTCCATCCCAGATTCGGCTTCCTTGCGCTGGGCGGCACGATCTTCTTCAGCTTGCTTTATTGAGGCCGCGTATTCGGCAAGGGTTTCATCGGTGGTAGCTTCAACTATATCCCGAATTGCTTTGTCGTATGTAGATTCTTGGATTCCCGATGATCCGTAACTTCCTAATTGGTAATGGAGCGTTTTCCCCAACGTAAAACGTAGGATCATATCGTCGTATGCTGCATCCACAACATCCGCCTTTCGCTCATTCTTGTATCGCACCGATAAGCCTGGGTACTTCTCGAAAATCTGCGGCTTAGTCATTCTCGACAATTCAGCTACCAACGCATCCTTGTTGCTCAACACGGAAGCAAATGCCGACTTAAACTCTTCTGAGGTAATATCGCCATTTCTTACGCGGTCGAATACATCCTGTTGGCCAGCTAGGGTATTGGCAATCACTACGCTTGACGCTTTAACTTCCTTAGGTGCTGCCACTTTCTTGTCGCCGGCCTTTTTAAGCGCTGATGATAGAGTGCTTTGCTCACCAACATTAAAAGAGTCCCATTCCCTGTTTTGGAATCTTTCTCCTATGTTGGGGTCGGCTTGGAAATTAGCTATTCGTTTTTCAAGATGCAGGATGCGGTCGTTTATTTCGTTGGATTTATATATTGCATTCCTTTTCTTTGCGTTCTCAGGTAGACGCTCGGCAAGTTCATCATAGTCTTTTTTTTCTTTCCTCCATGCTTCAATGTCTTTCAGTGCTTGATTAGATAGGTATTTCTTTTCGTACTCTACCTTCTCTTGACGCTTCCGCTTCGCGTATTCATCCATCCGCTTGCTGTATTCGTGCATTCTGCTGGCAATCTCACTTGGCACTTTTTTTCCCGCATCTTCCGCCAAATAGATAACAATATCGTCAATTAAATTTTCAAAATCGCCTCCTACAAAATCAATGCTTGCATCATGCTTGATTGATTGACTGGCTCCGCCAGCCTGCATAGATACATCAGCATGGTCAGAGATTCTTATTTTAATTACTTTGCCATCCTTATTCTTAACGTATAAGTATTCGCTTTTTGAAACAGCACTGCTATCCTGGACTAATACTATATAACCAAACTCCTTCGCATATTTCTTTACTATATTCACAACTTCTGAGTATGAATTTGCTTCTGGAGCAGGTTTAGCCTGATCGCTCTTGCTAAACAGCGCAACGCCATCATCGGGCTTCTCTGCTTTTATTTTCTTATTTATCTCGACAAGATGATCTTGAATTGGAACGGCCTCATATTTTTCCGTATTCAGTGCATCGACCTTCTTTTTGTCGAATGTCTCAAACAGAACTTCTCCTGTCTTTTTATTTTTTACAATCCAGCTTGCGGTCGGCTTGCTTGGCTTCGCGGGTTCGGCAACCCGTTTATTTTCCCCCGTTTCATCGACTGGTTTCTTTGAGGTGTCGATAGCGGCGACAGGTTTTTCAACTGGCAATCCCAACTCTTCCCGCACCAACTCATCCACCATCGCTTGATCGGCCAGCGCATCATCAAGCAACTCTTGAACGGCTTTACGCTCTGCCGACGCTAAAACCTTTTCACCGGACAATATGATGCGGTTCTTTGCCGCAAGAATCTCCTTTACGTCTTTTTCGCGGAATACTACTTTGCCTTTATTTATGGATTCAACGCATGATGCGATAGTCATAACAGGTTCCCTGTAACTGCAGCCATTATAATTTCCAGTACCATTTCATCATCCTGCCTTAGCATTTTTAATGCAAGCGTGTTAGGCGATGGACGATCTACAATTGTCGCTTTGGCAAAACTACTCCCGCCAGCCCCCATAGTGTATTGCTGTTGAGGTGGTGATGCAGGCGGCGTAACTGAGACATCGGCAAAACCAGATAGAGCGACCGCGACCGCCCCGAAGCCGATTCCTTTGGTTACAATGCTGAGTGCGGATAGAGCCATTATTTATTCACAATCTCGCTAACACAATTTTCAGTACCGGCAAACGGGGGATCGTGCGCATATATCTTCCGTTCGTACCTATCGATGCAATGTACCTTCCACGACTTACCGCTGGACGGAGAATATGCAACAGAGTTTTTTGCACACGTTTTAATTGATTTGTGTGCCCACTCCATATTTTCAGCATTATCACACCCTCCGCACGCTAAAGGTATTATGTGGTTAATCTGCCAATCTTTGCAGCCTCTATAACTATATTTCCCGTTCGATGGACATTTATGCCAACGTGCAAAACGGGCAAGCTCTTTTGTGCTACGTTTTATTTTTCCATTTGCATAACGTTTTGGGGTTCCGCAATACCTCGGATCACTGTCAGCATAAACAATCTGAGCTGGGACAATAATAAATGCCAAGGCTATAAGCAGTAAAATTATTTTTTTCATACTCTCGTTACCGTCACGGTTGTTCCATCATCCTCAATGGTTTGATTTATAGACCCTGCGCCGACACCCGCTGATCGAGAGGTATTATCCTTTAGAACTTTCAGCGGTCTGGCTGCATCAAGTCCGTCAAGCCCATGAATCTCATCTATTTTTGTTTGCATAGTTGCCAGGTTTACCACACTTGGCTGTCCATTGTATTCAAGAACGATAGTCTTGCTGGTTGACGCTACTAGGCTTGTGCCTTGGTCGCTATACATATTGACTGTCAAATCGTCAAAACGCGCATCTTTTGTGGTGCTGACATTATCCAGAAGCAAGTCCACAACAGCAGAGTGAATAACTATCTCAGCCGCAGATACAAGTGATATAGCCCCCATGTAATTACGGATTCCACTATCTGTTGTAAGAAGATAGGCATACCAAGCACCAAGCCTTGTTTTCTGCGTTACACCATCTGGGTCGTCAATGTCAACTTCAATATGCCCTAACGCATCAGCGGTAAACTCTGTCATCGTTGAGCCATCTAGCCCCCACGCATCATACGCAGCCCACGCAGATTGAGTATCTGTAAAGGTGTATCCCGCAGAGGTGACAAGCCCTGTGGAATTTACGATAGGTTCATAGGCGCTCGTTCCATTTTGGTATGTCGCATCAAGTCTGACTGTGAAGTCGGAAACAAAAGTGTAGTTATTTATATACCCAGCCCCGCCAGAGACAATTGCCGTTTCAATCTCAACATCATCTGTTACGTTGTACAAGCGTACTTTTGTGCCGTCTGCTAGGTTCGGCGCTGATATTGCCACTGTCCCAGTGACTACCGTGATGTTTGGCCCCGTGTTTACGTAGGATGTCCCAACAGGTAGATAAACAGTGAGGCTTCCGCCGCCCGTATTAACCAAAGTGACCGTACCGGATATATCGGCAGAGCTTAATGTATAAGAGCCTGATACCGCTCCGAAAGATATAGTGCAAGTTCCTAGTGTCGGCGCATATACTCCTGCTGTTGGGTATATAATCGTACCGCCAGCCACCCGCTTTGACTCATAATCAAGATAACTCTCTGGTGTCAATGACCATCCTGTGCTTAATGTGAAGTTGATTCCGTCCGGCGTTATTAAAGGTTCTGTATATTGCAGGTTTGCACCACCTGATGTATCTCTCCACGCTTGCGAGTAGTCATATAGTTCTTGCAAAGTTCTTGCGACAGAAAGCACGATTGTCTTTGCGCTCCCTGTTATAGAAACTCCAGTATAAGCTGCTGCGGTCGCTTTGCTGGCGACCACGAAGTTATTAACAGCCATACCATTTGTTTCTACAGATCGGGAGTTCCAATTCCTTGCTACTGTCTGAGCCACATATCCATACTTCACCATCGTCATTGAGTAAGGTGAATAATCTGTATTGGTTATTGCTGTCCGGTAGCAAGTTCTATTGAAACTTGCGTTGTACGTTTGTCCTAAATGCGTACCAGATTGAGTGCCAGCACCATCTAAAGCAGTCCCGGTAGGAGTCAGCGCGACTTGGAATGTGTTGGTTGTGGTGTTTAGCGTCCCTGTTTTAACGTAAATAACCTGATCGTTCGGGATAGCCGTAGGAAGTGCGCCAGTAGTATGAATAACAAGCTCTCCTCCACTTGTGTAAACATCTGAACCTGTATAAGTGACGATAGCTGGATTAGCAGAGCTTATCGTTAATGCATTTTGGCAAGTGTGTGTTGGGTTCGCACATTCAATTTTGTTGTGAATGATGAACATACCCTCGTTAGAACCGAATGGCCCTGTGTATGTTCCATTTGAATCTGTAACTATCGTGCCAAAAGTAGGCTCGTAATCTGGTGTGCCTGCTTTACCTGTGACAATTACATCATTACCGTTTGTATCAGCAACCCTGATTTGCACACCTTGTATGCCAACGGACGCACCATCAACGACCGTTATGTCAACCGTGTTGCCTAGATAATTGTCTGTGTATCCGTCTTTTCCATTGGTAAAGCGCATCCACATGAATACGTTATGCAGATAGCTTATTTCATCAGTGGTTAAATTCCAGAAATAGGCCGCTCCGTAGGTATTGGCATATCCAGACGTTATAATCTGGAATGGCCTTACCCCGCCCGGGATACCATTTACTGATAGGTCAAAAATGTCTTGTCCGTCATAAGCCACTGTTTCACTTGGCACAAAAGAAGTATTAAGCACAGTCAAGAAATCAGCCGCCGCCGCATCGCTTTCAACCGTAATTGAACCCAATCCGTTTTGAGCCACATATTTAGCGGTGTCACCATTTTCGATGTAGAGCGGGACATTGCGAGTTACGCAATCAATATATTCAACAGCATCATGCGTAGTGCCTGCATACCAAGCTACCATGTGGGATTCTGCAATCTCCTTCTGGCAGGTGAGCTGCACGCCATACATATTCCTGCGGCATAGGAAAGCAGGATATAACCAACCTGTCGCTGTATTCTTTGCGAAAGATATTGCCATACCGTCCACACCGCGACCGTTCACCAATTGTCCTAATTGGAAATAGCCGCCAACTGCGCCGTAGAATGTTTTGTCAAGAGTTGTAAAGTTGAGCGCGCCGCCTACTTGCCCGAAGAAACCTGTTGCAGAAATGTTGATGTCGTATGTTGGCACGTTCAGAATACGCTCTGTCACGCCGATCAACCAAGAGCCGTAACCAGCAGCCTGAATATCAGTTAAGTCATAGCCGAATGCATAGGTAGATGTGTTATCTGGTGCAGGAAAGAAAGGGTGGGTTGGGTAGATGTTTGCTGTTGTTCCAGTGTTACTTTCAATAGCCCTACTCTGGCCAGCACCAGTCCCGCCAGTAATCCAAACAATGCGACGCTCAAGTGAAGCTGTAGCGGGTGAGGCTGTCCATGCTGCTCCCGTGTCAGTAATTGATGTAGATGTGCCGGATGTGGCAGTACCGCTAGCATACGAGCCAGCGATGTTTATTTTGCCGCCAACGATGGAGATGGCCATTACTTAACCACCGCTTTTGCCTTGAAATTAGTTGGCCTATAAATACCGTCTAATTTTGTATAGTTTACTTCAAAATCCCACTCAAGAATCTGCTTGTGCGGTTCATGTGATTTCGGCATATTTTCAATCGCCTCTTTCATGCTCCGCGCTAAATCAGTTGCAAGATCCTTGTTTGATTGCTGCATATCCTTGACTGCTGGTACAAGTGCAGAATTTATCTCTTCGCCAATTGAGGGCTGAGTAGGCGGGGTTAAATCTTCCAGATCATCATCATCAAACAGCCCGCTCATCCTAGACACCTTTTCAAGGCTTGCAGCTTTTCAACCCGTTGTGTGGCAAGTGTCATTGCCTTGCGTGCGTTTACCAACTTTGTCTTGGTTTTGCCGCGAACATCTTTCTCAATCGTTATTTTGAGGGTTCTTGGTATATCGGCCAAAGCAATAATGTTGGTAGGCTCAGGCTTAGGTTCTGTTTTCTTGGGTTCGGGTGCTGAGAATATATCCTTCTGGCCTGCTAGGTTATCTTCTGCGGATTGCCCCAATTGGAATTCGGACGCGGCACCCACACTACGATCACGCACATTTCTTTTTTCAGCCTCGGCTTTGGCAGTTTCGTCTGCGTCCTGATCCGCCTTAGCTTGTTTGTCTTTAGCCTTAGTTTGTGCGGCTAGGTCCGCTTCTGTGTAGCTTTCGAGAGTCGCGTTTTTAGTTCCTCCCGTGTTTTTAGTCGCTTCGCCGTCAGGTCGAGTACCTTCTTCTGGCTGTTCGGTGGTAGCGTCTTGAGTTTCGCTTGAATTCCCTTCTTGCCCATTATCTTCTCCTAACCATGCGGCTATTTGCTCAGGTGTGCTTGGCGTGAGGTTATCGAGATCGAGATCATCATTCTCAACAACGCCATCAAAGATGGCATCCGACACTTCTGCTTCGCCATCATTCAGCCCTTGAGCATCTGCTGATGCCATGATACGCGCATCTTCCTCTGCGTAAACAGCATCTTCAATTTGTTGCTGGCTCATGCCGTCAACTTTTATTCCAAGTTTGTCAGCCTCTTCATACAAGCTATTCAGGTATTCATCGTTTTTATTGCGCTCCGCCTGCTCTTCGATGTCGATATGCCGGAAGTTGCGTTCACCATTAATGTGGGCGCGAATCATATCCTTCAATTGCTGAACACCACCGTCTACATCGTTAGTGTCGATAGCAAAGCCTTCAGCGGCCAGCACGGTTGCCAGATCATCCAATCCGCGCCCTGCCTTACGGAATGCAAACTTCCACGCGCCTGGGGCCTTAGGTTCTCCGGTAATGTCCAGCACGCTACCAATATCCACGCCCCCAAGCTGCTTGATGCGCTGCAATAGGTCGCTGGATGCTTTTTGTGGTTTTTTCTGTGCGGGCCTAGATGACTCAAGCATGTCAGCTATGCTCAATAACTCGGTAGAAATAGCATCATCCTTACCCTTAAACACTTTCGCCAACTTCTTAAAGTCTGAAGCTTTGCCTTTGCCGGTCTTGAGCGCATTCTTCGCTTTGTTGATGGCATTTTCCAGTTGCGGCGCAAGCTTTACTTGTCCGGCGTTGCGTTTAAACTTGATTAGGGTTTCGATGTGTTTGCGCAGGACGTTGCTGGATACTTGCTTCGCTAACGGATTCTTAGTATCGCCATCTTTCAGCCAGCCTTTAAATTCATCCATTGACAATGGCGTGATGGAGCCAATGCGATCAGCACCCTTGCCGTCGCTGAAACCAGCCTTGTAAGTAGTCGTTGCCTCGGCTTCACTTTTAAAGCCAATCATGACCTTGTGCTCGTCGAACTTAGTGGTTTTAGCATCCACTTGATCAACTACAAAGACCTCCGCGCTTTCAGGGTTGGGGCCGATGTAAACATCGACATGATCACCGTCAGCGCCTTCGGTGCGCTTGATGTAGCCATAGTGGGCAGGAAGATTTACCTTCCATGCCTTGCCGTCTGGGTCTACACCCTTGCGCTCAGAGCCTTGAGGGTTCTCTATAGCGACATCCATACCGTGAATGGTGGTGTGTCCCTTCTTGTAGTTGCCCGCTTCTTTCTGCCCTTGAGTTGGCTCTGGTAGATTATTTTCTGGCGATGTTGCTGCTTCGCGCGCTGCTTCGTCAATTTCACTCTTCGCGTCTATGACGGCCTTTGTTCTGTCTCCGCTCTGTGCAGTGACAATCTTTCCATCAGATTCCAAAGGTGCTCCGGGCACTCCATCGCGTCCGGTTCCTGAATCAATATCATGTTGAAGAACGTCATTTCTTGCGCTTCCTTCTCCGTCAGGATTCCCGCTCTCAACGGTTCCTGTATCCAGTCCGGCATCCAAAGGTGTAGAAGTTGTGCCATCCTGACCCCCGTTAATAGGAGGCGCAGCTTGTTCCACCGTCGAAGTGGCAGCTTCTTTTCCGGTGGGCTGCGCCAAACTGTCAGCCGCTCCCAGCACCTCATCGGCACTGATTGCGCCATCGGGAATATCACCCTGTTGCGCCTTATTGACGGCACGGGTAAGCATTCCCGGTTTCTTGTATATTCCTGGTGCTGAAGCCATGCCACCCATAGCAGAACCGGCTAGCGTGCCCTCAACAGTTGCACGATCCACGCCCTCCATCACTGGCTTATCCTCAGCGATGTTTTTAAGCATCTGCTCCATAGATGATTGAGTTGCTTCCTCAATGATGCCTTCTTGGACCATTGCAGCCGGTATTCGCTTGTAGAATGGTGAAGTGACACCACCGACCGCACCACCGGCGACTAATGTATCCACATCACGAATGCCGAGCTTGCTTGCCAGTGCGCCACCGTATTTACCGATAGCTGCGCCAAGCACACCGGTCGCAAGGCTTGCCAGTGCCGCCTTACGTGCGTCTACCGACTCATCAAAGTCCTGCATCTGCGAACCAGCCATCATTGAGCCTTCGCCAATCGCACCAGCCGTTACGGGTGCCAAGCCTGCTTTTTTCAGCATGGCGATTCTGCCGACTACGCCGCCTGCTGCGATGATAGGCAATGACTTGACTACATTACCAGCCGTTACGCCGGGGTTGGCGGCATACTCCTTGGTGACATCCCACCAGCCCTTCGTTTCATCATCCCAAACCGCTGCAATATCCTCCTGTCCCTGCTTGCGGATGTCGGAATAGTCTTGCTCCAATCGCTTCGCGTATTCGGATGGATGAAAGCCGGTAACCTTGCCGATCTCGTCAAACAAATAATCGGCCGGCCGTCCACCGAAAACCAGCGCAGGTGCAATATCCAATAAACCGATTGCCGCACCAGGTATCTGCGCCACACCTATCATGAAGTCAGTGGCGGCATCACTTGTTATGGGGTTGGCATTGGCGCGGTTCTGCCGCGCATTTTGTCTGGCATACTCCCCCCACTGCTCATCAAGGATACGACGCGCATTCACACCTTCCGGCGTATTCGTCTTGGCTAGCACGATCAATGCATCACGCCGTGCTTTTGCTTCTTCTTCCGCTGGGTCTACCGTGGGTAGCGATATGTCCTTTACGGCTTCTGATCTAGTTTGTTCTGGCAGGATGTCATCATTGCTTTGCAGAAAGCGTGACGTTTCCGCCATGATGTCGCGCTCTCCTCCCTTCGGGGCAATCAGCTTATCAACTGAAATATCAGTAGCGCGGTCGGTGGTGGTGGTCACACGGCCATCATCCACTTGAAGCACATCCCTTGGCGATGGTTCTTTGGATGAAGCAGGTAATTTCTCGGCACGCTCCGCAATGGTTTCAGACGTGATAGCGTTCTTTACCTTGGCGATTGTCGTACTTTTTTTGGATAGATGGTCGGCAATCTCCGTATCAGTCACCCCAGCTTCTCTGGCTTTGCTGATTTGATAGCCATGCAGGTTTGCAAGATGATCTGCTATTTCCGAATCAGGTACACCCGCATCCCTCGCTGCCTTTAGGTTATATGCCACTCAACCCTCCGGAGTTAGTCAAAATCCGACGCTTTAACGCCGGGCTTTCTTGTTGGAGTGCGCTCTAGCGGCTCAGGATTCTGCGCCATATATATAGCAAGCCCCTCATTGGTATCGGTGATGCCTTGCTCGGACATCCAACGATAAAACGCCTTCTCTTTTGCCGTATTTCGATTCACCAACTGCCTGCCAGTAATTGGGTCAAGTTTCGGCGTACCATCTTTACGCAATACAGGGTCGCCAAGAACTGTCGCCACCTCGCCACCCTCAACTTTATATTCTGGCTTTTTAGAGGCATCAGACTCAGATTTTTTCTTGTCCGCATTTGCTTTAATCATGGAAGCATCCGCCTTTACCGCATCCGCATCCGCTCCGATACGATCAGTTTTATTCTCAAACCCGGCCTGCGCCTGCTCGATCAGCTTTTCCAGCCCGACTGCCGAATTCAGGAAGTGTGCGGTATTGATGGTTTCTCGATTACCTTTTTCATCTTCCAGCGTGACCAGCTTGGTAGGAATCTTCACGCCGCCCACTTCAAACTGGCCATCCTTCTGCTCCACCAACTTCAAGCGATGATTACCCATACTGTTGTAAGCATTCACCCCGCCCAGCGCATCACCCTTGTTCATCAAGGCAACGGCGCTATGCAATCCTTCCGCCTTCATATTTGACAAGGTATTCTGAAGATTCACCAGCCCGGCAGTATCCATCTTGCCGTGACGCAGATCGACCTCTGCGCGTCTTTTCAGATACTCAATGGTATCGGCGATATTGGGCTGACTTGGTATGTTGTTGGTCTGGGTTGGGATGTTGGATGCACCGGCAGACTTCGTAATGCCGCCAGCGGGACCCGGTTTCGTGCTTGGCTTCGCGTTCATATCCCCAACCAAACTGACTTGTGGGAATGAACCGCCTGTTTTCGACTGACGCTCTGTGGTTGCGGCTGTTCGTTTGGCAATATCTGCCTCTGCACGCTTTGCAGCGGCCTGCTCAGGGGTTGGGATAGCGTTTAGCTCGTCCTGATACCCTTTATTGACAAAACCCTGCTTGAAATCCTTGGCAGTACCGTATGCGCTCATGACCCCCCCATTAATTTGGCTTTGTGGGTTTTAGCAGCCCAGCACCAGCGCCAACCACATCACCAAACTTATTCCAATTCAGACCTTCTCTTGCCGTCTCAGCATTAAACTTGTTCGTTAATGCCGAAGATTCACCTAGAGAAAGATTGCCGGATGCGCCGTATCCACTCATGGCAGTAGTCAGCCCACGACTGGCTTGATTCCCCACCACATTGCCTTGATTTACCACGCCTGCACGTAGCGCGATACCTCTGTCCCGGATGCCTTGCCTTGCCAAGTTCATTTGACTCGCCTCGTTCGCGGCTTGATCCATATCAATCTGCTTGTTCAAATCAAGGGCACGGCCTGAATTCGGGTTGATGCCAAACCGTGCCAGGTTGCGATTACTCTCATCGCGAACTTTCCTGTAGCTTTTGCGAACCAGTCCACCTGCCGCGCCTGCAGCACGTTCTTGATTATCGGCGGAGTCAAAGTTCAGGGCATCATCAACGAACTTATTTTCTACCGGCTGGTAGATGTCTTGAAATCGCTGCCGATCATCCGTTGCCCACCCTTTTGCAATATCGCCCAAGCCCGCTATATTTCCTGCTTGTGTAGCGATATTGGCAGGTACACCCGGCGCACCGCTGCCGCCGAACAATAAATCTTGAACGCCTCCGAATATTCCGCCGCTCATACTTATCTCCTAATCGCTATCAAAAACTTCTACCTGAATTCTGAAAATAATCAACCCTGCATTAGCGTTATTATTTCGTTTACTTTTTTGATCACATCCGGCAGCGTTGCGTTGTCGGGTAGTGGCTTTATTTTTACCCCTCGAGTACCGCGCAACTCTTCAATATTTTGCTTTATGGCAGACAAAATCGAATGAACACCTTTAGGTACCGCGCTACCAATTGCCCCGATCTGCTTCACAACTGATCTCCCAGCAACGTCCTCAGTTCGCGTGCGCTTTGTGCAACATACAGACCATGCACAGGAATGTTACCGCTCAACCTGAACTCCAACACCCCGGACTTGAATCCAGCCGGTAGAGAAAATGATGTATCGTTCTCAATCGCACGGCTGTATTTTTCCTCACCGTCTGCATAAAGAGTGAGTCGTAAAGACTTCGAAGTGTATTCAGCAATCGAACCGCCACGTAACAAACTTCCGTTAAGCGCATACTCATTGAGCATAGAGCCGTTCAATTCACCATCGGTAACACCGGAAGTCAGCACAACATCGTTATAGGCGGTATCCGCTGCCACAGCATCGTTAAGTAGGCTCACACCATCAAAATCTCCGTCTATCTTGGCAATCGAGTAATTGACTGGTTTCGACACATCAATGCCGCTTTTCCAGTCAAACGGCAAGGAGTTATAAGGATGCGCATCCCACTGATAGATAACCGCACCCTCTACCACATATAGATTATTGGTTTCCTCATCTACATAGCTCGTCGAGATAGGCACCGATGTTGTTGTGAAGGCTTTTGTGGTGGGGTCGAAAATAAAGCCTAGTCGCGCATCAGCATTCAGGTCATGCCAGCCCAGCACAAGGCCATTGTGATAGTCGCAGCGCAATGTATCAGGCTTTAGAGGCAGCCATTCATCGCGCGAAAATATTCCTTCGGTTACCACCTTTGCGCCACCCGCACCCACGAACGCCAATCCGTTCGGTGATGGATAAATCACGCCTACGCCCACATCGACCATCCCCAGCGCAGACAAGCAAGGCTCAGTTAATTCGGTTTCTTCCATGCTCAGGCCGGATGGGTCTGTACCGGTGATGACATACGGCAGTCCTTTGCTCCCCACCACAATGCTGGAACCATAAGAGCCAATCGCCACCGGCTCGAACTCACAAGGAAGGCGGTAGCCTATCGGCCAAGCGTGTGGCTGCCACGGCACTGAAAAAACGATTTCATTGCCGCTGATTGCCGCGTTATAGCCATTCGGCAATACGATCATGCCCTTCATATCAGCAGGTGGCATCACCCATCCGACAGAAGGGATGGGTTCTCCTAGATCAGCATCAGCAATCGTATCGTTATAGGTTGTCGTGCCGACTGGCAATTCTGCGACGAAGAAATACTCGCCATCCAGTGTGCGGTATATGCGTCTGGTCATACCAGAAGTATTATGTGGCGCAACCCTTGACCAAGTACCGCCAGAAGTGTAAGTCTGCGCTGTATTCAGCAATATCGTGTAATGCGTCGCATCGATCACTTCTTTGACCGGAAAATTGCCGTTCAAGTCCGTCATACCGAGAATGCTGGCATGGGTAATCTCTTCGCCTGCGCGCAGGTGTTTTGTAGAGGTCGTGGTTAAAGTAACGATACCGCTGGCATGGCTTGCCGCCGTGATCGTCGCCGTGTTGATCGGTGCCGCATTTAATGCGCTCAACGCCCATGTATCGTCAACCTTACCGCTTGTTACGGCTGACACCGGGCTTGGCGCACTCTCCTCCCCCCACGGGGTAACAAAGGTTTCCACATACGCACGGCTAGTTGCCGCCCCGACACCGCCTGATGGTGTGACAGTCGGCGCATCCAGTGGAGCAGATACCCCCAACACAAAGCAGGAATCCGGCATCACCCCGCCACCCGTGATCGCTTTGGTCAGATTAGTGGTTCTCGGCTCATTGTCGCCGGTCCAATAGATTCTGTTGTCCGTATCTCCGGCTATCTGGCTGCGAACACAATTTACGTCGGTGAGCCAGCTTAACCAGTAGTCACTTACCCCGTCGCTCATGCGGAAAATGGTTTTAACATCCCCGGAGATAAGTGCGTTATGAGTAATATCTATCTTATCCAGATAGGAACGAAGCGCACCGGAAAAAAACCGGCAATTATCCGCAACAGCGGCCATACCGGTTGATAACAATCTGCTCGATAGTTTGGGAGCTATTCCAGTGAAGGCAGTGATTCTAGGCATTTAGGAGTATTCCCAAACAAGAATAACGCCAGCCTGTCCATATGCCGCGCCATCTCCGCCGCCGCCGCGCCCATTAACCCCTGTCTGTCCTGGGTGATTTAAGCCATCCATAACGATAGAAGGACCGCCAATAGATAATCCTTTCTTGCCGCCTACCGCAGAAGCAACAACACCAAAGGATGATGCCTGACCATCAACTCCTGCGCCAACAGCCGCTCCTATTACCGCGTTGTATGTAGCAGCAATAGTTGTCGTTTCCCCCCAAGCAACTTCGCCAGCCTGTCCTCCAAGTGCCTCTTTATACTGCACAAGTGGCGCACCGCCACCGCCACTAGCAACAACGCAAACAACCAATCGCTTTGTTTCTGCGTGTGTAGCCCAAGCTGGATCAGACGCAAGAATCTCCGTGTACCGAATCAACCTCCCTGATGGGTCTGGAAGTTGTGTCAGCACCACAAAATCAGTGCCGTCATATTCAACATCCATTAACTGATTTATCAGCATGGAACCCGCAACCTTCGCACCCACAACGTCATAACGCTTAACACTCTTCGCGCCCAAGCCGCTTACATTCAAAGTCGGCGCAGAGGTGCTGGTAGCATGTGCCTTGATTCTGTATCGCTGCCCAGCGGCATAAGCAGTCAATGGCATGGTTGGAGTAAGTACATAAGCCGGTTCTGTACCGGTAGTTGTAAAACCTGTGTGAGTTTGTGACACCAGCGCATCAACATCTTGCTTGATAAAGTTAGCAGGATTCACCAAAACAAAATCAGACGCACGCTTTTCAAGCAAGCAAGGATAATTCGCTGAAGGAATATCCTTTGCCTTGAGTGCCGCACCATCTGGACGAACAATAGCTACTGCGCCTTGCCCGTCGATATTCAACGTCGCCGCGCCCGTATTCGCTCCCGCCGCAGGCAACTTCCACAACGATCCCACCACAGCTTGCGCAGTCAAGGCCGGGGTTGCGCTGGCAGTGATGGCATCCACACCAACCACCGAGCCGAGGTAAGTCTCGGCAGCACTCTGCAAGTCGGTTGATTGCATCAATGACTCCATCGTGCTTTTACCATTCCGCGCCTCGATTCTTGCACCGGCAAGGTGAGCCACGCCACTTGTGCCATCTTGACCGCGCACTATATCCAACGTATCGCCGGTAACACCTGTCGCATACATGATTTCAGCAACATTGTCCGATGAGTTCAACAGGACGATACGCAACTTCTCATCAGCGTTGATCGTTCCGAAGCGTAAACCATGTCCAGTCGTAAGCGGCAATGTCACCTGCGTATTGTCAATACCAGATGCCAGCGTCGCCCATAAATTATTTCTGAAAATTTCCATTGCTGATCCTTACAAAAATCTAGGTGTGGTACGCAGCCGACCTCTACCAAGGCTTTTGGCCGCATGAATCTTTGCTCTTGCAATGCCGGTACTAAACTCACCCAAATGGAATGCTGATAAACCAGAGTCCGTCCACGGCTTCTTCTGCATGGCGAATAGCTTGGCCTTTGCCCCGTGCGCGATTTCTTCCAGATACTTCTCGACGATCCAGCTTTCCACGCCATTAGCTGCTCGTGTGGGTTTGAGTGCCACCTTCATGGTCAATGCACCTGCGATAGCCGCATCAGGCTTCTTGAACAATATGATCTCGGATTCGCTCTCTTGCAGATAATCCGTAGGGGTGCCGGTTTTCTCAGTCCAGTTATCGTATCGGCTGGCGATGTCTGTCTGTATCGCTGGCTCCATCTTCCTGCCGTCATAGTATGCGGTTATCACCGCACACACCAACGTCTCGGTTGCCGGAGCAAATGGATAAGCTGCCTGTAACGCAACAGAATCAATCGGCGCGTGATCAGTCACCCACACCTTGCTTTTATTGCACAACTCGATCACCGCGTTGCGTATCGCAGTCTTTGCAATCGGCAATGAGCAACCCGGCACATCCGGCATGACTTCATTAAGTAAAGTATCGGAAGTAAAAAGGGTGGTTGTCATATCGCCATTACCCGTTGTTCAAATAACTGGTTATAACCACTGGCCAAACCTTCAGATACCGCCTCGTCGTCACGCATTTCACAGCGGAACCGAATGTAATCCTCTATGACTGATGTGTACTGAAAAGGGAGCGGGAAAAAATCATCAGCAGTTAGTGGGGCATACTCAGATGTGTAAGCGCCGAATCTAAGATCAGGGCGCAATTTGTACGTTATCGCGATAGCTTCATTGGCATAAACGATGGTCGCTGAATCAGCGTTCCTTTGCTTGTCGTCATCGTTAAGCGATAGGCGTGCTTCGTCCAGCACGTCTTGCATCGTTTTGGTAGCATCAACATCAACATAGATAGTCATGTTTGCCTTTTTTTATGTGAGTCCTGTGCCATCAATAATCCACTCTGTAGCAGATATTTTCAAAGCTTTAGCGATTCCGTTTGCTGCTAAAGTTCTGGATCCCGTTGTCCCGGCTCCCGCAAGCCTCATTGTGTCGGTGGTTATTGCAATTGTTAATGTTCCGGCGCTATCTTGATTTACGAATGTAAGCTCTGTGCCAATAGGATAGGCAACGGAAATATTGGCTGGAATTGTATATGTCCTTGCGGTGGTGTCAGCAGATGGATGTAATATGTGCTTGCCTGAATCTGTCATTACCAATGTATATGCGGTGCTCTTGCTAATTTGAGGCTTTTCTCGTAAACCTAAAGCACGCCATGTAGTTAAGCCGTCCATATTTACGCATATATAGCCATCCCACGTTGTCCACAAAGAACCTCTAGCTGCTGTATGTGATGGCACGGCGGAGTCTAATAAAGCAGCACTTATTTCTATAGGAGCAGACCCATTTGATGTGCTACCACCATTATTAAATCTTCCTCCTATGCCTGTTAAGGTAGTTCCTTCCACGCCTATACCATCACTACAAAATCCAGTCGCCCCTGTACCGCTTCCCCCTGGATTGCCAACGCCTGAAATGCCAGTTAACCCTGAACCATGAACACCTGTATTAGAGGTTGAAGTGGCACTAATTGTAGTTTGTCCGCCGCTACTTGCCACAATAGCGTAGTCATTTGCTTGTATTATTGTTTGCCTATTAGTCCATGTGTTTGCAACCGCCAACCCTGTCGAGGTGAGCCCATCTGCTAAGTTTGCTTG
>Ga0114933_10001453_pt1 | contig 26323 bp, 26 predicted proteins | sample 4SBtaG_FD_89691 | JGI IMG/M metagenome (GOLD analysis project Ga0114933, IMG submission 89691) | Deep subsurface microbial communities from Kolumbo volcano to uncover new lineages of life (NeLLi) - 4SBTROV12_W25 metaG | ecosystem: Environmental > Aquatic > Marine > Volcanic | place: Kolumbo... | reverse complement strand
TTTTGGATCAGTTTTGGTTCAAAATTCACGATCCGGAGTAGCTCAGTTGGTAGAGCGAGTGGCTGTTAACCACCAGGTCGGGGGTTCGAGTCCCTCCTCCGGAGCAGAAAAAGGTTCAACAAATGTTGAACCTTTTTTAATTTATACTATGTTTTATACATATGCACTATTCAGTAAATCTTTGGATAGATCGTACATAGGCCAAACTGGCAATCTTGAAAGAAGATTGAATGAGCATTTATCAGAGTTATCCACCTACACAAAACGTTCAGATGATTGGGAGCTTGTTTATCATGAAGCTCATACTACCCGAAGTGGGGCCATGAAACGGGAAAAACAACTAAAGTACTTCAGGGGTAGAGAATATATCAGAAAACTTATGAGTGAGGGCTGTTAATCCGCCAGCTGGCGGATCGGGGGTTCGAGTCCATGTCCACCATAATGGGAAGGGGCAGAATTTATACAAAAATTATTGTAAAATATGCGGAACAATATCTCAATTTAGACAGTGTATTTTTGCAGTTGGTTGGTATGAATGCATACCAGTATAATGGTAAATTTGGGATCGAGATCCATCAGCTTTTGACCATATCCAACGAACAATTAATCTTAGATGATTATGAGAGTACAATTCAAATATTTTCCACAGCACCTCAACGATTAGGGCAATTACCATGAAAGTAGCATTATTGGATTCAACCATACGAGAAGGGGAACAATCTCCCAATGTATCATTCAGTGTGGAGCAAAAAATTGAAATCGTCAAATCAGTAGATGATTTTGGGGTAGAATTTATCGAATTGGGTCACCCAACCGTTTCGCCAGATATCCGGGAGGCGATCGCTCGGATATCGGCCATGGAGACACGGGCAGAGAAAATGATCCATGGGCGTGCAACCCGTTCCGACATTGATGATGCGGTCTCCTTTGGTGTCCCTTGGGTGGGAATCTTTTTTGGCACCTCCGACCTTAGCTTGGAGCACAAATTCGGCATTGACCAATCCACTGCTATCAAATGTATCGTAGAAGCTGTTTCTTATGCGAAGGATCAAGGGATACACTTGCGGTTCACCGCAGAAGATGCTACACGAACGGATTTACCTTTTTTAATCGAAGTGGCCCAGGCAGTGGAGGAGGCTGGTGCTGATCGATTCAGTATTGCCGATACAGTCGGTATTCTGACGCCGGAAAAAACTACGACCCTTATTAGATATATTACCAAAGCGATTAACATTCCCATTCATATTCATTGTCATAATGATTTTGGTTTGGCCACGGCCAACGTAGCAGCTGCATTGGTTGCCGGAGCAGAGGTCGCCGATGTGACGGTTAATGGACTGGGAGAACGGAGTGGAATCGCACCTTTAGCAGAGGTGGCCGTTTTGTTGAAACATCAATACAATGTTGAGAATGATTGGGAGTTGGGCGCCCTCGCTAAACTGGCAAAAAAGGTTGAACAAATGTCCGGCGTTTTCAACAGCGAACATAAACCGATTGTCGGTCTCAATGCCTTTACACATAAAGCTGGACTGCATTCAAAGGCCGTTTTAAAAGATCCGCGGACATACGAGCCCTTTCCACCGGAAATGGTTAAGCGCCACCGTGATATTTCCATTGATAAATACTCCGGCAGGGATGCTGTCGCAGATCGTTTGGATCGTATGAATGTTCAATACACCGATGAACAGTTGAGTGAAATTTTAATCATAATTAAATCGCATCCTGAAAAGAGAAGATTTTTGGATATAGAATTAATGGAAATTGCCGATGAGGTTTTAAAGGTTGACCTAAAGATTTATATCCCTGTGAATGTTGAGGCGATCGTAAATATGGATCGGGGTTAATTACCTTATTCCCATTTGATGAATTTGGGGATTGCAAATAAAAAATAAATTAAATGATTGACATCAGTAAAAATATTTATCTAAGCTTACGCCAAGCAATTACTGCTTTTTGACAGTTTAGCACCGGATTTTATCCAGAAAGGTGGAGGGATTAGGCCCTGTGAAACCTTAGCAACCTAATTCGCGCAATGCGAATTAAGGTGCTAATTCCTGCCCCACAAAATGTGGGGATAGATGAGAGCTGTGACGCTGAAATGTCATGCTTTCCCCTAAATATCATCCTATTAAATCAATGCGAACCAGTACGTTTTTACGTATGAACAGCACCGTATTTCCTGGAAGAATGTAACATAAATCCCTATTCCACTAATGGAATAGAAAGGAGAACCCTATGGCAAAAAATAACAATAACCATAAGGCCCACCCCCAATCCTTCTGGAATGAATCCACGCGAATTGTCCACGGTAGTAAAAATGCAGACCCATTGCACGGCGGTCTGAATGCACCATTACATTTGAGTACATCATTCAAATGGAACTCGGTTGAAGATGATGGCGGGTATGAATATAGCCGTACAGCAAACCCAACCAGAACCGTATTGGAAGAGCAACTGGCTCAATTAGAAAATGGGCAATATTGTTCTACTCATAGCACCGGTATGGCAGCTGCTACTGCAGTAGCCCATTTGTTTAAACAGGGTGATCATGTGATCATTTCTGAAGATTGCTACGGCGGCGTGTATCGCTTATTTAGCAATGTGATTCGTCACTTTGGGGTAGAAGTGTCTTTCATTGATTTAAAAAATCTGGATGGTGTACGGAATGAAATTCGACCGAATACTAAATGCATTTGGGCGGAGTCACCCACCAATCCTTTACTTCGGCTGGTTGATATAAAAGCGCTGGCTGGAATTGCCGATTCATCAAATGTATTATTGGTGGTAGACAACACATTTTGTTCGCCAATTCTCCAAAAACCATTGGATTTAGGTGCCCATATTGTTCTCCATTCTTTGTCCAAATATGTGAATGGACATTCTGATGTTTTAGGTGGTGCTGTAATCACGAATGATCCAACAGTGGCTGGGCGGATACACTTTTTAACCAATGCCCTGGGGATTGGATCACCTGCTTTTGATTCGTGGCTCATTTTGAGAGGAATTAAAACATTAAAAGTTCGATATAGCCATCAGCAAAAAACAGCTCAAGTCGTGGCTGAATGGCTGGAAAAACAATCTAAAGTGAAACGTGTGATTTTCCCCGGCTTAACCAGTCACCCTGACCACGAACTTGCCAAACGCCAGCAAAAGGGATTCGGTGCAGTGATTACTTTTGAAGTCGAAGGCGGAAAAGTGGGGGCTAAAACAATAGCTGAAAGTACAGAAATCTGCACATTGGCGGAATCACTTGGGGGCGTGACAACATTGATTGAAATACCCGCCTTTCACAGTCACGCATCAATGACGGATAAGGCCAGACAAAAGGTCGGTATCAGTAACGCCTTGATCCGATTATCCATTGGGCTGGAAGATGAAGACGATCTTATTGGAGATCTCAAGCAGGCATTGAATCAGTTATCAAAAATAAAAATCCATAGAAAAGGCCAATATAATAGGTCCTATTCACCGGCCGGGTATGGCGAGTTACAAGCATAAGTACGCTGCTACGATTTTAGAATTTTCCGATTAGGATGGAAACGAACCAAGACGGTGCTATTGTTACTCTTTTAAACGTTATTGGAGACCGGTATTTTTCGGCAGGATTTTGGCGTTAAATTATGACAATTCAACTCACCCAAAAAATTGTGCAGCAATTTCAACAGCATGGCGAAAAAGATTATCCCAATGAAAGCTGTGGATTTATCCTAGGGCGTTGGACTAAAAATGGGGCCGAAGCATTGGAATATGTTCAGGCTGAAAACATAAAGGGTGAAAACCGAGAGCGCCGTTTCCTGATTGATCCCAATGCATACCAGCGGGTAGAAGATATTGCCGATGATCGGGGATTGTCGATTATCAGCGTTGTTCATTCTCACCCGGACCATCCGGATGATCCTTCTGAATTTGATCGAGTTCAAGCGTGGCCTGGATTCAGTTATATTATTATTTCGGTAGATGAAGGCGTTGCGGCCCAATTTCACTCCTGGCTCCTGGAAACAGATCGCAGCAGTTTTATTGAAGAGAAAATTGTTATTGAAGGAAAAAATTAATATGAGCAGTCAAATAAAAATTCCATCCCCATTGCGGCGGTTTACTGGAAACCAATCTTCCATTACAGTGGCGGGAGAAACTGTTAGCGAAGTTCTGGAAAATATTTTTAACCAACACCCTGAAATTCGCCCCCATTTGTTGGATGAAACTGACGCGCTTCGACACTTTGTCAATATCTATGTAAATGGTGTTGATGTAAGAGAGCAAAGGAATCTGGAAACGCCGGTTCTGCATGGTGAAGATGTACATATTATTCCTTCCATTGCCGGTGGATCAGATGGACTTCCTGAATTAGACCAATCGGAATTACGTCGCTACGCTCGTCATCTTTCATTGCCCGAATTTGGTATAGAAGGTCAACAAAAACTAAAGGCTTCGAAAGTTTTAGTGGTTGGCACCGGTGGATTGGGAAGCCCCGTTCTATTATACTTGGCGGCGGCCGGTGTAGGAACCCTTGGCTTGGTCGATTTTGACGTGGTGGATGAGAGCAATCTCCAAAGACAGGTGCTATTTGGTGTAAATGTGTTGGGTGAATCAAAAACACAATCGGCCAGCAAAAGACTGGCGGAACTGAACCCGAACTTGACTATTGATGTCCATGAAATGCGACTTACCTCTGATAACGCCATTGAGATAATTCAGAATTACGATTTAGTCATCGACGGGACAGACAATTTTCAAACGCGCTACTTAGTGAATGATGCCTGTGTCATTTTAAGAAAGCCAAATGTTTATGGCAGTATATTTCGATTCGAGGGACAAGCATCTGTATTTAATTACGAAGAAGGTCCCTGTTACCGTTGTCTTTATCCTGAACCACCGCCACCGGGTTTGGTACCATCCTGCGCTGAAGGTGGCGTTCTTGGCGTGTTGCCGGGAATCATCGGTTGTATCCAGGCTAATGAAGCAATCAAGATTATTACCGGTATCGGCAAAACTCTAAAAGGGCGTTTTTTACTTTATGATGCTTTGGACATGGAATTTCATGAAGTCTCTCTCAAACGGAATCATGAATGCTCGGTGTGTGGTGATCATCCTACAGTCACTGAGCTAATTGACTATGAACAGTTTTGTGGTATAAATCAGCCGGAGCCAGAACATAATTGGAGCGAAATAACGGTAAATGAACTGAATCAACGACTTCAATCTGGAGATTCACCCATTATTTTAGATATACGTGAAGATTATGAAGTTATGCTCGCCCAAATTAAAGGGTCCACTCATATTCCCATGAATCAGGTATCTACTCATTTGGATGATTTCGATCAAGCAGATGAAATAATTGTTTTGTGTAGATCAGGTGTACGATCGCAAAAAATTTGCACCCTGTTAACTGAACATAATTTTAAGAATGTGAAAAACCTCCAAGGTGGGATTAGGGCTTGGTCTCTAAATATTGACCCATCAATCCCTTTATATTAATCCAAACTGCAAAAACGAATCTATGATAATGTATAGAAGTATTAAGATAACCAATATTATGTTTCCTCTGGTTAGGCGTCGCTGCATTCGAGATTGTGAGCGATGTTTTTGCGAGTGCTGAAATTTGGCGGCTCCTCTATCTACGATGCAGATCGCATTCGGAATGTTGGGGAAATCATCCATGAAAAACTCGAAGAAAACGGTCGCCTCGCCATAATTGTATCCGCCCTTGGAGGTGTTACAGATAAATTAGTTGCCCTAGCTGAATCGGCAGCACGAGGTAAAAACACTGATTCTCTTTTTCAGGATTTAGTAAATTATCATACCAGTATTATTGATAACCTTTTTCCTGGAAATGATGCTGGCATTCATTCACAACTCGAAACATATTATAAAGAATTAAAATCCGATATATCCTTTATAACTAAGGAAAAACAACTATCCTCCCAATCCTTAGATAAATTTCTTTGCTATGGTGAATTATTATCAACGGCAATTATTGCAGGATATTTTTCTCAAAATGATATCCCCGCCGAACAGTTGGATGCTCGAAATGTTGTTTTAACTGATGATCATTATGGTCATGCATACGTCCATTATCAAAGGTCATACGATAGAATTCGTACGTATTTTAAACATCGGAAAAAGCTTCAAATCATTACAGGATTTTTGGGAGCCACAGAATCGGGAGAAACAACTACGTTGGGCCGCAGTGGCTCGGATTATTCAGCCTCTATTTTTGGTGCGGCTTTAAATGCAGCCACTGTTGAAATTTGGACTGATGTAGATGGTATTTTATCCGCTGACCCCACGATTGTTAAAAACGCTAAAACCATTCCTCAAATGACCTACGAAGAAGCAATGGAATTGGCCCATGCCGGGGCGCGGGTGATTTTTCCACCCACTATGATTCCGGCGAAATACAAACAGATTCCGATTATCATTAAAAACACCTTTAATCCCAATCATCCCGGGTCATTGATTAAACATTCCCGGAGAATCAATGGTGAAAAGGCCGTGGGGATATCCTCTATTTCAGATATTAGTTTGCTGCGTCTGCAAGGGGCAGGGATGGTGAGTATCCATGGAATTAATAGTCGGATTTTCTCTGCTTTAGCCAACGAAAAAATCAGCGTATTGCTGGTGTCTCAGGCTTTTAGTGAACATGCCACTTGTTTTGCGGTGAACCCGCTTCTGGTCCAGAAGGCAATTAAAGTGTTGGAAAATGAATTCGCGATTGAAATGAAAAACCATTACATCGATTCAATTCGGATTGAAGAAAATTTATCCATGGTAGCTGTCGTGGGCGAAGGGATGCGCCATACTCCGGGGATTTCTGGAACAGTGTTTGGCACTTTAGGAAATGAAGAAGTGAATATTATTGCCATTGCCCAGGGTTCTTCAGAACGAAATATTTCTTTTATCATAGAGAATAAGGATGTCAATCGTGCATTAATATCACTCCACCAGGAATTCTTTGATAAATCCAAAACATGTGTAGATATATATCTTGCGGGTGTAGGCAATGTTGGGAGCGAATTACTTTCGATTTTAGGGGAATTAAAACAAGAACGAGTCTGCATTAAGGGTGTAGCCACTAGCCATAAAATGCTCTTGAGCGACCAATCCATTAATCCCCATGAGGCTGTGGAACAACTTAGAAAGTCGCAAAATGCATTTGATTTGAATGAGTTTCTTAATGGAAAGTCGACCCATAAAAGACAAAAGGTATTTGTGGACTGCACCGCCAGTGCGTCTCTTTCAATGCAATATCCCCGGATACTTGAAAAAGGATACTCTATTGTAACAGCCAATAAAATCGCCAACACATTGGATTATAAATTCTATCAATCTCTTCGTGAAAAGGCTTCAGAAAATGGGGCATCACTTTATTATGAAACCAATGTAGGCGCAGGGCTACCGGTCATATCCACATTGAGAAATTTACTTTCAACCGGCGATAAAATTATCAGTATTGAGGGCATATTCTCCGGGACTTTGAGTTATCTATTTAACACCCTTACGGCTGGTATGAATTTTTCCGAATTGGTGAATAATGCGAAATTGAAGGGCTACACAGAACCGGATCCCAGGCAGGATTTAAGCGGTATGGATGTTGCAAGGAAATTGCTCATATTGGTCCGGGAAACGGGGGCCAAATTGGAATTGGAAGACATAAAGATAGAGAGCCTATTACCGTTGGGGAGTAAATCAATTGATTCGGTCGATGGATTCTTAAAACACTTGGCTCAATTTGATGCTGAAATGAAATTGAAGATTGAAAAGGCAGAAGCCGAAGGTCAAAAATTGAGGTTTATTGGTAAATTTTTAGAAGGAATTGCTTCAGTCTCACTTCAATTAGTTGGACCAGAACATCCTTTTTATGAATTACAGGGAAGTGACAATATTATATCATTCCGAACCAAGCGATACCCGAATCAACCCCTTGTGATTAAGGGCGCCGGAGCCGGTGCAGCAGTGACGGCTGCGGGTGTTTTGGGTGATATTCAGCAGTGCATAGTCAACGATTAAAATGAGTCAAAAAATTAAAGTCAGTGTTTTAGGTGCGACTGGATTGGTAGGACAAAATTTCCTGCGATTGCTTGATGGACATCCTTGGTTTGAGGTCGTGGATGTGGCCGCTTCCCCGCGTTCTGTCGGAAAAACTTATGCTGATGCAGTCGGAGGCAATTGGTTGATGTCTGACGAAATTCCAACGCATGTGAAAAATTTAGTTGTCCGGGATGCCCAAGATTTTGATGTTATTCCGGATGGGGTGAATTGTATTTTTTCTGCCATGGACCTGCCTGACAAAGTGGACACCCGTAAATTAGAATTCGCTTATGCCACATCAGGTTACGCCCTTGTGAGCACCAGTTCTGCCAATCGACGGGTGGATGACGTTCCCATGATTATACCGGAAATAAATCCCAATCACACAGATGTGATCCCGATTCAGCAAGTCAATCGTAATCTGCCTGAATCCGGATTTGTAGCAGTCAAACCCAACTGTTCAATCCAATCTTATTTAATAACATTGGCGGCACTGGAAAGTGCCGGTTATCCGGTGGACCAAGTTCAGGTTACATCACTCCAAGCCGTATCCGGGGCGGGGCAGGCTGGAATTCAATCAATAGAAATGAAGGATAACGTAATCCCATTTATTGGGGATGAAGAAGAAAAAACGGAAAATGAACCGTTAAAAATTTTTGGCAGCGTTTCAGAAAATGGAATCGTCAATTCCAATCAAATAGACATCAGTGCAATCTGCACACGCGTATCTGTGATTGATGGTCACACTGCCGTTGTACATCTGAGATTCAAAGAAGAAGTCCCCTCTTTGGATAAGATCAAAACAATTTGGAAAAATTTTAGAACATTGCCTCAGGAAAATTTTTTTCCGATGGCGCCGGAAAACCCCATTGTTTATTTAGAAGAGAAAGACCGTCCACAACCCAAACTCGATCGTAATACAGATAAAGGCATGGCTGTTTCGGTTGGGCGTTTAGCCGAAGACAAATTTTTTGACATCCGCTATGTAGCACTTTCTCACAACACCGTTCGCGGCGCCGCCGGTGGCGCCATTCTAACGGCAGAACTTTTGGTCGAAAAAGGATATATCAATGCCTAATGAATCTGTAAAAGTCCGTGCAACCGTATCGGTGGCTAATGTGTCCTGCGGATTTGACTGCATCGGCGATACTTTAACTATTTTGTTAACAAACAATCCGGGAATTGAATTGAGTATTTCGGGTCTGAAATCAAATTCGATCCTGACGGTTGCTGAAAAGAATACAGCGGGGAAGGCCATTTTATCCTTATTAAATACCATCGACATTCAACAGGGTTTTCGGGAGAAAATTGAAAAAGGAATTCCGCCGGCACGTGGAATTGGGTCTATTGCCGCCAGTGCGGCAGCAGCTATAATTCGCTAGACGATTTGAATTTACCGATCCCTAATCCATAGTTCAGGTTTGAAGGCATTTTTATTGGAATCATAAGATTCTATTTTTGAAAGGAATTAACATGAAATTTGAAACCAAAGTTGTACAAGCAGGAATGACCCCAGACCCCACAACTGGGGCGATCCTGCCGCCATTGTACCAGACAGCCACCTACGTGTTAGAAGAAGTGGGAAAGGATAAGGGGTTTGATTATACCCGATCATCCAACCCCACACGCCAAGTTATGGAAGAACAACTGGCGGCAATTGAAGGTGGAAGGTTTGGCGTCGCTTTTGCCAGCGGAATGGCAACGGTGGATAGTTGCTTAAAACTGCTCCAATCAGGTGATCATGTAGTTTGCTCCGATGATGTGTATGGCGGTGTGTCGCGGCACTTCAACCAGATTCTGTCCAACTATGATTTGCACTTCTCTTATGTGGATTCATCTGATCCTGCCAATGTGGAAAATGCCATTCATCCCAATACAAAATTGATCTGGGTAGAAACACCCACAAATCCATTGCTAAAAGTTACCGATTTAGAAGCAGTGGGAAAGATTGCCAAAAAACATGACATTTTATTTGGAGTGGATTCAACCTTTGCCACGCCGGTGTTTTTACATCCCTTGGAATTTGGTGCTGATTTAGTTATGCACAGCACAACGAAGTATTTGAGCGGTCATAATCAACTCATTGGCGGTGTGGTTATTACCAATCGGGAGGATTTATTTGACCAATTAAAATTTGTGCAAAAAACGATTGGTGCAGTGCCTGGGCCATTTGATTGCTGGCTGACGATAATGGGGGTTAAAACACTTGATTTACGGATGAAAAAACATGCTGAAAATGCGCAGTTAGTTGCTGAGTATTTGGATGCGCACCCGAAAGTAATATCGGTAACCTATCCCGGATTGCCATCCCATCCATCATATGGGGTTGCAAAAAGACAAATGTCCGGGTTTAGCGGCATGATATCTTTTGAATTGACAGGTGGTATTCCCGCAGGAAAAATGGTTATGAATTCAGTCAAGTTGGCCCAATTGGCTGAAAGTCTGGGTGCTGTGGAGACCATGATTACCCATCCTGCCACCATGACCCATGCTGATGTACCACAAGTTGATCGAGAAGCGAGGGGTTTAAGCGACGGATTGGTGCGTATCTCTGTTGGGATTGAGCATGTGGATGATATTATCGCAGACTTAGATCAGGCTTTAGAACAAGTATAATACTGATAAATGGTTACGGCAATCTGTCTTTCTTAGCATTAACTGGAATGTGGTCGGCATTCAAACGACCAAAGAAAATAAACTGAGTAAAAAACCAATATTATTTAATTAAATACATAAATATTGAATATACCATTGACTTTCTTTATTTTGATCAGTAATCTTGAGCATCCTATTGAAGTCCGAATTTTAAACTTTGGAGGTTATGAGGAGGGTCTTTATAGGTGCAGCATTAATGATAATTACTCCTTGATGTACTTTAGTTATCAGAAAGCTCCGTCCTAATAAATCGGGACGGAGCTTTTTTTATATTGTACCTACCGATCAAGTGAAAAATTACTCGCCAAATATTCGTGCTGCCAATCAAAGAAAACGCCCCGACATAGACGGCAATCTAATGCCTGACTATCTTGAATCAGGGATGATCTCAATTGGATTTTGAATAATCCGATAGAATGATGTATCTTTGTACGTAACCAATAAACTTTTAACTTTCTTATTAAGAGGTGTTAATGAGTAATCGCGGATCAGATAGAAGGCAAAATGAACGTCGCAATGGTGAAGAAAGGCGGAGGGGGAATTCCACCATTAAGGACGACAAAAGATCGGGTGAAGATCGACGTAATGAATCAGAACGAAGGTCAGGAGCCGATCGAAGGGATATTTAATTCTTAAAGTTCTTTAATTATTTTATAATTAGAATATTTTGGAAACAAAATCAAACTATACAATTGCTGATTTTGAAAAAGCAATAAAGTAGAAGATGTTAATAAACCTACAATGGTTGCAGAATGCATGGGCATGATTATTATGCAGCCAAAGTTTTTCAATTTTAGATAGAAACCTTCCCCAGGAGTTATCCTGCCTCGGGATTTATTCCCTCAATTTTCATATACTTATCTTTGGCCTCATTTAAGTATTGAATGAGTGCTTGCCGTTCTTGGATGACCCGATACATAATATTTCGTTTACGATAGAAAATTGTTAAAAACCGAAGATGCTGACGGTAATTACGTACCCGAGAAAGGTAGAATAATACAAAATTACCACTTGGGATTAGAGTGAAAGCATAAAGAAAAGTAAGGGGAAGATTTTCCGATAAAAATGCAAATATTAAAATTTCGATTGAATATAAAATTATAAAAATTCCCAATCCGGATACGAGTTTAGTCGGAGCAATTTGGGATTTTGTCTGAGCAACTCGTTTGGCAAACCACCGCGGGAATTTATAAGGAATAATATTGTTAATAAGACCGTACAGGTAGAATGGGAAACCTAGGATTATGTAGAACAAAATTTTTATCCGCTGCATTAAGGTGGCGCTATCTGAAGCAGGATCAAGGAACTCATCTTTTAGCTTTAAAAGATCTAAATGGTTTTGGTAACGGTGGAGCATATCCTTGAATTCTTCAACTTTATCAGGCCGATGTTTAAAATACCACTCGACACCATAAACCAGGCCCTTGGTGACCGAAAATTCATCTGATTTACTTTCTAAATCCAAACCCAAATCAACCATGAGTTCTTTTTTATAAATTGATTCCAAGGCACTGACTATTTCTTCAAAAGCAAGATCATTTACGTTGGTTGTGAGTTTTGAAAGGGCCGTTTCAATTTGATCCGTCAGCTGGTTAACTGTATTAGCCTCATCAATTTGAAATTCACTTTGAAATGAGTTTAGATAAATTGGCTGTCCGTAGCGAACAATAACATCGCTTTTAAATTTAATTGCATTTTTATATGACAATCCTACGGGTACCATGGCTACATCCAGAAGCCAGTTATTTTTCACCATTGCACCAAAACCAATGCGGGCTGCCCCGGTTTTAATTTTACTTAAAGTTCGATCTCCGGTAGAAATGCCTTCCGGGAAAATAAGGAAGGCGTTGCCATTTTCAAGGATCTCATATCCTTTTTCAAATGTATCTACATTTTTTCCTGATTGGGTTGGGTCATCCTGTTTACGGTAAACCGGAACTAATTGGAGTTTTGGCAGAAACCATCTGGAAAAAGGATTACTGAATAAAGTGGCTTTGGCAAAAAAGTACAGTTTACGTTTACATGTGGTGCCAACAAGAAGGGCATCTATCATTGTGTTGGGGTGATTGCATACAAAGATGACCGGACCATCTTTCGGGATATGATCTAAATGTTGAGGTGATATCTGACTGAAAAAAGTGCGGACTCCAGCCAGTGAAATCAGTTTTATTAGGCCATAAAGCATGTGTGAATCATAAGTATTCTTCTGGAAGTTAATCCAAAGCCTTTTTTGGACAAATTTTTCTAATATCAAATAGTCGGGAATTGGGGATGTCTTTGGCTTGAATTAGTTTTCTTAAATATTGAACTGAAAAACTTGGTACTGAAGCAGCATTGTATTTTATGAATAGTTCCTGAATCGGCTGGGAATTGAACATTTCGCAATATTTTGGCAGATTCGTCAACACCGTAATGGATTTAGGAAACAGGGATAGATTTTTCCCTTCATAATAATAAGATGGATTGTAGGCTTCATTCCAATTCGGATTTACATAATTTCGTATATCAAATGGTTCGTCCAGGGTCCATCGCGATCTGTTCTTTTTGAGGCGTGTTTTCCCATTTTGGCAAAGATCAAGGCCCAAAAGAAGCCCCTGGAAATTGGCTTCTAAATCAGCAAATGAAAAAACACCTGTGCCGTAACGTCCTAATATATTATTTTCACTGATAATCCCCAAATCGATTGCTTTTTCCATTGCCTGTAATTTTGAATCCCCCCTTTTTCTAGCAAATAAATATCTTTTATAATAAAGGTATCCGGATCCTGTAAAGTGCGTCAGTTTATCAACGCCAATGAAAATACCATTCACGTTAATCGATTGATCCAACATCACATCCAGACTGATCATTTGTCCTTTTTCAACTGCCGGCGTGCCGGGTTTCCAATAAATACTTTTGCGGAACAGGATATTTTTATCAGTTTTTTTGTCGGGAAATTTTTGAATTTGGTTGCTTAATTTAATCCATTTTTCCACAGGGGCATTTAAGGTGACTCCAAAATATTTCAGGATATCTCCGGCGGCAGTTTCGCAACTGCAATCTTCCGGTAAATTAGCGAGGACTTCATTGATTTTACGATTGTAATAGCGGTTGAGTACGTCACTGGCGTCCCTTAAGGAATGGTTCCAAACTAAGTATGGATCAACTTCTCCGGCTGAAAGGCAAATCGTTATACTTAGCAGAATAATGCTGCAAATTCTTGTAGAGAGTGACATGGTGTCGGACAAAGTTTACTAAACCCTGGTGATTTAGTAAACTTTAAATGGAGGATCGGTTTTTTTGAAATCAGCTCCCTTTTGCCAAAATTGATTCTTTTATTTCCTCCACCCAAGAAATTCGTTTAGGTGTTGCCGAGATAGTTGAGCATTTGGTTCGACGAGGACAGGACGATTGCCGCGGACAAATTATACTCACAGGAGAATTCAGTCCTTCTTCCACCCAATTGATATTAATGATCTTGGCAGCGGAGCTGATGGCCTCTTTAATTTTTTGAGGCGTCATGATCTCATTTTGTTTATTTCGCGGTGCAATTTCCATTGCTTCAATTACTTCCCTCGGTGTTGTACCGTGGGTTTCCAAAAGAGGGAATAAATCAATGCCGACGGAAATAATGTGTGAGTTCCCGGCCCCATCCTTGGTTTGGATGGCGATGCAGGCGTAAAGTCGGGGGTCTCGATCGTTTTCTCGCATGAATGAAATTTGAGTGAGTGTTTTTTTGGAATTCAAATTATCTGCCATTTGGAATAAAGCCCATTGGCGGCAAAAATCAGGTGAATCTGTCATCGTTCCGGAGGGCAATGGAATACCATTCCCGCGATAAACAGCCCGGAGTTTGTTGGGGGGATAAATATCAAAATAATGCCAATGGCGGTAAGGAGAGACAACGGTCATTCGTCGCATGATAACAGCTGGCGTAAGATCGATCTGTTTTCCTGAAAAAATATCATATGCTTTACGGCTCAGGTATTGGCGGAATGGCTGGCGAGGACATAAAAAAGCTCCAGCAAAAAAACTACATTCAAAATCCCGCCAGGCTGTAAGAATATCCCGCTGGTTCATTGTAGTGAGTCGATCTTTGGACGGCGGAGGAGACCCGCCTAATTCTCCACCGGTCGATTGTGATGAAATTAATCCATCCCCGCCATGAAGCACTTTATGTCCGAGATGGTAGGCTAAGTCATATTTTAACCGCGCTTCATTTTGCTTTAAATCTTCATTGAGATATACCGTATTGGGAGAATCATAGAATGACCGGAAAAATGTTTTTACTTCTTTATCCTCATCACTGATGGTTTGAAACGATTGTTTTTTGAACCATTTTACTTTCAGTCCCTGCTGTTCATATATCTCCAGTATTTGTCGGGAACGAAGCGGAAATCGCTTTTGACTGACAGAATCAGCAGCGCGTTCCAAGTCGGGGAATTGGTTATGGTTATGCTCTTGGTATGCTCGTATCAAAACATGGGCGAATTGACGTCCGGTAATATTGGTTTGTGTGAGCAGTTCAGGGATGGATATTTCCATCAATTCTTTAGTGAACAATACTTGCGGTTCCAGTTGCAGTCGATCGGCTGGTCGTTGTCCATCATCCCGCTGGGGGACTAAAGGTTGTTGGGCATCATCTAAAAGCCACGAGGATTCCCGTTGAAAAATAGTCGCTAATATTTCCAATACTTTTGGCGCCGGTGCCCGCTGCCCTCTTTCTATTAAACTGATGTAAGATACAGATGGTGCATTGATTGCATCTATCTGGACACTTCGGGCAGCGAGGTCTTCGAGGGTCATTCCGGATTGTTTTCTCAATATTCTCAATTTGGATCCCAGAAAATGGGCGTTGGTTGCAGATGGTTTATTAGGCTTCATTGGTATTTCCTGTAAAATTTACATTGTCAAATTATATTGTAAAATTTTACAATAAAAGTGAAAATTGCATAGGTACTTTTCCATCGCGAATTAGAAACCATCAGGGCGTATTTCCAAATAATTAATAGAGAAACCGTGCAATACCCACAAACTACAGAAGCACAAACAGAGAATCAAATTCCAAAAGATTCTGCTTTGGACCCAAAGACCAGACCAAATAAAGGATTGATTATTAAAGGTCAATGGACGTCAACCTGTGCGAAAGTTTTAACCAAAGAAGCACGATTGTTCATTACTGATCTCGAAGAACGGTTTGGCAATCGCCGTAGAGAATTATTAGCTGCGCGGATTCAAAGGCAAATTGAAATCGACAGCGGAATTATGCCGGATTTTTTGACAGAAACAAAACCAGTCCGGGAAGGTGATTGGACTGTTGCTTCGGTACCCGAAGATTTACAGGATCGTCGCGTTGAAATCACAGGTCCGGTGGATCGAAAAATGATTATTAATGCACTGAATTCGCCTGTAAAAGTTTTCATGGCTGATTTTGAAGATTCCTCTTCCCCCACCTGGGATAATATGGTTGAAGGACAGGTGAATCTACAGGATGCAGTTCGGAGAAAAATCACGTTTACCAATCCGGGTAATGGCAAGTATTATGAGCTGAATGATGAAATAGCCACATTGATGGTCCGCCCCCGGGGATGGCATCTGGAAGAAAAAAATGTAGAATTGAATGAAAAATATATTTCGGCGTCCCTGTTTGATTTCGGTCTCTACTTTTATCATAATGCAAAAGAATTGATGAAGCGAGATACGGGGCCATATTTTTATTTACCGAAATTGGAAAGCCACCTGGAAGCGCGCCTGTGGAATGACGTATTCGTCTATGCCCAGAAAACATTGGGTATTCCCAGCGGGACGATTAAGGCAACGGTGTTGATCGAAACGATTTTGGCGGCTTTCGAAATGGATGAAATTTTGTATGAATTAAAGGATCATTCCGCTGGTTTGAATTGTGGCCGCTGGGATTACATTTTCAGCTTCATCAAAAAATTCAAAAATAACGCCGACTTTATTTTACCGGATCGAGGTGAAGTGACCATGGACCGTCATTTTCTCAAAAGTTATGTGAACATGTTGATTCAAACATGTCATAAACGCGGTGCTCACGCCATGGGCGGCATGGCAGCCCAGATCCCTATCAAGGGTGACAAAGATGCGAACAAGAAAGCAATGGAAAAAGTTCGTTTGGATAAAGAAAGAGAAATGAAGGCTGGTCACGATGGAACGTGGGTGGCTCATCCCGGGTTAGCCGCAATTGCTATGGGGGCATTTTCCGGGATGATATCAGACAACCAGATTAAAACGCGTCCTCGAAAAGATGTAAAAATTACCGCAGAAGACCTGTTCAAAGTTCCGGTTGGCCGAATTACAGAAACCAGCGTGAGACACAATATCCGTGTGGGAATTCAATACATAGAAGCATGGCTTAGGGGGAATGGATGCGTGCCGCTCTATCATCTTATGGAAGATGCGGCCACGGCAGAAATTTGCCGCTCCCAACTTTGGCAGTGTGTCCATCTTGAAGCTACAACACAAGAAGGTGACCGCATCACTATCGAAAGAATTGATAAATGGATCGCTGAAGAATTAGAACAGATTAAATTGGAAATTGGGTTGGATAATTACTTTTCGGGCCGTTTCAACATTGCGTCGACCCTTTTCACTGATATGATCAAAACGGAAGACTTTGATGAATTCTTAACGCTCAAAGCTTACTCATACATTTAACGTAGGAGAATAACCATGAAAGATCAACAAAAAACACAAATCTTCGAACAGGATATCACTGATAGAAGAATGGTCTCAGCTCCTAAGCTCGATCAAATGAAAGACCGGGAAAGGCCGACAAATAATCGCTCAAAGGGTGCGACAGAATTTTTTGAACAAGATATTCAAGTGAGGTAATCATGACCAGACAAGAACAGGTAAAACAATTAGAACAGGACTGGAAAGAGAACGATCGCTGGGAAGGCATCGCCCGTCCCTATACTGCCGATGAGGTGGTGAATCTCCGTGGTTCAGTCCAAGTTGAGCATACTCTGGGAAAAAAGGGTGCCGAAAAATTTTGGGACATCCTGAAAGGGGATGAGGTCGTATCAGCCCTGGGTGCCCTCACCGGTAACCAGGCCATTCAGGAAGTTCAGGCCGGTCTGAAAGCAGTCTATTGCTCCGGATGGCAGGTAGCGGGGGATGCCAATTCCGCCGCCGCTATGTATCCTGATCAAAGTCTTTACCCCGTGGATTCTGTCCCAAAGTTGGTGGAACGGATCAATAACTCTTTGTTGCGCACAGATGAAATTCACTGGATGAACGGGGATGATAGCACTGATTGGTTGGTGCCTCTGATTGCCGACGCAGAAGCGGGATTTGGTGGAAATCTAAATGCATTTGAGCTGATGAAAGCCATGATCAAAGCTGGTGCTGCTGCTGTCCATTGGGAAGATCAATTGTCTTCAGCCAAAAAATGCGGTCACATGGGTGGAAAGGTATTGGTCTCTACTCAGGAAGCGATCAACAAATTAGTAGCGGCCAGACTGGCAGCTGATGTGATGGGTACTCCCTCTGTTCTTATCGCCCGCACAGACGCCAACGCTGCCAATCTCATTACCACGGATAATGATATTCGCGATCAGAAATTTGTTACGGGTGAACGTTCCTCAGAAGGATATTATTACGTAAAAAATGGTTTGGATCAAGCCATTGACCGCGGTTTATCTTATGCGCCCTATGCCGATTTGCTGTGGTGTGAAACGGGTAAACCCAATCTGGAAGAAGCCCGACGATTTGCCGAAGCTATCCATGAGAAATATCCCGGGAAGCTCTTGTGCTACAACTGCTCGCCTTCATTCAACTGGAAAGCCAATCTTGGTGAAGTTGAACTGAAATCCTTCAGGGAAGAATTATTCAAAATGGGTTATAAATACCAGTTCATTACCCTGGCCGGGTGGCATGCCCTGAACCTGAGTATGTTTGAATTGAGCCGCGCCTATGCTTCCGATGGTATGTATGCCTATTCGAATATGCAGAACCGTGAGTTCGATAATGAAGAAAACGGATTCCGGGCCGCAAAACACCAGGCTTTTGTTGGGACCGGATATTTCGACGCTGTACAGAATACGGTCACTACAGGGAATGCTTCAACAGTTGCCATGGAAGGCTCAACGGAAGAAGAGCAATTTCACTCTGCAAATCCTCCAATCGTAGATGAAATAAATCAAACCCCCACCTATCAGGCGTAAATTCCAGTAATATATAATAGCGCTGTAAGCCCCTCTTGGAAAACTGAGAGGGGCTTTTCTTTTCAGTAAATTCGTCCTATTTTCCGCCACTTGTGAAATCGATAAACCAAATCATTGCAATTCACCTATGAATGATATTCAATCTAGAATCAACCACATTTTCAATGGCCAAATGGCCAATCGCCAATCCATACGGCATACATCCTATAAAGAACGGATTACCAAATTAAAAGCAATTGAATCCTGGCTTATGGATCATCGTACCGAGATTCAAGAAGCTATGCATACTGATTATCGCAAGCCAGCCTCGGAAGTAGATTTATCTGAAATCTGGGCTACATTGACTGAAATCCGCCATGTCCAGCGTCATCTAAAAAGCTGGATGCAGTCTAAAAAGGTTGCACCAACCCTGACTATGATGATGTCTGATGCTTGGATTCAATCTGAGCCAAAAGGGGTCGTTCTAATCATAGCACCCTGGAATTTTCCATTCAACCTAACTATCGGTCCCCTTGTTTGTGCGATTGCCGCTGGGAATTGCGCAGTGGTCAAACCATCCGAATTAACGCCCCATTCATCCGCCATGATGTCCAAAATGGCAGCGGATCTATTTGATGAAAATGAAGTGGCCTTTTTTGAGGGTGACGCCACGGTGGCTACAACGCTCTTGGACAAACCTTTTCACCATATATTTTTTACCGGCAGCCCCAAAATCGGCAGTATAGTTATGGAAAAAGCTGCCAAACATTTATCAACGGTTACTCTGGAATTGGGCGGAAAATCGCCCACCATTGTTGATGAGACTGCAAATTTAAAAGATGCAGCGCAAAAAATATCCTGGGGGAAGTTTATGAATTGCGGACAGATTTGTTTAGCGCCGGATTACCTTCTTGTCCAAGAATCGGTGAAAGATAAGCTGTTGGCCCAAGTAAGGGAAATTTCAGCTAAACAATTCGGCGGCAGCAATGGATCGGTTCAATCTTCCAAGGATTATAGCCGAATAGTCAATAAGCGCCATTTTCATCGTTTAAATTCCATTCTTGAAAAGACTAAGTCAAGTGGTGATACAGTGTTTATGGGTGGCGAGACTGATGAAGAAGCACAATTTATTTCACCAACTGTTTTGACCGAAGTGAATGGTGAATCGCCCATCATGTCTGAAGAAATATTTGGGCCTATCCTGCCAGTGATTACTTATAAGGATATCAAAGAGGCTACGGATTTTATCAGTGAACGATCCAAACCGCTGGGTCTATATATCTTCAGTAAAAAAAGAAAAAACATCGATTTTATATTAGAAAATACTTCTGCCGGCGGCACGTCCATCAATGATACTATCCTACATTATATGCATTTGAATTTGCCATTCGGAGGGATCAATACCAGTGGTTTTGGCCGTACCCATGGCGAAGCGGGCTTCAAAGCCTTCTCTAATGAAAGGTCTGTGCTGAAACAGGCTGCCATCAGCCCAATGAAACTGTTTTACCCGCCCTATACGCCGCGTGTTAAACGACTCATCAAGCTCGTCCTCAAATATTTTTAGAACATCAATGAGTGGTGGTTGAAAATTTTTTAAAATAATACTTTGAGTATAAATAGTTTAACATTAAACTATATGCATGAATTCAATACTAAAAAGCTACAATGAAGATCAGCGCCGGGTATTAAGTGCATGGGTGAAAATAAACCGTGCTTCAGAATCCCTGGGCCAATCCGATTGGAAAATCATGAATGAAAATGGCTTAACGCCTTCACAATTCGGTATCATGGAGTCCTTGTATCATAAAGGTCCCATGTGCCAAAAGGAGTTGGGAGAAAAACTGCTGCGAAGCGGGGGAAACATAACCAAAGTGATCGATAATCTTGAACGAGATGGTTATGCGGTTCGAAAGCGGGATACCGATGATCGTCGGTATTTTAGAATTGAACTCACAGGAAAAGGGACAGGGAAAATTGAAGAAGTGTTTCCAAAAATTTTGGCAAATCTCACTCATCGCTTTTCTGTCCTTTCTAAACAAGAACAAATATCCTTGTCCGAATTGTGCAAACGATTAGGACTTGGTAAATAAAATGGATTAAAAATGATAAAAATAAACAAAATGGAATTAAACACAACATCATATGTTCGATTCTACAACAACAAATTCCTTCAGTCGTTCAAACAAATAAAAAAGGCCTTTTTTATTCTGGCACTAGCATTTGCTCAACTGACGACTGCTCAGGCAAAAGATAAGACTCTAAAAAACGTCTCAATTGATACACAGAAAAGCACTCTTGAATGGGTGGGGACTAAAGTAACCGGCACCCATAATGGGACCATTCTGATGAAATCAGGTGCGGTTAGTTTTAAGGGTAATCGCGTAGTCGGAGGAACCTTCACTCTCGATATGACCAGCATTGTGAACCTGGATATTGAATCAGAAAAATGGAAGCAGAATTTGGTTGGCCATTTAAAATCGGATGATTTTTTCTCTGTGGAGTCCCATCCCACAGCTACATTCAAAATCACTAAAGCAAAAATGCTTCGTTTTGTGAAAGCTAATGAAGCTAATTATGAAATAAAGGGCGTTCTAACCATAAAAGGCATTGCCAAAGACGTAACCTTTCCCGTCCGGATTGTCCGGAAGGACCAGGGTTATGAAGCGACTGGAAAAATTGAATTGGACCGTACCCGTTGGGATATACGTTACGGATCCGGTAAATTTTTCGATGATTTGGGGGATAAAATGATCCATGATCTTTTCACCATAAAATTTTCCTTTAAGACTGCAGGTTAGGTGAAAGGGTCCAATTCAGGACTATTACCAATATGGTACATATAATCGCCGGTACAAAGATAGCACAGTTCCCAAAAGAGACGGGAACAAAAGGAGAGTTCCTCCGCCAGGCGAGTATTTTTAGAAATAGGGTAACGGCCAGTGGTGAATCCGGATATTTGGCTGAACCGGGCCGTTACCATCTCTATGTATCCCTGGCATGTCCCTGGGCCCACCGCGCGGTTATCTTCCGAAAATTAAAAAAACTGGAGGATATCATCTCTCTTTCGGTGGTGGACCCAATCCGAGACCAACGCGGCTGGAGATTTACGGACTCTACAGGAGAATTTCCAGATGAAATTAATGGGTTTTCTCTCCTAAGTGAAGCCTACTTGAAAAGCAACTCATCTTTTGATGGCCGGGTGACCGTACCGGTTCTCTGGGATAAAAAGAGCCAACGGATCGTTAATAATGAATCTTCCGAAATCATTCGTATGCTGAATACTGAATTCAATGTATTTACGGATTCAACCCTCGATTATTATCCCGTAGAACTGCGGGAGGAGATTGATGAAATCAATGCCGTCGTCTATACCCATGTGAATAACGGTGTATATCGGACCGGTTTTGCTACCACACAAGCTGCTTATGAAAGGGCATTTATGGCCCTATTCACAGCCATGGATAAATTGGAAGGTCGTCTTTCCCGACAATCCTTCCTGGTGGGCAACCAGATAACGGAATCGGACTGGCGTTTATTTACGACATTGGTGCGTTTCGACGCTGTCTATTATAGGCATTTCAAATGTAACCAAAAGCGGTTAGTTGATTATCCCAATCTCTGGCGCTATACCCGAAAACTATTTCATATCCCCGGCGTGGCTGAGACGATAAATTTGGAGCATATTAAACGCCATTATTACGGGACCCATGCCAGTTTAAACCCGACCGGGATCATTCCCAAGGGTCCTGAAATCGATTTTTCCATGGGATAAATCTGGAAGAAAGGATGTAGAATGGATAAAAAAAGAGTTATAAATCGCCTGATTGCCGGCCAATCCACAACGGACGGCGCCGGGGTGAATCTGACCAGAATTATTGGAAGTCCGGAACTCAATATGCTCGATCCATTTTTACTTTTGGATGAATTCGGCAGTGACAATCCAGACGATTATATCGCCGGTTTTCCACCTCACCCACACCGCGGTTTTGAAACAATCACCTACATGCTGAACGGAAAATGGCAGCATAAAGATTCTGCCGGAAACGAGGGTAAGTTAGGGGATGGGTCTGTCCAGTGGATGACCGCCGGCCGAGGTATCATCCACAGCGAAATGCCCATTCAGACTGATGGATTGGCTCGTGGGTTTCAACTTTGGTTGAACTTACCCAAAGTAAAAAAGATGATTGAACCTGCCTACCAGGATATCGAATCTGAACAGATTCCGAGTGTGGAGTCGGAAGCAGGTAAGATTAAAGTTATTTCGGGTAAATATAACGGAGTGGTGGGTCCCGGAAAATCCCATACGCCTGTTTTGATCTTAGACATTCAAATGAACGAAAATAGTGAATCGTCCATTCCGGTTGAAGATGGATGGAACGCCTTTGGTTTTGTGTATGATGGAGAAGTTCGAGCCGGAGAAACAATATCCAAAGGCCAATTGGCAGTATTTGAGAAAGAGGGTATGGTTTATCTGAAATCCGGGGACGTAAAAGCAGGAATATATTTCGCAGCCGGTGAACCATTGAACGAACCGATAGCAAGAGGTGGTCCTTTTGTGATGAATACCCGTGGTGAAATACTACAGGCATTTTCGGATTACGAAGCAGGGAAATTTGAGACATGACTCGATGCGAATGGGGTAACACAAGTGCCCAATACCAACACTACCATGATGAAGAATGGGGTGTTCCGGTTCATGATGATACGATCCTGTTTGAATTCCTAATTCTGGAAGGCGCCCAAGCGGGACTCAGTTGGGCAACCATCTTAAAAAAACGGCCTGGGTACCGGGAAGCATTTGATCAATTCGATGCTGAAAAAATTTCCAAGTACTCCGAATCAAAAATTGAGGAATTACTTCAGAATCCGAACATTGTAAGAAATAGACTTAAGGTAAATTCGACAGTACTGAATGCGAACTTATTTCTCGATATTCAGAAAGAGTTCGGAAGTTTTGAAAAGTATATTTGGCAGTTTACCGACGAAAAAATAATCCAAAATTCATTCAAGAAAATGACGGATATTCCGGTCAGTACACCGGAATCCGATGCGATGAGCAAAGATCTGAAAAAACGTGGTTTCAAATTTATTGGCACAACTATTTGCTATGCCTTTATGCAGGCGACAGGTATGGTAAATGATCACATGGTGAGTTGTTTTCGATATGAGGAGTTATCATCATGAAAGCTCATTATTTAGGACATATCGTATTTTACGTGAAAGATTTAGAGCGATCCCTGGCATTTTATCGTGACCTGTTGGGGTTCGAACAGGTAGGAGGATTCTCCCGTCCATTTAATGCGGCTGCACTCACATCTGGCCGAACCCATCACGAAATATTATTGATTCAAGTGGGGAATGCCCCAGGGCCACCGAAAGGTCATCGCATTGGATTATATCATATCGGCATTAAGGTGGGTGATTCATTGGATGAACTGCGGGCAGTCAGGGATGAGTTGCTCGAGGCGGGTGTACTCATATCTGGAATGTCAGATCATACGGTTAGTCAAAGTCTTTATTTGGAAGACCCTGACGGCAATGAAGTGGAACTCTATGTGGACAATCCGGATGTGGATTGGGAGAATGATCCGTCATTGGTTATATCACCGATTAAGCGATTGGAATTGTAATTTGATTCATTCTGAACAGAAGTCTCCTCTACAGAGGGGACTTGTAAATAGAAATATTATATAATTATTCTCACACGGATAACTCAGGAATGAAACTTAAACGGTTGTAAATTCGTATGAAGAAACAAAAAATGCCTGCACGCCTTTTTGGAGCAGACGGGGAATTACTATGAAAAAACTATTGCTTGTAACAACACTCATTTTTGCCGGACTTATTTTTACCGGCCAAACAAAACAAGAATTATCAAAAGGATTCGTCATGGATAAAGTCGTTAAATCGGACAAAGAATGGCAAACCTGCCTCACACCGGAAGAATACCAAGTATTGAGAGCAAAGGGGACAGAAAGAGCTTTCACCGGAAAATTTTATAAGCATAAAGAAGAAGGCACATATGTTTGTGCTGCATGTGGGAATGGTCTGTTCAGTTCAGATACCAAATATGATTCCGGTTCCGGCTGGCCCGCATTTTTTGATGCGCTGGATGAAACAAAAGTGAATACAAAACGGGATATAAGCTATGGTATGGTTCGAATCGAGATCACTTGTGCCAAGTGCGATTCCCACCTGGGACATATTTTTGAAGATGGTCCCAAGCCGACAGGGCTGCGTTATTGTGTCAATTCATTGGCATTGGATTTTAAGGCTAAATAATAAAAACCATATTAGTTTTAAATTTAAAGGCCGCACCGTTTATCGGGGCGGCTTTTTTTTAACCTTTTTTAGACGATTCTGTCTAAACGACTAAATTAATTAACAATAAGGAGTGGACTCATTATGAAATCCAAAATTTTTCTGATTTTATTGTTTGGACTATTTACTACTACGGTATTCACCCAGAACAGGATGCGGGAACGCCCTGAACCTATCGACTGGACAAAAACGCTGGATTTAACTGATGATCAATTCATACAGTTTATGAAAATCCAAGAAGGGTTTCGTGAAGATGCTAGGGCCATGAGGGAAAATGCCGGTGTTGACAGAATGGGAATGATGGATGCATATAAGAATCTCACCGACAATAGAGACAAACAAATCAAAACGCTACTCGATAAAAAGCAGTATAAAAAATATAAAAAGCAGGTAGATAAAAATCGAAAGCAAATGCGAACACGACAAGGTAAACGTAAGGGAAAAGGACGAATGAAAGGCCAAGGGAGACGAGGACAGAACGAATAAATAAAAAATATCTCGTCGCACTTCTCTTTTATTCACTCCTCCCCGGGCGACACATAATTCATTATAACCCTGGGGTAGTTTCACTCATTAAAATATTATTTTATTGGATGGAATGAATATTTTTAGATTATTTTTCGGCATATTCACTGTCTTTAAAAGTAATTCAACTTTCCGGATATTGATCAAGTCAGATAAAAGGCTACTTAAGCCATAAGGTATGTGAGGCGGCTGGCGAGGTTTTGTTCCTGCGCCAAATTCCTCTCTACATCATTGGCATGATTTAAATCCCAGTCTTTGAGTTTTGGCGCCATGATTCGGTGGTATATCCAAGGGATGAACAACACCATATATACACAGGACAAGTACCCGAGGGGCATTTCCGGTGCATTGGGATAGGCTTTTAATTCCCAATATTCGAGCTGCGCATTCTCATGGTGAGAGGAATGACGCGTTAAATTATACAGGAAAAAACTACTGATACGCCGATTGGTATTCCACGAGTGTTTTGGCAGAATAGGGGCACCTTTTTCACGGATAAGGCCATAATGTTCCATATAGTTGACCCCTTCGAGCATGATTTTTCCGCCGATTGCAATCAATAGAAACATAAGTACTCCGGCCCATCCCCCTACATAAAAGGCAGCGGTTGTTAAGATACCGGACCGAAGATAACCAATGAACATTCG
>Ga0114933_10001452_pt1 | contig 26348 bp, 18 predicted proteins | sample 4SBtaG_FD_89691 | JGI IMG/M metagenome (GOLD analysis project Ga0114933, IMG submission 89691) | Deep subsurface microbial communities from Kolumbo volcano to uncover new lineages of life (NeLLi) - 4SBTROV12_W25 metaG | ecosystem: Environmental > Aquatic > Marine > Volcanic | place: Kolumbo... | reverse complement strand
CGGCACCGATTGGTTTAATGATGCGGTAGGGGCCTATTTTTTCCGGGTGCATGGCGATGTGGCTGGGCGAAGATGACTGGGGGTGGATACTAGGTGACGAATCACCAACTCGGGGGGGCGACATAGCTATTCTACGTTGAATTGGTAATGCGGTGCAAATATCCCAACCGCACCATATTGCGAGGAGCGAAGCGACGAAGCAATTGGATGCGGGCAAGCTTCCGGGGCCCTGCGGCTGTGTGTGGTGTGTAGCGTGCTGGTGGTTGTATTCGTTTTGGGCCTGCGGTTCGGTATTGCAAGTCTCTATTCATTTTCGGCAGCGTAAGTGTGTATAATAACCCACATGGGAAATACACGTCGTGACTTTTTACGTAGTTCATTGATTGCAGGTGGGATTGGCCTGCCGTTATCGGATTGTCTACGTCTGCAGGCAGCAGGGTCACACGAACAAAAAGATACGGCTGTGATACAAGTCTGGCTTGGTGGCGGTCATAGCCAATTCGAGACATTTGATCCGAAACCGGACGCTCCGGCAGAGATTCGTGGACCATATGGAACGACATCCACATTGTTTCCGGGCATACAGTTTTGTGACATGATGCCAAAGACCGGGCAAGTGCTGGACAAAACAGCACTTATTCGAAGCATCGCTCACGATAACAACGGCCATTATGTAGCAGCTCATTGGCTATCGACCGGCCACCTTAGTCCAACGGCACCACCGACACATCCGTCGAGTGGCTCGATCGCCTCCCACGTTCTGGGGCCTCGTGACCCAGGTATGCCCGGATATGTACTTCTTTCTGAAGAACAGACTCGGAACCCGACCATCGGCGCCACGATGGGTCCAGCGTACTTAGGCAGTGCTCATTCACCATTTACCATTTTGCAGGACCCGTTTAAGTCGCAGTTTCATACAGAGGCATTAAACGCATCAACGGATAACTTTAAACTTGCCGACAGCTTAACGATCGATCGAATGGCAGATCGTAAATCGTTACTTGGTGAACTCGATTTGTTTAATCGAAAAGTTCAGCGTCAAAGAGACTTGGACGGGATAGACGAATTCAATCAAACGGCATTCGATATCGTAACGAGTGGCCGCGCCCGTGAAGCGTTCGATTTGAGTAGGGAGCCAGCACACATCCGTAAAATGTATGGTGAACATCGTTGGGGACAATCAGCGCTCCTTGCGAGACGATTGGTCGAGGCAGGTGTTACCTTTGTTACCATCAATACCGCACCGGATTCACTTTGCTGGGATTGGCATCTAAACATCGTAGATGACGATCGCCCGGCTGATGGCAGCAACGGTCCAAGCCGTGGCATGAATATATCCGGACCGCCACTGGATCAGATGCTTTCAGCGCTGATAACAGATTTGTATGATCGCGGGCTGGACAAGAAAGTCTTGTTACTTGTTTGGGGTGAATTCGGACGGACACCTCGGGTGAATAAAACAGGCGGCCGTGATCATTGGGGCTCGCTAATGAGCATCCTCATGTCCGGTGGAGGCTTCAAGATGGGCCAGGTAATTGGTGCATCCAACCCAAAGGGTGAAATGCCGATTGATCGGCCCATTCATCCGGTCGACGTGCTGTCCACCGTTTACGGGCACCTCGGAATCGATCCATCTGCTTCTACCACGAATCGCGAAGGACGCCCAATTCACATCCTTCCCGGTGGTAATCCGATCGCTGAGTTGATTTAATCGGGACTCCGAAATGGTGTACGATCTCTTGGTACACCTCTTTTTAAGTTTTTAAAGGAATCAAAGTAGATACTCATGGCTGCGCCACATTTGCAACTGGATCCGGACTTATGCCGTCAACGTCAGCATCGTTTTTTGGAGGTCATGGCGGAGAACGAAATTGATAGGGTCGTGATAACGGCTCAGGAAAACATCTACTATTTCACAGGCTTTCGCCATCACAATCTGATGACCGCGGCATTTGTAATGGAATCAGACGGGTACTGCGTACTATCGGCTCCCAACAAAGAGCCTGAAGTTGCCGCTGTCGATGACATTGTTGTATTTGAAGCGCAATGGTTGTCTACGCTACGACAGGATCAATTCATTGATACTTCCACCGCACTTTCTGCCGTGTTGGACGACCAACCGGCAGGTCGCATCGGTGCGGACTGCCGAAGTTCCGGGCCTTATGTGTTGGGTGTGATCGCCGGTTCGGAAGGGGTAAATGTTTCTGAGGTCATCGACGTGGAGCCCGCGATATGGGATTTGCGGCGAAAGAAAGATCCAGATGAATTGGCGATGATGAGAAGGGCGATCGAATGTACAACAGCGATGTACACGCGTGCACGGGAAATCATTGAACCAGGCGTCTGTGAGTTGGAAGTGTACAACCGGTTACATGCAGCGGCTGTCGAGGTAGCTGGCGAAGCAATTACTTATTTAGGCAATGACTATCAATGTGGTGAACGCGGGGGTATGCCGCGTGAACGTGAGGCACGAGCGGGTGAGTTGTATATATTGGATCTCGGCCCGGCATATCGAGGATACTTCGCTGACAATTGCAGGACGTTTAGCGTTGATGGAAAGCCCACGAATGATCAAATGTCGGCATGGACGACGATTTCCGGAGTGCTGGATATGGTTGCGGAAACCGTTAAACCGGGGGTCCGTTGTCAGGAGCTTTTTGAGAAGGCATCTGAAATGCTTGGGCAGAACTCCCTCGGAGTCTTTCCACATCATCTTGGGCATGGCGTTGGGCTGTATCCGCACGAGGCGCCACATTTGAATCCAAACTGGGATGATGAGTTTAGGGAAGGTGATATTTTTACAGCAGAGCCAGGCCTTTACGGTGAAACACTTCATGCCGGAATTCGACTTGAGCAGAATTATCGTGTGACATCCGACGGCGTTGAAATTCTGACTCCTTTTCCATTGGATCTATAGAAACAGATTAGTTAATTAGAAAAGAGTAGATTCATGATCGACTTAACTGGAAGCGTCGCGCTGGTTACCGGTGCTGGCCGCGGTATTGGCAAGGGTTGTGCTTTGCAATTAGCACGTGCCGGAGCAACGTTGATTATCAATGATCGAACCGACAGTCCGGATTTGAGCCAGGCAGCTAGAGAGATCACTGAACTGGGGGCGTCTTGTACCGCTATTGAAGGGGATGTGTTTACGCGACAAGGTTGTGAACAATTGGTGGCTGCGGCTACTCAGGTACACGGTCGAATCGACTGCCTGGTTAGCAATCCTGCATTTAGCAGACGCCAGACGTTTCTGGATTATGATCCTGAGGTATTTGATCAAACGATTCAGGGAACCCTTTCCAGCGGGTTTCATATGTCGCAACTGGTTGCTCGTCATATGGTTGAACGTGGTGGCGGTGGAAAGATTGTTTTCATCTCAAGTGTGCAAGGTGAAATGGCTTTTCAAAATTGCGTGCCATATTGCGCAGCCAAGGCCGGGTTGAATCACATGACACGTAGTGTGTCGATCGAGCTAGCCGCGCATAAAATAAACGTGAACGCGATTGAACCTGGTTGGATTGATACTCCTGGCGAACATGTAACTTTTGGTGACGATTACATTGAAGATCAGGGTAAGCTTTTGCCCTGGGGGCGGCTGGGTACTCCAGAGGATATTGGAAATACAGCTGCATTTCTCTGCTCCAGTGTGGCAGACTATATTTCCGGGGAAATTATTGCGGTAGACGGGTGTTTCCGACATAAAGATGGACGCACCGAATTACCTTAAGTGCGATTCTTGCTGACGAAGTGAATCACTCGCGCCGGGGACTTTCAGGAGAGAATAATGACAAATGTAACAAGACGATCCTTTGTGAAAACAGCGGCTTCAACGGTAGCAATCCCAACCGTGCTGACTCGAATGAGCTATGCACGGACGGCTGCGAACGATCGTATTACACTTGGATTCATTGGTCTGGGAATGATGGGACGTGGGCACCTTGGCGGGTTTCTAGGTTATCAGGACTGCCAGGTCGTTGCATTGGCCGATGTGGTTAAAGAACGGCTTGAAGACTCAGCAAATAGGGTAAACACTCGATACAAGAGTGATGCAGCAAACGGCGTAGCCACATATGCTGACTATCGCGATATCATCGCCCGCGATGATATTGATGCCGTAGTGATAGCGACTCCGGATCACTGGCATGCGATACCAGTTGTTCAGGCTGCAAATGCCGGTAAAGATATTTATTGCGAAAAGCCACTTACGCAAAACGTTGTTGAAGGCCGCAAAATTGTAGAAGCCTGCACGAAGAATAAAACGATATTCCAGGTTGGAAGTCAGCAACGCAGTGAATTCGGTGGACGCTTTCGACGTGCTGTTGAACTAGTCCGCAATGGACGCGTCGGTAAGATCCACACGGTTCGAATTGGTGTCGGGGCGCCTAATAAACCATGTGATTTGCCTGCTCAGGATGTGCCAGACGGTACAGATTGGGATTTCTGGCTTGGACCAGCCCCGCAGCGGCCATACAACGAAGTCCTATGTCCAAAGGGCATTCACTCACACTTTCCCCAATGGCGTGCGTATCGTGAATATGCCGGTGGAGCGGTGGCTGATATGGGTGCACACCACTTTGACATTGCTCAGTGGGCTCTTGGAATGGATCACACCGGACCCGTCAAGATAGAGCCGCCAAAAGATGGTGCAACGAGCGGGCTGAAGTTGACATACGCGAACGGTGTCGAGATGTTTCACGGTGGACCGGCGGACGTGACATTTGAAGGCTCTGAGGGAACTCTGATGGTTAGCCGTGGATCCATCAAATCAAACCCTGCTTCCATCCTGGAAGAGGAAATTGGTGACGATGAATTCCACGTATATCCGAGCAGTAACCACAAACGCAATTTTGTTGATTGTGTCAAATCTCGCGAAGAGACGATTTGTCCGGCAGAGATCGGTCATCGCACTGCATCCATTTGCCATCTTACAAATCTCGGTTACCAACTCGGTCGTCCGTTGAATTGGGATCCCAAAAAGGAACAGTTTAATGGCGATAAAGAAGCCAATAGTTTTCTGTGGCGTAAACCACGTGACAAATGGGACGTAATCTAAGCCGAGTCTGGCGAAGACAGTTTTTGAGGTGGCCGAGCTGTAAGAACAGCAAATGACGCACAAATCGCAACAGTCAAGAAGGCGAGGAGTGCCGGTTTGTGTGATCCAAACTGGTCAAAGGACAAAGCCAGTGGAAGTGGCCCCAGAGCTGAAGCAATCGCACATATACTCATAGCGGACCCGGCAACGGCACCCTGATGCTTGCGTCCAAAGTAATTGACCCAAACGACCATTCCGGTCGATCTTAAAATGCCACCATTAAGTCCAAGCATCACAGAATAGAATATCGCCATCCACGGTTTGGTGATCGTTAGTAAGAGCACAACACCGCATGCTAAACCGGCCACACTGACGAACAGCAGATAGCGTGCTGGAATCTTGCCTGTAAAGTAACCGGCAACAAATGATGAGCAAATAGCCGAGCCTGCCTGTACAGCGAATAGCCAAAACGCATATTGGCGGGAAACGTCGATGCGTTCTAACAATGATGCCTGATAAAAAGCCAATCCCGTCCCAACCATTGCCCACGTGCTCATTCCCGCTACCAGTTTCCAAAACGTGGCAGTTTTTATCGCCTCATTCGCGGTCCAGCTATCAGTGGTGATCTCAGCAATTCCATCTTTATCCAACTTGGATTGAATCTCGATTTCCGGGTCACCGGTGAGTCTTAAATCCGGAAGTAATCCAAGAGATTCAGGGCGGTTTCGCACGAATACGATTGACGGTAAGACGGCTGAAATCCAGAGAATCGCTGCTAATACCATCCATGCTTGTCTCCAGCCGTGTGTTTCGATCATGGTGTTGTTGAATCCAGCGACGATCATCACTGAAAGAGATCCACCCAGACCAACAACGCCCATAGCCAGGCCACGACGCTTCTCGAACCACTCCCCTACAAGCCATGTGGAAACCAGGCACATCAGACCCTGACCAAAGAGTCGGCATAAGAACATTCCTATATATAGAACGGCTACAAAATCACTTGGAACCGCACTCATGACACAACATGCGCCACCAAGTGCTGCAGCTCCAATAGGCATCAAGCTTCGGGCGCCGTACTTATCAAGCAGCCGCCCCATCACAGAGTATGTTAGCGCTGCAATGGCTGTTGCTACCATGTATGCAGTTGAATATGTCGTTTGATTGAGTCCCAGGTCATTGACCATGGGATCCACAAACGCTGACATCGAGTGCGTCTGCCCCGGTGCTGACATAAACGTCGATAGCGCAGCAAATAACAGCACAACGATACCATAGTGACGCAGACGCAGCTTGGGTGATGATGTGACGGAGGATTGCGTAAGTGAAGTTGCAAGCCCCGTGCTCGATGCAGACATATTCGGTGAGTTTACTTAATGTCGCAGGTGGGTACTGTGAAACAGCCGAGTATGACAGTATTCCTATAAATTGGATAGTGAAGCCGGCTCAAGAAATAGTGATAATGAGACGTGTTGATTTCGAAATATCAGACACAAGCGAGAGTAACTCGTAATGAGACAAATTCTTACATGGTTCATGCTGGCATTCCTGTTTTCCGCCGGTGTTTTCATCAATACCGGTCATGCTCAGGAGTCGCCGGGAGAGCAATTGCTAAAGGCCGCACGCGATGGCGATCTTGCGGATATTAAGAAACTGATAGATAGCGGAGCAGACGTAAACTTCGTTGATCAATTCGGTATTACTCCCATTTGGCAGGCGGCACTAAAAGGAAGAGCAGAGGCTATCAAGCTCTTGTTAGAGCTAAAGGCGAATCCGGATACACATGACGCAATTTGGTATCTCAGTCCATTAACGGTGACTCAGGACGCTGACCTAATCAGACTTTTGATTCGGCATGGAGCAGATCCGAGAATGCTGATTAAGAAGGCGGCATTTAGCGGTGACATCGCGCAGCTCGAATTGTTGCTGCCTACCAGAAAGTGGACGGAGAAAGAGCTAAGCATATTTGCGGCCCATGCTGTATTGGGAAATCAGGATTCGGCCGTGAAACTTATCTCCGACCAGACGGATGATGCTGTACCGGAACTGGATCAAATCTCTGAAACAAAGCTGAAACAACTGGTTGGGAAATTTAGTCATCCGCGATTTGGGTTAATCGAAGTTTCCGTGGATGAAAGTAGCGTGCAAATCACAGGAGTATTAGGAAGTCGCAAGCCTGTTGTCGTTGACGAATCGCACCTGGAGTGGGGCGATAACCAATTGGTTTTCCAGTTTAAGAACAATGAAGTTGCTGCGGCCAACTGGATACGAGGTTACGGGGAATTCCTGTTCGAAAAGTCTGGTAGTAATGAGGAACGGACCGTTGATGGTATATCAGATGACGTAACATTGGATCTGGACGTTGCAGCTAAGACGAATTGGCCCGGATTCCGTGGCCCATCGGCACGAGGTATTGCTGTCGATCAACGGCTTCCGGATTCATGGGATGGCATGTCGGGTGAAAACGTAATCTGGAAAACTCCCATTCCAGGTTTAGCAAATGCATGCCCAACGGTTTGGGGAGATCGAGTGTTCATCGCTACGGCTGTGCCGGAAAGTGGTAACGATGATCTGAAAATCGGAATCTACGGTGACATCGCGACGGCTGGCGAAGAATCAGAAAATGAGTGGCTCTTATACAGTCTCAGTTCTGATACCGGCGACGTTGTATGGAAAAGATCTATCGGAAAGTCGAAACCGCCGATCAAACGTCATACGAAGAGCTCACAAGCTAACTCGACGCCGGCTACAGACGGTAAGCATGTTGTCGCGATTTATAATTCTGGTGACCTTGTTTGTTTTGACTTTGATGGCGAACTTCTGTGGGAACGCGATCTTGGCGTTTTGGATTCGGGTGCGTTCAATGACCCGGAATATCAATGGGGATTTGGCAGCTCACCGACGATTTATGATGATTTGGTCATCGTGCAATGTGACTTGCAGGAAGGATCATTTGTTGTTGCATTTGATTTGGCGTCCGGAGAAGAATCATGGAAGACGATGCGTGACGAGCCACCATCGTGGGGATCACCGACGGTTTATAGGGATGCGACTCATGAAGTGCTGATCACCAATGGCAGCACGTATTCGCGAGGGTATAATCCTCGCACGGGTGAAGAACTTTGGCGACTCGGTGGCCATTCTGCAATTACGGTTCCAACGCCTTTTGTTGCACAAGGATTGATTTATCTGCTTGATGGATACAGGCCATTTCAGCCAGTTTATGCGGTAAAACTGGGAGCGCGAGGAGATATTACCCTTGGTCCAAACCAAACGAGCAGCAGTGACGTCGCATGGAGTCAACGACATGGTGCACCGTATCTTGTTACACCGATTGTATATCGTGGTTTCCTCTACAGCCTTACCAACAGTGGCATCTTAAGTTGTATCGATGCAAAGAGTGGCGACTTGGTTTACAAGAAACGCGTGTCGCGCGGCGGTGCAAATAGTTTTACCGGGTCGCTAGTTGCAGCTGATGGCCGTTTGTACCTGACTGCGGAATCTGGTGCTGTATTGGTCGTAAAGACGGGACCAACGTATGAACTTTTAGCAACCAACGAATTGGGTGAGTTTTGTCTTTCCACACCAGCCATTGCAGGTGGCAAGATGTTCTTTAAAACGCATCGGCACGTTATCGCGGTCGGTAGCGGTCGTGAGTGACGTTACTTGCGTAAGACCCTGCCCGGCATCGTACCTAGATGTTTGCCACGTTTGAGAACAAGTGTTCCGTTAACAATGACATATTCAATTCCTACCGGGTAATGAAACGGATCGGTAAATAGTGCCGTGTCGATAACTGTTTCTTCATCGAAGATCGTTATGTCTGCATAGTTTCCTTCCCGAATCATGCCTCGATGTTTCAAGCCTACTTTGGCCGCGTTTAGAGAGGTTATTTTGCGAACGGCATCTTCAAGCGTGATCACCTGTTCTTCGCGTACATAGCGACCGAGCAATCTTGGAAACGTGCCGAAATTTCTCGGATGAGGATTTCCCTTTCGAAGCGGACCTTCGATTGCGTAGGCTGAGCCATCAGACCCGACACTGCACCACGGTTGCTTCAAGGCTAATGTCATATCACGATCTGTATGATGAGCAAACACGCTCGCAACGGAACCACCTTGATCGATCAAGAAGTCGATCATCAGATCCACTTTGTCGGCATCCTCGTCCCCGTCGGCAAGAATTGATAACACGCGGTCCATCGTCATGCCACGATATTGATTCTCAGCTGCGACGAGCATCCGGCTCCAGTCTCTACCGACTGCCGTGTAGTGGTTGTACCAACCGTCGATGCCGTTTTCGATATCGTGTTTAATCTGATTGCGATCCGCAGAAGTCTTTAGCCGACGAATCATCTCGGCTTTTCCGCCTTCGTGTGCCCATGGTGGGATGATACTCACTAAGTTGTTGTTCCCACGTGTGTACGGGTATACGTTTGCTTGGACGTTTACACCGCGTGTGCGTGCTGACTCAATCAGAGCAACAACCTCATTCATGCGGCCCCAGAATTGTTGGTCGGCGATTTTGATATGGATTATATCCACCGGTACGCCTGCATCTTCGCCAACCTTTATCGCTTCGCGGATAGCGTCAAACACGCCTAGGCCTTCGTTGCGAATGTGAGAGGAGTAGATTCCACCATGCGGTTTGATGACTTTGCAAAACCTGACGAGATCGTCAGTCGTTGCTAAGGATCCCGGTGGAAACATGACCTGACTTGAAAGTCCCAGAGCACCATCTTCCATCGCTTGTGCGATAAGTTGTTCCATTTCCTTAAGCTGGTCTTCTGATGGTCGAGCATAGGTTTTCCCCATCACGGATTCCCATATGTTTCCGATGCCCACGTAAGACGCCACATTCGTTGCCATCCCTGATTTTTCGAGGACGTTGAAGTAGTCGCCCAGGGTTTTCCATTGCAGGACGCTGCCATTTACCGTCAATCTAGCTGGTGGTTTGTTACCGACATTTGGACCACCGCTGGTACCTTCTCCAAGAATCTCAGTAGTTACACCTTGCCGGATTTTGCTTTGGGCATGCCCGTCCTGAATGAGTTTTGTATCTGAATGAGAGTGGATATCGATGAATCCAGGTGCAACAACGAGTCCTTTAGCATCGATCGTTTGCTTGGCATCAACGATGAGGTTCTTGCCTATTTGAGTGACGCGATCACCGTGTACAACAACATCCCCAAAGAACCAGGGGTTGCCACTGCCGTCTATGATCTTTCCGTTTTTTATATGTAGATCGGCAGGCTCATTGGCGGCTATCGACACGGAAAAGAAGAGTAGAAATGAGCTGAGGATTGCTGCAATTCGGTACATAATGCCTGCTGACAAATCAGATGCGTTGGATTTAGGAGCTAATAGGTCTACGATGTAATGACCCATAGCAATTGACAAACCTATTTATAAGTGTTGGAAACGCATATGTATAACAGAAGGCAATTTACTCAGCTCTCAGCAATTGGCACGGCCTCGATGTTGTTCGGAAATGTGCAGCTCTCCGGTGCGCAGGCAATCGAACCTGTCACGGAAAATGGTGTTGATTGGTATAACCCGGAGCAATGGGGAATCGAAGGACGCGGGTGGGACGATACCGAAGTTTATTACGATCGGTTGCCGTCTCGCATGAAGGGCTATGTAAGAGATGCCGTGTGGAATCTCAGTCGGCATTCGGCGGGCATGGTAGTGAAGTTTCAGACCGCATCTGATGATATCAAGGTGCGTTATCGGCTCAAATCACCCGGGTTAGATATGGTGCATATGCCGGCAACCGGTGTAAGTGGTGTCGACCTATATGGTCAGGTTGACGATGGCTCTTTCCGTTGGGTCAATGTGGCCAGACCCAGTGCCCAGGATGTGAATGTTTCATTGGCGACAGCGATTGATGCGACGTCTCATGAAGCAGGTCGCGAATATATGGCATACTTGCCTCTATATAACGGAATTGAAAAGATCGAATTCGGTGTTAAATCCGGAACCTCATTTTCCGGCATGACTCCGCGAAAAGAAAAACCGCTGTTCTTTTACGGCACGTCGATCATGCACGGTGCATGTGCCTCACGGCCCGGTATGGCGATTTCATCTATCATTGGTCGCAGCTTAAATCTGCCGGCGATAAATCTTGGCTTTTCCGGTAACGGCAGGCTCGAGATGGAACTCGTGGAGTTAATTGCCGAGATTGATGCCGCTGTCTATTGTCTGGATTGTCTTCCCAATCTGAACGCACAGTTGACTGAAGAACGCGCATACCCGTTTATTGCAAAGCTCCGGTCGCTAAGGCCAGACACACCGATCCTGATGGTAGAGGATCGATCATTTACCAACTCGCAATTTCATAAGCATCTTCGTGATAGACATGCGGGGAATCGCAAGGCCTTTCGTGCTGCGTTTAAGCGTCTAAAAAATGAGGGGTTAGACGGCATCCACTACCTTGAAGGCGAGGGGATACTGGGTGACGATGGCGAAGCAGCGACGGACGGTTCACACCCAAACGACCTTGGGATGATGCGATATGCTGAGGCCTATCTCAAGGTGCTCAAGCGGATTCTATAGTCCAGAATCCATGAACCTAACCCATGAATATCCCAATGAATATTTCTCGACGTGCGTTTAGTGCTTCGCTGCTAATGTCGCCGGGTCTTTCATTGGCAGCAAATCATGCTGTGACCAAATTCAAGTTAATGTCTTTCAATATGTGGGTTGGTGGCACAGCCAGTGGTTCAAGTCCGAGGGATCTGGCCAACGCGGTGAAGACGGCTGGTGCTGACGCCGTTGGGATGCAGGAGACTGACGGAAACGGTAAGGATGTCTCAAAAGAAGTGGCACAGTTGTTGGGATGGAATCACCTGCAACAGGGTGGCCGCACCGCGGTGATCAGCCGTTTTCCGATTGTCGGCGCGACACCTGATAAATGGGGCGTATATCTCGACGTAAAGCCAGACGAAAAAATCTGCGTGTTTAACTGTCATTTCGCACCTGCTCCTTATCAACCGTACCAGTTGTTGGATATTCCGTACGGCGGTGCACCATTTATCAAAACGGAACAGGAAGCTATCGAGTGGGCAGTAAAGTCACGTGGTGCTCAAGTGCAGCGCATGCTTAATGAATTGAGCGAAGTAAGGAAACAAGCTACGCCAATTTTTGTGACGGGTGATTTCAATGAGCCATCTCATTTGGATTGGACGCAAGCCGCCGTTAAAGCTGGATTGCATCCGATCAAAGTGGAATATCCAACGACCAAGACGATTATGCGTCACGGTTTAGTGGATACATATCGTGAGCGACACCCGAACCCTGTACGGCACCCGGGATACACATGGACTCGGCTAACCACGCCAGACGATCCCAAGGACCACCATGATCGCATCGATTTTGTTCTAGCAGATCAAGAGCATTCAATGGTCATTGATTGTAAAGTGGTCGGCGAATCTAAATCGAATGCCGACCTTGTGTTGAATCCATGGCCGTCGGATCACCGAGCTGTTGTCGCGACGATAAAGCTACGTTAGCATTCTGCGAAGATGAGTCAAAATCGCGATAAATCCGTTGACTTCATCTTCGAAAAACCGGATTATTCCCATAAGCGGATATAAATGCGTTTGCTATCTATGCAACTCATCAACCAAGCACATTGGGGGCTCGGAAGTTAGTCATGGCGAATTCACCAAAAACGAAGCGAAACAGGAAGTCACTGCGGCAGCGATACCAACGCACGTTTGAAGCACTCGAAGAACGGATCGTGTTGAGTGCTAGCCCGTGGCAAAATCCAGTGAATGCTCTGGATGTGAATCGGGACTCGTATGTCACTCCATTGGATGTGTTGATTCCCATTAATGAACTTAATGACGGAACCACTGGCGAATTGCGTGACGACTATGCTCCACCAATTCTGCAGGATCTGGCCGCTGACTACACAGCGTCGTACCTAGATCCAAATGGAGATGGCATGTTGTCACCGGTGGATGCACTTTCCATCATCAATGTGCTTAACGGTGGATATTATGAGTCGTTACCAGAAGCGGAAATGGCGGATCAGCATGGTGATTCACCCGGTGAAATGGCAACGCAGTTGGATATGGATTATGGCTATGCATTTGTAGAGTCATCATTAAACACGTCGCACGATGTGGATGCATATGAATTAACCGTCGAAGATGGGCGATTGGCAATTGAAGCCTACAACTATGAGATCGCCGGTGGAATGCTTATTGAACTTCTCAATCATGAGGAAGAGGTCATCGCATCATTTGACGTTTCTGATGTGGATGAATGGAGCGAATCAGGAATCGATGTTCCGGTAGAAGAGGGCGCGACCTATTACGTAATGGTTTCCGCTGAGGATCCAGAGTCCATCGGTGAATATGTACTGGATGTTTATCAATACGATGATGACTGGTATGAATTCGGTACGGATTCTGAGTTAGGTGAGGATATTCACGCTGATGAATTGGGTGAGGATGCTACTGAATTAACATTTGAATGGCAGTCTGCGACGGTCACCAGTCATATTGACGACGCCGGAGATATTGATGTTTTCAAGTTGGCTGTAGCAGACGGTCAGATGACGTTTTCCGTATATCCTGAAGACGATTCATCACTGATGCGGATCACGATTAGCGATGCCAATGCTGAGACAATTGCCATGCTCCAAGGTGATAACTATGGCGCCTGGGGTGAGATCGCAGTGGACGAAGGTGAATATTTCATTTCAATTTCGTCGCTAAGTGGAGATGCGGATCAATACACCGTCGATGTGTCACACTACGAAGAGTTTTCATGGATGCCTGAGGCGGATGCAGAATTTGGTGATGATATTCATGCAGATGAGATCGGGGAGCATGCTACCGAACTGGGATTTGAATGGGGATTTGCAACCCAGATTAGTAATGTGGACAGCGTAGACGATGTCGATGTGTTCCGGTTCACAGCTACATCAGACATTGCCATGGTCGGCGCTTACGCATCTGATTGGGAATTTGACTCCATACCAGAGGTGAACCTATTTGACGCGAACGGTGAAGAAGTGCTGCTGACATCCTACGACGACGCGATGGATGTTGTGCTTGAGAAGATCGATGAAGAACTGGACCTTTCTGAAGAGAATGAATTACTGATTGACGAATTCATGGCAGAGTATGAACCTGAAATTGCCGTATGCTGGGCATTTCCCGGGGAAGTCTATGAGTTAACCGAAGGCGATGATTATTTCGTAAGTGTCGGTGCTGGTCTGCAGGGGTTCACGGGCCAATATACGCTTGATGTCACAACGTTTGATGACGACATCTTCTGGTGGTAGACCCTGCGGGGCATTTGCGACCGGTATGGTCGGATGCATGGTAGCGTCGTCTAAGGAGCGAAGCGACGCTGGGCGATGAAGGAAAGCCCTGCGGTTGCGCATAGTGTCTAGCCATGCCTAGCAGTTCTGCTCGCTTGCAACCTCCGCGTGTCCTGTGAGCCTCGTCCGCTATTTGTCCGGAAATGGGTACTTATCTGGAATCACGTGCATTTCGCTGAAGGAACTGTACGGTAAGCCTTCTTTCGTTTTTCGAATAACTTCAATCGCATAGACACGAAAACCGGATTCAGGTTCATCCATTTCGAGTTCAATATTGCTTTCGCCTTCGAGCACGCGACTCGTGAAGTTACTACCGCGAAAGTCACGATTGTCGCTATCAGCTCGCCATAATCGGACAATTGCATCACCATCCCATTTAGCTCTCAGCATGGCGCCTTCACGTTCCCAGGCAAATCGGTCGAATTGATTGCCGTTAATCGAAGTCTTAAAGAATGCAGCTACGGTTGGAACGATGCCTGCGCCGAGACCGTGGCCTCGGTTTGGCACATAGAACAGATGTTTTGGATTCGGCAGGCCGGGGAAGTACAGGCTTGATGAATCGACCGTCCAGTATGGGTCGTTGGTGCCAAGCACCACGAGCTTTGGCATCGTCAGCACCTTACGATATGCGTAGGGGTCAACGATCTTGAGTAATTCCTGTCCTCGCGGTGTTTCCATGCGTTGTGGGATGTTGTACTTCAGATAAGGTTTGATCTGATTGCTAAATGCGCCGTAGGATTTCAGTTGGTGGGTCATCTGCTTCTGCATGTTGAGTACATCGATAACCATGGGAGCGATAGCAACAACACGTTTATCGACTGCGGCTGTTAAAAATGTCGTCCAGCCTCGCTTGGACGCTCCACTCACAATGAAACCGTTGACTTCGTGCTCGTGCTTCTCCTTAAGGTACTGCTGGATACAGTCCATAGCACGTACAGCACTCTTTACCATGGGCTGTAGCAGAGGCCAATTGTCATCTCCACCAAGCAGATACTTGTGGTATGTGAAAGCAATGAGACCATCTTCGTAAAGGTTATTAATCAACGGTTGATTCGGGACTTGGTTGAGAATGGCCAGCGGGCAACCGGCTTGGAACGCGAGTCCGGCGAGCATTTTTGCATTGGTAGAACCTGCGCCAGGTGGGTTACTTTGTTGTGAGCCACCTCCGATAAACAGAACCGCTTTGTCCGTTTGTTTGGCATTGTCAGGGATGAGAATGGAGACGTAATGCCACCAATCGATCCCGCGCCACGTTTGGCTTGTGAGCTTTAGCACATGTGCATCGCATGCACCGATTCTTGTTGTATTGAGTACTTCGTATTTGTACGACTCGTCTTGTTGCTGAATATAATCAGCCAGATCTGCGGCACTTGCTGTCGGGTTGGTAAGTACAACGGCGAGCAGTAGGTAGAGTAGCTTTGACTTGTTAAGCATGATGCAGTTGCCGATTATGATGAGAAAGGATTCTGTAGAATTGGCGTGCTGAAGATATTCTAATCTCAATATGTGAAATCGTCTCGGTATTTAGCCAAGTGAGAATACGATGTTCGGTGGATTTGATGACCTCTTGATGTACGAGATCTGTTTTCCCGGTGCGATAACCGGGCAGACTGAAGTTACGTGTCCGTATTGTGAGATATTGCTCACAGTCAATGTTGCAGATCCAATGGGCGTTGATCGATTTGTGTGTGCCGAGTGCTCAGGCGAATTTGAAGTGGACTTTGGCGAAGGCATCATTCGATATGACCGACCAACTGACAATTCGTGATCTGCGCCGCAGATGGAAGCCACACAAAGACCGCCTTGGTGCACAAGGCGGCGGACACGGTCATCCCACGCCCATTCGTTTTCATCGTGCCTGCAGTTGGCTTGCTGAAATTGAGAAACTACCCGACGGCGACGACCATGACCGAACGTTGATCTATCAGTGGATTGCATTTAACGCTTTGTACAGCCGGTGGGATGAAAAACGTCAGGAACCCGAGCCGGATAAGACAAGCTGGCAGGACTTTCTCGATCAAATCGTTAGCATGGACGAATCTAAATATCTGGAGTCCATGCTCATTGAACACAAGAAGCTCGTTGAGGCAATCCTTGATGATGAATATCTAAGTAAGCTGTTTTGGAAGAATCCTAACCAGGGTAGTGCCAGACAAGCTCGCAGAGCCAAATTTGCTTCTCGAACGTGGTACTTGGAAGAAAAGTGGACTCTCATCCTGGATCGCGTGATGGATCGGATTTACCAAATACGATGTCAGCTGATCCATGGGGCGGCGACATATAATGGCAAGTTAAATCGCAGATCGCTAAAGCGTTGCGTGATGATGCTCGAGCACGTCATGATGGCTGTGTTACAGGTGTGGATCGATCACGGTGCCGACCAGGATTGGGGCCCTATGTGCTATCCTCCTCAAAGTTAAATAAGTTGCCGGCAAATCCTATTCAGCCAAACGGGATTGCTCTCTTTGACACTCGTTATTTGTTATCATATGGGCAGCGGTTTATATCGTCGTTTGCCAACAGCCAATCTATTTTTTCGGGAATGTGAATCATGTGTACCAAAGAAACTCAAGGCAATCTGGTTTACCAGTGTCGTGACCTTCACGCTCAACAGCAATCAAGTGGCCTTGGCCGCCGCAGTTTTCTAGGTGCACTCGGTGCTGCAGGCCTGGTAGCAACGGCCGCGAATTCAGCCAACGCATTTGATGAAAAAGCATCTGATGACAAACGACCGGAACGTCCTGCTGAAGGTCTGATCAAAGAACTTTACTCGTCGCTCGACGATTCGCAAAAATCGGCAGTCGTGCTTCCCTACAATCATGGTGCTGAAAATGGAAAAGCCGCGTCACGTCATGGAATGTACAACGCTCCGTTTGGCGGGAAAAAAGTCGGCGACAATTACACGGCCGCTCAACAGGATTTAATCGAAAAGATCCTGCGTGCAATGACTCGCGACGATGATGGTTATGTCAAGCTGACTCGTGCCGGACGATTCGATAATAGTAAGAATCTCCAGGGCTGTGGTGCAACGATGTTCGGTACGCCAGGCGATGATAATAAATTCAGCTTTGTGTTCACATCTCACCACCTCACTGTACGCTGCGATGGAAACAGTTCGCCGGATGAAGCGTTTGGCGGCCCACTTTACTACGGTCACTCAGCCGTTGGTTATGCAACGGGGAATGTTTACTACTATCAAACCAAGAAGGCTCACAAAGTATTTGAAGCCCTTGATGGTGGTCAGCAAAAAGAGGCACTTTGTTCCGGTAATCCCGGTGAACAGATTAAGAGTATCCAATTCCGTGATGAGAAATCGATTCCCGGTATCGGCGTCGACGCTCTTTCAAATGATCAACAGGAATTGGTTGCTGATTTGATGCGAAGTGTGCTGCAGCCATTCCGTGAAGAAGATGCGGAAGAAGTGATGGACATCATTGAACACAATGGTGGAATGGACAAGCTAAATCTTGCTTACTATCAGGATGGCGACACGCAAGATAAAGTCCGTTGGCACTTTTGGCGAATTGAAGGACCGGGGATGGTCTGGAATTTCCGACCGCTGCCGCACGTCCATTGTTTTGTAAATATCGCCCGAGTTTAGTTTCGTTGGATCTCAAGAACATCCGTGCGTACGTAATATGACCAAATCCCATGACCAATCGCTGTCCGCAACAAGACGGCGATTCTTGAAGTCGACGTCTGCCCTTGCCGGTGTCGCATTGATCAACGGTGGTATCCACAGTCAAGTGACTGCTCAGGATGAAAAGCCGAAGTCACCCAATGAACGTTTGCAGGTTGGTACGATTGGCCTACGCTATCAAGGCACGGTCATCAGTGTGCAGGCCAGGCAGTATGCGGACGTCGTGGCATTTTGCGATGCTGACCAGCACGTGCGTGAGCAAGCGAGAAGTAGTTTTGGCAGTACTCCACGGATTTATGAGGACTACCGCGACTTCCTTGAAAAATCGAATGTCGATGTCGTCCTTATCGGCACACCGGATCATTGGCACGTGAAGATGGCGGCGGATGCTCTTCGTGCGGGCAAGGATGTTTATGTGGAGAAACCGCTTTCGCTTACGATCGACGAAGGTAAATTCCTGCGTGAAGTGGTGAAGTCAACAGGCCGGGTGCTTCAAGTCGGGTCTTGGCAACGATCAGATAGTCGATTTCGACTAGCAATCGAAATGGTGCGTGCCGGTAGAATTGGAAAACTGCAATCGGTTGACGTCGTACTTGGTAAGAATAAACAGGGCGGCCCTTTCAAACGTGTCCCGGTTCCGAATACCTTGAATTGGGATCTTTGGCAGGGACAAACACCTGACACTTCGTATATCCAGGAACGCTGTCATTACACGTTCAGATGGTGGTATGCGTATTCCGGTGGACAAATGACGGACTGGGGGGCACACCATTTGGACATCGCGCAGTGGGGTATCAACTCACATCCTGTCGAAATCACAGGAACGGCGAAATATCCGGATGTCGAAGACGGTTTTGATGTCGCCATCGATTTTAACGTGACTTATAAGTATGCAAACGGCGTCACAATGAACGTTGCTGACAACGGTCGCAATGGCATCATGTTTAATGGTAGTGATGGCCGAATCTTTGTGAATCGCGGAACGATCGCGGGCAAGCCAGTGGAAGATCTTGAAGCGAATCCACTTCCACGTAATGACTTTGCTGTCTATGACTATGACAATTTGGATCGACCGCCGCGTGCGGGAAAACTCGATGCAATCACCAACCACATGGGTAACTTCTTTGATTGTATCGCCGCCCGTCGTGATCCGATTTCGGACGTTGAAAGCCAGCATCGAAGTGTGACGACGTGTCACCTGGGAAATATTGCAATGCGTGTCGGTCGTACTCTTAAATGGGATCCGGAATCCGAGACGTTCCCGGATGATGCTGACGCAGGAGCGTTGATGCGTCGCGATCAACGCGATGGCTATGAAGTTTCTTAACGGGGCATGTGCTCGATGAAGTATCTTTTGGTACTCTGCTTCACCGCTATCTCACTTGCTGCGCCGCCTACTGCGAACAAACCACAAGCAACCGATGCCAAGCCATCTGTGCCGACGGCTAAACCCACCGTGGATACATTCGGGTTGTGGTCTCTGGAGCCGGTTGAAAATCCCGAAGCACCTGCGGTTACGTCGGATTGGGTCAAGAACGATATCGATCGCTTCGTCTTTCATCAGCTCGCTCAGCGGCGTCAGACACCGTCGGTCATGACAGATCGGCGTACACTCGCACGTCGACTTTCGTTGGTAATGCACGGACTGATCCCAACACCAGAACAAGTCGATGCGTTCGTGAACGATCAGGCTCCAGATGCTTATGAGAAGCTCGTCGACCGAGTTTTGCAAAGCCAGCATTATGGTGAACGCTGGGCACAGCATTGGCTGGATACTGTGCGGTATGCCGAAACGACCGGGTATGAAATCAATGGTGCAAATGGGAATATTACACCCTATCGGGACTACCTTATTCGGGCACTTAATGATGACAAACCGTATGACGAATTTCTGATTGAACAAATCGCCGGTGACCAATTCAAGCAGGATGCCGCAACGGCATTTTTGGTGGCGGGGCCACATGATGTAAACAAAAGTCCTGACCCGTTACTGACAGCCATGCAAAAGCATGATGGATTGGATGAGATGATTAAGGCCACGAGTGCAACGATGCTCGGGCTTACTGTCGGATGTGCTCGATGCCACGACCATAAATTTGATCCGATTTCGCAAAAGGACTACTACGCAATGCAGGCGGTATTCGCTGGCGTGATGTACGGTAGTCGCACGCAACACGGTGCAGAAAACGACAAGATGCAGCGGGAAGCTGTCGCCATGAAGCCAAAGGTGGAGGCACTTCGAGAACAACTTGAATTGTTGCGTGTTGAAACAAAACTTGACCCGCCAGTTGATTATCGGGAGTACTCAGAGCGTTTTGATTCCGTGCTGGCAGACGGTATTAAATTCACGATTAACGCAGCTAATAACAACGGACCGATTGAGTTGGACGATGTGATGGTATACATCACTCCATCTGATGAAGAACCATCGTATAACATCGCGAATCGGGATGAAGGTGCGACAGCGACTAGTTCTCCGACAGCGGTTGCTAATCAAGGTAAATCCGCCGATCTACTATTGGATGAAGAGCGACAGTTATTACTGTTTTTCCGAAGTAAAGACACATCGGATGTCTGGTTTGAAATTTCATTTGCCAAGGCGGTTAATATTAATCGCGTGATGATTCGTCCTCGCGGTAGTGCGGTTCCGGTGGATTATCGAATTGAAGTTAGAACGCCCGATGGTGTGTACAAGCAGGTCGCTGATTCAAGAGATCGGTTCATAAGCAGAGGTGATGAACGAGCCATTGATCGGGTCGAATTCAATGGCGTCGATAAACAGACCACTAAAAAAATAGTCGAGCTCAACAAGCAACTCAGAGAGTTAGAGCGGACATATAACAAGCTTGTAGCCGGGCCACAGGTATTTGCCGGGAGTTTTAAACAACCGGAAAAGGTATTCCTGCTGACACGAGGTGATCCGTTTCAACCGGCAGATGAAATTGCACCAAATATTCCGGCAGTCCTCGGTGACTTGGCATTGAATTCGGATGTAACAGAGGCTGATCGACGCCTCGCGTTAGCCAAGGGGATTGCGAGTAAGGCAAATCCGCTGACAGCCCGAGTGATCGTGAACCGTGTTTGGCAACATTGCTTCGGAACAGCCCTTGTCGATACCCCTTCTGACTTTGGAGTCAATGGAAGCTCGCCAACACACCCACAATTACTTGATCACCTGGCCAGTTATCTGATGAAGCATGACTGGTCTTTGAAATCACTGCACCGCTACATTTTATTGTCCGCAACGTTTCGACAAGCGTCAGACTCGAGACCACAACTACTTGAAAAGGATTCTGATACTCGTTTCTTATGGCGTTTTCCGCCACGACGCATGGAGGCGGAGTCTTTACGAGATAGCATCCTTGTTGCTAGTGGCAAATTGAACAAGCAAATGTACGGTAGTCCCTTCAAGTTGTTTGAAGATGCGACCAGTCCGTTTATGAAAAAGGTACCTTTGGAAGAATTCAGCAAAGATGGCTGGCGACGCATGATTTATGCCGAGAAGATACGCCTCGAACAAGTTGACGTGTTTGGGGTGTTTGATTGTCCGGACGCGAGCCAGCTGGTAGCCAAACGTAGCCGTTCAACAACTGCTGTGCAGGCATTGAGTCTGTTTAACAGTAAGTTCGTTAACAGACAGGCACGATTCATGGCGGAATTGTGTGCAGCTGCGAGCCCTGATGCACCGGATAAACAAGTACAGCATGCCGTGCATCGCGCGTACGGCCGTGAACCTGACGCAGAAGAAATGGATGTGTTAATGGATATCACCGACAAACTCGGTTTGGCTGCCACGTGCCGCATCCTGATAAATAGCAATGAATTTGTGTTCATAAACTGATACCTCGCATGATTGCCCATGTACGAATAGCTAGACAATGAAGCAAAACCTATTAAGCCGTCGAGACTTCCTTGCCCATATGCAGTATGGCCTTGGTGGTGTTGCGCTGACTTCTTTGTTGAATCAGCAAAACCTACTTGCCGAGGGTAGTGTCGAATTTGATGCGGCGAATCCGTTTAAGCCGCGCAAGACACACTTTGATGCTAAAGCTAAAAACGTGATAGTCGTTTTCTGCGCAGGTGCGGTGAGTCATGTCGATTTTTGGGAGTACAAGCCGGAGTTAATTAAACAGCATGGCAAGCCATTGCCCGGAAATGAGCGGTTAATCTCTTTCCAGGGTGAGAACGGCGCATTGCAAAAACCGTTATGGGATTTCAAACCACGAGGTGAATCTGGAAAGATGATTTCCGATATCGTTCCGCACATCGCTGAGTGCGTGGACGAGATTGGCTTTGTACATTCAGTTTCCACCAAGACGAGTACACACGGACCAGGTGAAAACCTGATGTCGACGGGGTTTAATCGCGAAGGTTACCCGGGAATGGGCGCATGGGTGTCGTACGCACTTGGCACGGAAAACGGGAATCTCCCAGCCTTTGTTGCCATTGAAGACTCTCGCGGGACACCACAGTCAGGGCTTAACAATTGGACCAATGGATTTCTACCAGCGGCTTTTCAAGGCACATCATTTAATGCAACCAAGCCCATTCGGCATTTGAGCGTGCCGGCGGACTCAACGCCGGCTAACGAGTCGTATGCACTTGAGGCCTTAAATGCACTTAATCAAAAACATCGCCAACGATTTCAGGGTGACACGGATCTGGAGGCACGAATCTCCAGTTATGAACTTGCGGCAAAAATGCAATTGTCGGTGCCTAAAGTAACTGACGTCGAATCCGAACCAGAGCATATCCATAAACTCTACGGGGCCGATAGCGAGAATAAGGACAAAGCGGACTTCGCACGAAACTGTATCCTAGCCAGGAGGTTAGTGGAAAGCGGTGTGCGATTTGTGCAGTTGTTTAACGGTGCATATGCTTCTGCCGGTCGGATCAACTGGGATACACATAACTCGATGCCGGAACTCGTTCCAGGTCATGCAGAGGTTCTCGACCAGCCAGTGGCAGGGTTGCTCAAGGACTTGAAACAACGTGGAATGTTGAAAAACACCGTCGTCATGTTTTGCACAGAGTTTGGGCGCATGCCAATGTTCCAACTGGGAAATACCGGCCGCGACCACAATCCAGAAGGGTTTACCTGCTGGTTTGCCGGTGCGGGTGTGAAAGGAGGAACATCCTTCGGTGCAACAGATGAATTTGGTTATAAGGCACAACAAAACCCTGTTAGCATTCACGATGTCCATGCGACGCTTCTGCATTTGTTAGGCCTCGACCACGAACAACTCACGTACTATCACAATGGTCTACAACGCCGATTAACCGATGTGCACGGCCATGTGATAAAGGGAATCCTAAGCTAGGCTTAGGAAATCGCGGCGCTATCTAGATGGTCTACGTTTAAGAAAAAGAAAGACACGGTCATGGCGACTGGAAGAGTTGAAGCAATCTGTATTTCGTCCAATGCTGCCGATGGCATGATGTCCGTGACATCAGCAGAGGCAATTGCAGGTGAAGGTCTGGCAGCGGATCGATATGCCGAAGGTAGAGGTGCCTTCCAAAAGGGCGGCGTGATTAAGGATGATGAGCAGATTACATTGATCGAAAAGGAAGCGATCGAAGGTGCCAGTAGTGAATACGACCTAAACATCACACATCAAGACACTCGCCGAAATCTGCTGACAAGCGGAATAGCAGTCAACCATCTCGTTGGCAAGGAATTCTATGTAGGTGAAGTGTTGATCCGGGGGCACCGGCTTTGTGAACCATGTGGGTATCTGGAAAAGCACACGTACGAAGGGATAGAGAAGGCTCTGATCCATCGTGGCGGACTGAGAGCTGAAATTCTTGAGGGTGGTACAATCTCAGTCGGTGACACAATTCGGATCAAAGGCTGAATAACGTCAATTCGCTTGTCGTGAACTAAATCGCTATCTGTCTTGTTTGTGCCGATGAGTCAAGCATGGCAATGATCGCAGCTGCGGCAATCGGATACGAATGCCTTGGACAATTAAGAGATTAACGGAAATTCGGAAAGATGGCCGGAGTGGGATATCGCTCTTCCAGATTGTCATTAATGTACTCCTCGCGAGGTACATTGACGGTAGGCCAGATGCCTGGCCACACCCGCACAATCCTCCCAGGACGAAGACCTTCGGTAATAAGATCCGTTTCAAAACGAATTTGAATTCCGCTACTACCGAGTGGAACCTCTCCCGGCGCTCGCATGACATCTAACATCGTTCCACGGCAGGACATATGGCTTGGGCCATAAGCTCCATGGCTATGTTTGAGAGTTTCCGCGACGGGGTTTACTCTGGCTGACGCGCCTTTCTTAAAATCGTCGTACAGTGTGGGAGCCATTCCACCGAATAAAGTAGCCGTCACAGTGGCTTTGCCAAATTTGTCATACTCTACATTATCTACCCAGGCAGGCATCCAGCGAGTGCGGATGAATTCAGCATGAACTTCCGTCTGTTTTTTGGCAGCTCGTTTAAGAGAGATGTCGTCGAGCCAGATATCTGACACGTGAAAACGTGTGAAGACACCATTCGGGGTCGGTTTCCATGAAATGCCGAGGTATACGGTTTGCTCCTCTAGGGAGTGTTTACCTGAGGCTGGCCACACCCCATCCTCGACTAGTTCAGCAATGGTCAGTAATTCACGACCACGCCAAATTCGGGTTGCGGCATCAAACGTCAGCAATTCGTCTTTTATATTGGGGGCGTGTCCTTTTTCTACCGGACGGCGATTTGCAAGAAGGGTCCCTTTGTGGTTCTCTATCTGCAATTCCTTTAGCTCCCAGATCAGGCCGTTCGTAAGGCAATAACTGGGCTCGTCTTCCAGCAATAGTAAATGATTTTCTGCCGGGAAGATTCCAGTGCCGCGGTTGTGATTGGCATCCTTCGATTTGTTATCGATTGGAAACACTGGCACGACTGACACCTTGGGGTCGGTGGGTAAAAAGCCTTTTACATGCACGACCGTCCCGAGAGGGATGTCGCGGAGATCGGCAGGAGCTCCGTGATAACGTGTGATACCATACGGAAGCAATGCGAAAGGGTGCGGTGAATTTCGGAAGAACATCCCGGAACCCTCCACACGGAGACTACCACGGCGATTCACATGGTCTACAAAGACTAATTCACCTCGGTATGAATGTGCCTTGTTAATCGGGGCAAAGACGCCCGGTGTCGGCCTATACGGTTCGTCTGCGAAAGAGAGCGACGCAAATAGTAGTAATACGGTGGCTAAATGGAAGCCTGTGAGTTTCATGTTTCTCATTATCGGTACTCTGGGAAAATATCCGGTCTTGGAAAGCGGGCTTTATGATTGTCGACGGCATCGTGGAGGTATTCGTTACGCGGCACCTCAACGAGAGGCCAGTTGTTCGGTCGAACGATCACGATTCTTCCGGGGCGAAAGCCCTCGGTGACGAGATCAGACTCAAGGCTTATCTGAATTCCACTGCTTCCCATCGGAGGCAGACCTTTCATCCTTTGCACATCAGTCAAAATCCCTTTGCTCGCCATCTGCGAGGTCCCCGCCGTGCCACTTGCCCAGTGTTTTAAAGTGTTCTCCGAAGCGGCCATCATAGCGCCTCTTCCATTCTGAAAGTCAGCGTATAGGGACTCGTCCATTCCTCCAAACAGAGTGGCAGTCACTTTCACACTCCCAAAATTACCGTACTCAACCTGATCGACTTTAGCGGGCATCCAGTGACTACGAATGAAATCCTTGTGTCTTTCATTTTGACGACGTGTGGCCCGATCCAAAGACACTTTGTCTAGCCAGATATCAACGATGTGGAATCGGGTGAACACTCCCCCCGGAGTCGGCTTCCAGACGAGGCCAAGGTGAACGTTTTGGCCTTCGAGCTTCCTTTTACCATTGGCAGGCCAGATGTTTTCACGATTCATATCGATAACATCCAGAAGTTCGCGTCCACGCCAGATTCGGGTGGCAGCATCAAAAGAGAAGGTCTCATTTTTCGCTGTTGTGTCTGAACCGCTAATGGGTGTCCTTGTGGCCGTTATGATTCCACGTTGGTTCACAATATCGATTTCATTTAATTCCCAGATCAAGCCGTGGCGGAGATTGTGACTGAGGTCGTCTTCCAGAAGGAGGACGTGATTTTCTGCCGGCGCGACGCCGGTACCCGCATTGCCGAGTTTTTTTAGCCGATTATTGACAGGTAATACCGGTACGGAAGAAATGTTGGGATCAGGCGGGAGGTACGCTTTCACGTGGACGATGGTTCCCAGAGGAATGTCTCGGAGGTCAGCTGGTGCACCACGATATCGGACCATTCCATAGGGCAGCATTGCGAATGGCGAGGGGCCGGTAAACCGAAAACGACCGGCACCATCGATACGGATACTG
>Ga0114933_10001451_pt1 | contig 26352 bp, 19 predicted proteins | sample 4SBtaG_FD_89691 | JGI IMG/M metagenome (GOLD analysis project Ga0114933, IMG submission 89691) | Deep subsurface microbial communities from Kolumbo volcano to uncover new lineages of life (NeLLi) - 4SBTROV12_W25 metaG | ecosystem: Environmental > Aquatic > Marine > Volcanic | place: Kolumbo... | reverse complement strand
GGCGCTCTCCGGAGCGGGCCAGGCCCAGGTCGTCTTCGAGCCCTTCGTGCCCGTGCCCGGTGACCCTGGGTCAAAAATCGAGGTGGTCGACCTGAATCAAGATGGTCAGCTCGATGTGGTCTCCGCTGGACAGACGTCTCTCACCGTGGCCCTCGGCGACGGGGAAGGCGGGTTCAGCGCGGTCACCACGTCGGGCGTCATGAGCGCGCCCTTCGTGATCGGCGATGTGGACGAGGACGGCTTGATGGACATCGCCCACGGCTCATCGACCAGCCTCCCGGAGCTCTTCGCCTGGTCCCGCGGCCTCGGCGGCGGAGCCTTCGGCCCCCCCACTCAGATCCTGGCTGCCGCTTCGGGAATCGACGTGCCGGCCCAGCTCTTCGCTGGCGATGTGGACGGCGATGCACACCTTGACCTGGCGCTGATGTCGACCGAGTTCCTCTCGACCAGGATCAGAGTACTGCGTGGCGACGGCCTCGGCGGATTCAACACGGCGTTGGACATCACCGTCTCTCTCGGCGACCGCATGGTGTTCGCAGACTTCGACGGAGACGGCTTCGACGATCTGATGTACACGACCCTCTTCAACGCCACGATCTCGTTCGCACGCTCCCTCGGTAACGGCGGCTTCGCGGCGACCCAGGGCGTGGGCAGCTCGGTGGCAACCCTGGGCGTGGCGCTCTCGCTGCCCGGTGATTCGCGGGCCGCGCTGATCACGTCCCAAACAGATCAGGGCATCGCGACCATCCAGGTCTCGCGCTTGAACGGTGCGTCCCTGGTCGAGATCCAAGAAGTGATCGACACTGACTTCTTTCCTGGCGGGAGCATCCTCGAATGCGCCGTCGCAGACTTTGACGGAGACGGACGCAGAGACGTGGCGTTCAATCGCACTCTGCAGGTGTCGCTCTTCAGCATCGACCCCGCCATGGTCCTGGTCCCCCTCGGGCGGCTCAGCACCGCAGACATTGTGGCCGACGTAGCCGCCGGCGACCTGAACGGCGATGGCCGTGCCGATCTGGCCTACCAAGGCGCCCTGGACGCGGCGGGCCTGGCCATCAACCACACCTACTTCGACGACGAGCCCTTTCAGGACCTGGGTGGCGAGCTACCGAGCTCACTGAGTCTTCCGGTGCAGATCTACGATGGGGGCTTCGGTGCTGGCAACGCGCTCGAACTGCGGCTCGCCAAGGCACCACCCTCCGCACCGGCCTTGTTGGTGCTGGGATTGTCGCGAGTCAACCTGCCGTTCGCCGGCGGCGTGCTCGTCCCCGCGCCGGACGTTGTTCTGGGGCCGTGGCTCACCTCGACTCTCGGGCAAGTCGATCTCAAGGACACCGGGTTGTCCTGGCCACAACACCAGCTGTTCAGCCAGTGGTGGATCATCGACGACAGCGTCAGCGGTGGATTCTCGGCCAGCTCCGCCGTCCTGCTGACGCCCCCCGACTGAACCAGGGTCAGCCTCAGGGCGCTGAACCGACCCGGTGACAAAACCCGATCAGCGCGTGGTGGAATGCCTCCGGTTCGTCGAGGTACGCGGGGTGGCTCGCGCCCGCCAACGTCAGCCGTTCGGCGAGGGGCAGTGCGGCGGCCAACACCTCGGCCTGCTCGATGGGGATGACCGCGTCGGCGTCACCCCAGACGATCAAGGCGGGCAAGTCTGCGGGCAATCGGGCGGCTGACCCTGCGACGCCCACCGGCGCCACCGGCACCCAGCCCGCCACCAGCTCGGGCGCGGAAATCATCAGCGGAAACGCGAACCGTCCGCTCATGGAGGGGGACACCACCACCGGGCGGTGCAACGACAGAGCCTCGATCAAGGCCACCAAGAACGTCTCTGCGTCTGCGTCCCCCGCTGTGGATGCGCCGAAGCCGGGCAGGTCGATGGCCACCACGTTCAGTCCCGCTGCGGCGAGGTGATCGAGAGTGCCCAGGTCGTGCCAGGTCTGGGAGCTGAAGCGGCCGCCGTGAAGCAGCAACACCGTGGGGCCAGACTCCGGGCCTGACAGGCGCAAATGAAGGCTCGCGCCTTGCACCTCTACGGTCTCTTCGCGCACGACCACGGTCATGGCAGTCTCCTCGGTGTCATGCGGCGTGTCGCCGGGCATCGTGTCGGCGTGGGGGGCGTCGGTACGGGGCGAGTCGCCGTCCGTCGAGTCACCTCGCGTCGCCTCGCCGTTCTGGGTCGCCGGTTCTGGCGTCACGGCTTCACGAGGCGCGCAGGCACCGAGCCACAACGCCGCGAACGATGCCGCGAGCACCCCGCGGGCGCGCACGCCATGGGCGCCACATCTCCTGCGCACGGTCACAAGGCCACCGTGGGTTCGTAGCGTCCGAACAGCTGCTCCAATCGTGAGCAGACCTCGCCCACGGTGGCGCCTGCTTCGACCGCCGTCACCAGCGCCGGCATGACGTTGAGCTCAGGGTCTTGCGCCGCCGCGACCAGGGCCTCCATGGCTGCGGACCACTGCTCGTCGTCACGGTCTGCGCGCCACGCCTTCATGGCTGCGCTGCGCTGCTCTCCCAGTGAGTCGTCGACGTGCAGGATTGGCGGACGCACGTCCTCGCCTTCTGCGTAGCAGTTCACCCCCACGATGCGGCGGCTGCCGTCATCGACCGCCCTCTGGTACTCGTAGGCCACCTGATGAATCTCTCGCTGCTGGAAACCCTGCTCCACCGCGGCCAGGGCGCCGCCCCGCCGGTCGATCTCGGCGATGAGTTCGAGCGCCTCGGCTTCGACTTTGTCGGTGAGCGCCTCGACAAACGGCGCGCCACCCAAGGGGTCAATGGACGCGGTCACGCCGCTCTCCTCGGCGATGACCTGCTGGGTGCGCAGGGCCAACAGGGCGGCTTCGGCTGTGGGCAGACCCAAGGCCTCGTCCCGGCTGTTGGTGTGCAGGGACTGGGTGCCGCCCATGACGGCTGCAAGCGCTTGCAAGGTCACTCGCACCACGTTCACGTCGGGCTGCTGGCTGGTCAGGGTCGAGCCTGCGGTCTGGGTGTGAAAGCGCAGGCGCATGGCCTTCTCCGAGGTCGCGCCGAAGCGCTCGGCCAGCAGCCGCCCCCACATGCGCCGGGCCGCCCTGAACTTGGCCACCTCTTCGAAGAAGTCATTGTGCGCGTTGAAGAAGAACGACAGCTGGCCCGCGAAGCCGTTCACGTCGAGACCGCGCTCGACCGCTCCGCGCACGTACTCGAGGCCGTTGCTCAGGGTGAAGGCCAGCTCTTGAGGCGCGGTGCAGCCCGCCTCGCGCATGTGGTAGCCGCTGATCGAGATGGGATTGAAGCGGGGCAGCTCCTCGTGACACCAGGTGATCACGTCGGTGACCAGTCGCAACGACGGCGTGGGCGGAAAACGGTAGGTGCCCCGGGCGATGTACTCCTTCAGCAGGTCGTTCTGCAGGGTGCCTCGCAGCCCTTGCGGGTCCGTGCCCTGACGTTTGGCCGCCGCCACCAGAAACGCCAGCAACACCGGCGCCGTGGAGTTGATGGTCATGGAGATCGACACCTGGTCGAGGGGGATGCCCTCGAACAGGCGCTCGACGTCAGCCAGGCAGGCGATGGACACCCCCACCTTGCCTACCTCGCCCGAGGCCAGGGGTGCGTCCGGGTCGTAGCCCATCTGGGTGGGCAGATCGAAGGCCACCGAGAGCCCCTTCTGGCCCCGCTCCAGCAAGAAGCGGTAGCGGGCGTTGGTCTCTTCGGCGGTGGAGAAGCCAGCGTACTGGCGCATGGTCCAGGGCCGCCCCCGGTACATGCTCGGGTAGGGGCCGCGGGTGAACGGCGCCTCGCCCGGGCGGCCCAGGGCGGGGTCAGCCTCGCTGCCAGCCTCGTAGAGCGGATCGATGGTCAGACCCGAGGGCGTCTGGCGCTCGGTGGGCGAACCCTTCGGCAGGGAAGGCTTGAAGCTGTCGTTCAGCCAGGCGTTCAGCGAGTCGCTCATGGGTGCTCTTGGTGTGCGAGGGCGCGGGGTGGGCGGAGTGGGCGGAGTGGGCGGGGCCTGCGGGGCGCGGAGTGGGTGGGTCTGCGGGGTCTGCGGGGGCGCGGGCGGTTCGGTTCAGCGCTCGGCGGCGGCGCTGGACAGCACGGACAGCAAATCGCGCATGTCGTCGGGAATCGGCGCCTCGAAGGTCACGGGCTCGTCGGTCGCCGGGTGCTTGATGGTGATCTTGTGGGCGTGTAGGGCCTGGCGGCTCAGGATCGGCAAGGGCAGCTCCTGCTCGCGACGGCCCGCCAGCCAACGGTTGTACTGCTGCCGCTGCTGAGAGCCGTAGCTCGTGTCGCCGATGATGGGAAAGCCCAGGTGCTCGAGGTGCACCCGGATCTGATGGGTCCGGCCCGTGCGGGGGAAGACCGCCAGATGGCAGGCCATGCCGAAGCGCTCCCGCACCTCGTAGAAGGTCGACGATTCTTGCCCACCCTCGCGCACCACCCGGCGCAGCTGAGGCTTCTTGATCTGCGGCCCCAGGGGCAGGTCGATCCAGTCGCTGTCGAAGGGCAGCTCGCCCCAGACAACCGCCGCGTACTGCTTCTTCACCGTCTTGGCCTTGAACTGGTTGACCAGCGACTTCGCCGCCTCATTGGTGCGCGCCACCAGCAAGACCCCCGTGGTGTCCCGATCGAGGCGATGAATGATGCCTGGCCGGTCAGCCCGGCCCACCACCGACAGCTCGGGATAGCGGCTCAGCAGGCCATTCACCAGGGTGCCTGAGACCGACCCTGTGCCCGGGTGGATGATGATGTTCACGGGCTTGTTGACCACGATGAGCGACTCGTCCTCGTGGAGGATCGAGAGCTCCATGTCTTCGGCGCTGGGCAGGGACGAGGCCGGGCGGCCCAGCTCGCCAGCCAGCTGGTTGCCGACCTCGACCCGATAGGACGGCCTGACCCTCTCGCCGTTGGCAGTGATCGTGCCCTCCGAGATCAAGGCCGAGAGGTACGATCGACTGTATTCGGGGGCAAGAAGCCTACCCAATAAACGGTCAATACGCGATCCTCCGTCCTCTGGAGTCACACGGTGGCTGAGCAGTCCCCCGGCCGTTACCGGTGTGAGAGGTTGGGGGGAATCATCGGCTGGAGTGGTGTCGGTCATCGGCGTCTCGGCTGCAGCGGGTCTGGGCAGGGGCGCGGGTCTAGGCCACGGTGGAGCCACGATGTGGCCCCGTTGGACGTCTGGACGCCCCTTGGGAGGCCCCCGGACAGGTTGACAGGTATGGCGTTTCCGTTACAGTCCGGGCCACGTTAGGCTACCCGTTAAGGATGCCAATGTGTCCATTCCCGGCTATCTGGGCGAGTTGTTGCGCTGACGTGCGCCGACACGCCGCTGGATGGCTGTTCCCCGACAGTCCGAGTCGAGCACCCTATCTGGCGCCCAACGTAGCTTGTTGCCCGCGCCCCACGGAGTTGAGCCCGAACGTGATCCCGTCCCTGCTCACCCTGGCCGCCGCACTGATTGCAGTGCCCGCCCAGGTCCAGGCCGAACCGGCCCAAACGCTTTTGCTTCCCAACGACGCCAACCAGGAGATCCGACTCTCCTCGTCGGCCGAGCCGGGTCCGCCTCCCAGCATGGTCTTCATCCCCGGTGGCGACGTGACCATTGGCACCGAGCCCAAGCGGGTCGATCGCCTGGGCGACGGCAACAGCACCGCGATCCGGGCCGTGGCGGCAGAGCTGCCCCGACACCAGGACACCGTGGGCCCGTTCTTCCTCGACAAGACCGAGGTCACCAACAAGCAGTGGCAGGTCTACCTCGACGCCACGGGCCGCAAGCCCTCTGAGTGGGTGGTCAAGTACTCCTGGGGCAGCGAGCAGATCCCCAAGGGCCAAGAAGACTTCCCCATCACCAACGTGAGCTTCGTCGAGATCAGAGACTACCTGGCCTGGTGCGGCAAGCGCCTGCCCACCGAGGTCGAATGGACCTTCGCAGCCCGAGGCACCGAAGCCGACTTCGACTACCCCTGGGGCGAGCGCTGGAGTTCCAAGAAGGCTCGCTCGGCTTCGTCCGGCGAGAACCGGCCCACGTCCGTGGGCAGCTACCCCGAGGGCGCCAGCCCGTTTGGCCTGCTCGACATGGGCGGCAACGTCTGGGAGTGGGTCGACTCCCCGTTCAACCCCTACGACGGGTTCAAGCCCGTGCCCTTCAAGCTGGGGCGCAAGACCGACTACCTCTCGCCTGAGTTCAACCGCACCTCGCGCATCGCCAAGGGTGGCAGCTACGTCTCCGCCCGGGACGTCATGCGTATCGACTACCGCCTGCCCATGCGGCCAACCGACTCTGATGAGTCCGTGGGCTTCCGCGCGGCGCGGAGCTACGCCGACGGTGTCGACCTGATCCAGCACTCCCACAAACGCCTGCTGCCGGTGCAGCTTCCCAGCCGCAGCGACATCGACTTTACCGACGTGGTGGCCAAGGAGATCACCACCTACGCCTCAGGCGGCAGCGGAACCCTCATCACCGGCCACCGCTACCTGGCCTTCGCACATCCCGTGGCCAAGCGCGGTTCCGGCCTGGCCAAGCTGCGCAAGTCGACTCGGGACGAGCCTCTCACCCTGGGCCTGCTGACCACCAGCGAGTCCATCGAAGAGCCTGCATTGCCCCCCGGAGATTACCTGCTCGCCTACAAGGGCAAGGGTGAGTCGAAGGCGCACAAGCAGGCTCGCCGGGACGACAAGCGCTCGGGCAATGACGAGAAGGACGAGCAGCCCGTGCCCGTGGCCGAGCCCGACGACTCCGCTCCTGCGGGCGCCTCCTCGCCGTGGCCCGGTATCGATGTCTCCGAGATCATCCGGGACATCGACTACCCCCAGGACAAAGAGGTCATCCTCTTCTACAACGTCAACGGCGCGGTGGTCGGCTTCACCCTGCTGCCCGACGCCATGGAGACCAGCTTCTCCCCAGCCGTGCTCAATGATGGCGGCAACGGCAAGGACTGGACCATCCAGTTCAGCCACGACAACATGGCCCGCAACAAGAAGCTGCCGCGGTTCAGCATCAAGCTGAAGCTGTACGGTGAGGGTCTCAGCGCAGACTGAGCGCTCAACGCCGGGGCCGACCCTGGCCACAAGCAGTGCACATCCAGAGGGCGCGCTTCGGCGCGCCCTCTGGCGTTGAAAGGCTAGCCCTCAAGGCCGCCCAGCCGCACCCTCGCGACGATCGTGGTGAGAGCTTGGACGTGCCCCGCCCTTCAGGTGCGGTGAGGAGTTGTGGCGAGGCCTGAGCCAGCACCGGCGCCTCTTACTTGTCGAGCGCTGACAGCAGCGCTGACAGGCGCTCCAGCTCACCCTCGAGTTCGCTCTGCCGCTCACGCTCACGGGCGACCACGGCCTCGGGCGCCTTGGCCACGAAGCTCTCGTTGCCCAGCTTGCCCTTGATGCCCGCCAGGGACTTCTCGACCTTGGTGACGCTGCGCTGCAGTGACTCGCGCTGGGCTGACCTGTCGATCAGGCCGTCGAGATCGAGCAGCACCTCGAGGCCGTCGACCACGTCAGCGGCCGCGCCCTCGGGGCGTGCGGGATCGGCTGCGGCGCTGAACTGCTCCAGGTGCCCGAGGCGCTGCAGGAGGTCGCGGCAACGCTCCAGGCCCGCCGCCTGTGCATCGCTCGTCCCGGCCACGGTGACCTTCACCGGCTTGCGCTCGCCCACGTTGTTCTGCTGACGCAGCTTGCGCACCGACCCGAGCACGGTCTGGGTCAGCGCCAGATCACTCTCGGCCTGGGCGTCACGGGGCAGCCCCGTGCCATCAGGAAACGGCGCCGTGGTCAGCAGCTCGGGCAGATCGGTCTCGTTCGCCGCACGCAACCGACGCCACACCGCCTCGGTCACAAACGGCGCCAGGGGGTGGAGCATGCCCAGGATGTCTGCCAGCACACGACCCAGCACCGCCCGGGCCACGGGCTCACCGGGCGTACCCTCGACGCCGTCTGCAGGTTCGAGGCGAGGCTTGACCGCCTCCACGTACCAGTCGCAGAAGTCGTTCCAGACGAAGCGGTAGAGCTCGGTGGCGGCGTCGTTGAAGTTGTAGCGGGTGAAGTCATCACCCACCTGCTCAGCGGTGGCGGCCAGGCGGGACAGGATCCAGCGGTCTTCGATGGCGGTCACCGCCGAGGCGTCGAACACGGGCAAGCTGCCCGCCTTGCTCAACACGAAGCGCGAGGCGTTCCAGAGCTTGTTGACGAAGTTGCGACCCATCTCGAACTTCTCGGGGGCCAGCTTGGTGTCCTGGCCCTCCTTGGTGAGCATGACCAGCGAGTAGCGCACCGCGTCGGCGCCGTACTGATCGATCATGTCGATGGGATCGATGCCGTTGCCCTTGCTCTTGCTCATCCGCTGCCCCTTGCCGTCGAGCACGGTGGCGTGGATGTAGCAGGTGGCGAACGGGCAGCGCTGATCTTCAGGCAACCGGTCGACGAACGCGTAGCCGGCCATGACCATGCGCGCCACCCACAGATAGATGATGTCGCTCGCGGTCGACAAGAACTGGGTCGGATAGTAGCGGGCCAGATCGCTGGTCTCGTCGGGCCAACCCAGAGTGGCGAAGGGCCACAGCCACGAGCTGGCCCAGGTGTCGAGCACGTCTTCGTCTTGGCGCACGATGGGCTTGCCGGTCACGGGGTGCGGCGCGCCGATCTCCAGGTCATCGACGCTCGCGCAGGGTTCGCCGTCCTCGTCGTACCAGACCGGGATGCGATGTCCCCACCACAGCTGGCGAGAGATGCACCAGTCGTGCACGCCTTCGAGCCAGGCCAGATAGACGTTCTTCCAGCGGGCGGGCTTGAAGGTGAGCGAGCCGTCGTTCACCGCGGCGATGGCCGGCGCGGCCATCTCTTTCATCTTCACGAACCACTGTTCGCTCACCAGGGGCTCGATGGGGCTCTTGCTGCGATCGCTCACCGACAGGTTGTGTTCGATGTCGACGATGTCGCCCAGCAGGCCCAGCTCGTCCATGGCGGCCAGCACGGCCTTGCGCGCCTTCTCACGACTCAGCCCGGCGAAGCTCCCCGCCTCGGCGGACAGTGTGCCGTCCGACTCGAGAATGTTGATGATCGGCAGACGATGCCGAGCGCCCCGCTCGTAGTCAGCAGGGTCATGCCCCGGCGTCACCTTCACCGCACCCGTACCGAAGTCTCTGTCGACGGACTCATCGGCCACCACCGGGATCTCACGATCCATGAGCGGCAGCATGAGCGTCTTGCCCACCAGGTCGGCGTAGCGGCTGTCGTCTGGGTGCACGGCCACGCCCGTGTCGCCCAGCATGGTCTCGGGACGGGTCGTGGCCACGGTCACGCAGCGCTCGGGATCGCCCTTCACCGGGTAGCGCAGGTTCCACAGCTTGCCCTTGCGGGGCACGTACTCGATCTCGTCGTCAGAGATCGCCGTCTGCAGCACACAGTCCCAGTTGACCAGGCGCGCGCCGCGGTAGACGAGCCCGTCATTGAACATGCGCACGAACGACTCGCGCACCGCCCGGGACAGCTCGTCACTCAGGGTGAACGCGGTGCGGGTGAAGTCGCACGACGCACCCAGGCGCTGAAACTGCTTGAGAATCGTCGCCCCGTGCTCGTCTTTCCATTTCCAGATCTCGGCCAGGAACGCCTCGCGCCCCATGTCCTTGCGCGTCTGCTGGGTCTCGGCGTAGATCTTCTTCTCGACCACGGCCTGGGTGGCGATGCCCGCGTGGTCGGTGCCCGGCAGCCACAGCACATCATTGCCGTTCATGCGCTGATGACGGGCGACGATGTCCTGCAGGGTGCCGTTGAGCGCGTGGCCCATGTGCAACACGCCGGTGACGTTCGGCGGCGGGATCATGATCGTGAACGGCTCGCGCTCAGAGTCACCGTCGGCCGTGAAGACCTCGCTGCGGTCCCAGGTCGAACGGATGTCGTCTTCGATGGAGGCCGGGTCGTAGCGCGTGGCCATCTCGTCGGCGGGGGGCATGTCGGTGGTGCTCATCGGGCGCTCTCCGAGCCCTGCTCCGGTCTCTGTGCCGACGAGCTGCCCCTGGGCAGGTTGGCCGGTGCCGAGTCGAGCAGGTACTCCAGCAATGTGTGTCCGTGGTCGATGTCCAGATCGCTCTGGGCTGCGGCAGTCTCGCAAAAGGGCACGGCGCGCAGGGCTTTGATCCCCGGCCCCCAGAGAGCGAAGGGCACCATGGCGGTGGGGCCAGAACGCCGACTGGCCGAAGTCATGTGGTCTGTGGTCACCAACAGCCGGGTGTCGCCCCGCTCGGCGAGGGCGTCGAGCAAGGGCCCCACCAGCTCGCCATCGAGCCGGGACAACAGCTCGCCCTTGGCCTCACCGTCGCCCACATGGCAAGCCTCGTTGCCCGCGGCCACGTGCAGCAGCACCACATCGCTGTCGTCGAGGGCTGTCAGAGCCGCGCGGCGTTTGGCCTCGAAGTCGGAGTCGAGGTCGCCACTGCCCCCAGGGATCACCGGCGCCCGCCCCCCCGCGAGCAGGCCGAATCCCCGGGCCATGGGCACGCCGGCGACGACGGACAGCCGCCGCCCCGTGCGCAGCTCGAAGGGCTCGATGGGCTCAGGGCTGCCCGGGCCCCAGAGCCAGACCACGTTGGCCGGGTTCTCACCCAGATCGAGGCGCACCCTGTTCACGTCGTGGTGCTCGAGCACGGCGCAGCAGCGATTCACGATGTCGAGCAGCCGCTGCGCGTCGCGACCATAGGGCGCCGCGTCGACGAGCTGCCGCCCCACCATCTCTTGCGGGGGGACGGTCTCCACCTGCAGCTCCCGCCCGCCAGAGAGCACCATCAGATTGCGATAGCCCTGCCCGGCGTGAAACTCCACGCCCTCCCCCTCGAACTCGGCGGAGAGCGCCTCGATCAGCAAGCGCGCCTCGACCCGCCCGATGCGCCCGGCCCGAAAGTCAGCCAGCCGCCCCTGCCACGTAGACACGAAGTTGAGCCGCAGGGCCAGGTCGTCCCGTTGCAACTCCACGCCCATGCCCGCAGCCTCGGCCACACCCCGAGCCAGGCGATCGCGACGGGTGTCGTAACCGAGCACGGAGGCCAGGGCCACCGCCGCCGTGTCCCGCTCATTGGTGGGAGCGAAGCGCACCCGGCCCAGGCGCCCCTCGCCAGACGCCCGGTCGAGATGGGGCGTATCGGTCAGCTCAAGGGGCGTCGGGCCGGCGCGAGTGTCGTCAGCGATGCCAGTAGCCAGCAGGATCAGCGCTTTCATGAGTGATTCGTCGGCAGGCCTGGGGAGCGGATGGTCGAGGGGCATTGTCCACGGCGATGGGCGAGAGGGAAGGACACCGTCGCGCCCGGGGAGACCCTGCCCCCGTCGACTGCTACGCTGCGTTCTCGCCCACCGCCCAGATCCAACGCCAGGGCCCGTCCCCAACTCACGACCACAGGACACCGAAGACCATGCAGATCGGCCCGCTCAGCCTCCTCCCCGGCGGCCCGCTGTTCTTGCTCGCCGGCCCCTGCGTGATCGAGAACGACTCCGGGCCCCTGGCCATCGCCAGGCGCATGGCCGAGATCACCGGCGAGCTGGGCATCCCCTTCGTGTTCAAGGCCAGCTTCGACAAGGCCAACCGCACGGCGGTCGACTCGTTTCGGGGCCCAGGCGTGCACGAAGGCCTGGACCTGCTGGCATCCGTGGGCAAGGAGGTCGGCGTGCCGGTCATGACTGACGTGCACACGCCGGAGCACTGCGAGCTGGCCGTGGGCAAGGTCGACCTGATTCAGATCCCCGCGTTCCTCTGTCGCCAGACCGACCTGCTCCTCGCCGCGGGCCGCAGCGGCCTGGCCGTGAACGTGAAGAAGGGTCAGTTCATGGCGCCCTGGGATGTGGGCCACTCCCTCGACAAGGTGCGCTCCACGGGCAACGACAACCTGTGCGTCACCGAGCGCGGCGTGAGCTTCGGCTACAACACCCTGGTCAGCGACATGCGCGCCATCCCCGAGCTGGCCAGGTTCGGCGTGCCGGTGGTCTTCGACGCCACGCACTCGGTGCAGAAGCCCAGCGCCGGCGGCAAGACCACCTCAGGGGATCGCACCATGGCCCCGGTGCTGGCCCGCGCGGCCGTGGCGGCGGGTTGCGACGGCCTGTTCGCAGAGACGCATCCCGACCCGGACAACGCGATGTCTGACGGGCCGAACATGATCCCGCTCGATGAGATGGCGGGCATGCTGAAGACGCTGCTGGCGATCAAGCGCGCGGTGAGTGAGGGCGGCTAGCCACCGACAGGCTACCGAGCGCTTCTGTCACCAGGGCCAAGGCATGTCGGTGAAGGGGCGCGGGCTCGCCGAAGGCCTCCGCCAGGCGAGTGGTGGCCTGTTGCGCCAGGGCCTCGTCGAGGGGCAAGCCCACCAACAGGTCAGTCACCGCTGACGCCATGGCCATGGCCGCCGGGCAGCCCTTCGCGCGGAAGCCGGCGCGAGCCACATGGCCCTGGTCGTCGCCAGCAAGATAGATGACCAGGTGGTCACGACAGGCGCCGTTGAGCGCCTCGCCCCGGTGGGAGAAGCCGCCCTCGGGCTCGCCCACGTTGCGGGGGCTGACGAGGTGCTCTCGGAGGGCGTCTGGCAGGCGGCTCATGGGCCACATGGTAGCGATCGCCTCGGGCGACACACGGTTCAGCCAGCAGCCCGGGGGGGCCCGACCCTGCCCTCGATCGGCTCGCTCTGGCCTGTTTGGGCCGCTCATCCCCCTCGCAGGTTGGCAACGGGCCCCGATGGCCCTATCATCCGCCCCACCTGCACCTTGCCAATCGTACGTCACCCCCGCCCCGCCGAACCGAAAGCTCCTACTCATGGCCTTCTTCATCATCGAAGAGAAGTGCGTCGGCTGCACCCTCTGCGCCAAGGAGTGCCCGGTCGCGATCATCGAGGGCGAGACCAAAGAGGCCTTTCGCATCTTCGCCCCCGAAGAGTGCATCGAGTGCTCGCTGTGCGCCTGGGTCTGCCCGGCCGAGGCCATCCAGAACCCTTACGGCGAGATCCCGGCCAAGCTCAAGAAGACCGAGCGCCCCGTGGCCTGGATCGACGAGGAGGGCTGCACGGGCTGCGAGGTGTGCATGGAGACCTGCCCGGTCGACGCCATCGCCAAGGTGACCGCCGTCGACCCGGGCGACACCTCGCCCATGGGCGTGTGCCGCGTCGACTACGACGTCTGCGTGTCGTGCTCGCTCTGCGCCGTGCTCTGCCCCTGGGAGACGATCTCGATGGCCCTCGATTACAGCGAGGCCACCGAGCTGGCGACCATGCAGGGGACGCTGACAGCGTCCTGACGCTGGCCAGCAGCACGCCCAGGCGCGACCCACGCTCAGCGGCGCCGAAGGCTCGGTCAGCGCGTCAATCCAGCTCTGGCGGCAGGGGGCGTTGGTCGAGGGGCCGCCACAGTGCCCCGTGCACCATGACCTGCAGCGGAGCGCTGTGAGCCACGCCTGGAGCCCTGCAAGCCAGGGCATCATGAGTCGGCACCACCATCCAATCGCCCCGCGCTGGTGCTTCATCGGCGCTCGGCCAGCTGCCTGCCAAGCGCGCCGGTGTCAGCGCCGGCTCAGCGACTGACAAGGGGCGGCTGAGCAGCCCGGTGAGCAGCACGTCGCACGTGTCACCTGGCGGTGACATGGGGTGGGTCACGGGGAACACGCCGACCACGCCGTCGACCATCTCGTGGCTGAAGCCATCCCACACGGCATCGAGCACCAGCGTCGACCCGCCGCGGAGCAACGGAGCCAGCAGGCCGCCGCAGTGATCGAAGCTGTCGAGGCCCACGACGGCGGGCAGGCTTGGCTGTCCGTTGGCTGGGCCGGGCATCGACTTCGCCGCGAGCACGTCAGGGCCGTCACCAACGCACCCCGCCAGCCCACGCTCTACACCCAACAGCCGGGCGATGCGCTCGATGTTCTGCTCGTCGAGTTGGTCGACCGCAGGCAGCGAAGCGATGCCACGGGTCAGGGCGTCCTTCACGAAGCCGTCGTCGTGCCAACCGGCCGCCGCTGCGATGCGCTCAGGGGGGAAACCGGCCCGTTCGGCGAGATCGAGTTCGTGGCTCGACACCACCTGGGTCCACCAGCCAGCCGCTGCCGCCATGGAGAGCACTTCGAGCGGCCCCACGAGCCCCACAGGCACACAGCGCGCCGGGCCTTCAAACACGGCATCCAAGGCCTTGCGGGACAGCACCCAGGCTGCCTGGCCGGCAAGATCGTTGGCCAGATCAGCCAGGGCCAGCTCCTCGACGATCAGCTGGGCATCTCGGTAGTGAAACGCGCCCCGAGCGCTCTCGGGGTCTGACCCCCGGCCGTCGCCAGGCTCACCCTCTCTGCCAGGGCCAGCCGGACCGTCAGGCTCGTCAGCCCTCACTCTCGAGCCGCTCGGCGAGGCGGTCGAGCATGCGCCCGTGGATCTGGCACACCCGCGACTCGCTGATGCCCTCTTTCTTGCCGATGGCCTTCAGCGTCAGACCTTTGAAGTAGTAGGCATCGACCAGGCGTCGCTCGACCGGGGTCAGCTCGCGGCGCACCACCTCGTAGGTCTCGCGGCGCTGCAAGATGTCGGACGGTTCGATCTGATCGGTGAGCAGATCGCGGGTCTCGGCCACCGAATCGGTGGAGCTGCTCTCTGAGAACGGGATGATCGAACCGAAGCTCAGCTCGGTGAGCGAGTGGCGCAAGCGGGTCATGGTCACTTGCAGGTGTCGGGACAGCTCAAGGTTCGTGGGCTCTCTGCCCAGGCGCTTGGTGAGCAGCTCGATGGCCTCGTGCAGCCGCGAGCCCCGGTTGCGCGCTTCGCGGGGGATCCAGTCTTGCTGCCGCAGATAGTCGATCATCGCGCCCTTGGAGCGCAGGCGGCAGTACGTCTCGAACTTCGTGTTGCGCTCGGGATCGTAGTTCTCGACCGCCTTGAAGAGACCGAACGTGCCAGCGCTGATCAGGTCTTCGCGATCGATGGTGGGCGGCAAGCGCATGGCCAGCTGATCCGCGACGTGGCGCACCAGAGGCATGTAGAGTTCGACGAGCTTGTCCTTGAACATGCGCCGGCGAGTGCGCAGGTACTTGGTCCAAAGTTCTTCGGCGGTTGTGGCTGTCGCTCGCTTCAAAAGGCTGCGTGGGTCCAGAGCGCACACAAAGAGACTTGCTACGTCCTGGACAAGCCTTGTCTCTTGCATGCTCCGTTTCAAGAAAATCATCCACTCTGGTCAAGAACTTCCGAGATCATCGCGACGTGCAACGCGCCCCTGCGAGACAACTTGCACGACACACACGGCGACACACACGCCGATGTACCCGCGACATTCACCGTCCATTCCGTTCGAGCACCACGCCGTGACCCAGCGTGTTCACACCCACGACGCCGCGCCCACACTCGCGATCCTGACCAGTACATGGCCGCGAAACCCTCATGACATCAGCGGGCGCTTTCTGCTCGATCTGGTGTCTGCACTGTCCCTGCCCTGCGAAATCGTGTGCCCGGACCACGGCGAACATGGTGCGCAAGCGCTGCGGAGTGCGCGTCTACAGCGCTTTGCGAACGACGGCGTGTTCTACGGAGCGGGAGCACTGGGCAACATCGCAGACAACGGACTCAACCCTCTCGCCGCCGTGCGCAGCGTGGGTTCCATGATGCGCGCGGCGCTCTCCGCCAGTCGGCGATGCGACATTGTCTTCAGCCACTGGGCTGTACCTGGTGGGCTCGTCGGCGCGCTCTGTCGGCGCATCACAGGCCGCCCCCACGTGCTGCTGCTCCACTCGGCAGACGTGTTCTGGCTCGAACAGCGACGCTGTGGGCAGGCGCTCGCCGAGTTCATCGCCGATCATTGCGACGCGCTGTGCGGCGTGAGCGAGGCCGTCGTGAGCCGCTTCGAGGCGCTGTCCGGACGCCGGGGACGTGTTCTCGGCTGCGGAGTGACCGTTCCCGCAGCGCAAACGAGCCCCAGACCAATGGCGGCGCCGTCGAACAGCGCCTGCCCCACGGCCAAGGTGGGAACGCTCTCTCGTTTCGTGGCCGGGAAGGGCCTGCGTCGGCTGCTGCAGGCCACCACAATGCTGCCGGGCACGCTGCACATCGCCGGAGCGGGCCCGCTCGGCGACGAGATCGCTGCCCTCTGCGCAGCACACGACACGGCGCAGCTCGATGGCCCTTGCGTGGGCGAGCGCAAGGTGCGCTGGCTGCAGCAACTCGACGTCTTCGCCGCACCCTCCACCGGCATGCCCTGGGGACAGCCCGAAGGTCTGCCTGTGTCCATACTCGAAGCTCAAGCCGCTGGCTTGCCCGTGGTCGCTTTTGCCGACGCCCTGCCCAAGGGTCTGGTGCGAGACCGTCAGAATGGGCGTCTGGTCGCTTCGGGTGACTGGGCCGGCTTCGCATCGACCCTGGCGGAGCTGCTGAGAGACGATGCCCAACGTCAGGCCCTGGGCGAAAGAGCTCGTGCGGACGCCAAACCGTACGCCATGAACGCCGTCGCCGAACAGTGGCGGGAGCTGTTCGCCGCGGTGCACTCCCGCGGGCGGCGCAACGCGCCCGGGCCCCACCCATCGCCGGTGTGCTGAGAGCCCCAGACTGCGTACCCGCACCAACGGGATGCTAGCCTGACCCCGTGCACTGCGCCCTGCCCAGGCGCGCCGCAGCACTTCCCCACGAGCCTCTCTCGAGCCCAACCACGTGCCCAGCGACGTCGACCTCCGCATCGGCCAGGTCTTGTGGCCCGCGCTCCGGGCCAGCCGGGGACAGGCGGGCATCGAGGCGCTCAAGCCGCTGATCGAGCGCTTCCCCCCCGGGGGCGTGATCGTGTTCGGCGAAGGGCAAGACGGCGTGGCCGACCTCATCGCCGCCCTGCGCGAGGCCATCCCCGGCGATCTGCTCGTGTCCTCCGACCTCGAACGGGGCTGCGGACAGCAGGTGCGGGAGTTCAGCTCCCTGCCCACGGCCATGGCCCTGTCGGCCTGCCAGCTGCCCCACGCTGCCTACGACGCAGGCCTGGCCACGGCCATCGAAGCCCGGGCCGCGGGCATCGACGTGGTCTTCGCCCCGGTGGCCGACGTGAACACCGCCGCCACCAACCCGATCATCGCCACCCGCTCGTTTGGCGACGACCCCCAGCGGGTGGCCGCCATGTGCTCCGCGTTCTCGGCGGGCCTGAATGATGGCGGCGTGCTCGCCGTGGCCAAGCACTGGCCCGGTCACGGATCCACCGTGCAAGACAGCCACGAGCAGCTGGCCCGGGTCACCAGCTCGGCCGAGCAGCTGCAAGCCGTCGACCTCATGCCCTTTCGCACCCTCATCGCCGAAAACATCGGCGGCCTGATGGTGGGACATCTCGAAGTCCCGGCCCTCGACCCCGTGGCGGGGCGCCCGGCCACGGCCTCGCCGAATCTGGTCCTCGACCTGCTCCGTCGTCAGCTGGGTTACGACGGCCTGGTGATCACCGACGCCCTCGACATGGGTGGTTTCGCGAAAGAGCCCGTGGCCTGTCTCGACGTGCTCCAGTCCGGGCTCGACGTGCTGCTCATGCCGGCCGACCCCTTGGCCAGCGCCCTGGCCCTGAGCGACGCCTACGAGCGGCATCACCTTGCGGACGAGGTCCTCGACGGTGCGGTGGCCCGCATCGCCGCCGCTCGCCATCGTGTGCGCGGCCACGCCCTGCGTACCACGCCCCCCCCCGCCGACCTGGGCGCTCGCCTCGCGGCCGCTTCGCTCACCAACCGCGGCGACACCGTGGTCCCCCTGCCTCCCGGGCGTGGGGTCGACCTGATGCTCTTCGGCAAGGACGACTCGGGCATGGTGGTGCCAGCGTTCAATGAGTCACTCGAAGCCGGCGGCGTGGCCCTGAGCGACGACGGAGCCACCGTGGCCCTGGTGATCACCAGCGTGCGCGCCTGGGCGGGCAGCTCTCGCTTGCCGCCGAAAGACCGGGACCGGTTGCACTGGGCCGTGGAGAACGGCCGCATCGACCAGGTGGTGGTGCTCGGGTCGCCCTACGAGCTGCTCGACCTGCCCCAGGGCTGCCCGGCGCTGCTGGCCTACGAGGCCACACCCGACGCTGCCCACGCCGCCGCCGCCGTGTTGCTGGGACGGGCTCACGCCCCAGGGCGCCTGCCCGTAGGCAACGGCTCGTGAACATCGCCCGCTACCTGACCGAGCAGCGCATCGACCTGGACCTCGACGCCCTGTTGGTAGACGACGCCAGCGGCGAGGCCACGGAGCCGAGCAGAGATCTGGTCATCGAACACATGGCCGAGCTGCTGGAGCAGAGCAGCGTCATCGTGAACGCCAAGAAGATGCGCCAGGAGCTGCTGAACAGCCAGCGGCGCACGCCCACCTTTGTGGGCCACGGCCTGTTCATGCCTCACGTGCGCACACTGCAAGCGCGACGCCTGACCATGGCGGTTGCCGTCAGTCGCACAGGTCTCGACCTGGAGGCACCCGACGACGAGCCCATCCGCCTGGTCATCGCCATGGTCGGCCCCACCTACGACGACAAGCAGTATCTGCAGGTGTACAAGCGGCTCTCAGAGAAGCTGTGCGACCCTGAGGCCGTCGAGCGGGTGATCGCCGCCGAGCTGCCGGGCGAGGTGCTGCGCGCGCTGTCGAGCTGACCCCGACCGCGCGCAGACAGACTCAGGCCTGGAGCTTGCCGAACTCTGCGCCGTAGGCGTGCCCCAGCTTCTCGCTGAGAATGTGGTTGGCCTGCTCAAGGCGCCAGCGCACTGCCCCCCGGGACAACTCCAAGGTGTCGGCGATCTGACGCTGGGACAGCCCGTCCATGGACAAACGCTGAGCCACGCGCAACTTGCCCTTCAAGCTGCCGATGGCCGCCTGCACCCTGTCGACGCACTCGTGACGTTCCGCCTCGATCAGTGGATCCCGAACGACCTCTGACGACTCGGCGTCGACCCGCTCGGCGGAGCGCTCCACGGAGATGGCCTCCGGGGCCGTTGAACGGGCGCTCAGCGCGGCGGTGGCAGCGAGGCGGACATCTTCGGTCAACCGCGCCCGCAAGAAGGCAAAGAGAATCGGCTCCCCTTCAACTTCGGCCTCCATGACCAGCTGGCCCAGTTTCTGCTGCACGGTCTCGCCGCACGAACCGGTCAACGAAGGGATGACGATCTTGCTCAGGGAGACCAGCAGCTGGTCGAACGTCTCCAGGGTGGTATCCCAGGCTTCGGCTCGATCTCTGAGCACTGTACAGGCCACGTCGTGGGCGGGCCGGATCACCGCCCCGTGAAACAGCTCTTCGTGGCGAGAACCGAGCCAGCGGCGGAGCTGTGCCCACGCTCTGCGGCTCTCTTGTGATTGCAGTGTCCAGCCGGAGACACTCCGGTTTGCCGTGACCATCTTCGGACCTCCCAATTGGTTTGGGGTCGCGCTTGGCGTCAGGCTCGTGCACACCCCGATGTGCACACGGGTCGGCGTCAGCACGTCGTGGAGAGGGCCCGAACAACTGCCCGGAAGTTCGTGTCCGTCTCGCTCGACCTGTGGAGTCTAGCACGGGATTCAGGGGCCGGCTTGGCGCTCACTGAAGTCGCGGCGCGGCAAGAAGACCGGCGCCTTCGGCACGCAGATTGCGTCCCCTTTGCGTCCCCGAAATCTCAAGATCGAGCTACGATCAGGTGCGCTGTAACAAGCCTCGCAAGATGGCGATGGCCGGGTCTGCATCTTCTGTTCCGTTGTCACCGTCGGCGCCTTCGATGACCCCGGTGTAGCCCAGCTCGCGCAGCTGCTCGATGAACTCCTCGTCCTGAGCTCCCAACGTCCCGGTGGCGGGCCGCCGGTCGGTGGCGTCGATCACTGCACGGACCAGCTCGCGATACAGCCAGGCGAACGTGGCCGGCCGCTGGTCCGCCAGATCGTCGAGCTCGCCTGGGTCTCGAGAGAGGTCGAACAGCTGCCGCTCACGAGTGGCCACGTTGACCACGACGCGCATGGGCCAGCGTGTCCAGGACAGCTGCGGGCGATCGCCGAAACTCCGTGCCAGCTGGGGCCGCTCGCCGAGGACCTCACCTGTGAGCAGGTCGGCGCCGTCCATGGTCGCGGGGGCGTCCAGGCCAGCCAGGCCCAGCACCGTGGGTGCCACGTCCATCAAGGTGGCCGGCTCGCCCAAGGACAACAGCGACTTGCCGGGGACGACCATCACGAGCGGCACGTCGACCTGCTCGCCGTAGACCTGATCGGAGTGTTCGAGCAGACCATGTTCGCCCAAGGCCTCGCCGTGATCAGAGGTGACCAGCACCACGGTGTGCTCGGCCCGGCCAGAGGCCTCCAGGGTCTCCAACAACGCGCCCAGTTTGCGATCGGCCTCAGCCAAACGCGCTGCGTACGACTGCTTCAAGTACTGCCAGTCGGCGTCGTCCATGGACACTTCGCTGGTGCGGTAGCGGTCAATCCACTCCCGCTCGCCGGAGACCGTGCCGTCGTAAGGCGAGACGATTTGCTGTTGCAAGTCAGCGCTGGCCACCCAGGGGGCGTGGGGTTCGAAGACGTGGGCGTAGGCGAAGAAAGGCTCGTCACCCACGTCGTCCAAGAACGCGCTGAGCCGGGGCGGCAGCTGTAGGCCGTCGACACCTGGCAACCAGAGCGCCGGGTCGGTGTGCAGCTCGTCCCACACATCGAAGCCTGCGGAGAAGCCATGGCGAGCGGAGGTGTTGGGGTTCGTCAGCCAGGCGGCGGTGTGCCAGCCCGCTTCGCGCAACGCGCTGGCCATGAGCGGCGCGTTCTCGGCCAGGCGTTCGACTCCAGAGCTGCGCGTGCCCGCGAGCACGCCGTGGGTCAGGGGGTGCTGGCCGGTGAGGAGCGCGCCCACCGACGACAGGGTATAGCTGGCGGGCGCCGTGGTGCGGGTCCACTGCAGCCCCCTGGCCACGAGCTTCTTGAGGATCGGCGTGTTGTCGCCCTCGGCACCGAACGCCGACGCGCGATCGCGGGCGAAGGCGTCGAGGACAACCACCAGGAACGACCAGGGCTCGCCGTCCGGAGCGGTGGGCAGCACGAGCCGTTGGGCCGGGGCGCTCTCGCTGTCATCCAGGCTGACATCCAGGCTCTCTTCGGGCACCAGCACACTGAGCGTGGAGAGCTCGGCCTGGCCCCGACCTTCTCTCGCCCAGAAATCCAGACGCACCGCCCTCCCCGCCCACTCGGTGAGATCACGACGGATCTCTCGGGGGACCATGTCGTGCACGTCGAGGGTCGCCAGCACTGTGCGCTGCCCCGAGTCGTCCACCAAGGAGACCTCGAGCGGGACGTCGAGTGACTCGACGGTAAAGCGCAAGACCACGCGCGGACGCTCTGGCAGGGCCAGGCCCAGGCGCCCTGACACGTTCGCAGGCAGCACCACCCTGCGACCGCTGCGGTCTGCGGCCTGGCTGTTCTGCACACCCATGGCCCGCCCTGCAGGCCCTGGCGCCGGCGCCTGCTCTGGCTGACCGGGCAACACGAAATGGCAGCCCAGGATCGCGCCGGACAAAGGCAGGGCCACGGGCTCGTCGAGCAGCCGACGAGTCAGGGTCTCGGTCAGCTGCAGCTGCACGGTGTTGCTGCCTCGCACCTGCACCGACGCAGGCACGGCGAAGGACTTCATGGTCGAGCGACCGTCTGCCGGCAGGGCCGCCTGACCCAGCTCGTGGTCATTGAAGAGCACGGTCACCTGCTGCGAGCGATCATCGAAGCCCTGCAGGCGCAGGCTCAGGCGCCGCTCCGTGGGCACCAGCACGTCGAGCTCGAAGCTCGGCGCCGTGCCCACCAACCAGGCGAACGGTGGCTCGCCGGATGGCCGGGAGAGGAATCCCTGCGCAGCAGAGAAATCATGCCGCTCGGCCTCGACGGTCTGACGCTGCCCCCGGGGGCTACCGAAGCTCAGGTGCTCTGTGGTGGCGACGAACTCACCGTCGACGAACAGCTGCACCAGATTGACGGCGGGAGCCAGTGATCGGCGGGAAGGGGCCTCCTGCCCTTGCTTCAGCAGCGCCCAGGCCCCGCCGCCCAGCAGCAAGGCCAGCACGACGATGGCGATCGGACGACGGTCCGTGGCTCAGCCCTCCTGGGCCCGGGCGTAGAGCGCCTTGGCATCGACCGCGGGCGTGACCCCGGGAACGTTTTCGATGGAGGTGAGATAGCGCAGGCAGATGTTCGCCACCTGCTGCCAGTTCTCGTCACCCTCGGTGAGCGCACCGGTGGAATCGAGCACGGCCTTGAGCGTCTTCCAGTAGTCGAGTGCCGACGTCTGCACCTTGTCGCGCAGGCGGCGCACGGCGTCCGGGTCGGCTCCCTCGCCCCCGGCGAACTCGTCGATGGCCGAGACCGCCGAGTGGTAGTCGTGGGCCAGGAAGCGAAAGCGCAGCTCGGCGTCGACATCGGCCTCTGTGGGCGGCGTCGACAATGAGGCGACCTTCGCGTACTTGAACGCGAACAGCTCGATCTCCTTGGCCCGGGAGTCGGTCGGGTACTTCTGCACGAACTCCGCCGCCCGCTTGAGCAGGTAGCGCGTGTTGGTGGCGTAGTTGGGGCCCGAAGGCCCGGGGCCCAACACGTAGTTCTTCTCGACGCTCTTGATGTTGTCGTAGAGCCCGCCAGCCTTGAGCTCGAGGCGCCTGGCATCGTCTGCATGCTTGCGCTCACGCACGTCGATCAGCTCGGTCTGAGCCGTGTCATAGACGTTGGATGTCTCAGGGATCGACTCGAGCAAGGCGATGGCCTTGTCGAACTGGGCCACGGTCTTGGCTTCGATGGCCTGCTGCAGCTCGAGCACACCGACCGAATCGCCAGAGAGCATGAAGGCCCCCCCGGCAATGAGCACAGCCACCACGACGACCACGACCACCGGCCCCATGCCGCCCTTGCGGCTGCGAGAAGCGTGGCGACGGCGGGCCCCGCCCTTGGGTGCCCGAGTTGACGACGATCCGGCGCCGGGAGCCTTGCGAGCGGGGGCAGCGGCAGGCGCGGGGCTGGCAGCAGAGCCAGCCTGGGGCACGGTGATCGCTGCCTTGCACTGGGGACACTTGCCCCGCCGGCCCGCCAGCTCGTCCTTGGCCTGAAACGTGGCGCCACAGGCAGCGCATTCAACGCGAATCATGCCGGACGTCTCCCAGGATGAAGGGGTGGCAAGTAGGTCGGTGCCGGCCTGCCCGGGGGCAGGGGCCGGGTGAAGGGCACACCCCCCACCGGCAGGGGCCGGACGCCCTGCGTGGTCACAGGCCGTGGCGCGGACAACACAGGCTCCGGAGCGCTGGGTGCTGCAGCGGTATCGGGGGTGAGGTCTTCGAAGTCCTCGAGCACTTCGAGTTCTTCCAGCTCTTCAAGGTCGAGAACCTCGGCCTCGGCAGCAGCGGCTTCGGCGGCAGCGGCTTCGGCGGCGGCGGCGGCTTCGGCGGCTTCGGCGGCTTCGGCGGCTTCGGCGGCTTCGGCGGCTTCGGCGGCTTCGGCGGCGGCGGCTTCGGCGGCGGCAGCTTCGGCAGCAGCAGCTTCGGCGTCAGTGCGCCGCGCTTCCACCTCTTCGAGCAGCTGGCTCACCGTGCGATCACCCAGGCCTGCTGAGTATTCAAAGGCCCCCAGCTCGCCAGTCGAGTCCGACGCGTCGAGGGCAGCCACCACGTCCAGCGCGCCAGCATCCGAGAGACCCGGGAGCGGAGTGAAATCACCGTCCCGCGCCATACGCACCCGGCGCAGGGCCTCGAGACGCTTGTGACGGGCGCGCACCATGGCGTCGTCCATGCCCGCCGTCTCGTGGGCATGACGAGGCTCGATCTCCTCGAGCACCTCAAGCTCTTCGAGTTCCTCGAACTCCTCCAGCAACTCGAGCTCTTCAGGCTCATCGCCAGCTGCGGCGGCAGGCACAGAGGCCACGGTCTCATCGATGAGCAGGAGCAGCTCCCGCAGGGTCTTCTCCTCGATGCCCTGGGTGTGCTCGAAGGTGTCCCATTCGCCCACGGCCCCTGAAGAATCGACCTGGGCCGCCCAATCGAGGGCACCGATTTCAGAGAGAGCCGGCACTGCGCCGAGGGTGCCCTGCTGGGCCAGACTGAGTCGTCGCAGCGCCTCGATGCGCTTCCATCGTCCCCGCTGAAAGGAGTCGCCCTCTCGCCGGGGCGGCGGTTCTGCCACCACGGAGCCCTCGTCGATCAGCTCCAGCTCGGGTAGGGCCAGCTCTTCGAGTTCGACCAACTCCGGGCCGCCCGCCGCCGTGCCACCGGCAAACCCATCCCCTTCAGGCTGCTTGTAGAGGAGCAGGACCGCGCCGATGCGCAGGGTGTCGCCGTGATCGAGATCGGCCATCTCGACGGAGCGCTCGTTGACGTACAGCTCACCCTTCTCCTTCACCACCCGGTAGCCCCAGCGCAGGGGACGCAGCTCGCAGCGGTTGCCCAGGGCCGTGGAGCTCTGGAGGACCACGTCGCAGGAGGGATTGGAGCCCAGGGTGAGTGAGCCCTGCAGATCTACCGAACGGGGGCCAGTGCCCTCGTTGATGATGAACTTCGCCATGGACGAGCTTTCGCTGGAGTGATGGAGCGGCCGAGCATTCTAGCCTGGAGCGCGGCCAGCCGTCCCGACCCCTCTCGTGGGCCCGGCGCCAGCGGCCAGCCGGAGCTTGCAGCCACGCCGCCGAAAGCCCTGATGAGGCACAAGAAACCGGCCTGCCGGGAGATGGCTGCGAGGGGACGTTGGCACCGCGAAACGTGGCTACCCTGCTCCCGATATGGGCCCCGATCGATGAGGTTGCAGAACAGCCTCTGCGGACTTCGGCCGACTGGCGTGTGGAGGCCGCCACGGCGTAGACTCGCCAGCCTGGTATCCAACCGGCGGAGGCTGCCTCCTCTCCAGTTCGCAGCGGGCCGCACAGGCCGCGCTCCCCACCGAAAACGGGCACTTCCACCACTCCCGAGGACGCCATGACGTCTCCCTCACGTATCGGCTTGCAGGCCCTGCTCCTGGCCGCAGCCCTCGTCGTTCCTGGCCCCAGCAGCACGGTCTGGGCCCAGGACACCTCCATGGCCCAGCTGAGCCTGACCCAGCTTGAGCTCGAAGCCACGGCACAGAAGACCGAGGTGGAGGCCCTTCAAGCGGCCATGAGCGCCGTCTCGGCTGAACTCTCCGCCGCTGACGACGGCGCCAAAGAAGAGGTGCAAGGCCGCTATGACGAGGCCAAGGCCGCTCTCGACAGCGCCGCCGATGACCTGCTCGTGGTGGTCAACGCCCTCGACGACAAGGGAGGCGACGTCACCGAGCTGCGCGCCCTGCTGCTGAGCATCCAGGGGGTGCGGGCCGACAACCTCGACGCGGGCGCCCTCGCTGGCATGGCCGCCGGCTGGGTCCAGCAGAGCAAGGACTGGCTGGTGGACAATGGCCCCGGCATGGCCGTCAAGGCCATCGTCTTCCTGCTCATCCTGCTGGTCTTCAAGATCCTGGCGGGAATGATCGGCAACCTGGTCGACAAGGCCACCAAGCGCAGCAAGCTGGAGATGTCCGAGCTGCTGCGCAGCTTCTTCGTGGGCACCACCCGCAAGGTGGTCTTCCTCGTGGGGCTGATGTTCGCCTTCAGCTCCGTGGGCGTCGACCTCACGCCCATCCTCACCGGTCTCGGCGTGCTGGGCTTCGTGGTGGGCTTCGCCCTGCAGGACACCCTGGGCAACTTCGCCGCGGGCATCATGATCTTGCTCTACCGGCCGTTCGATCTGGGTGACGTGGTCGAAGCCGGCGGCGTGGTCGGCAAGGTCACCGCCCTCTCCCTGGTCTCTGCCACCCTGACCACGCCGGACAACCAGGTGGTCATCGTGCCCAACGGTTCGATCTGGGGCGGCACCATTCGCAACGTCACCGCCAACAACACTCGCCGGGTCGACCTGGCTCTCGGCGTGGGCTACGACGACGATCTCGACAAGGCCCGGGCCATGATCGAGCGCATCGTCACGGCGCATCCGCTCGTGCTGAAGGACCCCGGCGTGCAGATCGAGGTGTCGAACCTGGGCGAGTCGTCCGTCGACTTCGTGGTCCGTCCCTGGGCCAAGACCGCCGACTACTGGACGGTCTACTTCGACCTGACCAAGCAGCTCAAGCAGGCCTGTGACGCCGACGGCTTCTCGATCCCCTACCCCCAGCGGGACGTGCACCTGCACGGTGGGGCAGAAGCCGCAGCGGCCTCCTGAGTCGCGACGCGCTGGCGCTGTTCGCAGACACTCCCTCGCTCGATGACCACGGTCCCGAGCGGGGGAGTTCTCGTTCGGTCGATGGGCGAGGGCGACGGTCCAGCCTCGCTCGGTTGACCGCCAAGGCGTGCAGGGCGGCTTCGCTCAGTCGACGGGCGAAACCTGCGTGGGATGCCCATCGAGGTCGACGGCGAAGCTGAACAGCACGTCGCCGTTGCCGCCGCCGCCCAAGGTGCTGGTCGTCGTGCGCACGTACT
>Ga0114933_10001448_pt1 | contig 26383 bp, 18 predicted proteins | sample 4SBtaG_FD_89691 | JGI IMG/M metagenome (GOLD analysis project Ga0114933, IMG submission 89691) | Deep subsurface microbial communities from Kolumbo volcano to uncover new lineages of life (NeLLi) - 4SBTROV12_W25 metaG | ecosystem: Environmental > Aquatic > Marine > Volcanic | place: Kolumbo... | reverse complement strand
CGAGGCGCTCGGACAGGGGCAAGAGCCCCTCGTAGATCTCGCGGTCCTCGGCGTCGGACTGAAGCCGCACGAAGAAGTCCTCGTCGAGGACCACCAGATCCTCGAAGCGACACGCCACGCCGAGGGCTTCGAGGCCCGCGACGAGCGAGGCGCCGGTCAGGCCCGCGCGCGGCCGCCGGGCGACCAGCCAGCCCTGCATCGAGCCGAACTCGTCCAGCAGGAAGAGCGCCTCACCGAGCTTTCTCCGCCCCAGCGTGAGCTCCAGGCGGGTGTCGGAGACCCGGACCTGGAGGGCGCCGCGACGCTTCCGGTGCGCGATCAGGAGCGCCGCCACCATCGCCAGATGCGGCACGTGGCTCAGCGCGCGATGGCGCAGCGTCACCCGGTCCGCGATGGCTCGACCGCGGACCTCGCCGGGGTGGAAGAGGCCCCCGTGCACGAGCTCTCGTCGGTCCAGGTGATCCGGTGCACGACCGCTCCCGGAACGCGCGGCCTCCAGAGCCTCGTTGGCTCCGCGCACGCCCTCGGTCAGCGACGCCAGCGTCGGAGGGAGCGCGATGGCCAGGCCCTCTTGCTCGACGACCCGCAAGAAGGGGCCGGTCACGGGCGAGGGCTCCGGCCCTGCGTCCCCTGCGAGGGGGAAGGCGTCGATCGGCCGGCCCAGCAGGACCCGGTCGAGGTCCGCGGCGAGCGCAGAGGGCTCGACCTCCTTGCCGAAGATGCGGCGATCCCAGGCGGCGTAGCGCTCCTGCAGGCGCGCGTAGTCCATCGCGGCGCCCGGGTCCCCCGCAGCGGTCTCGCGCAGGACGTCGAGGTAGGCCCGATACCCGGGGTCGGAGAGCGCCACCCCGGCCACCGTGTCGGCCAGATCCCGACGCCAGACGGCTCCGAAGCTGACGACGATGCGATCGCCGACCCGCCAGGCGTCGCCTCGGTCAACGGCCAGCTCGACGTAGGGCGCGACCGGGCAGTCCTCGCCCCCGGCCGCATCGAGCAGCGCGCGCACGTGCCACAGGCTCAGCTCACCGAAGTCGAGCAGCGCACGCAGGACCACCCGGTACACATCGGGCGAGCCTTCCAGACCCACGGACAGATCCAGCGGCGGCTCGGTGGGCCGAGGAGGCGTGCCGAGCCCCAGCTCCAGGGACAGCTGGTGTGCAGCCTTGGCTTCCGGAGCGGGGAAGCGCATCGCCGGCTCGAGCAGCCCCCGCACGGCGCTGGCTCGGCGCCGCGCGGTCGAGGCGGCCATGTCGGGCACCACCTGCTGGATGTAGGCCGCGATCGCGTCGTTGTGAGGCAGCGTCCGGCGTCCCTGCATCAACCCGCTCACGAAGTCGGTGCCCCAGACGGCCCGGGAGTACACGCGCGGCCGATGCCGGCCGGCGTAGACGTACTCCAGGCCCAGCCGCGTCAGGAAGGGGCGGTGCGTGCGTTCGTCGGTCTCGAGCAGGTTCAGCCAGTCCCCGGCCTGGGTGTAGTAGTGGACCGTGCGCACCTCGCAGTCGAGGACCTCGGCCAGCGTGCGCGGCTCGCGAACCCCTTGCGCGACGAGCTCCAGCAGCCGGGCGAGGAGCCGCACGTTGTTCGCGTTGGGGACCAGGGTGTGACGCGGAGGGCGGCTCACGCTCGCGATGATAAGCGGTAGCCCTTAAAGTGACACCTTCGCAGAAGTCTTGACATCGCAAGAGTTTGCGATCCACCATGGTTTCTCCCCACGTAGAGGCAGCAGATGAGCCGGCTCGCTCGCAGGATGCAGATGTTGAGAGTCGCCCGGGGGCGCTCCTTCGACCCCGATCAGCACTTCATCGAGGCCGCGCTTCGCGGTCGAACGGCCCGCAAGGTGCGCACGCACCTGCGTCGCCTGGAGCCGATGGTCCTGACGACCCCGCGCTGGTCGAAGCCGCAGACCTTCCTGGAAGAGCTCGCGCTGGATCTCGCCGTCGGCGAGCCCGCGATCAGCTGCCGTACGGTCAGCTTCCGCCCCTTGAAGGGCCGCCGGGCGCCCGAGGCCTGGCACTTCGTGCTGCAGATCCTCTCCCAGCTCTGCTCGGACGAGTGGAGCGATCGCCCGGTGCCGATGGTGGCGGGCCGCAATGGCTTCCGCACCCTGGCCCTCGACCTGCTGATGGACGCCCAGGAGCGCTTCTCGGAGCGCGGATCCGCCGTCGCGTTGCTGGGTCACGGCGCCGAATACCTGCCGATCGAGGCCCTCGAGGACCTCTCCCGCGTGTGGTCGGACTTCGTGCGCTGGTACCCCACCGAGCGTCGGACCACGATGCTCCTCGCCGCCGCCATCGACGTGCCGTCGTTGGTGCTCGAGGACGCCGCCCGCGTGCCCCTGGCCGACTACGGCGAGGCCGAGGCCGCCGCCGCCATCGTGGGCAGATCCGGCCTGGCCGAGCGCACCCCGCTCGAGTCCGCGGCGCGCTTCTCCGGCGGAATCCCGGCCATCGTCGACGCCGTCGCCACGGGCTCGACCGGCGGCGTGCCCCGAACCCGCGATGGCCTGGTCAAGGCCATGGGTCCCCTCACCGACGAGATCCGCTCCGCCGTGGACATCGTGCGAGCCGACACCTGGATGAGCTGCCGCCTGGACGATCTGCTCTCCGGCGAGCCCCTGACCGAGGAGCCCGAGGTCGACGACCGCCTGATGATGGCCGGCCTGCTCCGACGCGTCCGGCTGCCCGGCGAGGACCGCGTGATGCTCCGAGCGCCCGCGATCGCGACGCTCGTGAACTGACCCTCGAGCCTCAGCCGAAGAAGGCCACCGCAGCGTGGTAGGCCGCCAGGCCCGAGGTCACTGCAAGCAGCGCAAGGACCGTCCCAAAAGCGATCTCGTGGACATCGGAGGTCCGGCGAAGGAGGGAGCGGATTCGGGTCATGGGCGGCTCGGGCTGGAGGTCTGGCTCAGGCGGAGGGGTCGATCACCAGGTGAAGCGGAGTGGCGGTGGTCAAGCCCATCGTCGTTCCTACGATCGAGGCCCCTTGATGGTGACCGCCGGTCACAACGCGTACACAAGTGGGGTCGTTCGGCGCGGACCCTGCCGGCGGACGTCAGTCTGCTGGCATGTGGTTTCTCCTCGCCTGCGCCGAGCCCACCGAGCCCTCTCCGGTGGACCTGCGCGTGTCCTTCGATGCCCTCGCCTGGTCATGCGATGACGAGGGCGAGTACTGGGTCGGCGTCGAGCAGCTCTTCCTCGACGTTCGCCACGCCCCTGGACAGATCGAGCCCTTCGCGCTGCCCGGTCCCGGCGAGTGCGCCCGGTGGGTCTCGCCCTTCCCCGACTCCGATGGCCTGGACGGCCAGGACCTCGCCGATCGCCAGGGCGATCTGGGGTGGTCGATGCCCCTGATCGAGAGCTTCGGTCAGCCCGGCGAGGGCGAACTGCTGCAGGAGCACGCGGGCCTCTGGCGAGGCGATCTCTTCAACGACTACAACACCTGCCATCCGGCCGAGGACGTGCTCGGCGCCGAGGTCGCCTTCTCGGGCAGCCCCTCGCTCGAGGCCACGGCGCTGCCTGCACCCGGTGTCCTCGACGAGGTCCTCGTCAACGTGGACATCGACCAGGGCGTGACGATCGGCGAGGAGGTCGAGCTCTCCTGGTCCGCCGAGGGCTGGGACGAGCAGTGGGTCGGCTTCGAGCGCCGCCGGGATGGCGTGCCGGTCGAGACCATCGTTTGCAACACCGCCGGGCAGTCCGGTTTCGATGTCGACTTCTGGGACCTGCTCGAGCTGGACCTACCCGGCCTCTCATCCCGCCTGATGGTCGGCTTCGCCAACCGTGAGGTCGACCACGCCGACTCCGTCGAGCGCACCAGCCGCGCGATCTGGCAGGTGAGCGCGCACGAATAGGCCAACGAACGGGCCAAGGAAGCAGAAAACCCCTGAGCGCTTTCGCACTCAGGGGCTTCTGGTTGACATCCGAACCCGGAGGGACCTCTCTTCAGAGGATTGCGCCTCGGTTGCCTTCCCCTCGCGCTTTTCGATCCGACCGAAGTCGGTTCCCTTGCGCTCGGTTGGCCTCCCGTGGAGTTGTCGGGTCCTTCAGGGCTCTGAGCGGGTCTCGCTACCGAAGCAGCGCGCCCTCTCTCTGCAGTGTTCGCTATCGGGTCGTTCAGCCTTTCCCGACACCCCCTCGACCTTGTCCGGTCCGCGTTGTTCACACGTTGATTGACCGGATGGTCCTCGAGGTCTTCGCTCACACCTCTCGCCTTTCACAGGCGTCGCCCTCATGAACTTCGAGTCCCCTTCGGAGACACGCGGCTTCCGCGCGGCCCGTCCGTCCAGTTCGCTCCCCGTTGCCGGGTCACTCTCCTTCCTCGCGAGCTCCTCTCATGAGTTTGGGTCCAGGTTTCACCCCTCTACCAGCGCCTTCCCGTGCGTCTTGTCCCGGTCCGCTTCGCTTGATGAGTCGCGACCCTCGGCAGGTCTCGCCTCGCTCCACTTCCCTTCGGCTCCGCGCCGCCAAGCGCTTCGCACTTTCCGCTCTCGTGGTTTCTCACCACCTCAGCGGTTTCCTCCGCCCGGGCTCCGCAGGTTTGTTGCACCCTGCAGCCGGTTCTGGGGTCCGCCGCGTTCCGACTCGAGCCTTCCAAGGCATGCGCCTCTTCCGACCCGCGTCTCCGCGACGCCCGACCCTTCGGAGCTTTCCCCTCCTCGGTAGCCGTCCCTGCGTCACCGCAGGTCCGTTCCTTCATGCCGTTCCGCGACATGGCCACGCTGCTTCACGAGCCTTGCCGAAGCAAGTTCGTTCCGCTGAGCAAGCTCACAAGCGTTCTCGAGGTTCGCTCGCCTGCCGCTCCGTGTCCCTGCCGGGTGTCTTCGGTCGTCCGCATGAGCGGCCGTCCTCCGTCACCTCCGTCCGTGCTCTCCCGCTTCCGCGCTCCCCGTTGCCAGGTCCCGCTTGGCCGAAAATGCCCATCCGGGCAGCCGACTTCAAGGCTTTCTTCCACCGAAGAGTCCGTTGCGTCCCGCCGCCGTTTCCGGTTGCGGAGCGCCCGTTACTCCCTTGGGCTTTTGTTGCCGTCTTCCAGGTCCGAAGACCCTTCTTCCGGCGATTTGTCGACGTCAAAGAACGAATCCGAGGTTCCCCTCGGTCGACTCCGGTCTGGGTAGTCCGGATGTCGTGGGGAGACATTGCAGGACCCGTGCCAACTTTTTGGGAACCGGATTTCAACAACTTAGCCGCCGGAGCATTGGATCGAGTCAACCCAACCCTGTCCACAGGGCCGTCACACGATCGACACAGCGATACTCAAGTGTTCGAAATTCCTTGTGGACACGCGTTGAGTAGTTCGTTGCCGAATTGGGCAAATCAGATCCGATGCTCGACGCGGATGACGACCGGAATGCCATCGCGGTCCTCGACCGTGACGCTCCGCTCGCCGGCCTGGACGTGCAGCGCGGTGCTGGATCCGCCGTCCATGCCCATCGCGTCTTCGCAGCCAAGGCCGCCCATCACCGTGGCCAGCTCGTTCAGCGTGAGTCCATTCAGCGGCGTGTCGGTCACCACGACCAGGACCTGGCCCTCCCAGTCCACGCAGACCGCAGTTCGCCGAGCGAGCTCGTGGACCGGGAAGCCTCGGCCGCCGTAGCGCATGTAGCTGTAGGTCTCGCCGCCGGACATGATGGCCGGGAAGCCCTGGACCGCCTGCTCGATGCCCTCGAGCGAAGCGCCCTTGCGGTTGTCGACCCGGGGCCCGTAGAGCGGGTCCACCAGGAAGTGGGCGGCGCGTGCGGAGCCCTGGGGCACCCGCACCTCGCCGTCCTGTAGCACCAGGCCGACCGGGCCCTCCTCGGCGAAGAAGCTGGCGTTCAACGTGACGCTGGCGTCGCCGGCCAGCTCGCGCACGCCCGCGCGGGAGAAGTCGTCGCGCCCGAAGACGCGGAAGTTCCAGAGCGCCGGATCGACGCGCACCACGAGCAGGTCGTAGAGCGCCGGGACCGGGTCCCTGCGGTAAGGCAGGCGAGCGAGCTCCAGGCCGCTCTCGAGCACGTCGTACTCCGGGGCGAGGAAGGCGTCGTGCGGCCCCCAGCTGCGGCGTCGACGGTCGGCGCTCTCGACCGGGACCCAGGCGTCACCGACCTGGAAGGCCAGGGCCCCCCTGCGGCCCAGGATGCGGAACTCACCGACCAGCCGGTCGTTCTGCCACCAGGCCACCCCGAGCGCGCACACCACGCCGATCAGCGCCACCACCAGGCTCCGACGCAGCCGCTCCACTACCGGTTAGGCTCGTTCATCATTCGGAGGTTCCCATGTTGGCGTTGCTGATCGCTCTCGGCTGTACTGGAAAGGACTCGGTCGATGTCGACTCCGGCTCGGCGACCGACGACTCCTCGGAGCCCCAGCAGGACGACGTCAGCCCGCGGCTGAGCGACGCCCTGGCCTACTGCTACGAGCACACGACCGGCGACACCTTCTACCAGTGGAGCCTGACGGTGGTCTACGACGACCCCCAGGGCCTCGACAACGTGCCGTCGAGCTTCCACATGGTCGAGGTCTACAAGAGCGACAACCTGGTCACCGACATCGAGCTGCTCGCCTGCGATACGAACTCGGGCAACTGCCTGGGCTCCTTCAAGGCCGACGCCTACGATGTGCTCTGCCCCGGGGCCGCGGACGACTACGAGTTCAAGATCATCGTCACCGACTACGACGGCAACGAAGGCAGCGCGACGGTCGCCGGCTACGAGGCGGTCAACTCCCAGGGCGACCCGAAGGAGTAGGTCAGCGCCGCATCCGGCGGGCGACCAGCAGGCCGATCAAGCCGAGCAGGCCCGCCGGCACCAGGACCACGGTCTTCATCTTCCACGTGCTGTTCCGAAGCAGGTTCCAGCTGGGCGCCCGGACCAGGCGGTTCTCGGAGACGCCCTCGGGGGGCAGGTTCGGCAGGCCGTCGCCGTCGGTGTCCGGCAGCGAAGCGACGTGGTCCGCCAGGGCCTGCCACGCCTTGAGCTCCTGGATCCCCTCCTCCGACGGATCCGCGTCGTAGAGCTCGGCGACCTCGACCGGTGAGCCGTCGGCGCCGCGCATCACGGGCGACAGGAGCCCCTTGGTCAGCTCGGAGACGACGGGCAGGAAGGTCGCGACGTAGCTCGTCATCGCCACCGAGTAGAGCCGCTCCGCTTCGATCTCGTGGCCGTCGAGGAAGACCACCCGGTCGACCTGGTCGAGCGGGATTCGCCGGGGGTTCACGAAGACCTCGGCGCCGGAGATCCGTGGGATGTACGAGGGCCCCTTCGTCTTGTACCCGATGAGCAGGAACTCGATGACCTGGCGGATGTCCTCGCCGGTGAACCAGGCGACGGACAGCGCATACCCGGGCGAGTCGTCGACCGAGCCGATGCCCAGCGGGTCGACCAGGAAGAGGTCCGAGCGCTGCAGGGGCCCCTCGCCGAGGCCGTTCCGGATCGTCCCGTTGCCGGTCATGCCGAAGTCGGATCCGGTGGCGATGCGGTAGGCGTCGGTCAGCACGTTCGCCAGCTCGTGCTCGTGCTCCTCCTTGCCCATCGGGTGGGCGACCTCGGCGACCAGGTCGTCGAAGCGAGCTGGCGCGATGCGCTCGGACACGAGGTCCTGGAGGGTCTGGACGTGCTCGGTGACCTCGGCCTTTCCGAGCGTGGTGTCGTCGATGGTGTGCAGCGTGTACTCGACGACGACCCAGGAATCTCCTTGCTCCTCCAGCACCAGCTCGCCGAGGTAGCCGGTGTTCGCGCCCGCCTGGACGACCGGCCGACCGTCGATCAGGATGGGCTCCTCGAGGGCGGTGTGGGAGTGGCCCGAGACGATGACGTCGATGCCGGGCACGGCGCGCATGAGCGCCACGTCCTCGTCGCCCCAGCTGCCGTCCTCCTGGATGCGCACGCCGGAGTGGCTCAGCACCACGACGAGGTCGACGCCCTCGGCCCGGTACTCGGCGGCCATGCGCGTCGCGGTCTCGACCTGATCGGCCGAGGTGATCGGATCGACCTGGCCCATGACCTCGGTCGCGTTCTTGCCGAGCAGGCCGATGACGCCGATTGTGAGCCCGTCCTTGTCGATGACGAGGCGGTCGAGGATGGCGCCCTCGGACTTGAGCTTCTCGAGCCCCTCGGCGCCGTTCGTCTGCAGGTTCGAGGCGACGATGGGAGGCAGCAGGTCGGCCGCCTCGAGCATGTCCGCGCAGCCCTCGGGCCGGAAGTCGAAGTCGTGGTTGCCGAAGGTGACCGCGTCGTACTCGAGCATGGCCATCAGCTCGAGCTCGCCGCCGGTCTCGCGGGTCACGAGGTGGAACATCGAGCCCATCGTGATGTCGCCGCCGTCCATCAGCAGGACGGGGTGGTCGGTCGAGGCGCGGATGCCATCCACCAGCGTGGCGATGCGGGCGACTCCGCCCAGCGACTCGTCGTCGTTCACCGAGTCCGGCGTGTAGTCCCGGTTCGGCGAACCCAGCAGCCGGGACTGCCAGTCGTTCGTGTGGAGGATGGTTACCCGCTCACCGGCGAGGGCAGCGCTGACCAGCCACCACATCAGCTGACGAAGAAGCGGGGGGGCACGAAGCTCCAGCCGCTCACGCCGCCCACCTCGGTGGCCATGACCTCGCGGGCGCCGGTCACGATGTCGGCGTCCGTCAGGATCGTGGCGGCCTCGAGCTTCAGGCTCTGGGCGATGCCGGGCACGTTCTTCTGACCGAGTGCGCGCGAAGGCAGGCCCGGGAAGGCCTCGACCAGCTCACCCTGGATGCTGCGCACGAAGCCGGCGAAGTTCCGGTCCTCGGCCGCGACGACCAGGCGGCCGGTCTTGCCGACGCTCTGCTTGATCAGCTCGAGGTCCGGGGGCACGAGCGTGCGCAGGTCGATGACCTCGGCGTCCACGCCCTCCTTCTCCAAGGTGGCAGCGGCCTTCATGGCGGTCCACACCGCACGCCCCCAGGCGACGACCGTGATGTCGGCGCCCTCGCGGCGCACGACGCCCTTGCCGAAGGGCACCTTGACCTCGGGGTCGAGGTCCGGGACCTCGCCGCGCATGATGGCCTTCTTCATGGCGTTGATCTCACCGGCGTCCGTCGGCTCGCCGGGGAAGGCCGGGCCGAGGGTCTGGCGGTACATCCACTTGGGCTCGAGGACCACGACCGGGCCGTCGTAGTCGGCCGCCGTGCGGAGCAGCCCGTAGACATCCCAGCTGGTCGAGGGCATCAGGATGACCAGGCCGGGGATCGGCGTGAAGTAGCCGTCCACGGACATCGAGTGGTAGACCGCGCCGCCGCCGAAGGGGTCGGTCGGCATGCGCAGGACCAGGCGCGAGGCGCTCCGCCCGTTGCTGCACCAGTAGAGGTTGCCCAGGTGCACCAGCCAGTGGAAGGCGTTCAGCGAGTAGTCGCCGAACTGGATCTCCGGAAGCGCGTGCAGGTCCTCGTGCAGGCCGAGGCCCATCGAGGTCCCCACGATGAGCGGCTCGTTGAGCGGCGCGTCGATGACGCGCTCGTCGTAGCGGTCCTTCAGGCCGGCGGTCGCCTGCATGACGCCGCCCAGGTTGCCCACGTCCTGGCCGATGACCACGCCGCCGCCGCCCTCGAGGATGAGGTTCAGCGCGGAGCGGATCGCCGCGCCGTAGCTGATGTTCGTCGTGCCGCTCGAGGCCGGCTCCACCACGTCCGGGAAGGGCGGGTAGATGTTCTCGAGGATCGAGTCGTCTGGCGGATCGGGCTCGGCCCGGACCTCGTCGAAGATGGCCTTCACGGCCTCGTCCTCGCGGCCCATGATGCGGCCGAGGTCGTGGTGCGCGAAGAAGTCGCGGCCCTGGCCCTCGACCCGCTTCATGATGTCGGCGTCCTCGAGCACGCCCTGCTCGACGAGGTGCTTGCCGAAGGCCTCGATCGGGTCGGCCTGGCCGAGGTCGAACGTCATGTCCGCCGCGGAGCTGTGTCCGTTGAAGCGGGGCAGCGAGTGCACGTGGAAGAAGACCGGCGCCTGGTTGTCGAGGACGTAGCGGGCCGCCCGCCAGGTGGTCTCGTAGACGCTGTCGAAGTCGGAGCCGTCGCAGTCGAAGAACTGGACGCCGAAGCCCTCGGCGTACTTCTGGAAGCTCTTGATGCCGCGGCCGTCGTCCGGGGTGGTCGAGATGGCCACGCCGTTGTCCGTGACCATCACGATCATCGGGAGCTGCCAGACGCTGGCGGCGTTCATCGTGTCGTGGAGGTCGCCCTCGGCGCTGGTGCCGTCGCCGATGATGCCCATCGCGAGGCTGTCGGTGCGGCCCTTCTTCTTGAAGCCGAGGGCGTAGCCGGCGGCCTTGCCGAGCTGCATGCCGACCGGGCTCTGGACGGGAAGGATGCCGTACTCGCGCAGGTCGAGGTGGTAGACCATCTGCCGCCCGCGGGACATCGGGTCGGTGTCCTTGGAGAACTGCTGGCGCAGCATCGTGCGCGTGAAGTCGGTGCAGCCGTGCATCGAGGCCCAGGTCGCGACGAGGCAGCCGGAGCGGTAGTGCGGGACGACGCCGAAGGTGGTCGCGTCCAGGCCGGCCTTCTTCAGCGCCAGCGCGGTCGCCGAGCCGTGGATCTCCTCGCCCGGGCCCCAGATCGCGAACTTCACCTCGCCGCGGCTGGCGAGGCGCACGATGTGCTCCTCGGTGGAGCGGCTGCGCACCGCCTGCTCGTAGGCGAAGCGCAGCTCGTCGTGGCTCAGAGCGGGGGCTTCGGCTCCCGCCCGGTCGGGCGCCAGCTCGGACATAGGTCCTCCGGAGAGAGACGTAGCCACTAACCGGCCATGACCTCCGCAACGAGCGAAGCGAGGCGCAGAGCTGCTCGGGGGGTAAGGCGCCCGGGGGGCGCCGGAGGGGGGCCTGCAGAGGCCCCCCTCTGGGCGGTTGGCGCGAGACCCATGCCCTAACCGGATCTAGTCGTCGCTGCGCTCGGCCACGAAGAAGTCGACGCGGCGGTTTTTGGCACGTCCGGCCCGGGTGTTGTTCGACTCCAGGGGCTTCGACTCGCCGTAGCCCTTGCTCTCGAGCCGGTCGGCGGACACGCCCTTGTCGATCATGTACTCCATGACCGCTGCGGCCCGGCGCTCGGACAGGTCCTGGTTCGAGGCATCGTCCCCGCGGTCGTCCGTGTGGCCCTCGACGCGGAGCTTGGTGATCTCCGGGTGGGCGTCCAGGAGCGCGGCGACGTCGTCCAGCAGCTCGTAGGACTCCGACTTGATGATCGCCTTGCCGGTCTCGAAGAACACGGACTCGGAGATGTCGATCTTCTCCGCGGTGACCTTGGCCTTCGAGGGGACCATCGTCAGCTTGACGACCTTCTCGGTCTCCTTCGTGACGACGACCCTTTCCTTCTTCGGCTTGTAGCCGGGGGCGTTGACCACGATGTTGTAGTCGCCCCAGGGGAGCTCCACGACCTCGCCGCCCTTCTGGAGCTCGATGTCCGTGCCCATGGCGCGCCAGGTGACCTGCTCGACGGGGTTGTCGTCCTCGTCCACCGCGTCGACGAGCAGCGTGCCGGGGATGCGAGCGAGCTCGACCTTGGCGGTGATCTCGTCGCCGTTCACGGAGACGGTGGTCAGGGCGCCGACGTAGTCCGGATGGCTCGCCTCGACGGACAGATCGCCGTCCATCATCTCCAGGCCCTCGCCGCTGGCGCCGGAGCTCTCGCCGGCGGTCCAGGTGGCGTCCTCGATGGCGACGCCGTCCGTATCGACCACGATGATCGTGACCTTGGTGGGTTCGGGGCAGCCGTCCTCGTCGGCCACGCCGTCGGCGTCCTCGGCCTCGTTCGGGCAGGCGTCGACGCTGTCCATCAGGCCGTCGAGGTCCGTGTCCTTGTCCTCGGAGGGCTCCCAGGCGAAGCCGAAGACCAGGCGGTACTTGGGAGCACCGATGCCGGCGTTCAGGCCGGTTCCGATGGCGCCTCGGGCCACGAAGGGGGTGTCGCCGACCCGGCGCGAGCCGCCGAGCAGCGCCTCCAGGGGCTTTCCGGCCTCCTCGCCGGCGGATCCGTAGGTGCGGTGCCGGACGAGGTCCAGCGAGAGCCCGGTGGCCTCGTTCAGCTGGTGACCGACGCCGAGGCGCCAGAAGAACTGGTCCTTGTACTCGAGGTTCTCGAGGGTGACGTCCTTGACGCCCTTGGTCCCGAGGTTGGCCGCGACGAGGGTGTTGTCGCCCACCTCCTTGTCGACGATGAGGCCGAGCTCCCAGCCCAGCCCGTCGCCGCCGAGGGGCGCCGAGACCGACGCCGTCGGGAAGCCCATGCGGTAGGCGACCGCCAGGCCGACCGGCTTCTCGGTGCGATCGAGCGCCGAGAGCTTCAGATCCAGCGCGAGGTCGCCGAGGCCGGTCTCGCCGCCGAAGTTGTCGCCGTTGGCGCGCAGGTAGACCGGCAGGTCCACGCCGATGCGCAGGGGCCCACGGGTGTGCGCCCCCTGGACCGACATCTGCCACACGCCGCTGACCAGCTCGGTGGTGTCGCCGTTGCCGCTCACGTAGACGACCGGATCGTTCACGTAGTGCAGGACGGCGCGCGCCGAGGTGTAGGCGTTCGGCGCGCGGTAGCTGTCGTTCGTCCAGACCGTCGACTGGGCGTCGATGCTCGGGTTGAACAGCTGTCCATTGATCGTCGGGGAGTCGCCGCCGGTCACCGGGGCGTCCTGGGCCATCGCGAGGCCCGCCAGCATCCACATCATCTTCAGCTTCCTAGTCCTTGCGGCGGAGACCGATCAGGCCCGCCAAGAGTGCAATCAGCGCAGCAACACCGGTAGGCGCCGGCGTGGTCGAACATGCGCCCCAGCCTCCCACATACCGGCCCGGGAAGTCATCCGAGGGGTCGTCGAGCGGGTTGGTGCCGTTGAGCACCTCGTCGCCGTCGCTGACGCCACCGGCGTCGGTGTCGGGATCGTTCGGGTCGGTTCCGATCTCGTTGACCTCGTCGCCGTCCGTGTCGCCCTGGTCGATCTCCTCTTCGGTGTCGACGCCGTCACCGTCGGTGTCCAGGTCCGCGGAGCAGACCGAGCGGTCGACCGGGCTGACCAGGGTGTACTCGATGGACTGCTGGCTGTAGTTGTAGAAGCCGAAGTTCCCGCAGTCGAAGGTGCCGGTCTCCGAGAACTCGGAGGCCCCGTCGATCGAGATGTCGAGGGTCGTGGCCGTGCAGGACACCTCGATGTCGTAGGTGGTGTTGTCGGCCCAGCCGGTCGAGCCGTAGTTCGTGCCGCGGTCGATCTCCGCGACGGCGCCCTGGTGGCACCACATGTCCCTCGAGCTGCTCACAGCCCCCGTGACGAGCGAGAGGGCCGTCCCGGCGTCGCCGTTGCCGCTGCCGCTGTCGCAGCTGTTGCGCTGGGTGCCCTGCTTCCAGTCGAAGAGCAGCCACTCCGCGCCCGAGGAGGACCCATCGCCCGAGTCGAAGCCCAGCACGAAGCCGATGAAGTCGTCGTCGCTGGTGGTGTTGACCGTCAGCTCGACCTCGATGTCGATGTCCTTGGCCGGCAGGGTCGAGACGTAGACGGCGGCGTCCGCGTTGTTGGCCTGGGTGACCGTCGTCGTAGACGACCTCGGAGAAGTCGAGCTCGAAGCTGGCGTCCACGCAGGTGTAGCCGAACTCGACAGTGCAGCTGGAGTCGCAGCCGTCGCCGGAGGTGGTGTTGTTGTCGTCACAGGCCTCGCCCGAGTCGAGCACGCCGTCGCCGCATGAGGCGTTGGCGATCGAGGGGGCGAGGGCCAGGGTCACGAGACCGCCCGCCGGATTTTTTCAGGCGGTGTTCAGAGAATCAACAGAGCGACGACCGCTGTCAGCAGCGATACCGTGGTCACCAGCAGCATCACCCAGGCCACCAAGGGGATCTCCGGACCGGCGGGCGCGGGCTTCGCAGATGCGGCGGGGCCCTGCCGCGGGGGACGTGAAACGCCGGGATCGGTCGGGGCGGCTTCGTCGAGGGTGTGCTCGAGGTCGATCGAGGCCTCCTTCGACATTCCGGAGATCTCCCAGCCGTGAAGACACTCGCCCTGCATCGTGCGCCGGCGCCAGACGTTCCGGACCGTGGCCTGGAACTGGCTGCCGCCGTGCTGGACGCGGACCTGGACCTCGGCCGAGAGATCGAGGCCCTCGATGTCCCCGGTCGCCTGGAAGCCGCCGGCCGAGAGATCGACGAGGAGCCACTCGCCCACCTTGTCGTCCTGTCGGAAGACCGCGCGGCCGACCAGACGCTTGCGGACCTTGCTGCGAGGGACGCTGTCGTGCCGCACCATCAGGCCAACATCGCCGCGTGGACGCCGACGCGACCCGGGTCGATCCGGGTGCGTCCTTGGGACTTCTGGATCAGCGCCCGGTCAAACCCTCGGGACTCCAGCTCGCCGCGAAGCCGGTGGATCGCCACGCCGAGGGACCCCGTGGTGCACCGGCCTCGACCCCAGAGGTTGTCCGCCATCTCGTCATCGTCGATCCAGCCGGCGCAGTCCTCTTCGGGGAGCGTGCTGTCCCAGATGAGGCGCGACGCCAGGATGAAGGCCACGTCCGCCGTGCGCCCCAGCTGCAGCGTGAGCCGCGGCTCGCTGCGGGAGTGATCGAAGCGCACCCAGAGCTCGGGGTTGTTCCGCAGGCACAAGCGCACCGGCGCGGTCGAGGGCCTCGAGGCCACCAGCCGGAAGGGCGGCGCGTCGCCCAGCCGGAGCCAGGAACCGCTCGGCGCCGTCGCTCGCCCAGGCACCACCTGGTCGTCCAGGACGATCGGGGAGCCGCTCCCGAGCGAGGCCACGGTGACTGCGCCGTCGTCGATCCAGGCGCAGACGTGGTGCTCGGCGACGCTCTCGTGCGTGAGCGCCACGTCGCACTGCCGGTCGCGCCCGATGACCGCTGGGTGAGAGCCGAGGACGAGCGTGGGCTCTTCGATCACTTCGAGACCATCACGCCGTACTGCCGCGTGAGCGAGGCCATGAAGCCCGGCAGGTCCGCGACCTCGTCGAGGAACTCCCAGCCGTGCACGCTGACCCCGGTGGAGTCGTAGCGCTTCCAGGTGAGCTGCATCGTCATCAACAAGACCGTGCGGCCATTGCGCAGGTTGACCTGGAGCTGATCGCCGACCTCGAAGCCGGCGAGGTCACCGCAGGCGCACAGCCCGCCGGTGCTGACATCGAGCAGGACCCAGGACCCGAAGAGCTTGCCCTGCCGGTACTCCACCCACCCGTTCAGGGGGTGGCGGTGGTGTGCTCTGGGGATTGCCGGACGTCCTGCCATGCGAGAAAAATATACAACACGACGTACAACAATCTTTCAGGACGGTGACGGCCTCAGATGACCATGGCCTCGGAGGAGCCGAACTCCCGCCCGATCCGGAAGGCGTCCAGTGCGACCGACTGGCCGAGGAGCTCGACGCCACCTCGGTCTTCGCCGGCACAGAGCGCCTCGGCGACGCGCGCGGTGAAGGGACCGAACATCGCCCCGTGACCGGAGAAGCCGACCAGGCGCACCAGGTTCGGCACCCGCGGATCCCGATCGAGGAAGGGGTTGTGGTCGGGCGTCGTGCCGTAGAAGCCGGCCGTCGTGGCCGAGATCCCGGAGAACTCGCCGATGGGCGGGAGGACCTCGGCCAGGGCCATCCACGCATCGAAGGGGCGGGCGTCGACGCCGCTCTTGTGCGAGAAGGCGGGCTCGACGCCGTCCTGGTCCTCGTAGGTGAAGCTGCCCGCCACGTCGGGGGCCTCGTGCTTCCAGCCGACCATGAGCGAGGCCGAGTTCTCGGGCCGGCAGTACGCTCCGCTCGGCGAGATGGTCAAGGGCATCGCCAGCAGCTCCGCCGAGCTCATCGGCCCGCCCCGCTCGACGAACCAGAGGTAGCGCTTCAGCGCCGCGACCGGGAGCGGCGTGGCGCCCAAGAGCGGCGCCAGGCGGTGGGTCCAGGCGTTCGTGCAGTCCAGGAAGACGTCGCCCTCGATGTCCCCGCGCGAGGTCTCCACGGCCGTGAGGCGCCCACCGGCGGAGCGGGAGCCGACCACCTCGTGGTTCTGTCGCAGCTCTCCACCCTCGGCGCGGAAGCACGCCGCCGCGTCGTTGTAGACGACCTCGGGGCGCAGGAAGCCGTCGCTCGGGCACCACGTGCCCCCGCAGATCGCCTCCGAGTCCACGAACCCGAAGCGCGCGGCCACCTCGGCCGCGTCGAGGGCCTCGGCGTCCTCGAGCCCCCAGGCACGCTGGTCGACCACCCGGGCGCGGGCCGCCGCCCACAGCTCCGGATCGTCGAAGAGGAAGAGGTAGCCGTTCTGCTGGATCGGCTCTCCGCCACCCCCGACGATCTCGGGCCAGTGACGGTAGAAGTCGACGCTGTAGCGCATGCCGACGACGGTCTCGCGGGTCGAGAACTGCTGGCGGATGCCCGCCGCGGTTCGCGAGGACGACCCGGCGCCGACGTGCTGACCCTCGAGGAGGACCACGTCCCAGCCGGCACGACGCAGCTGCAAGGCCGAGAGCGTCCCGGTGATGCCTCCGCCGATGACCACTGCGCGCGACATGGCCGGGAGTCTAACGGGCGCGGCGGGTGTTACTTTCGGCGACCCCGGAGAGACCCCTATGCTGCTCGCCCTCGCCACCGCATTCGCCGCCGCCCCCGCCGGCTACGAAGAGGTCAAGTCAGGCAACGGCTGCTCGATCTACGTCGGCCCCGAGAACAGCTACGGCATCGGCATGGTGCACGCGGAGTGCCACTGGCCGGAGCTCACGGTCGAGTCGATGGACCAGATCCTGGGCGACGCCGGCACCCACGACGACATCTACACGATCATCATCGAGAGCACGGTGCTGTCCGACACGGACGGCCAGCTCACGGTGAAGCAGGTCCACCGCAACCCGCCCCTGGACGACCGCGAGCTGGTCCAGCTGATGGGCCGGAAGACCGACGGCGACGCCATCATCCACTGGTGGACCAAGGCCAAGAAGCAGCCCCAGGTCGCCGACGGCAACGTCAACACCCAGGTCAACACCGGGAAGTGGGTGCTCAGCGCCCATGACAGCGGCGGCATCCACCTGGTCTACGTGCTCGACTACGCACCCGGTGGCTCGGTCCCGAGCTTCGTCATCCGCGCCTTCCAGTCCCAGGGCATCCTCGACTTCCTGGGCGACCTCCGCACCTACGCCGCCGCGAAGTGATCTGGATCGGGCTCGCGCTGGCGGGCGGCCCGGAGACCTGGGAGACCGTCAAGACCACCGGCGGCTGCGAGTACCGCCTGGGTCCGGTCGAGGACGACGGCAACCGCCTGTTGTGGACGCGCTGCACCTGGCCCGAGGCCGACGCGGAGCAGGTGGACGCGCTGATCGCCGCCTACGGGGACCACGACGCGACCTGGGCCAGCATCGCCACCTGCGAGGAGGTCGAGCGGACTGAGGAGCTCGTGCGCGTGCGGCACGTCCACGACCTGCCCGGCGTGTCCGACCGCGAGATCGAGCTGACCTGGACCTGGACGACCGAGGACGACGGCGCCACCCGCCACAGCTGGGTTCGAAGCCCCGAGCAGCCCGAGGTCGACGCCTCCCGCGTCAACCCCCTCCGGGACGAGGGCTGGTACCTCGTCCGAGCCGGCGACACCGGGGTGATCGTCGACGCCTTGATGGTCTACGACCCCGGCGGGAACATCCCGGGCTGGCTGACCCACGCCACCCAGGTGAGCACCGCCGACTTCATGATGCAGGAGCTCCGCGAAGCGGCCGTTACCGCCCCGTGACGCGGGCGGTGTCACAATCCTCGCCAAAGGAAGGAGGAGACGTGAAGAACGCTTTCAAGCTCATGCTCAGCGTGCTGGGCCTGTTCACCCTGGTGGCCTGCATCGGCGGGATCTCGACCGATCTGCCGACGGGAGACTCGGGCTCGACGGCCACGGGCGGCTTCTGCATCGACAACGACTGCAGCTGCCCCACGGACACCGAGTGCGACCTGGAGTGCAGCGACGACCAGACCTGCCAGACCGTGTGCCAGCCCGGCAGCGACTGCTCGATGGAGTGCCAGGACAACCCGGACTGCGACGTCGAGTGCTCGACCTCGGACAGCTGCTCGGTCGACTGCGACGGCGCCACCTCCTGTGACGTCAACTGCCCCGACGCCGACAGCTGCACGGCGGACTGCGCCAACACGGGCGCCTGCGACGTGCAGTGCGCCGGCGCGGGTCACTGCGACGTGAACTGCGACAGCTCCGGCGACTGCCAGGTCCACTGCCCCGACGGCAACTGCATCGTGCGCAACTGCCTGCAGCAGGAGACCTGCACGGTCGCCTGCGGCGCCGACTCGACGCCAGGCGTCCAGGACGGCGACAACGTGGTCTGCGACTGAGCCCGCGGGGGCCGGTGCCTACTCGGGCGCCGGCTCCTCGCCGGACTCCTCAGCCGGTGGCTCCTCGGCCGGTGGCTCCTCAGCCGCAGGGGGTTCAGGGACGCGCTCCAGCGCCACCACGACAGTCTCGTCTTGAAGCGAGACCACGCGGACCGCGCGCTTGTTCGTCTTGAAGCCCGGCGCTGAGACCACCAGGTCGTAGTCGCCAGGTCGCAGCGACACGGTCTCGCCGGAGAGCGTCTCGCTGTAGTTCATCGCGGCGGAGCGCCAGATGGCGTCGTCGATCGGCTTGCCGCCGAGGGTCTGGGCGACGACCGTGAGCGTGCCCATTGGCACGCCCATGTCCACGCGAATGGAGTGGCTCCGGGCATCGGGGACGTCGACATCCTGCACCAGTTGGCCATAGACAGGCGACTCGACGGTCAACGTGAACGCGCCTCCGAACACCTCGCTCGACTGGAAGCTGCGACCGGACGCGGACTGGGCGCCCTCGAGCGACCACGTGGCGTCGTCGATGGGCTGAAGCCGCCGGTCATAGACCTCGACGACGACGCGGGTGTAGTCGGGGCACCCATCATCGTCCTTGATGCCGTCGAGGTCCTCGGCCTCGTCCTTACACTCGTCGTCCCGATCCAGGAGGGTGTCACCGTCGCGGTCGCGCTCGCCGGGGAGCTCGTAAGAGAGCGCCGCGACAACGCGGTACTTGGGCGCCCCGATCCCGGAGTTCAGGCCGGTCCCGACGCCGCCGCGGAAGACGATGGGAGACTCCGCGCCCAAGCGGCGGCCGGCTCCGAGCAGGGCCTCGGCCGGCCGCGACTCGGGCGCGTCGACGCCGTAGGTGAAGTGGCTGGCGACGTCGAGGCTGACCTGGGTGAGGTCGTTGATCGCATAGCTACCGCCTGCCCGAACGAAGAACTGGTCGTCCCAGTCCAGGTTCTCGAGCGACGCCTCGGGGACCCCGCGCGTGCCCAGGTTGACCGCAAGAAGGACCTTTTCGTTCATCTCGCGGTCGACGATCAGCGCGGCCTCCCAGCCAAATCCGTCGGTCCCGAGTGGCGCTTGCACGGTCGCGGTGGGGACGCCTACGCGGCCCGCGACGGCGATGCCGACCTGGGCCGTGTACCGGCTCAACGCGGTGGCTCGCACATCGACGCCGACATCGCCGAGGCCAGTCTCGCTGTCCGCAGCGCTGCCGAAGCTCCGCAGGTACACCGGCACGTCGAGCCCGACCCGGACAGGGCCACGCACGTGGCCCGCCTGGAGCGACATCTGCCAGATCCCGCTCACGAGCTCTTCTCGACGCTCGTCCGCGTGGGTGTAGACCAGGGGGTCGTTGGCGTAGTGGAGCGCTGCCCGGAACGAGCTGTCTCCGCTCGCACCGGTGACCGACTCTTCGGTCCAGAGCGTGTGGCGGCTGTCGACCGAAGGGCGAAACAGCTGGCTGTTGATGCTGGGCGCCTCACCGCGAAGCACCATGTCCTGGCCGTGCGCCAGACCTGCAAGCAGGTAGATCATCGTCCGCTCCTCCGCCGCAGCATCACCGCGCCCAACAACACGACCAGGAAGCCCAGGGGACTGGACGGGCCGCTCGCGCAGGCCCAGCCGCCGCTGTACTTGCCGGGGTCGAAGTCATCGATCGGGTCCAAAGGATCCCGCCCTTCCTCGAGCTCGAGGGCGTCGTCCTTGCCTCCACCGTCAGTGTCCGTCAGGAGGGGATCCGTTCCCAGATCGACCTCCTCACCATCGGAGAGGGTGTCGCCGTCGGTGTCCGCCTCGGTCGGGTCGGTCCCGAGCAAGAGCTCGTCACCATCGTCCAGGCCGTCGCCGTCGGTGTCCGCCGCGTTCGGGTCTGTGCCTGTGTCCGCCACCTCCGTCGCGTCGTCCAGACCGTCGCCGTCGCTGTCCTCGTTCAGCGGGTCGGTCCCATAGGCGTCGACTTCGTCGCCGTCAGAGAGCCCGTCGCCGTCGCTGTCCGGGTCCAGGGGATCCGTGCCCAGGTCGACCTCGTCACCATCCGAGAGCCCGTCGCCATCGGAGTCGGTGTCCGTGGGGTCTGTGCCCCGGTCCACCTCGTCGCCATCCCCGAGCCCGTCGCCGTCCGTGTCCGCCACGTTCGGGTCGGTTCCGTACTCGTTCAGCTCCTCCTGATCCGTCAGGCCATCGCCGTCCGCGTCGCCGAGGTCGTCGGTCGGCTCCAATGGGTCCGTCCCATCGGCATCGACTTCGTCACCGTCACCGCGCCCGCCGCCGTCGCTGTCGGCGACGTTCGGGTCGGTCATCCACAGATAGAGCTCGTCGTCGTCGTCCAGGCCATCGCCGTCCGAGTCGGTCGCCGTCGGATCGCTCCCGATCGCGCCTACCTCCTCACCGTCGGACACGGTGTCGTCGTCGAAGTCCACGTCGAGGGGGTCTGTGCCGTCGGCGATCTCATCGCCGTCGCCGAGACCGTCCGCATCCGTGTCCCAGAGCACCGGGTCGGTGCCCTCGACGTAGATCTCGTTGCCGTCGTCGATGCCGTCGCCGTCCGTGTCCGCATTGCCCGGGTCGAGGTTCAACAGGAGCGCCTCGTCGCCGTCACTGATGCCGTCCCCGTCGGTGTCGTCATCGGCCGGGTCGGTTCCCAGCGTCAGCTCGTCCTGGGTGCTCAGGCCGTCCCCGTCAGGGTCGCTCCCTACGGAGTCGTCCTGAGGGTCGTTCGGGTCACCGCCGAGGCGGATCTCGGTGCCGTCCCGCTCGCCCGCGCCGTCCGTGTCGTCGTCCGCCGGGTTGGTGGACCAGGTCAAGGCCTCCACGCCATCGGAGGCGCCGTCACCGTCGCTGTCCTCGTTCATCGGGTGGGTGCCGTAGGTGTAAACCTCTTCGCCGTCGTCCAGGCCGTCACCGTCGCTGTCGGTGTCGTCCGGGTCGGAGCCGTACAGGCCGACCTCCTCGCCGTCGTCGATGCCGTCGCCGTCCGTGTCCGCCACGCCGGCCTTGCTGCCGTAGACGAGCCACTCGGCGCCGTCCTCGAGCCCGTCGCCGTCCGTGTCACGAGAGGCCGGAGACGAGTAGGTCTCGGTGGCCTCCTCGTAGTCGGTCAGGCCGTCGCCGTCGGTGTCGATGGCGCGGGGGTTCGACTGCCAGGCCGTGATCTCCTCGCCGTCCTCGAGCCCGTCGCCGTCCGTGTCGGCGTTCGTCGGGTCCGTGCCGAGCGCAACCTCGATCTCATCGCTGAGCAGATCGCCGTCCGTGTCCGTGTCGTCGGCCACGTCGTCGGTCCCGTCCGTGGGATCGGTCCCCGCAGCGAACTCCGTGGCGTCGGAGGCGCCGCCGCCGTCGGTGTCGAAAGCGGTCGGGTCGCTGCCCCACGAGACCTCGTCGCCGTCGAAGAGCCCGTCACCGTCGCTGTCGTCGTCTGCCGGCTCGGTGCCGTAGACGTCGACCTCGTCGCCGTCGTCGATGCCGTCCCAGTCGGTGTCCGTGTCGAGGGGGTCGGAGCCGTAGGCCAGCTCGTCGCCGTCGCTCAGCCCATCGCCGTCGCTGTCCTCGTCGAGCGGATCGGTGACGAGCACGGTGAGCTCCAGGCCGTCGCTTGCGCCGTCGCCGTCCGTGTCCTCGTCCGCCGGCTCGGTCAGCGAGGTGTTCAGCTCGTAGCTGTCGCTCAGGCCGTCCAGGTCGGTGTCGATGCGCGCCGGGTCGGTGCCGTGCACGTTGACCTCGTCGCCGTCGTCCAGGCCGTCCCGATCGCTGTCGGTGTCGTCGTGGTCGGTCCCGTAGACGGTGATCTCGTCGGCGTCGGTCAGGCCGTCGCCGTCGGTGTCGGTCTCGGTCTCGACCGGATCGCTGCCGATGGCCTCCTCGTCGCCGTCGCTGATGCCGTCGTCGTCGCTGTCCGCGTCGAAGGGATCGGTGTCGCCGAGGTTCTCGTCGATGTCGGACAGGCCGTCGCCGTCGCTGTCGTCGTCGAAGAAGTTGGGGATGCCGTCGCCGTCGAGGTCGTCGTTCGTCGGGTCGCCGTCTCCGTCGGTGTCCTCGTCGATCGTGTCGATGCCGTCGCCGTCATCGTCGGTGTCCAGGTAGTCGGCCGTGCCGTCGCCGTCCGTGTCGTCGTTCGTCGGATCGCCGTCGCCGTCCCAGTCCTCGTCCAGGGTCTCCTGCCCGTCCCCGTCGTCGTCCGTGTCCAGGTAGTCCGGGACGCTGTCGCCGTCGGTGTCCGTGCTCTCGGGGGTCCCGGTCAGGGCCTCGTCGGCCGTGGCCACGCCGTCCCCGTCATCGTCGGTGTCGTGCCAGTCGGCCGTGCCGTCGCCGTCCGTGTCGTCGTTCGTCGGGTCGCCGTCGCCGTCGATGTCCTCGTCCACGGACTCCACGCCGTCGCCGTCGTCATCGGAGTCGATGTGGTCCTGGATCCCGTCGCCGTCCGTGTCGAGCCCGATCTCGTCGACCGTGGGAGAGCCATCGCCGTCATCGTCCTCGTCGAGGTAGTCCGCGAGGCCGTCGCCATCGAGGTCGTCGTCCATCGGGTCGCCGTTGCCGTCGCGATCCTCGTCCACCGTGTTGACGCCGTCGCCGTCGTCGTCCTCGTCCAGGTAGTCGTCGTCTCGGTCGCCGTCGGTGTTGTCACCGCGCGGATCGCCGTCGCCGTCGATGTCCTCGTCGATGTTCGCGACGCCGTCGTTGTCCTCGTCGTCGTCCAGGTAGTCGACCGTTCCGTCGCCGTCGTCATCGTCCTTGGCGCTCTCTTCGCTGGTCGGGATGCCGTCGTCGTCGTCGTCCTCGTCCAGGTAGTCCGGCGTCCCGTCGCCGTCGGAGTCGTCGTTCATCGGGTCGCCGTCAAAGTCGACGTCCTCGTCGATCGTATCGATGTCGTCGTCGTCGTCGTCCTCGTCCAGGTAGTCGGGCTCGCCGTCCCCGTCGCTGTCGTCGTTCGTCGGGTCCCCGTCGCCGTCCACGTCCTCGTCGATCGTGTCGACCCCGTCGCCGTCGTCGTCGGTGTCGAGGTAGTCCTCGATGTCGTCCCTGTCCGTGTCGCGCTCGGTGAGCTCAACCTCTGTGAGCACGCCGTCGCCGTCGTCGTCGGTGTCGACGTAGTCCGGGATGCCGTCGCCGTCGCTGTCGTCGTTGGAGGCATCGCCGTCGCCGTCGATGTCCTCGTCCTCGGTGTCCACGCCGTCGCCGTCGTCGTCCTCGTCAAGCGGATCCGCCCCGTCCGCGACCTCGGTGCCGTCATCGACGCCGTCGCCGTCGGTGTCCTCGTCGAGCGGGTCGTAGCCAGCGGCGACCTCGACGTCGTCGTCCAGGCCGTCGCCGTCACTGTCCGTGTCGATGTGGTTGCCGAGCCCGTCGCCGTCAACGTCGTCCGATCCCTCGTCCAGGGTGGAGATGCCGTCACCGTCGTCGTCGGTGTCCAGGTAGTCGTAGACGCCGTCGCCGTCCGTATCGTCGTTCGTCGGGTCCCCGTCGCCGTCCACGTCCTCGTCGATCGTGTCGACGCTGTCGCCCTCGTCGTCTGCGTCGAGGTAGTCCGCCGTTCCGTCGCCGTCCGTGTCCTGGTCGTCGGGGTCGGTCGTGCCGTCGTAGACCTCGTCCTCGGTCAGAATGCCGTCGCCGTCATCGTCGGTGTCGATGTGATCGCCGATGCCGTCCCCGTCGGTGTCGCCGCGGGCCTGCTCATCGATCGTGCTGATACCGTCGCCGTCGTCGTCGGTGTCGAAGTAGTCGTAGATGCCGTCGCCGTCCGTATCGTCGTTCGTCGGGTCCCCGTCGCCGTCCACGTCCTCGTCGATCGTGTCGACGCCGTCGTTCTCGTCGTCGGCGTCGAGATAGTCGGCGGTGCCATCCCCGTCGCTGTCCTGGTCCTCGGGATCGGTGGTCCCGTCGTAGACCTCGTCCTCGGTGAGGATGCCGTCCCCGTCGTCGTCGGCGTCGAGGTAGTCGTCGGTGCCGTCCCCGTCGGTGTCGTCCTCGTCGACCTCGTCCTCGGTGAGCACGCCGTCGCCGTCGTCGTCCGTGTCGAGGTAGTCATAGACGCCGTCGCCGTCGGTGTCGTCATCGGTCGGATCACCGTCGTCGTCGACGTCCTCGTTCTTGGTGTCCACGCCATCGTCGTCGTCATCGTCGTCGAGGTAGTCGGCAGTGCCGTCCACGTCGGAGTCCTGCTCGAAGGCCGCGTTGCCGTCGTAGGCCTCGTCCTCGGTGGGGATGCCGTCTCCGTCGTCGTCGGTGTCGATGTGGTCGTCCGTTCCGTCCTTGTCCGTGTCCCCCTTCCCGGACTCGTCCGCGCTCGGGATGGTGTCGTCGTCGTCGTCGGTGTCCAGGTAGTCGTAGGTTCCGTCGCCGTCGGTGTCGTCGTTGCGCGGATCGCCGTCGCCGTCCACGTCCTCTTCGATGGACTCGACGCCGTCGTCGTCGTCATCATCGTCGAGGTAGTCGTCGGTGCCGTCGCCGTCGGAGTCCTCGCCGACCGGCCCGGTGGAGGAGCCGTAGTACTCCTCGCCCGTCGGGATGCCGTCGCCGTCATCGTCCGGATCGTCGAAGTTGTCGAGCTTGTCCTTGTCGGTGTCCTCGTCCTCGATGTCCCCGTCGCCGTCGATGTCCTCGTCCAGGTCCACGAGCGAATCGCCGTCGCGGTCCATGTCGGTGACGCAGTAGCCGCTCGCGATCGGCGAGTTGAGCGTGTACTCGGTGTCTTCCTGCGAGTAGTTGTAGAAGCCGAGCCGACCCGAAGGGAAGTGCCCGGTCTCGCTGAACTCCTCGACGCCGTCGACGCTGACGGTGACCGAGGTGCTCGTATAGGTGACCTCGATCTCGTAGGTGGTGCCGTCCGACCAGCCGGCGCTGCCGTACGTCGTACCGCGCGCGATCTCCTCGACGTCGCCGCTGTGGCACCAGAGCTCTTCCAGGCTCGGCTTGCCGGTGACCCGCGACATCGCGAAGCCCTCGGTGCCCGAGCAGCCGCTCGAGGTCCCGGTCTCCTGCTTCCAGTCGAAGAGGACCCAGTGCGCATCATCCTCGTCGTACTCGTCGGCGGTGTAGCCGACCACGAAGCCGACGAAGTCCTCGTCCGTCGTCGTGTCGACGGTCATGTCGAAGTTGACGGTAACGCCCTCGACGGGGATCTCCGTCATGAAGATGGTGGGCACGGAGTTCGCGGACTGCGTGACCGTGAGCTCGTCGCCCGAGACGGACCAGGAGGCCGACGTGCCGGTGGTGACCAGTCCGTCGTTGAAGTCCTCGGCGAGGCTCGTCGAGAAGACGCAGTCATAGCCCGGCTCGAAGTCGCACCGGTCGTCGCAGCCATCGCCGTCGGTCTCGTTGCCGTCGTCGCACTCTTCGCCCGCGTCGAGCACGGAGTCGCCGCAGTCCGCCAGAGCGTCCTTCGAGAACAGTACGGTGAGAGCCAGCAGGCCCAGGCTTCGCAGGAACATCACGCCTCCGTCCCGGCCGTCCTGGGCCCGGTGGTCAGGGACGGGGATGCTACCTCAGTCCGAGGGCTGCGGGTCCTCGTGCGTGACATCCACCGGACATCCGATCACGTTCGCGAGCTGCTGCGCCTTCTGCCGAAAGACCAGTTCCTTGCTGTCTTCGTAGACGACGCGGCGCCCCTCGGCGAGCCTCAGGACGATGGCGGTGCAGTAGTCCTCGCCCTGCACGCGGGCCTCGTACTCGACGGCGTCGACGTCGCCGAAGTCGATCTCGAGGATCTCGCGCTCGCCCACGTCGCCGGTGGGATGTCGATCGATCTTGATGATCTTCCGGCTCGCGGCGAGCTGGGAGTACGCGGTGTACTCGCCGGAGCAGATCGCGATCTCGACGGGCGGCGCGGCCACCGCAAAGGCCCGCGGCACGGTCGCCGACTGCCCGTCCGGGTTCGTCACGACGAGCTCGTGCTCGCCCGGCCCGAGCTCGGGGACGGTGAGCTCGAGGCTCACGATGCCCTTGAAGGAGACATCCGCCGGCGCCCCGCCCAGGGTCGCGCTCGCGCCGTCCTGAAAGTCGTTGCCGACCACCCGCACCACGTCCCCCGGTTTTCCACCGCCCGGGGCGAGCACGTCGACGCCGGGAGGGTTCGCGGCGCATGCGAACAGAAGAGTGAACATGTCGGCGAGCATAGGGGAACGGGCT